>Ga0098056_1000440_pt1 | contig 17289 bp, 19 predicted proteins | sample 17BtaG_FD_92583 | JGI IMG/M metagenome (GOLD analysis project Ga0098056, IMG submission 92583) | Marine viral communities from the Subarctic Pacific Ocean - 17B_ETSP_OMZ_AT15314_CsCl metaG | ecosystem: Environmental > Aquatic > Marine > Oceanic | place: Subarctic Pacific Ocean | collected...
TGAACAATATTACTATTTTATTTTTATTATGCATGGGATCTACTTGTCGGATGGGGTTTCAAAAGACAAAAATTGAATGTTGGGATTAAGATTCAATAATATTTTTTGTAGCTTAGTCGAAATGTTCCACGATAGAATCAGGGCATATACATTTTCATATTGAGAAAATACTTCATCTCCACATATAGGAATGCGGGTAAGTGGAGTGCATTTACCTTGTTTAAATGGCGAAGAATCCGTTACATAATCAACAAGACTATTGTCCAAATTATAAAAATTTAAAAATGTGTTCCCCTTAGCAGCAGCTCCCACAGCAATAATTGATGCACCTTTTGACTTTAAATCGTAAACGTTTTTCATAAATAAATTACGCTGCTTAAGGATTCTCTTCATATACCCATCATAACAAGATACCTTGAATATATCATGTTTTTGTTCTTCATCTATTAGATTCTGTAGAGAATCACTGATAGAAGGCTCTCCCTTTTTCGCATAAACTCTTAAAGAGCCTCCATGATAATCGACCACCTCAATTTTATCAATAGTTAATCCATGTCTTTTAAGCAAATTATACGAAGAAAGCGCAGTGAAATAACTTACATGCTCATGATAAATTTGATCAAAGCGACCAGACTTTATGAGCGTTAACCAGTAGGGCAATTCATATACAAAATAACCTTCATCACTCAACAAGCTAGAAACCTTTTTTACCATTAAATTAGGATCATTAGAATGGTTAAAGACATTATTTGCCACTATTAATCCACACTTAGAATCTAGTGAGCCCCATCTGGTATTATTGGTGTCTGATTCCTCAAAAAGACCAACGATAGTTTCTACACCGTAAGTGTTTTTTGCTTCTTCTGCCATCATCGGGGAAGGATCTATACCTAAACAGTCGCTATATCCCTCATTTTGTAAATGGTGTAATAAGTACCCATCATTAGATCCGATTTCAACAATAATTGCATCTTTTTTTAAAGAAATCGCGTCAGTAACTTCATTTCCATAATCACGCCAATGGCTTCTAGAAAAATCAGAATTAGCAGAAGTGTAAGAATAATCTCTTACCGAATACCTGTCTGCTGGGTTAGTTACACAAGAAGTCTGTATTTGTCCACAAGACTCGCATAAATCACACTGGAGTGGATAAACATGTTCAGAGAGCGTTAAAAAATCATCCGATATAAAAGTATCTGCAAAAGGCTGCATTCCAAGATCTATCAACCTCTTTAGATCTTTTGAGCCACATATTAAACATTCTTTCCTTAACACCTTTACCTCTCTTTGCTTGACTCGTTTTACAAACTAAGCAAGTATCCCTAAACATGAATCCTCATTTAAAAACCACCTTCGTCTTTACATAATTTTTCCACAATTTCATAATCTTCATAAGTATCAATTTCAAACGATAATCTTTTAGGCATCACAATAAGTCCAATGGCTCCATTGGCAATATTTCCTGTTTTTAAAAAATCTTTTTTTGAAGTTATATAAAAAGCTCCATTTTCTGCATACCATTTTTGCATATCTTGTGTTCGTGGTTTTTTATCTCTTTGAAAATTTACAGGCTCCCGTCTGTTATTCCAAAAAAAGTTATTATTTTCTGTAACAGAGATAATACTATTATAGCCGGTTTCCATGACTTTGTTAAACCCTTTTTTCAAATAAGCCGAAGTGAGCATTGGTGATGTTGGTTGCACACACGCAAAATAATCAACTTCTTTTATGATGTTTAAAAAATGCTCAATTACTGAATTAGTAGAAGATAAATCTGTGGCTAATTCAGAAGGTCTTTGTATTACACGAGCACCATAATATTTTGCAACCTTTTCTATCTTTAAGCAATCGGTACTAACATATACATCGTTAGTTATTTCTAGACAAGTTTGGATAACATATGATATTAACGGCTTTCCATTCAAGTCCATTAAGTTCTTGTTTGGAATCCTTTTTGAACCACCGCGAGCCGGAATAATTATTTTCATTGTTTTTTACATTCTACAAATAATGTATAGTCTAAACACTTTACATTATCAGAATTATATTGATCGAAGTTTTTTAATTCTGGGTTTTCTGACTGATTATACTTTTGGAGCGTCACATTAGTAAACCCAACGTCTTCCAATATCGTTTTTAATTTATCAAAATCCCACCAACTAATGTGCTCGCCTGGGTGATGTGCTTGTAAAATAGGTGCATATTTTTGACATTCCGAAGAAAAAAAATCAAGCGCACTTACCTTGTCTTTGGATTTAAAAATTTCTGTAATTTCCGGTTCCCGGAATTTCTTAATTGCACCCAAAGAACCAGCATGAGTTATGTGACTCCGATAAGGAGATACATAGGACGCAAATATAAATAAAAACTCTTCACCAATTCCTAATTGTCGAAAACGCTCGTGTCCGGCTGGGTTTAATAACCAATTTACAATATACTCTTTATTCCCCTCTTTATAGGCTTTATAACACTTGCCAATATCAGGGCAAGTAATTCTAAAGACACCGGATTTTTTCAAAACACGATGCACTTCCTTAAACAAGTGAATTGCAAATTCATCACTTATATGTTCGATGGTGTGTGAGGTATAAGCAATTTCAAGACATTTGTTCTCTATGGGAAATGGATCAAAAGTCATTAGATCATGTGATATGTCAATGGAAGATTGTCTAGCGGAATAATGCGAGCAAGGTTTGTCCAAGTTTATCCACCCATCTTTTTGAAAGTCACACGATCCAATATTAATAAATTTATTTTCTAACATTATAAGCTCACTTGCAGAGTTTTTTGTACAATAAACTCTAAATTAATTTTTGATAATATCTCAGCTATGCGTTGTCCTGCGCTGCCATCACCATAAATTTTTTTTTCTTTAAAACTTCTTTCAACCTCTAGGGTGTTAAGTATGGCACGTTTTATAGAAATTTTATTATAACCCACATCAATAATATTATCAGTTCTTTCACGACCAGATTGCCTGGTTCCGATATTAACAACGGGTACATTAAAAAAATGTGCTTCACGAATTCCACTACTGGAATTTCCTATCAAACAATTACTGTATTTTAAGAGATTTAAGTATGAATCAAAGCAAATATTTTTGTAAGCACTACAAATAACCGAATCCTTTTCATATCTATTTTGGTGTCTTCTTATTGCCTTAATCATTTCTGTAGATCCAGCATCAGGGTTCGGATATATCAAGACTGTTTGAATTCCAACCTCTTGAGCCGCCTCCAGGGTAAGATTCATTTGTTCCCCTGCTTGATCAAATTCAGTTGTGACCGGATGTTGTATCAAAATATTGTGTGGCTTCTCAAGGTCGATTTTAAGATTGAATAACCCTTCGAGTTGTTTCACCTCTGAACGTTCAACATAGTCAACATTCTGTAGGTGATCAATGGCGGGGCACCCAACATTAAAAACATGATTTGAATTTTCACCCATCATTAAAATTCTTTTCTTACTCAATTCCGTTGAAGGAAAATGAATGTGGGATAATTTTGTTATTGAATGACGTATGGTTTCATCAATTGTACCACTAAGTTCACCGCCTTGAATATGAGCCACAGGTATATTTCCTACAGAAGCGGCAATCGCCGCCGCTAATATTTCATAACGATCTCCAACCAAAAGCACCACGTCAGGATTCAACTGTTCGTATGCAGCAGACAATTCAATAATCGAAAGACCAATTGATTTCGACATAGTGAGGGGTCCACTCCCTTCGATATTGGTTGAACACCTATAGGATATTTTATAACCATCAGATTCTATGTTACTTATCGAATTTCCATAATCTTGTAAAAGATGGGCACCGAAAACTACCAATTGTAAATCTAGTGTGTCCTCATGTCGAATGGCATCTAATACGCTTTTCAATTTCGTATAGTCCGACCTATAGCCGGTTACAACACAAATTTTTCTCATTTAATAAACCTATTACAATCGAGTCTAGTTAATGTATATTTATTATCAATAGCATCCAACGTTTTATTATCTACAGCAAATGCATGATGTACTCCACACTCTTTTAAAATTTTAAAAGTATCTTGATTATAAGTTGCTGTGCCTCCATATGGATAACAAAAGCTTCTTACTTGCATATCAAGAAATGAATCTAAAAAAACATAAGATTCTTTTATTTCTTGATACTGCTGCGCATAACTCAATGTTGATAAAACAGGATGTGTTACCGTGTGTGAACCAATCACAGAGCCACATTTTTCTATTTCAAAAAGTTCTTCTTTCGTTAAATATAATTTATCATATATTTCCTCGCTGTTTAAATATTTAGCAAATATTTCATTCAATAACTCGCCCTTATATTCTTCGCGCAAATAATAATTGAAAAGTCTTTTAAAAAGAAATTCCCATTCACTAAGTTTTTGATCTCTATAAATTTCTTTATCAAATTCGTGAATTTTGTTTTCGTTAAGCATGGATACATCCACAAATCCACAAGCATCCTTAAACAATAATTTAGCATTATATTTACCTAACAAGTGATGAAGGCGATGCACATTGAGAATTTTCTTATTATTATAGTGACCTGTAGGGACATAAAAAAAACCCCACAACCCCCTTTCTTCTAAAATAGGTAACACATTATGATAATGGTCTTTAAAACCATCATCAAAGGTTAGAACGACGCCCTTCTCAATAGGTCGTTTTGTTTCTATTGAAGAAATAAAATCCTCTTTTCTAACAAATCCGTACTCTTTTTCAAAAAAAGTAATTTGCTTAACAAACTGATCAACAGTGAGATTTTTAAAGTTTGGATATTCATCACTGTTGTCGCGAATATAATGATACATTATAGCTAGCATAAAAAATTTTGTTGAATCATTGGAAAACTTAAATCTAAAATATTTTTATTTTTAAGATAGTTGGCGCACAAGTTGTTGTTAATATTCTGGTATGCTCTATTGATGCTTTCGGGTGTACAATCTTTATTTTTATAAGTAGGACCAATTTTGTTTACTGGTGACTTGATACTTTTCACTTTTTCAAAATTTTTAATCAGTTGTATAAAAGTGTTTATCATTTTTTTTATAAGTCTATTGCCAACTTGGTGAAGGTTATCACATACATCAATATCGGCTCGAATCTGATGTATGATATGCCCCGTATCAATTCCACCATCCATATACATAAAAGTGGCACCGACTGCGCTCAATTCTTGATTAACAAACGGATGAAAGTTTGTACCGGAACCAAAATAATATGGAGAAAGACCTAAATGAACATTAATGATTCTATTTTTAAATAGCTCTATCAATTTAGGCTTAATGATGCAGCACCCATAGGTAACTATAAAATCGGGAGCGAGAGCACATATTTCTTCGATATATTCATCCCCATTGATGTCTCCACGCTCAATATATTGAGAGTTGGAAAAATCTGATGAGTTGCATACAAATTCTTCAAAAAAATCTTCTTCCACTTGTTTTCGTGAAGAAAAGTGAACGTCATTAATATTCGAATAATCTAAATCATTTAAACTATACCTTTTCCTTGTTACCTCACAATATGTTTTTAAAACATGAATATCTTTTTCTAAAGCAAACTTAATTTTAAAATAATCATGGCGAAGTTCATCGGCTGTTAAAATCACAATTTTTTTCATACTATGTCTGCCCGTCCCAACTGACAATCAATATTTATATCAGTTTGTGCAACTTTGCCCAAAAGCGAATCAAAATGTTTGGCTAATATTTCCCCAGTTCCAGGTCGTTTGACCCATATATTTTCTCGCGATAAAACATCGCCCTTTTTAATGTTTTTGATGGCAACAACCGAAGCGTAAGCAAAATCAATTGTAGGCTGTTCTTCCTTTAAAATATTTTTGTCACCACCCAACGCCTCATAAATTGCCCGCGAACCACAAATTAAATCTTTTAATTCCTCCCCATCAATCGAAATTGGAACGTCTGGTCCAGCCCAGCCTTTATCCGAGGTAAAGTGCTTTTCCAATATCGATGCTCCCAGAGACACCGAAGCAAAACAAGTATAGTTACCCATCGAATGGTCGCTTAATCCTAAAATAGCATCAGGAAAAGCCCTTTTCAAATCCGACAAAGCCCCCAATCTCACTTTGTTATATGGCGTGGGATACAAAGATGTACAATGTAACAAAGCATAAGGTACGTTATATTTTCTCAATATTTTTACTGAAGGAAGAATAGATTCAATATCGTTCATACCCGTACTTAAAATAACAGGCTTTCCAAATTTAGCAATATGTTCCACTAAAGGATAGTTATTACATTCTCCTGAACCTATTTTAAATGCCTCAACATCCATTTCAAATAATCTATTTGCCGCTGCCCTGGAAAATGGAGTAGAAAGATAAATCATGCCCAAACTTTCTGTAAGTTCTTTAAGTTGAATATCGTCTTCCAGAGAAAAAGCGCACCTCTCCATAATATCATAAATGGATTGATCGGAATTCGACGGAATTACTTCTTTCGCATGTTTAGTCATTTCATCCTCGATGACATGACATTGAAACTTCACACACTCAGCCCCAGCAAAAGCGGCATCATAAACCATTTTTTTGGCTTTAGATAAATTTCCTTCATGGTTAATTCCAATTTCCGCAATCACAAATGGGGGACTGTTTTCATTAATTTCTCTATTCTGTATTTTCATTTTTTTAAATCTACCACTTTGTTATGTTTTAATTCCAACAAGTTATTAAGAAAAGAGTCAACAATTATTTTTTCTTTGTGATATGGAAATAGTGTGTTTTTAAAGTGTGCAACCTGCGGCGGTTGCTGGTGTCCAAGCAATGGGCTCGTTGTTGACGGGAATTTTCTATTAGGACAATAGTAATCAAAGTTATAATAACAATCACCATATTTATTATTGTCTGTATATTGGGCATAGAACGAGAAGCCGGTCACAAATAATTCTTCAATGGGATATTCCAGTATCATCATGATTGCTGTCTGACCCGAATTTGGTTCGGCTCCAACTTTGTTAAAAAAATAATAATAATTACCTGAGCTGATATTTGAAAAGGGAATATCATATTTGTTAATTTTTTTAAAATTTTCTACTACGCTTCCACCTCCGTCGTGTTGTGCTTTAAGAACAGGGCAGTACAAAAGTTTTATTTTTCTTGCTTGCTCCTCGTTAGAATCTAGTTTAGCAGCAAAATTTGAAAGATGCAAACTAGGGCAACTATAAAAAATGACATCATTGCGAGTTCCATAATCATTACTAAATTTAGTATTCATTATATCGTTTATTCTTATAACAACATCGTACTCATCTATTAAGGGACCGATGCCTTTTCCTAAAAGGTGGGGCGACGGTCCTACGATTGCTACCTTTTTGCCCGTAAGCAATTCTTCTAATTTTTTATCTTTTTGAAAACTCACTTTCCACCTCCAACATCATTTTTTTATTATTCATGGTACATTTATTTGGAATCCACGTCCCCACTTCTTTTCTTTGTATCTTTCCTACACTTGGGTTGCTCTCTTTGGCAAACTCATAAATGGTCCTTGATTTGCCACCTATATTATAAACTCCACTGCAATCTTTTTCAAGTAATTTCATTATAAACTGGGCGGCTTTATCTACATACAAGTACGATTTGCGAACATCAGTAAACGCTCTATCAAACTTATAAGGTCGCGCTGTAAAACTGCACCTTAAAATAAGATGATCCGGCAACATTTGTACGGCACACTCGCCGCCCAATTTAGACCAACCATAATTGGTTGTAGGCAACAACGTATCCCCCTCCACATTATTTTCTTTATTCGAATACACCCACTCAGTGGAGGTATAAACCATTTTAACACCTTCAACCAAGCAACAGTGGGAGACATTGGATGTTCCAATAATATTATTTTTTATGCTAGTTGCTGGGTTGGTTTTATGATTCTCCATGGGATGTGTTTGAGCTGCACAATGAAGAAATAAATCTGGCTTATGTAATGAAATCTGTTTTATAATTTGTTCAGGATCTGTAACATCCATCTCTTTTCTTGAAAGTAACGTCATGTCGAAGCAAACATTAGCTTTTAAAAGTTCACGCGCTAACAATCCATCCCCACCCGATACTAATATCTTCTTATTCATTTTATTAAACGCTTCTTAAAACGATTGGTGGTTGATAATAATCTCCACCAACATGCTTAAATCTCCTTAATTTAACTATCTCGTTCACCCAATGGAGAACACTTTAAGCGTAAATCGATTTCTTCACCATTACTTCTAGTTCTTGAAAATCTCAAAGGAATTTTTTTAACATTAATGTCATTTTTTAAAAGATGCCACTTGAGAATAGTTTCTCCATGAATTAAATTTCCTGCCTTTTGATAATCTTCTAAGGATTCAGGAATTCTCATATAAATATCCATGTTTTTGCGACTAGAAACGGCAAATCTATCATTGTACCCATCCATCACTCCACCGTAGTTATTATGAAAATCGGGAATATATAAATTACTCAAAGCTAATTCATTTATGATTTCACCAACAGTTTTAAAATATTTTACGTCCAAACGTGAAAATATGACACGCTCATATTGAATTTTTTGTTGTTCTTCGTATTCTCTTAACATATCGGCGCACCTCTCTCTTGACTTTATCATCCTATAATAAATCTGGGGCGATGACCGAGGTGGCGGCCAGTCAGGGATAAATTTTAAATTAGAAATGTCGTAGTTCGGTTCTTCTTCTATTAAAACCTTTTTTAGTTGTGGAATGTTTAGAAATTTAAGTGCTTTATAAGCATCTGGATTTTTAGGGACGAACATAAAGATATCACAGTCCCCAACAGAATTAATCAAATTTTCTCTTAAGTTTTGGTAAGTATGCTCTAAGCTCCTACAAGTCCCACTAAAACAAATTGCTGTTTTCATCTTGTTTATATATTTTTACGAGATGCAATGAAAGTTCCATGACGCATTTCTGTATCATCAAAAATAATTTCCCAAGTGTCTTTTTCTTTTACAATTTCATCTCTGATTTTTTCAGTTTTAAAAGTTTTAGTATCGTCCAATAAGATAATTTGCGTTCGTTCTTTTAGTTTTCCCCACTCTGCCTGAGTGGAAAACTGACCGCCATCTAATAACAAAACATCAATTTTATCTGGTAAATTGCTTAATACATTATCACATGCATCATACTCTTGTATGTTTCTGTCTCTCCATTCTAGCCATGGGTGCTCATTAAAAATTTTATGGTTTTTTACTTCATCAATAGGAACGAGTTCTTCTTTTTCGATTATCCTTCCATATAACATTTTTAATTTAGGATATGGAATTCGATAGGTCATCATAAATGGATTCCAGTATGAAGATGCCTCACTGTAAAACTCTATATTCGCCTCTAATGTATATAAACAAGAATCATCAGTACGTGATAAAATTCCATCCATGAAACACTTTGTACTTCCTTGACCGTTCCACGTTCCAATTTCTACATAATTTTTATATTTAGGGTCCAGTGAATACTTAAATATTTGCTCACCTAAGAAGCTTCCCCTATTAATTTGTCCCGGCATCTATCTGGCTCCTAATATAAGTAATATGATTTTTTATTTTCAAAAAATCATCCACCTTAGAAAGATTATACTCCATTTTCAAAATTTTTTTAAACTCTTTTTCCGTCAAGTCTTTCCAAGCATCCAAAAAAACACCTTTTACACAATGTTGTTTAAACACCCTCTCGATTATGTTTCTCTTATTAATAGGAACAGAGCCAACAAGAAGTGTTTCGTAATTCCGGTGAATATCTGGACCGCTTCCCTCTAACCCTATTACAAATTTATATTTATTCATCGACTCGTAATATTCTTCAAGGTCTTGCTTCTGTTCTTGACACACCACAAAAGGCAGCGTTTTCAAATAATTAACCAGTTCCTGCCGGTGAGGGTTTGTGGTTGGGGTATGATAGGGGAGGTAAATTTTGTCCTCTTTTTCTTCAAACAAAATCCTATTTTGATATACTCGATTTAATAAATTTGGATCGCCGCCTGGACGGTCAGGTTCTTGAAACCCGATGGGCAAGGGGATAATTTTGTTATTATGCTCGACAGGAGGATTGGTACAAAACCACTTATTCAAATTAGGGTGTCCGAGAATGTCTTTATAAATTTCACCTCCATCACGTCCTAAGTGATAAGATGATACTCCCGTTATTAAATTGAATCTTTTATATATCTTATCTAAAAAGTTTTTTCTAAAATATCCATTTACGATGAAATCAGTTTTAACAAAAATGAGATCATTATCTTTGATCATATATGGGTTGAATTGATCAACATTGTGTAACCGACCTGTACCAGCAGACTTGTAAAAAGATTCAGGCAAATCTAACACATGGTCCGCGATGGTCGGCATCCAATTATAACAAATAAATTTTAACATGCAATACTCTCCAATATTTTTTTCCATGAAGCATATACCTTTTCTTTTCTATGTTTATTGTGCCCCTTCATTTGAGCGGAGATATTCTGCAAGTCAACTGAATGTATAATTTCGTTTAGGTGTTCCCACGAATTAAAATATTGAATGTGGGGCATGTTATCAGTGTCATAAAAGTCAGCCAATTCGACCCATTTCATCATATCCATTAAACTTTTATAATTATTGGGGTCTTCTAAACCACAAAATAAGACAGAATTAGAAGGTAAACCATGAACTTGGTTCCATGAAGTTTCTGAAAGTATACCACCATTGGGTAAGTTGCCTCTTAAAAACGATAAGAACTTCAAAGAGGGGAAAAATAAAGGTATATTAGAAGTATACTGTTCAAAAATAGACATGGTAGAAATATTATAAGGTATATGAACAATTCCCTTGTAATCTGCTAACTCTTGCCAATCATATCCATTGGGAAATTCTTTCTGTTTATCTACTAAGCCTTTGATTTTTAATGATGGTTTGAACTTCGATGAATATAAAAATTTACCCTGGATGCCTGTATATTGTGCGTTAGTATATTCGCATAAACTCGGAATATGTTCCCAAGTACGATTTGTAAACAATTCTGTGTATCTTTTGTCATATTTATTATTGGTAACGGGAATTATCTTGCCACTATCAATTCCACCTTGTAAATAATGATTAAGCTTTGACCATTTTATCATGTCATTTGAAAATGGTTCTTCGTATCTGGTGGTTGCTACAGTGATGATCGGTTTATTAAATTTTTCATACAATAAAGAAAAACAAGGAGTGTGAGTAACAATAAATCCATCATAAGAAGAAAGAGTATCTTTATATCGATCATAGAACTTATTTATTAAGTTATCATCAATATTTCTCCAGGTGTGTTGATTGATAAATTCAACATTTTTGGTGGACTCTCCCATTACATGAGCATGACCAGAAATACTCCAATTATCAACAGAGTGACCAAGTTCGGTAAAAATCGATTTTATATCTGCAATAACTGAAATATGTAAGTCTAAATTAAAAAATTTCATTTGAGTTTTGACTTAAGAGCATCTAAGTGCTCTATGACTGTTTCTTCGTTCTCATCAAAAACTTGCCCAACAAATTCGAACTCAACTCGCTTAACCGGAAATGGCTTTCCTCCAAAAAATTCATCATGTACCAAAACATTGTCTTTAATATAAGGAATTACCGCTTGGGCGAAGAACTTATAATCAGTCCCATATTCATCTTGTTGAGAAAAATCAGTAATCATATCTTTCATCTGTGGTACGACGCCATTTTTCACACCCCACATGCCCCCTAAAACTGGGAAATTATGATATGGGTGATCTCTCATAATGTGAAAGCCTTTATCGCTCGACAACCATTCATCAACTGCGGCTTTTTCTCTATAACTTAAACGTGAATCTGTATCTCTAGAAATCATCACCTCTACATCATCTTCTGATGCTGGTTCGAATCTCCAAAACATTCCGCGCCAATCTCCAAAATCTGGTTTGCGGACAACTTGGACATTTGACATAGCTTCAAGTTGATATGCGATGGAGAATGGGACGCTGGTTCCAATATAGTAGCGGCAAGTCCAACCAGGATATATTTCTTGAGCTAATTCAGCGTTCTTTAAGGCACCGACGAGATACTTCGGGTCTTGCCCCCATAAAGAGAAAGTGATTAACTTCATTACTTCTCAAGACTAATGTCTTTATATTTCTCAAAGACTTCTTTCTCTTCTTTTTGTTTCCAGCTAAAATTGTCAGGATTGGTAGAGATCCCTGCTGGATTGAAGTAATACAAGCCCAAAACATCCGGTATTTTGCCAAACTTTGCACCTTGGGAAGCTGACCTCAACCACATCTCCCAGTCACCTGCGGACTTATAATTATCATCAAATTTTCCATACTTTTCATGGATGTCTTTGCGCCACATAGGGGATGCGTGGGGCATGTTGACCATTTTTAGATTATCAAAGGAAAATTCAGGAAAATTATATTTTCTACCATTGGAAGAATTATCCTGCCACGTTTCATTTGGTTTGTCTGTGATTGCCATGTCCGAATAGACCAAATCCAATTCCTTATTCTGGAAAAGGGATTTTGCATGTCTTTCGAGCGACCACGGGGCTTTTCGGTCGTCTAGATTAGCATTTGTGATGTATTCACCCGATGCAAGATCAACCCCAATGTTCCACACTCCATAGATGCCTGGATCTTCGTCCAGTTTTTTGTAAACAATATTGTTGGGATACTTTTCAATATATTTATTAATTACTTCTTCCTCATTTTCGGGGGAATTAGCATTAACTAAAATTAATTCACACTTTTGTTCAAATATCGTCTGACTTGTTATGTCTTCTAGGAATGGCTCAATAAATTCATCACCCTTGTAGACTGATGTTATGATAGAGACTTTTGGAAGCTCACTTACATCGAAGTATGTTACTTTCTCGCCGGAAATTGCTTCAACGAGCTTCTTTTGCTGTCGTGATTCCAAAAAAGAAGAATGAAGGTGTTTTTGCAATTTCTTTGCAATTGCTTTCAACGACGTATGATTCTTGACCACAGATTTTAATGCTTTCTTATAATCCCATTCCTTGGGAAAACACCACAAGGACTCCTTCTGAATAACACCGTCCCAGACTGCTTCCGGCTGAACGGGCTTAAGATCATACGCAACAGTGGTAAACATCGGCTTCTTCTTGGTTTTTCCTTTCTTATCCTTTACTGACATATTAAGAAAATCACATTGCCCACTCCAATTTGGAGCAATCACTGGAAGACCATTATAAGCGGCTTCGTAAAGAGGAAGCCCGAAACCTTCTCCGTGGGATAAGCTAACCAAAGATTTAATTTTCGGATGTTGATAGAGAGCAGTTAGTTCTTCTTCTGTCATATCTCCATGGAGCAAATAAACTTCACACTTTCGATCTTTATATTCTTTCAACAACTCTTTTAATTCTTTATGAATGTGTTCTCTGTCTATCAAAGAATTCTTCGCCAAACTTGTCTTGACAACAAGTCCGACTTCATCATCGTAGAATTGTTCAACGAACCATTTAATAGTATTAGGAAGATTCTTACGAGGAATAAACGTTCCTATTGTTAAAAAGTTAAAATCATATTTTAAATCAATATCAAAATCAGGATCGGGGTGGATACATTTAACAGGATATTCTACCACTTCGATAGGAGCTATTACTTTAGCAACAAAGTCTTCACCAGTTTGATTGTTCCTCGCTGGATATTCTGTATTTTCCAGAGCGTATTTAGCATGTTCAGAAATGGTGATTATTCGGTCTACTCGGAGACAACCCTCAAGCCATTGGGGTGAAATCTTGGTGGTTTCAACTCCCGCTGTTACACCCACGTTAATTGGTGCGAGCTTTTCAAATTCGTTGGGGATTTGGACTTGTACGGAAAAATCAAACTGTCCATTCGATTGTCCATATTGAACTGTTTTAGCCAAAAGACTATCAATCCAACGACGTTCTTCATCATCTTTCCAAATCCAGCTGGTTTGACCCCAGTTAACATTTATAAAATATATATCGAATAAATCTTCAAACTGTTTCAAAGATCGTAAGACGAATCTCGTATGTTCTCCATAACCAGATTGAGATAGTGCCGGACCTCTAACTAAAACCTTTTTCATATTGTTCTCAACTCCCAAGATTTGTAACCTTTTCTAGTATCCCATGAGCCATAATTTTCATGAGCATCAACCAAAATTTCTTCCCACTTCTTTGCGAAATCTTTAAAATTATAATTTTTCATAACGTGTTCGCGACCTGCTGCGCCTAATTCGTTACGACGGATTTGACCGTATTCATACATTTTCATTAAGGAATCGACCACTTGCTTTTCCGAAATTCTGTCTTCGTAGATAAACGGAACCTCTTGGGAGCCAATAATCGCTTTCGATGCGGGCTCAAGACCGATGCCATGTTCGTATTCTGTTACTGGTTTGGCTTTTTTATTCCTCTTTAAAGTGGAATCGTGTGAAACTTCATCCACAAATGTAACTTGTTCTTGAAGACCGCCTGTCATTGTAACTATAATAGGTGTTTCGCAAGCTAAGGATTCAAATGTGGATAAGCCGAATCCTTCTGCATCCGAAACACCTACTGTAACGTCAGCTGCATTGTAAAGCATTGAGAGAGTTGCTAGGTCTAATTTACCATTAGATATTTTAACACGACCCTGTTTTGACTCAAAATTGCCACCTAAATTTAACTCCTGAATGATCTGATATAGATCTTGCCCATTAGGATCTTTGGGTTCCGTATGCATTAACAATGTGGCTTTGGCGTTTTTATGTTTTTTTGTCAGCTTCTTGACAAACGAATCAAACCAGAATATCAATGAACCACTTTGTTTTCTGCGGGCATTACGACTATTCCAGAATATTAAAAAATGGTCATCGCTTGAGGAATCAATATCTAAATTTTCTTTCTTAAATTTCTTAACGACCGTTTCATCTATTTTAGCAAATATGTCCGTAGGGATAGCATGTGGCAAGTAGTGTTCTTCTGTGTCGGGAGAAACCGTCTGTACCAAATTGGAAGTCAGCTTGGAGATGGAAACCACCACGTCTGTTGAATCATACCATATTTTATTAAAAGTAGGATAGGGAAAATTATCCCATACATGATAATAAATGAGGGGGCAAAGTGATCGAATTTCGTTTTCAATTTGCCATAACCATGGATAAAACCTTGGGTCGGTCATGAACCAAATCATATCAGGCTTATAGTTCCGTAAAATTGACCTTATTGTGTCTGGATTTCCATATCCATCGACTGGGTAGATGATCCAATCTTCACCGAACTCGTCCAACTTCACGGGGTTATAATTATCATGTTTAATTGCCCCGCCAAGACTAATAAACTGGAATTTTTCAGTTTGTAGCATCTCGGAAATGAAATATTTTGTCTGAGTTCCAACCCCTGATGGGCTGAGTGGATGATCTGAAATTGTAAGAATTTTTATTTTCTTATTTGCCATTGTTCCCCTATGGACACCACTTGGTTTGATTAAAATCGCACTTAGCACATTTCAAGCGGTTCTTTGGATGATTGTTATTGTGTATATTATACACCGCTTGATTTAAAATGTTTAATGCGTTTTTAATTTTTCTTGATCCACTGGAAACACGGAAAATTTCTATTTTGTTTTTTTTGGCTGTTCTCTTTAAAAGTCCAAAATACGTTTCCACGTTTTCTGGGCTGATATTGTGTTTAGAACAAAAGAAGTTCTTATAATAAGTTAGCTGATAAGTTGTTATTCGATCAGTTTTTTTCTCCATATCCCATCCCCAAGAACAAGATTTCCAATCAATAATATGATATTTACCATCGGGTGTTTTGATTACAAGGTCTAAAAAACCTTTATAATCATAATCTATTGAAGGGTTGTCAATTACCTCCACGAGTGCTTCTTCAGCCGAAAAGACTTTAAAGCCTGGGAATTTAAGATTCAATGCCGCCAAGATCATAGATGCCAATTCTATACCTTGCTCCTTCATATCTCGAATCATGGAGGCATGTTCTTCTGGAATTTCAGGTAGTTTGACTAATTCATCCTTGAATGAAGTTTTAAAAGATTTTTCATAATCTAAACTTTCATTAAATACAAGTTTTTCGCAGGTTTCATGTAACGCAGTTCCAAACGCAGTGTAAACATTTCCACGGAAAAGCTTAATCCTATCGACATATGTAAGTTTATGATAAAAGGGGCAAAAATCCCAATTTTTTAAAGCACTAAAAGATATATGAGGCATTCTATTCATCAACTTTAGAGCTTTTTTCTTTAGCTCTAGTTGATGATAGCACGGGGGTGGAGGTCTTGTCAAGAGAATTCGTTATTTTAATTGGTTTTTTTGGTTTTTTTTTAATATTTAATGTTTTAATCTCAAATTCCCAATGACCATCGAATTTATTATTACGATTATAGACTGAATCTTCTTTTAGACATTTTGTATATTCATAATCATTGTCTTTTAGATACTTTTCAACATCCAAAGTCGTAATAGCAATCTTTCTTCGAACGTCCTTTGGGGCGCTTGCTCTTACAACAAGTTTATTATTTTTTTTATCTTCTTCTACATTAATCATTTTCTTCATTGTATCTCCATTAAATTTTCAATCTTATTATACACCATCGGGCTTATTTGTTGAACATATTTTGTGTTTCCCTCTAAATATTCTTCAAATGCGTTTGCAAAATATTCTCTTATGGATGTAATAGAATAAGGGGAAATAAAAAGTCCAGCAGATAAGACAGATAATTTATCATACCCCACAGTTTTATATAAAAAATCGTCTAACTCATCAACGAACTCATCAGAAAAAAATATCTTTTTATGAAATCGGTAGTCTTGTCCAATTAAGAGATCAACAATTCTCTTTTTCTTCCCAACATATTCCCTCTCTATTGAAAAATCTCCATAAATTAACTCATAAAAATTAGTTTCTACAGAATGAGCTATTTCATGAATAATGTCTCTAACAATTAAATCAGGAGAAATATCTGGGAAATCTTCAAATGAGGATAAATAAATTGCACCATCTTTGTTAAAGGCTTGAATGTTTCGATCTTTTAATTCCGGAAAATTGCCAACATATATCCCTTCGACTCCTCTTAAAAATTTAGAAGATATTGAATCCTCTACAGAGCTAAAAATATAGTTGGCATCAATAGATGGAGGGAACTTATTAATCAAAAATACAGGCACATCATAAATGTGGTATTCTTTTCTTTCTTTCATTGATTTCTTGAAAGAGTTTTTTACATATTCTTTCATATCATATATTAATATAAAATATTGAAAATATCATATCACACTTTTCAATACTTTTAAAATTAAAGAA
>Ga0098056_1000451_pt1 | contig 17172 bp, 24 predicted proteins | sample 17BtaG_FD_92583 | JGI IMG/M metagenome (GOLD analysis project Ga0098056, IMG submission 92583) | Marine viral communities from the Subarctic Pacific Ocean - 17B_ETSP_OMZ_AT15314_CsCl metaG | ecosystem: Environmental > Aquatic > Marine > Oceanic | place: Subarctic Pacific Ocean | collected...
AGAGAGGGGAGCCCAGGCCGAGAGGGAGGGGCGGTGCGCGGCGCACGAAGAGGGGGACGCAGGGCGGTTCGAAGCGATGGAGGCATTAGACTTAATTCAGGTACCGGAACTCCAGGACAGTCCTGGGGATGAACTCCAGGACAGCCCCCCCTGAACCCCAGGGCCTCCTGTCCCCCAGGACCGGTACGGCTGCCACATGCGGGACACCCTTGTCAAGAGGTCCCCCAGGACCCCCCGGAACCCCAGGACCGGTACAGCTGGCGGCGGACTTGCCCCGGCAGGGTCCTCTGCGGCTTCGGCCGATCTGGCCACAACCCCCCGAGGACCCCCCAGGACCCCCCGAGGACCCCCCGAGGGGGAGGGGGTGGACCCCTCCAGAACCCCGATAGTGCAAATAGCTAAAAGTGAGTCGTTTCAGGTACTTGGAGCGCTGTGCTCAAGAGTTGCACACCAGTGATTCCAGGCACTTAGAGCCTCGAAAGTGTCGAGGTATGGGCCGTAAGTACCTGATATTACGTGGTAGGTCTTGACGATCCAATAGCTCTATACGGCCTACGGCTGGCTCCTGCTGGCCCGATCTGCCGTACCCTGACCCCACCCCGTAGATCCGCCGAAACGCCGTCAGAATGGAACCTCGAAAGCCGCCCATATGGCAGGTTCAACCTGGGATATCGGCCGTTTTCTCCAATACCCCACTCCTCGAAAACGTAGGTTCAACCTGGGTTTTCGTCGACCCCTGAATATGGGGGGTCTGGGGATCTCCAGGCCGGAGGGGCTCAGACGGCCACCAGGAGCCCTGGCTGCCCTCCTGCTGGCTCCTGTCGGTCCGGCCATCCCAGGCCCCAGGGGGAGGGGGGGGCTCTGGCGGACCTGAGGGGCTCAGGGGGTCGAGGTCTCCAGGCCAGCGCCACCGAGCGGGGGGGGGGAGGGGGGGGGACCCGGCCAGAGCTGAACGGCCATTCACTGACGTGTGTCAGCGAGCGAGGGGGAGGGGGGGGGCACCGGGGCAGGCCTCGAAGGCCGGGCGCGGGGGAGGGGGGTGCCAAAGGCAAGCCTCGAAGGCTTGGTAAGCGGTATGAGAGTGAGTGGTGGAGTAGGGCTTAGTACCCCCCCTTTTTCTCAGTGGGACACTTTACGGGTCCCTGGGCCCCAAAAACTTTGCGACCAAAAAAACAGATTGGGTTCTCGTTTATTTCCCCCTTGACACTCTTAGTGGTGGCGTATACGTTTCTGTCTCCAGGGAGAGATTGATGCCAGGACTTGATCGTTTGACGCTGGATTGTATTGAGGCGGCGAATGCAGCTTCATTGACTCCGGCTGCTCGGACGGTGTTGTTGTTGCTGTGTGCTTACTCGGACCGTCGTGGTGGAAGTTTTCCTACGGCGGTGACGTTGGCGAGGCAGGCCGGTGTGACGGACAGGACGGTTCGGAAGGCATTTAGGGAGTTGGAGACCTGTGGGGTTTTGATTGTGGAGCAGCGTCCTGGTCGGACGAACCACTATGTGTTGGTTCCGAAGACGGCGTTGTCGCGCCTTCATGCCTTGCCGGAGTTGGAGCCTCCTGTTCCGATTCGGGACCCTGGGGATTGGGAAGCGGGGTTCAAGAAGTTTTCATGAGGAGAAGCGTGTGTTGTATCTGTTGATGGGCCTGGCGCTTGGTGCTGGGTACAATGAGGAGTACGAGTCTGATCGGACGGTGATTTTCTACCCGTTGGACTTGTTGTTTGGGACGGTCCAAGTCGAGGGTGAGTTCCGGTTGAGGCCGACGCAGGCGTCGTTGACGTTTGGTGGTGGTGTTTACTACCGAGAAGGTGTCCTGGGGGCTGGTGGTTACTTCCAGCCACGCCACTACGTGGTCGGTGACTTTGACCGAGGCGTGTACTGGGGTGGTTCTGTGGGCGGTTCTATCGGCCAGGATGAGTACTACTACTACTGGACGCTTGTGATGGCTGGTGTGACGGGTGGAAAGTGGACCTGGGATTCAGGATTCACGCTGCATCATCAGTGGGGTCTGGGATACTCCGCTGGAGTTGGAGTGAACTGGTGGGCCAGTCTCGGCCTTGGATGGAGTTTCTGATGTCTTCTGATGATCTTCCTGTGACCTTTGAGTCTGGCAACGACGCTCGGGATGCGTTCTTGAGGTCGGTGTTGCTGGAGTTCCTGTACGTGTTGTTTGTGCTGACGCCGTTGGTTTGGTTTGGTTTGCACCATGCGTTTCTTCCTGCGGGCCAGTCCCTGGAGGAGATTATTTTTGTCGGCGATGACCCGTTGGTCACCTGGACGCAGGTCTGGGTCTTGCTGTTGGGCTTTCGTGGTGCCTTGTGGGGTGTACGGTGACAAATGAACGCCTTGAGGAACTTCTTGTTCTGGCTACGCTGGACGGAGATGCGGCGTCGTACCCTCAGCGGGTCTCGATGTACGCCGAGGAACTGCTTGAGCTTGTGGAAGAGGTGATCGCCAGCCGTCGTGTTGCTGAAAATCCAGCGGCGTGGATGGCTCAGAACGGCCTCGGTTCTCCTGAAGCCGCAGAATCATGAGTTTTTTGCGCTGGTTGGCCAACTTGTGGATTGGCAACGACATCAAGGCCGCGTTGGAGTACCTGATGACAGGGCGCGTTCACCAAGAATCCGATGAAGAGGTCGAGGCGGAAACATGACTGCAGAAGAGGTATCGGAAGCCAGGCTCTCACAACTTGTGGAGCTTGAGCGGGAGAACACGGAGATCCGAGTGAAGATGGTCACCATCCTCCGGGAGTACCACTTCGTGATGGGTGCGCTCCGGGTCCTTGTCGACATCGGAAACGCCATCGCAGACTCCGAGACAAAGGATGAGAGGGTCCTTGCGATCACCGACATGAAGGACTCGCTGGAGGCGGTCGGTAGGCTGCTCGACGACTACTGATGCAGCGCCTTGAAATGGAGGTCTTGGAGCAGGTCTACTTCGAGCCTTCCACATTGGCCGACATTTCTCAGCGACTCGCAGCCCCAAAGGGACCCGTGAGTCACGCCATCAGGGCCCTGGTGCAGAAAAGTCTGGCGACCATCGACCCAAGACACCGGATTGTCCGAGCAACACCCGCCGGAAAGACCTGGGTTGAGTCTGGAAACACCAGAAATCACTCAGTGTGATACCTTTCCAGCACCGGGAGGTCATAGATGTCATCTTCAAAGCTCTTCAGGCAGCTCGGAGCACTCCGTGAAGCTGCTGGAGTCTCCGAGTTCTCCATCAAGCGCCGGTTTGACTTCAGACAGGCCGAAAAGGGTGCGCCTGCACAGGTCAAGGACCTCGTTACCTACGCAAAGCTGGTCGGTGCCGAGGTCGTCATCCAGTCAGCCGACGACAACACCGCCAAGAAGGCCGCTGACGCCGTCCAGAAGGCCAACAAGGACCTCGACAAGGCCAATGAGATGGTCAAGAAGCTCCGGAAAGAGCTGAAAGGGCTCAAGGACGGGCTCAAAGACGCCAAAAAGCCCGCCAAGAAGTCCACAAAGAAGGCCTCGACGTCTAAAAAGACCAAGAAGTAGCCGTCAGGACGCGACCCGAGACAACTTCGTCCGGTAAACACCGCTCCTGTCGCACTCTTTGTCCGACAAGGAGCTGTGAAGACGCTTCAAAGACCGGTATCGAGGGCTCAGGTGCGCCTCGTCCGGCGAACGATGACGCTTGGAGCCCTCCATAGAGGCCATCCTCCGCGAAATCTCCATGATCGTCTCCGACCAACCGCACTCGCATGGGTGAGAACCCTCTCCTGGACACTTCATCAGCTCTCGTAGACCTCTGTATGACCCTCACGGGGCAAACTGCTCATCCAAAGAGGGACAGCAGAAACGACGTGACTGAAATGGCAGCGCTTAGGACGGCAAGCCGCTTGCCGAGACGAGCCTCTTGGTAGGCGTCACCAAGTGCATCTCGGCTTGTCTTGTAGTTGAAGTGCTCCAGCGGCGTAAGGTCTGGAACCCTCTCAAAGAAGTCCCCGCAGACACGCTCTTCGTATACAAGGTCCTGTTCCAAGCGGGTCTGATACCAAAGGCATACGCCTGCAAACACTCGCTCGTGGTGATCGGCTGGGTATTGGGCCCAAAGGCCACATCGCCCACACCGCGCTGTCGCTTCAAGTCGCTTTGGTCGCATGTCGCCTGCTAAGGAAGTGTCTTGGTCGGCTTTGTCGGTTTCTGGCGTCCCTTAGAGCGCCTTGAATACTGATGTTCGTCGCAACGAGGACCGACGGGCGAGATGAATGCTGCCGGTTTCCCGCATGACAACGGGTCCTCGCCAGTCCAGATAATGAAGCCACAACGCCTGACATCCTTAGTACTCATGCCTCTTCCAGTCGATCACCGGTTGCCAGTGAGGACAGCCAGTGCTGTTCTCATGGGGCGGCGTACCATCACGCCCGCCAACGGCGGTGAACCACGCATGGGCCTGAAGTAGCTCGTCTCCTGCCAGCAGACACTCGTCATAGTCCGGGTCTTTTTCTGGACCCCAGTGGGCACATGTGGTGCAGTTCCTTCTGCGAGGTTCCTCGGTGGTTCCAGGCCATGCCGAGAGACCCCACGTTGTCTGAAGTCCGTGCTCGTGCTTGATGTCTGCGTTGCTCCTGTTTCCCCGTTCAACCCGCACAAACGGTACGCCTACAGCAAACCGCATGCGTGAAACATGCATTGGGGAGACCCCGGCTGCTGACGCAATCTCATGGTCTGGCACGACACCGAGAGCATTCCACAATGAAAAGTCCAGGCGGGCATCCAGCTCGTGAAACTCATGGATGACCCTTCGCTTCACAACAAGCGGCAGCCATGACAGCTGCCATCTGTCTTCTTTGTTGTAGGACAAGCGCTACCTTGATGACCCTGCTTCAGGTGGCCGACTCCGGATGACATCGGCAACAGCGCTGTCGAGAAGAAGCCGAACCTGGTTGTCGGTCACATCAACGTAGCTGCCAACCTTGATCTTGCAGTGCGGGCACGGGACGGCCTTGTCTCGATATGTCCGAGGAACAAGAATCCAGCGACCACAACGCAAGGCGTTGTCGCAAAGCCCAAGGACGTAGAGCTGGTTGGTCGAGTCGCTCACTTGATCCGCCAGTACTTTTCCAGACGGGACAACCGGGCCTTTCCTCGGCTTGTCAGCCGGCAACGGTAGGGGCTGGGCCCAGCCGAGACCTCCCTCCGGAGCTTCAGGTACGTGACCCACCTCTTAGTGCTGTCGTCGTCGAGGCCAATCTTTGCAGCAAGATCCTTGATGGCGATTGGCTGACAGTCGTGAATCGCTGAGAGGAGGTCGAGATCATTCATTTGATTCGAGTTCCGACACGAGCCTCTTTCCAGCCAGCTTCAAGAGTGGCATCAGGTTCCGGCCCTGGATCGACTTCACTGTGAGAGTCTCAATGTCCAGCTCAAGCTCATCAGCCAGCTTCTGAAGCCTCTCAACATCCCCAAAGGGCATTCGCTTGCCGGTCTCCATCTCGAAGATGACGACATGCTGAACTCCCATCCTCTTACCCATCTCACGGAAGGAGATGCCTTTGGCTTCCCTTGCGATTTTGATGACTTGTCCAAATGTTACTGGCATCTCATTCCTCTTTGTTGAAGTTGGGTCCAAGGAACAGCGCTCCGCTGCGGACCAAAATGTTGTCTCGCCTGAGTGGGTGCAGGTACACACGCAATGTGTTTTCAGACCATCCCGTGTGATCGGCCAGGTCGGAAAACGAGGTTGCCCCACCCTTTGCACGGATGCGCCGGACAATCCTCTTCTCGCTGTTTGAGAGGTCGGCCCAAGCCCTGGACCAGTTGCCCTTTGTCCTTAGAACAAGCACTCCACGAAACGACATCGCGATATCCCCGCCGTCCCTACCCCTCACAATGGCGTTCCTGACTTGTTCACGTTCAAGGCCAGAACCGGCTACAAGCTGGCTGACGGTGCATCCAGGATTGTTGTGGATGTAGGATACGACGGTGTGCAGGTGTGTCCCGGTTCTCATGGACACATGTTTACTCACACCCGGACAGTCCGTCAAGTCGTAAGTCAACGGCTGCTTGGGGTATATTGAGCATGATGCCTACCGACCTGAACGATGATCTTCATGTGAAGGACGCTGTCACCCACGAGTGCTCTGGTGTGATGAAGTCCGCGCATGGCTTTGAGCCCGGTGTCAGGCACCGATACCTCAAGGCAATCGCCATTGAGCAAAGTGAAAAAGGCAAGGGGTTCCTCCGAGACTGGATCAGGCACACCCGCTACTGCCCATTCCCTGGAGGGGAGGTCACTCATGCCGAGTGGCGTCAGTGGCTAAAGGTCGAGGGGTTCAGGTCGTGGTTTTACGACTTTCCTTTCCCAAGAACTGTGTCGGAAGAAGACATTGAGAGCATGGACCACACCTTCTGGGAGGCCATGCGCAGCAACCTTTCAGAGGGCGACAACCAGAGCATGCAGCTCTACGCGAAGCTCACAGGCAAGCTCAATAAGGATGAAGACGACGGTACGCAGACTGCGGTCGTGACCTGGCTCAGGGAGGGCAGTGCTGGAGCAGCCGCATGGATGGGCTCCACCAAACAAATCGCTGAGAAGGAATAGCCATGTCCAACCTCTCTATCGAACAGCAGCTGAGGGAGAGGATTGACAATCCCTATGAGTTTCTGGCGAGGCTCAAGATCATCGACCCGAGAGGTATCGAGAGGTCTTTCTCAACCCCGTTCCCGGAGCAGGTGGCCCTTGTAAAAGCGCTGGCGCAAAGAACCGAGGAGGGAATGCCTCGGTACACGAACATCAACATTTTGAAGCCGCGCCAGATTGGCTTTACCACCTTGCTTACCGCCTGGAACTTTGCTTACGGGTATCGGGTCCTCGACCCGGTCAAGACCCTCATCGTTGCCCATGAGGCAGATGCCAGCGAGAACATCTTCAGGAAGCTAAAGCACTTCCACTCTTCGATGCCAAAGAAGCTGAGGAGGCCTCTCAACAGGTCCAACCGGAAGGAGTTGGAGTTTGCGGACACAGGTGCTGCATTCAGATGCATGACCGCAGGTGGCCGAGGGCACGCTCGGTCGTTTACCAATCAGCGGGCGCACCTGGATGAGGCGGCCTTTATGCCCGGAGGAGGCGAGGACGTGTATGCCTCGGTCCGGGCGACCATTCACCCAGGCGTCCATGAGTGTTTGATCACATCCAGCACTCCCAATGGTCCTGGTGGGTTGTTCCACAGGCTGTGCATGCAGGGGATGGAGGGCACTGACCCATCGACGCTGTTCATGTTTTTCCGATGGTCTGACCACGACGCATATAGGGCTAAGCCCCCGATTGGGTGGGAGCCGGAACAGGAAGAAGTGGACCTTGCGGAGACTTTTGGCCTCGACATCCATCAGCTTTACTGGCGCAACCAGGAGGTTGCTCGGCTCGGGGAGGACCGGTTTAGGCGTGAGTATCCGCTAACGGTAGAGGACGGATTCGTAGAGTTCCGAGGGTCATTCTTCGACGTCCAATACCTCAACACCCTGCTGTCCTCGCTTGAAATGGTGACCGATTCGGTTGAGGCCCGCGTTTACGAGGATCCGCAGCCTGGAATGACCTACGCCATTGGCGCAGACCCTGCCTGGGGGACAGGCCAGGACTACTCGGCGGCGCAGGTGTTGAGTCACGACGGAAAGCAGGTTGCGACCATTGCTTCTAAGCATTGGCGCCCTGAGGTGTTTGCTCAGAACATTGCTGAACTTGCCATGCACTACAACAACGCAAGGGTCATGGTCGAGGCCAACACTGGCGGCGGGGGCGCCGTCGTCATCGAGAAACTGATGAGCTACGGAATCGACCTGTGGTGGGGCGAGCGTAGCGGCGCATGGGTGACATCGAACCAGGGCCGCACAAGAAATGGCGGCTGGAAGGGTAGCAAGGGACCCCTTTACGACCACTGCAGGTCATTGGTCAATGACGATGTCCTGACGCTGAATGACTTCCCGACTGTCAGGCAACTCTTGAATATCCGAGAGGACAAGGTCGGGCGGATTCAGGGAGCAAACGGCATGCATGACGACCTGGCCATGGCTCTTGCGCTTGCCTGCTGGAACCTGCGGACCCTTCCAGATCCCATTTCCGCAAGAGGGGTTCCATGGAAAAGGAAATATAAGGCTTTGGCGACCCCGTTCTAAGAACCTGATATGGTGCCATCGAGGATGCGATGCCGGACGTGATGACCCCAGAAGTGGTTCGCGACTTTGTCGCCGCTCATGAAGAGCGGTCGGAGCGACGGCGCCCCGAGTGGAGGCGTCAAAAGGCTGCGTACATGACTGAGTGGTGGCCGCACCACGGCAACGTCACGCAGGGTCGGATGTCCGACATCCCAACACAGATCCAGGTCGAAACAAACCGCATGTATGGCGCGGTTGAGACCATGGTTGCCGCAGTTTACCCGAAGGCTGACCGTGTCGTTGTAGGCACTGGGCCGACAGAGGGCGGTGACACTAAGATTTCCGAGATGGTCATCAACCGGTGGCTTCACCTCAACAAGACACACCTTAGGGTTGTGTCGGCCATTCGTCAGGCGTTCTTGTATGACGGGGCTGGTATCAAGATCTTCGTGGAAGACGGTCCTGAGAACCCGATTGATCGGGTCAAGTTCCGGGTCATCCCGTGGTGGGAGCTGCTGCTCGATCACGACGCCTATGATGAAGATGATGCCCGGTTTATTGGTCACATTTACACGAGACCAAAGAACGAGGTTGAGGAGCAGTTTGGGCTTAGCGGACTGTCGGGCCAGCCTCGGTCAGACTTTCTGGCCAGTTCTCAGCAGGCGGTTCGCTCGCAGGCTCAGAACTTTCTCCAGTCGCATGGGCCCGACGCTCAAGCCGGCGCCGACAATCAGGCGTTTGTTCGTGTCCTTGAGCTTGTCAACTACGTTGACAATCATGAGTCTGGCCTCAAGGGCCGGCTGGACATTTATGTCTTGGACCAGGGCGATGAGTACGATGAGCCGATTCGGAAGCTCCCGATTCCGTTTGCTCGTCGGAGCGGTGAGCCTCTCTCACACATTCAGCCGCTGATCTTCAAGAGTGAGCCTGAGTACCCGTTCAGGGGCTACGCGCACGCAAAGAGGCTTTACCCTCAGTGCCAAGAGCTGAACGTGGCTCGCTCCTACAAGGCAAACACAACCAGGCGCGACGCTCGCATGTGGGCAACCCTTGATGGGTTGTTGAGCGACGACGACAAGACCATGATGACCGCAGGCGTCGATGGTCTTGTTGTGTCGGTAGACCCAGCCAAGCTCCAGGGGCGCTCCTTGCAGGATGTCTTGGTGCCGATTCGGAGCAACCCGATCTCGCCAAACATCGACAACTGGTCTCGTGAAGCCGAGATGGACCTTCAGCGAGCGCAGGGCCCGATCACGCCGAACGCCTACGGCCAGCCGATGAAGACATCGGCAACAGAAGTGTTGGCCCTGAAAGACTACTCAGATTCTGAGATGGGCCAGCTGGCTGCTGTAAAGGATGGGTGGATGTCTGGCTTCTGCCAGGTCTTCCTGCGAGCGTTGATTGCTGCAATGGTTTCGCCCGCCGACTCTGTTGGTGGGGAAGAGGATGTTCCGTATGGCGAAGGGGATTCAGAAGAGCGTGCTGAGCTTCTCGATTCAGGAGAGGCAGGCGACGAGTCTGGACAGGATGAGGTCGAGGACAAGAACGAGTCGTCGGTCGGTCCGGATGAACCAAGTGAGTCCCGCGCAGATGAAGGCCCTGGTGGAGAATCTGCCGAGGCTGAGCCAGATGACGGCACCGGAGAAGACGAGGCGCTGAGCGCTGAGCAGATCCCACCGGAGACGTTCAAGATCCGCATCGGGAAAGAGGTTGTTGATGTCACGATCGATGACCTCGATGGCGACTTCATCATTGAGATTGCAAACGGACGGCAGACGCCATTTTCAGAGGCCGCAACCCGACAGGCTCTTCTTCAGCTTTCCAAGCCGATGCTTGAGCTTTGGAGCCTTGTTCAGCAGGGTGGCCCTGCCGCTGCGATGGCTCGCGCACAGATGGTCTCGTTTGTCGAGAAGTTCGACCTTCCTCAGGACATGCATCCAGACAACCTGGAGACCTCCATCAGAGAGGGCCAGGCCAAGAAGCAGCAGGCTGGACCAAATGTTGTGCCGTTCAAGCAAGGCGCAGCGCAAGGACCGGCAGCCGGCGGCCCCCAGCCACAGCCACAGCAAAGCCCGCCGGCTGCTGGTCCGCCCCCACAAGGATCGCCATCCCCTGGCCCGGCTGCTCAGGCATCCGCTCCCCCGAGGCTTTCTCCGGAGCAAATCAAGGCGATGCCTCCACGGGAGGCCATTGAATACATTTTGATGGTAAACGCCGGCAAGAATCCTGAGCTTCACGAGACCCTTCAGAAGTCGCTTGAGCTTCCAGAGGAATCCCAGAGAAAGATTATTGCGGAGCTTGTTGGGTAGATTATGCCGACGTATGCATACCGATGTCCAGACGGACACAAGGCCGAGCGCATCTTTACGATGTCAAGCAAGCCTGCCGGGATTCCCTGCCCAGAATGCGATGAGCAGATGAAGCAGGTGCCGAACTGGTCGCCGTCCCCGAGGCCGCATCGGTATGGAACCAACAAGTTTACGCACACCAAGTCGGAAGACCCGGTTCGGCTGCGGCACTATGTCTGCGCAGACGGCCACGACAGCGATGAGTGGTTTGAGGAGGCCCCTGAATCCATCCCGTGCCAGGATGAAGGGTGCGACCTTGTGGCCAAGAAGTCGGTAGGGGCTCACATCGAGACCTTCTGGCTCTCAATGGAAAGAGAGGGCGGGTACTACGACCAAAGCCTTGGAATGCGCATCTACAACGAGGCTCAGCGAAAGAGGGAGGCCAAGAAGCGGGGCCTTACCATCGTTGATGGCGACTTTGATATCCAGCAGGCCACCCTGGAGGGCCGGCAAAAGCAGCAGACGCTGCAGGATGGATACCGCGATTACCATGACAGGGTTCAGCACGATCCGGCGTATGCTGACGCACGCGCGGCAATCGCTCGTGGAGAACTTCCTGAACTGATTGACCCCAACACTGCTTTCTAAGAGGCCGAAAATGGCGATGACTACCCCCACTCCTGACCAGCTTCCACCCAACCCTGCCGGAATGGGAGGGCCGCCCCCCGGAGGTCCTGGAATGGGAGGGCCGCCCCCCGGAGGTCCTGGCCCTGATGATCTCATGGCTGCCGAGCAGGCAAACGCTGAGGCAAAGGTCGGGCAGATGATGCACTCGCGTCCTACGCCATCTAAGCCGTACAGCATTTCCGCTGTGAGCCGCCTTGCGAGCGAGGCCAACAAGGCCATTGATTCCATTGCTGGTGCTGACATTCCGCTGCCGGAGTGGGAGGCCCCGTCTGGTTCTGGCAAGTTTGTTGATCCTGAGACCAAGGAGCCGCTGCCTCTTCCGGGTGAGGTTTTCCTTCCGGTTTCTGTTCTTGTTGAGGCCATCAAGGCGGTAGATGTCGATGGTGACTTCCAGAAGTACGGATTTGATCCGTCAGGGCTTACCAGCGACGCCGAGCTGAAGGTTGCTGCATCTAAGCTGCGGATGGCTGGTCAGGACAAGGCGCTCGCGACAGCCCTTATGCAGCCCCAGGGTGGTGCAGACACGCAGGACGAGGGTGCCGGCATGGACGACGAGCGCCTGAAGGGCCCAGACGAGATGTCCGAAGACGAGAAAATGCTGTCCGAGAACCTATAGTTGAGGTTGCAGAATCTTAGTAAACGTGCAAGGTTGCACGAAGCAGCTTTATGGCTGGAGGATTGATGTCTGAGTTTGTCGAAACAGCCGCCCCGGCTGAGGGAGGAGTTGATTCCTCCCCGGTCTCGGACGCCCCGGTCTCGGACGCCCCGGTTGCGGGTGTTTCCGGTGAAGTTGATGCTGGCTCCGTGCCTGCCGATGGCGTCGAGGGCGCTCACGTCTCTTCCGGAGACCGGGCGGATGAGCCTGTTTCGGGGACCCCGGCGTTCCTCCAGCTGCTGAACGACACGCTTGGAGATGACTCCGCTGAGCTTGATGACTTTGTTGGCGGCCTGAAGCAGAAGCATATTGAAAGGTTTTCGCCTGAGGCCAAGCAGACCATCAAGAACATGCTTCGCGCATTCAATGGCGAGACCTCTCGGGTAAACAAGCTCGCCGATGCGCGAGAGGCCCAGCTGAAGAGCGAGGCTCGTGTCATTGACGAGCGGGCTCGTGGCCTTCACGCGCAGCGTTCTGCCTTGCTGAAGATGCTCAACAACCCGAACATTGCGAAGAACGCACAGGATCCGGGCATCAGCCACGACGAGCTTATGACCCCCGAGGGTCAGAAGAAGTATCTTGAGCACCTTGCCGCGAAGCAGTGGAAGGAATCCCTTGAGCCCCTTCAGGCGACCACCGAGCGTGAGGCGAGGGCGCTCGCTTACCAGCAGTGGGCCTCCGGGAAGCCTGAGATGAATGACGCATCCTTCAAGGGCGAGATGCGCCAGCTGATTGAGCAGCGAAAGTCTGTGAACATGTCTTTGAGCACAGCAGACGCTTACGAGATTGTACGGGCGAGGCGCCAGGTGACCAAGGCCGACCAGGCACGCGCACGAGAGAACGCTGTTAGGGCCGCTTCCGCACGCCAGATTGGCCGTGGAAACGGAACGGCCGAGAAGCCAAAGGCTCCCCCTAAGAGGGGTGGGGCCAGGGCCATCGCAGACTTTTTGAAGGCTAACCCCGACTACCAGTACCGTGGACGTAACGTCCGTAGGTAGATTTGAATCCCCCGCAGGAGACCATGAGTCATGGCGACTACAACGCTAACCATTGCCAATGAACTGCTGTCCACGACGCACTACATCTTGAATGATCAGTGGGTTGATAACCGGCACCGACACTCCGCCTTCATGAGTTCCCTTGAAAAGGTTCATGGTCGCGGCGCCCCCACCGAGGACGGTGGAAGTCGGTACGTCCAGCCCCTGGGCTTCTACGAGCACTCGTCCGCGACGCGGATGCAGAGTGGGTACGAGCTTCTCAACATGACCGTGACCGACGTGCATGTTCCGGCTGTGTTTACCCCGGCTCACGTCCTGCAGCCGATCATCATCTCCCGCGACGAGGAGATCAAGAACAAGGGTGACTCCGCTGTTCTCAAGATCCTTGAGGATCGCCAGAAGCAGGTCATGAACGCCATGTACCGCAACTGGTGCAAGCGCATTCTGACTGGCGAGTCCATTGCCGGCTACGAAGACTGGACGACGCTGAACGGCATCTTCGATACCACCAGCGGAATCCTCGAAGAGCAGGCCATCGGCTCGCAGGACTCCTCCGTCGGAGGCGTCAGCAAGGCGACCTACTCGGGCATCCCCGGCTGGCAGAACCAGCGCGTCAACCTGTCCAGCAGCTTCAACGCTAACGGTCTGGCTGGTCTTGACCACCTCCGGGTTCGCACTGCCGCGCAGGCTCCGGGCGGCTCTGACGACATGTTCATCTTCATGTCCCTTCAGGGCTACGAGAACCTCAAGCGTTCGCTCCGTACCTACGAGCGCTACGTGGTCGAGAAGAGCACCGACGGTGCCGATGGTGGAAAGCTGATGTCCTACTGGGACGGCATTCCGCTGGAGATGGAGTCGCACATGCCGACTGACACCACGGTTCACACCAGTGGCGTCATCACCGCGTACTTCCTGGACCTCGGCTCCATCCACCCCGTGTGGGACAGCGAGGGCTTCTTCGCTGCCGAGCCGTTCGAGACCGTTTCCGGTCAGTCCGACACCCGCGCGTCCAAGGTTCGCCTGTACGGTCAGATGTGCGCCAAGCACCTTGCATCGTCCGGCATCGCCTACGATGGCGAGACCTTCTGATCCATCTAATCATACTTTGCAGGAGAACTAGAGATGTCTACAGGACCCCTGAAGCGTGATGGCCAGAATGGCCAGATTGCTTACCCAAAGAAGACCGTCACCGTTCTTGCTAACGGCGCGATCACTGCTGGTGACGTTGTCATGGTCGAGACCGACACGGCTGCTGATCCCGACCCCGACGTGTACGGTGCCGCTGGCTTCATTGTGAAGGCCTCCGATGCTAACGACTCGCCGCTTGCTTGCGGTGTTGCCCTGACCACTGCTGCGGATGGCGAGGCGGTCACAATCCAGGTGGCCGGCTTCAACGACAGCTGCACGAGCGATGGTGCCATTGCTATCAACGTGATGGTCGGAAGCGCGGCGAGCGGTGACGTGAGCACTTGGGCGAGTGAGTCCGGAACCTCACAGCCCTTCGCGGTCTGCGTGAATGCCTTTGCCGGCACCACCAACGACGGTGCCATTCTGATCATCGACAAGGGCTGGTTCGGGTAGGTCGTCAGTTTTTCTGACAACCACCGGGCTTCAAGGCCCAACGGCCCGGTTGGCTTCGTGCTGGCCGGGCCGTTGTCATTGGAGGTAGCGTGATTTTGCATGACCTCATCACTCGGGTGAACCGGGAGATGCGGAACAATCCTGGTGTGCAAGTTGATGAGGACGACAAGGTCGCTCTTATCAACGAGGCCATGTTGCGCGTGCTTGGAGATGAGCCGTGGCGGTTCCTGATGCGCCGTCCGGAAATCACCATTTACGCAGATTATTCTGGCATTGCTGCCCCAGTCCTGGGGATTGGGACGCGGGCGTCGTTCAGCAACGGAAACCGCGCAGTGACGAAGACTGTCGGTGACACAACTATCTTCTTGGAGTGGATGGAGGGCCAAAAGCTCACTGGTCCAGATGATGTTGTCTACCGTGTTTGCTCGGTGGATCTGACTGATGGTCAGACGCTGTTCTTGGACCGCCCTTATGAGGGCACGACAGCAAACAATGTCTCGGACTGGACCATCACTCACGACCGGCTTCAGCTTCCTCGTGACTGTGTTGAGTACTACGGCATCGTTGACCGTACAGGCCGCCGACGCATCCATACGATTAGCGCCCGTGAAGATGAGGTGATGCAGTTGTCTCGGACGGCTGGCGGCGACATCACGGTGGTCTTGGATGAGTTGTCCGACTTCTACAAACCGGTTGAGACCGTGTTGACGGCCACCACTGATGGCGGTGGAGGCAACTCGCTTACGGCTGGCATTATCTATGAATACTGTCAGACCATCGAAGAGTTCGGCAGAGAGAGCCACGGAACAAGGATAGCAACGGCAGCAGTTACCACAGGAAGCCTCAAGAACGTCAGCATAGACGGGGTGATCAAGGAGACCGAGCAGAGAGCCCGTGTCTATCGGCGTGATGTCACCAATAGGGGTGGTTGGTATCTCTTGCACAAGACAGAGCCTGGGGTCAGTCTTCCGACATACGATGATGATGGTCAGGCTCCATTCACGCTGGACACCTCAGTCATCCTCCAGCAGGATGGCCCAACCGAGTACCTGCGGGTTTACCGGAAGCCTGGTGCGGACACCGTGCTTGAGCTTCGGTATTTGGCAAAGCCTCGTCGCCTGATCTCAAACAATGATGCTCCGCAGATGCCTGAGCAGTACCATGAGATTTTGTGGCGGCTTGCGGTTTCTGAACTGCATGCCAGGAAGGGCGCGATGTCTATGGCGGGCTACCACAGAAACATTGTAGATGCCCGCATTGCCAGCATGCGCAACAAGTACCTGGACAGGGCTGACCGCACCTTTATCAAGAAGCCGATGGCAATCGGCGCATCTCGTTGGGATACCCGATACGGAGACCCGACAAAGACGTAGGATGAGTCATGGCTAAGAAGACCGAGGAAGAGTTTCTCCAGGACTACATGGACCGTGCAGTCGAGTTCGGTGCTGACCCTGTTGATGCAGGGGCCGAGGCTCGGCGGATGGCAGACCGCGCCCTGCGTCTTGGTCACATTAAGCCTGGCGGTGAGCCCATTTCATCGGGTGTTGCGGCCATGGACCGCAGCGGATCAAGCGCCATGTGGAATGAGCGGTATGACCCTGCTCCTGCGGTCATTATCGAGACCGACCTGGAGGAGAACTTTGCTCCCCCTGTGGCGATGACTGACCAAGAGCGGTTTGACCGTACCCGGCGTGGCTTGCCGATGGAGAGCCTGTCTCAGGCGGTTTTCGGCGCAGCACCTGTTCCAACCGTAGCAGCTTTAGGCCTGACGGCAGATATCAACAGCCCTCGAAGTGCTCGAATGGCCATGGACGCCGCCGAGGTTTCCGACATCGAGAACGCCCGGCTGGATCGTGAGTACTACCGGGAGATGGGGAAGGCTGGCCAGGGCACGAAGCGGACCAGGGCGGCGACGCAGCTGATTGACGACCTCCCTGAGGTCTACGGGGAGCTTCCGGCCGACCGTCAGGCCTGGGGCGGCAAGTACAGCATCGACGAGGCGCCGCAGATGGATGCGCACCGTGAGGCTGGAGAGGCGTACCGTGAGCGGGGCCCCATGGGGTCAGCCTCGGCCAGGGAGAAGTCGAAGCAGGCCTGGCGCGGCGCAACAGAGGCCAGCAGGCTCGGGCCTGGCGCGATGGACGACGCCCTCGACGCAGCCTTCGAGGGCTACGACTTGTCCAAGGCCGCCAAGGCCCGGATGAAGGATCTTCAGAAGATTGGCGAGAAAGCCATGAAGTCCGCCCTCGTGGGCCCGTGGCTTGCCATGGCAGAAGGCGTTGGGACCGCCATGGCTATTCCGATTATGGCGGCTGACAACTACATGAAGATTACGGAGCCTTACGAGCAGATCCGCTACTTTGCTTTGAAGGGACGGCGTCGTCCGCTCAAGGCTGGTGACATGTCTCCCGAGGGGCTCGCCTGGCTCAGTAGCCACATGGACCTAACGGACCAGATGAACGGGGACGGTCTGATTAGCGACGAGCTTTGGATGAAGCTGAACCGGCCTGGCGGTGAGGATGCCGCGCTGGCTGAAGCGCAAAGTGCGTATGATCAGGCAGAAAGTTGGACCCCGACAAAAGACCAGATCCGGGCTCTCTCGGGGAGGTAATCTGTGACAAAGGAAGAGCTGGACCGGATGCTTGCTGAAGAGTTCATTGCTGCCCCGGTTCCCAGGAACCTTGAGGCCATCAACGCCAGGAACCTTGAGGCCATCAACGAGGTTCTGTATGACTTCGAGAAGCTGGTTGACGGGAACCGCTAATGCCTTTTTACGGACTAAAGCAGACCAAGGGTGAGTTCAACCGCTTGCGTGACGGGACCTCTCCGCAGGTCACTGACATG
>Ga0098056_1000458_pt1 | contig 17024 bp, 21 predicted proteins | sample 17BtaG_FD_92583 | JGI IMG/M metagenome (GOLD analysis project Ga0098056, IMG submission 92583) | Marine viral communities from the Subarctic Pacific Ocean - 17B_ETSP_OMZ_AT15314_CsCl metaG | ecosystem: Environmental > Aquatic > Marine > Oceanic | place: Subarctic Pacific Ocean | collected...
CATCAACATCAAGCCCTACCTATTTACAGTTTAAAACAACAGCAAGCGGATCCACATCTGCAGCAGAACGCCTCCGTATAGACTCCTCTGGCAACGTGGGTATTGGAACTGTGAGTCCTACTACGCAACTAACACTAGCTAAGACATCAGATTTAATTTTTACTCAGAATGATTACGGAATAGGTTGGGGTACTGTTAACAATCCTAGTCCTAAGATATTTGGTACTACGGGGTCACACTTAAAGTTTAAAGCTGGTGGGGGGAGTGTAGCTATGACTATAGACTCCTCTGGCAACGTGGGTATTGGCAATACGAGTCCTAGTGCTCTGTTAGAAATAGGAACTAATGCTGCCTTGCCATCAGCAAGTCAAAGACTACAGTTAACTGGATATAAGAATGATACTACTTCTGCTAATTTAGAAATAGGTGATGGTAATAACGTTTATTGGAGATTTGCACGAGATAATGGTAATAATTTTCAAATGGATTTATCTTCTTATTTAAAAATTTTGATGAGTGGCTCTGAAAAAATGCGTATAGACTCCTCTGGCAGAGTAGGTATTGGACGAACTTCTATGTCATATCCACTTGAAGTAAGCGGGGATATATTATGTGGTACTAGTGGAAATACATTAAGATTTGGACGTTCTGGGCAGTCAGATGGTGCTCGCATCCAATGTAATAATAGTTCTGATTTATTGTTTTCCAATAATGGTGGAAATGAACGTATGCGTATCGCCTCTTCTGGTCAAATAGGAATTGGAGGTGCAAACTACGGAACAGATGGTCAAGTATTAACCTCAACTGGTGCAAGCACTGCTCCAGCGTGGGAAGATGTTGGTGGTGGGGGTAAGGTATTGCAGGTTGTTTCTACAACCAGTACAACTAGATGGAGTAGTTCAAGTACTTCTTGGACAAGTGTTTCTGGTTTAAATGCCTCAATAACACCTTCGGCAACATCTAGTAAGATTTTAGTTATGGCATCAGTTAATGTAGCAATCGCCTCTGGACAAGACCATTGGATTAGATGTATTCGAGGGGCTAGTACAGATGTAGGTGGTGGTAGTAGTGGTTATTCTTTCTTTAGACATGGGGATGGTGAGCAGGTAATAGCTAAAGTCCTTGTTGATTTAGATGCACCAGCTAATACATCGTCTAATGTATATACAATTCAAGTTAGAGGAGAGGGTAATAATATCTATGTTAACCAAACAAAATGGGGGGCACAATACCTATCCTCGAGTATAACACTGATGGAGATAGGAGCTTAATATGAAAGATAATGCAGTAAGAAATTTATACCCTAATGCGGTGACTATATCTGAAACAGAGAATGGTGAACTAACTGTAATTGATGATGAGGGTAATGACATTGAAATAGATGATAGTTTAGTTTCAACAGAAACAGACCGTCTACAAGCTGAATACGACAGCCAAGACTACGCTAGAAGTAGAGCAAGGGCTTATCCAAGTTTGCAAGACCAAGCTGATATGCAATATCATGATGCAGTAGATGGTACTACAACTTGGCAAGAGGCTATCAAAGCAGTTAAAGACAAGTACCCTAAGAATTAAAATACCCCAACGGTAACAAGCAGGCCGGAGGACTAAGGTAAAATAAATTGCTTAAATAATAAAAGGAAAATAAAATGTCTAAAAAAGAAAAAGAACAGACTATTACGATTGATGATGTAGAATATAAAGTAGCTGATTTAACTCAAGAGCAAGTAGCTATGGTTAATCACGTGTCAGACTTAGATAGGAAACTATCCTCTGCACAATTTAATATAGACCAATTAAATGTAGGTCGAGGTGCTTTTATGACTATGTTAACTGATTCTCTTAATACAGAAGCAGCTCCAGCGTAGTTTTACTGTCGGGCCCAGACCCAGTCGTATTTCTTTCTATCAGTTAGATAATCTTCTAACTTTGCTAAATACAACCCGTCTGAAAAATAGAAGTGTCTATAATCATTTATAGGCTCTTCTAAAAACCCGCAAAACCACTTACTTCTATCAAACTTAAATACTAATAAAGGGTTTTCCACCTCATTTTCTTCCGTCTCTCTTACAGTTTGTTCCCACCACTCTAGTACTTGTGGAGATTTACTTGTAAGCATTTTACTTGTAAGATGGTCATCTTTGTAGTGTTTTACTTCTACGCAATACTTATTCAGCTCTTTAGGAATATATACGTCGCCCTTTAAACCGTGCTTTGCATCTAACGCACCTGATAGAGGTATTCTTTCCCAGTTCCACCCAGTATGTGCTGAGAGCACTTTACATGCTGCAGCTTCCGCTCTTGTACCTTTAGCTTTACTTTTATTTACTGCCACTCTATTCTCGAGATATTTTCAGTTTTAATAACATTTGCCTTACTTAAAAGAGGATGCGACCATCCGTGACTTACTAAAAAGGTATTCAATTCATGTTCTTTTAATAGAATCTCTATTAGTTTTTCTCTACCTTCATCATCTAAAACGCCAATTACTTCATCTAAAAATAAAGCATTTATTTTAGACTTAGAAAGCGTACTCATTAACCTTCTAATTGCTAATAGTGTAGAGGTATTGACTCGCGCAAGCTCCCCACTACTTAAAGCCAAGATATCTATATCTTTGCCCTCATCTGATATAACTACATTTAACTTATCATTAGTTATAGCAAACTGAAGTCCAAATCTACCGTCAGATAATTCTGCCAGATACTTATTAACTAAATCTTCTAAATCTTTAACAAGATTTTCAATTTTATACGCTACTAGTCCGTTTGTACTAAAGGCTTTCTTGAGCACCTCTAAATTTGCATAAACTTCATTTGTTTTTCTTAGTTTAGACTCTTCTAATAATAGCTTTAATTTGAATTCTTTTACTTGAGAGGTAAGATAGTCCAATTCAGTATTAAATTTGGTTATAGCATTATTTTCATTTGATATATCCCTAATACTTTTTTCTTTTTCATGAATTTTCTCGTTTAAAGAGGCAATTTCTCTCTCTAATTCGGTTTTATCCTCAGTTACTTTAGGCAATTTTACGTCTACCAGACTTGAAAATTTTTCAAATTTTTGAATAATTTTTTGATGTTCTTCATGCTCTTTTAATTGAGCCTTTTTACGAGTAACTTCGCTCTGAATTTCTGCGGACTTATGATTGTTTGTTTTAATAATTGCAGTTTGTTCCGCCTTTAGCTCTAGTACTTTTTCCTCTTTTATTTCTTGTAGACAAGTAGGGCAACTTGTACCTAACTTATCCATTTTTTGTATAGCAGCTAAGGCTTGAGCAGTGAAATTTTTGAGAGTAGCAAATTCTGTTCTTAAATCTGCTATACCGTCTGGCTCTTCTGTTTCTTTAGTTAATTCTTCAGCATTGATTTCGTTTAAATGATTTCGATACTGGTTATTTACATTAATTTTATTATTAATATCTTTTATATTATCTAATCTTTCCTGTACTAAAGCTCTTTCAGATATTAATTCTTCCGGGGAGGCTGGAACTTCTAATAATTCCTTTTTTACATTACTTACTATAGGATTGTTTTTTATCCATGCTTTAATAGTATTTATACTACCTTTTATTTCTGTTACTTCTGAATGTGCGTCTTTATGTGCTTCTTTAAAGTTATCAAATAGTTTTAAGTAATTATCTAAATTTAATAACTCAATTAAAAACTTCTTTCTATTAGTATCTGTGGCAGTTAAAAATTGTAAAGAACTAGTAGTGCTTTGATATACTAATTGACTGAAGGTTTTAAAATCCAATCCAAGTATGCTCTCTACTGTTTTAAAAGTATTAGTTGCAGTATGAGAAGATATATCTTCTCCGTTTCGTAATAGTACTACTTTAATACTTGCTTTTCTATTGACAGAAATAGAGTATTTATTATCCGCTACTTCGAAATCCAGTATTATTTGATAACCATCTTTTGGGTTATTTCTATTTACTATATCTACTTTCTTCACCCCTTTAGAGTTTTTATTAAATAAAGCCTCTTCTAAAAGTAAAGGTATAGTACTTTTACCAGCACCGTTTTCTCCTACTAACTGTACTATAATGCTTTTTTCTAAATCTAAATAATTATCCCTTCCGTAGGAAAAGCAGTTAGACCACTTAAGGGTTTTAAGTATAATCATGAAATACTCCTAAGACTTCTTTTACTTTCTTTTCATTTAAGCCTAAAATATATTGTAAATATTCTGCTAATTCTTCTTCTAATGTCATTTCTGGAGTAAGAATTAGTGCTGAGTCGTTGTGTCTTTTAATAAGTTTTTTATCTAACAACTTATTATCCTTGTCTACTTTTACTAATTCTGCTACATTTCCTTCTACTTCATAAATAGTATGATGATAATGAGTTTCAATCATTTGGTCTGGATGACCCACTGTTTGTCTAATAAGTTGCGGCAGTTTTAGTTTTAGCCACGACCAATTTAATGTTTTACTGTCGAATAGTAGTACTCCTGTGTCTACAGGATTTCTGTGAAAAGAAGTAGTAACAGGACTTCCAGGGTAAACTATGTTACCTTGAGAATTTGAATGTGAATGTAGATCTCCTGCAACAACCAGCTCCCAGCGTTTAAATAGGTCTAAGTCTACTTCAGGGGTTACATGAGGGGGGATTTCACCACGAACGTGAGTGAATAGAGTTCTACCACTAAAATCTTTAGGGTCGAATACTTTTAATTTGTTATATGGAATGAAATCCATATCTTCCAGTTTGTAATAATCGTCTAGAATCGTTACTAATGGGTTTATAGCATGAGTTACTTCTTTTAAGTTAGAGAAAAAGGTTGTAGTTTTCCGTAGTGCTTCGTGATTTCCTGGGTATATAATAGTTTTTATCTTTACACCTTTGATGAATTTAAAGTATAAACTTAACTCGTCTAGTGTAGGCATTCTATCAAATAAATCTCCTCCTATTACATGAAGGTCTACAGTTTTTTCTAACTTGTATAATTCTTTGAACAGTAATTCATACCTATTGGTCGCCCACTTGCGAGGAACACTTTTTTGTCCTAACTTGATGTGCCAATCGGCGCTGAATAAAATTTTCATAGGTGTTTCCTAAAGGTGATAAAAAGCCCCAGTACCTGGGGCTAATTAATTAATTGAATTTACAGTAGTTCTTTTACTTCTTCTGCAACTTCATCTGGCACACTGCTACTACCAGCATTTTCTAAAACTCTACTTTCTATAAAATCTCTCTGTAGGTCTGGAGTAGGACGAGTGATTACATCATCAATGTTAGGAAGCTCTTCAATAGCTTCTAACTGCTCTGCATTTAAAGGTTCTGGCTTACACTTAAGAACCTGTAGGGTGTACTCTACATTAAAAGGTAGAGGCCCGGTCTTTTGCTTTTTAAATGCTAGTGCCCAACCTGTTTCAGTATTTGTAGGGTCGCCTAAATCTTCTGCGGCTACCATTACAGACTCAAATAACTTCTTTTTAAGATTAAGTATTTTTACTTTGTTATCTTCGTCTACACATTGTACTGCGTATGCCCAAGAACATTTAAGGTCTGGGAAGTAGTGTCTTACCCAGTCTTTTTCAAGATTTGTAAATTGTTCTTTATCTCTATCAAAGCCAAGACATTCCATAGGAACTCTTTTGCCGTCTGCTGTTGTTAGCCAGTATACATATCTAGGAAGAACATCTCCTACCATACGTATTGAATTGTTGCCTTCTTTATAGGTATAAGCTTCAACTGAACTCTTTTTAGCTTTACCTTCAATATTTCCAAATTTAATTGCCATTTTCTTTTCCTTCGTAATAAAATGTTATATTATCTTGACCATCTATACTTAAAAGAGTATTATTCTCTATAGTCTTCCGGTCTATCTCTGTGTATTTCAATGGTAACGTATGTACGCCATACCATTTATAATCTAAGTAATTTCTAAGACTTGCCAGCTCTATATAAAGTGCCATTTCTTCAAAACTTACTTGTAGTTTGTTTTTAAATATCTCTCTAGGATTCAATAAATAGCTATCGCCACTTATATCTTGGTTGTAAAATAGGCTTATATTTTTATCTTTTCGAGGCATCTTAATTCCGTAAGAAAATATAGTCATTATTCTTACAACGTTTTTAGATTTACCTCCACTCAGTTTTTGTACCTTTTTCCAATCAAAGAAAATCAACTTAAAAATCTCCCATTTAGAGTAATATTATACTATAAAATAACCATGTTGTCAAGAGTTATTTTTAATTAGCTACAACCTGTATGTCGTAACCTTGCTTAATATAGACAGCTGAACGTGATCTAGCCTGTCTAGATGCCGTGTTGCCCTTTAAATGAATATCTACAACTACGGGCTGCGGCTTGCCCTCTAACTTTCTAATAATTCTTCCTATAAGTTGTATTAATAGGGGCTCATTATTAATCGGGGTTGCTAGTACCAAAGCTGAAAGTTCATTAACAGAAATACCTTCTCCAAAGATGCTCTGAGACCCATATAGGATATCAATCTCTCCAGACTTTATTTTATCTATTTCTTTATCTCTCGTACTTTGGTCTAACTCCCCTGTTATACAAGTAGCATTACTACCTGTGAAATCTTTACACCTTTTTAGTAGTTGTACTCTATCACTAACTACTAGTACTTTGTGTCCTTTCGCTGCATAAACTGACGCTAATTGGGCCACTATTCGTTGGTATCCTTCGTCATATGCGACGGCGTTTACCCTTTTCGCCCATGGAAGCTTGGTACTGTCCGGAAACCTGACGTTAGACTTCACAATAACTATTCTAGGAATAATATAATTCTCTTTCGGAGGTTGGTGAACATCAAATCCGAAATAATCATTAAATATTACGTGTTTTCCGTCTTTCCTTTGTAGAGTACCACTCAGACCTATTTTATATCTGGCAGAACACTTATCAATTATACCAGAGAAGGTGGGGGCACTTACGTGATGCATTTCGTCCAAAATAATAGTTCCAAACACTTTTGAAACTTCCTTTATTTTCTTACTTAAAGTCTGTACGTTCGCTACTACAATTATTGGGTCAGTATTGAACTTTCCACTCCCTATAATCCCTGGTTTGATGCCCAAACACTTTTCTATTTCTTCTTCCCACTGGGTTCTCAAGGCTAATGTGTGTACTACTATTAAAGTTTTTTGTCCTAATTTAGCGGCAATGGCCAGAGCTGTAAAAGTCTTACCCCAACTTACAAATGCATTAATAATTGTATTATCTTCTATAGAATTGAAAATTTTACTCTGACTATCCCGCAAGTCAAATTTGAATTTTGGAAAATTTTCTGGAACTAATATCCTTTTATCAATGATTTCGTACCCTTCAGGAATTAAATCAAATCTTCCCACAGGGACAGAGATTAGGTCTTTGTTTATTCTTCCCATGTTTTTTATTACTTGGGGCGGGTCTGTAGGATTGTAGGAAGCAATAGAGTACGTTAACTCTCGGTCTATAAGCTTCTGCAGTTTAGCGTCAGCTGTCATAAAAATTCTACTAGAAATTACTGCTTTCCCACTCATCGAAATGTACCTATTATAACTTCTTCTAGTAGTATATATGAGAAACTGGCTGCAAAAAGCGTGCTTAATATTATTACTATAACTAATATAAGAGTCACTAACCTATCTATCATATTTTCCTTCTAGTATCCTTTAATTTTTTATTGGTTACTTCGTATAGTAAGTAACCTCTATCTATTTTTAATACTCCAGCAAATTTAGCTTCTAAATTTAGTTGCCCAAATACTTCAAAAGGAGTATTTATATTTTTTAATTTAAAAATAGTGGAATTATCAGTGTATTTACGCTCTAGTATTTCCCTATAGATTAGAGGGTAAAATGTCTGTTTTTTATACTTATAAATTATACCATTATAATCAATAAAGCATAATTGCCCCGAACTTAATAAATCTTTTAGCGACCATATTGTTCGTTTTAGGGGGTATACGGGGTAATCCTTTAATTTCTTTAATTGGAGTCTTCTTACTGGAAAGGGGTCTACTTTATCAGGTAAATCTATCCGTCTTATCCCCCTTCTATCAGTAATTAAGCCCCCCATTATCGACTCGTGAGGTCTAATTATCCATACAGGCCAATGGATACTAGAGAAGTTCGGGGTACTGTTTTTCAAACTTTCCGAAGGCATAATCATCTCCAATATCTAAATCTACTCCTATTGGTTGTCCTGGAATAAAGCACCCTCGATCTTTTTGAGTTAAGTCTGCCATTATTTTTGAAACTTCTTCAACCTCTGATTCTTTTACTTCTAATACTAAAGAATCGTGAACTAATGCTATTATTTTAACATCTTTATTGTTATCTTTTATCCATTGGTTTAACTCTATTCCCGCTAGTAAGTTAATATCTGAAGCAACTGATTGAATTAAGAAGTTTATACCGCTTCTTACTTCGTGAGAGGCAATTCCTTTATCATTACTAAATACGTTTGATAATCTTCGCTTTCTTCCTAATATACTATAGATAAATCCGTCTGCTTCTATCTGTTCCTTAGATTTAGATAACCAAGTCTTTAACCCTCTAAATGTTTCAAAGTATTTACTAATAGTATCTTTAGCCTGTTGAATAGAGAAAGGCTCTCCACTATCCTTAGTTACGGTTTCAGAAACCTTAGCGGGGCCGGAACCGTACATTATACCAAAGGTTATAGCTTTTGCCGCTTGCCTTTGTGTAGAAGCCAAATCCTTAACATCAGATACGTCATGTGGAAGTTGGAAAACCATCTTAGCTACTGTAGAGTGTAAGTCTCCTCCACTTTTAAATACGTTTTGAAGGTTCTTATCCTTACTGATAACTGAAGCTACGTATACTTCGGCAGTTGCTAAATCTTGTTGTAAAATTTTATATCCTTTAGGAGCCCGAATACAGCCTTTTACAGCAGAGTTATCTCTAGGCAACTGTTGCATATTTAATTTACCAGAACTAGAGAGTCTTCCTGAAGTTGTAGAAGTTAAATTGAATCCTGTACGAATCCTACTATCTGAGTCTAAAGCAGGAATAACTTTGTCTAAATAAGTATTTTTTATTTTTGATTTCTGTCGTATATCTAAAATAACTCCCGGGATAGGGTGTTCTTCAGCCAAAGTTTTCAATACCTCTGCGTCTGTCGATTGTGCCCCAGTACCTGTTAATTTTCCAGTGGGGGTAAGGTTTAAATAATCAAATAATAATACACGTAATTGCTGAGTACTATTGGGGTTAAAAATCTTTTCTTGTGCCTTTTCAAAATTATGTACCTCTTCAAATTCATATAATTTTTCTTTTGCTGCTTCAACTTCCTTTTCCATAAGACTCTGTACCCTTTCTAGTCTAGGTAAATCGAACGGCACTCCTGCCTCTTCTACATCTTTCAAAAATAACATGCCAGGAACCATTAATTCCTTATATACCTTCGTTAGTTGGGGGTTCTTTAATAGCTTATTCGCAAATAATTGATATAAATCGTATGTAACTGCAGTATCTATAGCAGCGTATTTTGATAGTATATCAAAAGGTATTAAATCATATGTGAAATCTCCTTTTAAAATACGGTGTTCCTTACAGTATTGATTTCTAAAGTTATCTAAATCTTTATCATAATCGCCGTATTCGGTATATTTTAAAGCTAAGAACTTCAATCCGTGTGTTCCTTTAGACTCATCCAGTAAATAATGCATTAGCATTGTATCAGATACTCTAGGAAACTTGAATTTAAAGTGATACTCTAACATTTTTAAGTCGAATTTGGCGTTATGAAAAACTACCATTCTAGTATTAAAGATGTCTTGTAATAATTGTTCCGTTTTAATACTAATACAGTCAGTGGATATATACACTCCTTGTTTAGGTCTATGAGAGATACTAATTCCCAATACATATCCATCTCGTGGGTATAGAGAGGTTGTTTCAGTATCACAAGTAACAAACTTTATTGAGTCATCTTTGAGTACTCCTTCTAAGTAATCATTTGCTTCCTTTTCTTCGGTTATTCCTTTAAAGTCTCCCGATAACGAGGGTGGAAGTTGCCCCGCTATATAGCCATGTAGTTTTTCGCACGCTCTGGTAAACAAAGGTTTAGCTTCTGGCTTAAAGTTTAACATAGCAGGGTTAATCATAGGGATATATTTCTTATCTACAAGATGTCCTGAAAATTCTATTACTGAAGTTATACCCCCAATAAACTTACAGGCTTCAGAACCAATAAGTACTATATAATCATACTTATCTTCATCAAAGTCTGTTAGGGTTACATCCTTTTTTAGTAGTTTTTTAATTCTTTTAGAGGATAAATGAAAGTGGTCAAAATCAAACTTAAAGTAAGATTTGTAGTTTACCCCACTAGGGGCTTTATCAACTAATGCTACTTTTGTCATTGCCCCTCTCCGTAGGTATTGAGAAATCTAGACAATCTAGATACGTTTTCTACCCCTATTGTGTCTTTTTTAAGTTTTATAGGATTTGCACCCCAAAGGTAGCACAGTACTTCCCCTTTCTTTATAGAAATGGTTAAGGTGTCCCCTTCAGCAGGCAAAGTATATATTGTAACAATATTAAAAAAAGTACTGGGGGTAGGAGGAGCAATAACACCATTAACTATACCCAGGGGGAGGTCTGTATGAAATTGTGGTTGTAAATAAATAAAAGGTTCTTTAGTACGCACTATGAAAGGGAACTTAAATTTTATAACTCTTTTATTTTGAAATAATTTTGAGCCAGGTTTTTCCCAAGGAGCCCCAAACTGGTCTGGGCCGTGGGCCTCTGTTAGCTCCACAAACCCAAAGTCGGGGGTTTTCCACAACCATCTTCCTGTACTGTCTATGTCTATTACTATATCACAAGGAGCCTTAACTAATATACTATTTTTTAGAACTCGTTTCACACCTGGACAAGTTTTAGCAGTGCCAAGAGTGCGATACTCCATTATACGACAAGCGTTTTGGTCTTCTTTTAAGCACTTTTGTTGTAAGTAAGAAATAAATTTTACTGTTGAAGGGATATACTTACCAATCGTCCCTTCACTAATATTGGAATTTAAGTTTTTGAACCAGCAAGAACTTTGAAGAGACCCTTCTTCCATAAACTCATTAATAAAACTATCTTCCTTTTTATCAAAGAGGGGGTCAGTAAACTTATAGTATAGAGTATTGAATTTTTTTGCCATGTTATCTCCCTTATGTTCCTTCTACTATATCAAAATCTTCTTTTGTAGCCCCACAATCTGGGCAAGTCCAATCATCGGGTATATCTGCCCAAGATGTTTTAGGTTTTAGTCCACTATCTGGGTCGCCTTTTTCTTCGTCATAAATCCAATTGCATATCATACACTCTAATTTTTTAGCCATAAATGTTCTCCTTTATATGTGTTATATCTACCAGGGATAGATCCCCTGGGTCCAGTCCATCTGGTAGTTGTAATTTGGTTTCTTCGTTTATTATAAAAGTTTCTGCTAAAAGCCTATGAGCGGAACTTTCTGCCTTCCTACCCGCTTCATCTGCATCAAACATGGTATAAATAGTGTGTACCCCTTGGAGTTTTAAAGCCTCTAAAGATTCCAACTGTATATTATTAGCTCCCAGAACAGCTACTGCATTAACTAAACCTTTATCAATTAAATTAAGGGCATCAAATATACCTTCAACTAAAATTATTGAACCCTTAATTGGAGATACTATAGCAGGAAATAAGGGTAAGTCAGCTCCGGGGGGTCTTATTAAATATTTTGGGTGTGCGTTACTATTTATGTATCTACCAATAAACCCTCGAATTTTTCCTGTAATATCGGGTAAAGGGAATACTATTCTTCCATCAAATTCTTTATCGTGAATAAAAGCTCCGAAACGAGCCAGAGTTCTTTTATCTATATCTCTATAGTGTCTTGTGAATGGAATTGCTCCATTTGGTAAAGAAAGCCCTAATGAGTTAGCCTGTATTTTTGATATTTTATCTCTTAATCTTTTTACTCTAACATCTTGCCAGTTTCTATCTACATTAAAGAACTTAAAAACGTTTCCTTTAAAACCACAACTAAAACAATGAAATGTCCCCTCTGCTTGGTCTATATGCATAGAGGGGTTGTTGTCTTCGTGGTCTGGGCTTAAACATTGCACCACAAAATCCTGCCCTTTAGGGGTAAAGGTGATATTATGTTTTGCTAATATTTCACTTACTACCATAACATATCCGAAGCTTCTTTTTTGGGCTTTTTACCTACTTTTTTCGGGTCGGTTTCTTTTCCTACTGCGGAAGGTTTGGGGGTGGGTTGAGGTCCCAGCTTAAGATTTTCCCAATCCATAACACTAGTAAATTCTATGTCCGGGCCGCTTCGTACTTTAGTAGAAGTGAAGGTTATAGCATTATCTTCTTTAGAGTGGGCGTCAATTAAAAAGGCAGAATCAGGGCTGTCTAAAAGACCTTTCGCAAATCTAGTTTGTCCACTATCATCTATTTGATAAGGACTTATCATTGCAATATCATACTTTCTAGCAAATTCTTTCAGTTTCTTACTTGCGTAGATTTGGCTCTGCCAATCATATATATCTTTTCCAAGACCTGTTTCAACTTGGTTTACATAGTCAACTACTACAAGCCCCAGACTGTCTCCAAATTGAGCTTTTGCTTTTTGTAATTGTAGGTCTATACCTGTTAAGGACAAAGATCGGTCATCTACAATTATGATTTGATTATCCTCTTTTAATTTACACTCTGTAACTAATTTGCGTTCAAATTCAATAGGGTCTCTCTTATCTAAAAATTGCTCGTATATATCTTCGCTATATTGGAACATTTCTGAGCGTACTTTCGCTACAGCATTAAGTTCCTTAGCATCTAATCTGTTCTTACGAATATTTGCGTAAGATACTTTGGATAACATACTGGTTATCCTGTGGAATGTCTCTAGTGCTGTCATCTCAATAGTGAAATATATGGCAGTCTTACCTAGCGCATATTGATTTGCGACCATATTCGCACTTACTAGTGATTTACCGGCTCCTCTCTTGCCTCCCAACAAGATAAGCTCTTCTCTGTAAGCGCCTCCGATTCTACTGTCGAAGTCGTTATTTATACCAAGAGGTAAACAGGAGTGTTCCTCTACTCCCGGCTCTTGGAAAATTAGTAAATCCCCCATACTAGAAACCTTTTCGTCTGTATGAGTTTTTTCATCTAATTTCATTACTATACTAGATAGACTTTCTTTTACTTCCAGACTATCCATAACGGTTATTTTCCCTATATACCCATCAAGTAATTTTAGGGTTTCATTTTGGGAATATTGGTCGATTAGTGCATCAATTGCTAAATCTAATTCTATTTCTGGCACTTCTAATAGTTTAAGTGCCGCTAAATCTTTTTGGGTTTTTATATCCCTTGTTACAGTTTCTAATTGGTCGAAAGAAGGTATTTTATTGTATTCTTGGTAGAACCTATGAATACTAGAGTATAGTGAGCTATAGGATTCCTCGAAGAAATCCTTTTTTACTCTCGCCCAGCCATCCAGGCTTTGCTCCTCCATTAGCATATGAAGAACTGTTGCCCCGATATCCATTATTTAGCCTTATGTTCGTTGTCCTGAATTACCTCATCTAGTTCAGCTAATAACCTGGAAGCTATTTCTGACCTAAATTCTTTTAGTTTTTGTGGGTAAAGCGCACCTTCATCAAACAACATATTAAGTTGTTTACCTGTAGTAATTTGTTGAAGGCCGAAGTATATTATATCCCAAGGGTCGTTTGTACTTGGGTAAGCTTTGATATCGGTATAATCGCCTAAGAGGTCTTTTGCTCGTCTAACTGCCTCTGCTGCAGTGAAGCTGTCCACGTCGTGGAATTTTGCTATCAATTTCATACGTTAATTCTCCGACAAAAAAAGGGTAGCAATGTATGACTGCTACCCTTTAACTTAAATTACCAACTAAGCAGTTGCGTTTTTAGCTGCTTTTTTAGCACCATCATGGTTTGAACAAGTCAAGCCACGACGAGTTAACATAGTTTTTACACCACGTACAGTTTTGTCGATACTCTCTGCAATCTGCTCTACAGTTAGACCAGATATATCGCCTAGAGCTTCTAACGCGTCCACGTTAGCTTTAGCGCGGGACTCTTTTTGCTTTGGAATTGAAGTTATTTCACCAGAACGTAGGAAAGACAAAGCTTTACCACGAATTGAGTTGATTGACTTACCTAATGCTTCAGCTAAGTCTTCTACGAAAGCACCATTAGCGTGCATTTCTAAGAAAGTAGCTTCCTCTGCCGGGGTATAGGTACGAGCTACTTCGATTTTTTCTGCTGGTTTAACGAAACCCGTTAATTCCATTGATAAGATTTTACCTTGAACTTGTTTAGCAGTGAATGCACCACCTTCAAAGCTCGAAGCAATATCTGCATATGTGTATTGACCATCATTGTTTGTAACAAAGTCGGCTAATTCAGCTGCTTGCGCATCTGTAAAGGCTTTCTTATGTGCAGAAGCTGCTAGCTCTACATCAAAGCCCATCTTACGTAACTTAGAGCTTATTGAGCGAGTTGTTGTGTCAAGCTCGTTGGCTGCATTTGCTACTGTATCTTGTGATACCGTTTCCATTCCCTCAACTATTGCTGAAAGGATACTAGTACGGTCGTCTGTCCATCTTGGAGTTGTCATAGTTTATGTGTCCTTAATATTTCTTTTATTGTTAAAATTGGAATACCATAGCTTTCGGCTTTAGTATCCTTACTCGATTTTCTTCCTTCTTCATTCACTAAGTAATCAGTCATCTTAGTAACAGAGGAAGTAACGGTAAACCCTAATGATTCTAAATGCTCTTTTGCAAGAGTTCTGTTTTTAAAATCATTTAGTTTTCCTGTAATACAGACTGATTTTCCGATACTTTCAGCTGTTTGTTGCTCCTGTACTTTTGCCCTGAATGAAAAAGGCAGATACTCTAAGTTATCAAGAAACTCTGTATGATACCAGTTGAGTAGATTAGTACATGATTTTGGGCCTAGCCCAGCTTTGGTACAACTGCTTGTAGTAATTTCATTAAAATTAGTAATCTTACTAAAAATTTTCTTTGAGGCAGTTTTACCGATTAATGGAATAGAAAACGCAGGTAGCAGCTGACTCGCATCTACAGACTTACTTAACTCAATCTGCTGGAGCAACTTAGCCCCTACACGTTTTCCAATTTCATTGTTTATTTTAGATTCAGATACTGAATAAATATCTGAGATAGAATTGAGGGATAACTTTTCAATGGTTTTCGGGCCGAGTCCTTTAATTTTCAGAGTCTTTGCGAAATGTTCCACCATTTTACTCGACTTAGCCTCGCACCCAGTGTTACGACAGAAAAGTTGGTCTTTTACCAACTCTAATATAGAATCGCAAGTGGGGCATGAGGTAGGTTCGTTAATGGTTCTTAAATTCATGATGTTATTTCTTAATTTTCTATATGATATATTATACTAAAGTTTTACCAAAAAGTCAAGTGTTATTTTTTTCGATGTGTCAACTCACTCTTTCAATAATACGTGGGATTATCTTGCCCGCTCTTATTACCTTTACTCGACACCCTATTTCCAGATTCAAACTTTTGATGTATGCCATGTTGTTTAAGGTTGCCCTCGATATCATGGCGTCCTCTATTTTTATAGGCTCTAGTAGTGCTACTGGAGTAACTTTCCCACTTTTTCCTGTTTGCCATACTACATCTATTAACGTAGTCTCAATCCCTTCTTCTCTAGTCTTTAGAGCATATGCACCTTTTGGGTGGTGAGAGGTGTAGCCTAATTGTTTATAGGTTTCATTGTCGTCTACACGGAAAACTCTACCATCTTCGGGGAACTCTTCCCAAGAACCTTTAGTTACAACATTAAATCCTGCGTAACCTAGGAAACCCATATCTATAGAGTATGAAGTACTAATGGAAGGTTCTATACTATAAGAAATAAAAGTAAGGTCTCTCTTTCTGAACTCATTAATATCTTTTAAGTTTAACGCCCCTGCCGCAAAATTACGTGCATTTGCAATACTTTTAGGGGCTACTATCTCTCCCGTTATTTGAGTGTACTCGGGGGTATAAGGAGAGTGCAGCTTCTTAGGTACTAAGTCAGAGAAGATAAATTTATCTGTAATATCTACTCCAGCAATACCGTCCCCTCTACTGATTACTTTAAAAAGCTTTCCATTTTTGTACTGCAAAGCTATCGCTGCCCCATCTAATTTAGGGGTTTCAATTACTTTAGTTGCATAATCAGGCGGGGTATCCTCCCCCTCAAATACTTTTTGTAGAGAGTATAGGGGGAATAAATGTTTTATTTTTGTATCGGGGTTGTACCCAACACGTTCGTATCCTTCTTGCTTGGCAAGGGCATCAAATTCTTCATCGGACAAAAAAGGCGAACCTTCGAAGTACGCCTTTGATGCCTTATCTAATAAGTCTTTAGTCATATAAATCTTTTAATAAGTCTTTAAAGTGTTCTTGTATTATTGTTTTGCTTTCTGATAAGGATAGTAACTCTATTAGCCCTTCGAATAAGTTGGATAAACTATTGAGTTCAAATGGAAAGCATACTCCCTCTTTAGTGGGTTTATACTCTCCCTCAAAGTCTAAGTAGTATTTTCGTATATGAACATACTCAACATCTCTGAAGGTAGATACAACTAACCTATATTGTATTTCTTTATCTTCTTGTTCTAAAATTATCTTTTCATAAACGTCTGTTTCTGCCATAATGTCTACCAAGAGGAACGGTTTCTTAATACTGTCCCTAAAGGTTGAATATTAGTAACTGCGTTTATGTTTATCTGTCTAAAAGAGTCTGTATCCCAACAAAATAATAAGATACACTCTTTATTCACCGTTATGTTTTTCTTTTGGTTCTTTTCTTTAATGTATTCACACGAATCAAAATCTAAAGTACATACATTATATTTAAGTTTCTTGGAAACGGGGCTACGATAAGTGATTATCGCATCACCAGCCTCCCGCATTTTGTCCAAAAATTGGGGTTTCATCATTGATTTTTACTCCTAACTGTTGTAAATGTCGTAGACTACCCAATTCATACCACGGAACG
>Ga0098056_1000461_pt1 | contig 16999 bp, 47 predicted proteins | sample 17BtaG_FD_92583 | JGI IMG/M metagenome (GOLD analysis project Ga0098056, IMG submission 92583) | Marine viral communities from the Subarctic Pacific Ocean - 17B_ETSP_OMZ_AT15314_CsCl metaG | ecosystem: Environmental > Aquatic > Marine > Oceanic | place: Subarctic Pacific Ocean | collected...
CCAATGACAGCACACTGATGTAAGTTAAGAGATTGTCTATTGACGTCCCCTTTAGGTTCTCTGATTTCCAGCCATTCATCAAAATCAGGGTGTTCGATATTGAGATTAACGGATGCAGCCCCTCTTCGTACTGATCCTTGATTGGTCGCGAGTATAGTTGAGTCATAGATTTTGCAAAAAGGGACAACTCCATCTGATGTTCCATTACCTGTAATTTTAGCTCCAGCGGGTCTTATCATATTAATGCCTATACCTACACCCCCACCGTGTTTTGCAAGTAGCATCATTTCTAAATTCTTTTGTCCGATATCATTTATGCTATCAGCTACGTCAATACCAAAACAACTTATAGGTAAACCTCGATCTGTACCTGTATTAGACAACACAGGAGAAGCTAAACACAGCCAACCCTTCCATATATATTCAAAAAACTTTTCGGCTAGTTCTGGCTTGTATAAACGCCTCGCTACTGAATTAGCAACACGCCAATAAGCATCTTTAGGTGATTCTCCTAAAAGTAAATAGCCACCTGTTATAGTTTTTTTATAAACCTCAGTGTCTCCCCAGGTTGGGTAATCTTTACCCTTTTTCCATTCATTATTCCACATTATAAATTATATAAATAAATTAAGTAACCTATTGCTACATTTAAATTTACAGCCACAAGATTCCATTGTTTTAAAATAAAAACTTGAGGTGTTAATAACACACCTGCTATCACATATGTTATTCCACCTATACTTCCATAGCTTAGCAGATGAGGGGACATCATCATAAAGGCTGTCCCCATATATCCTAATCTAAATGCTAGTCTTTCTTTAGCTGTTAGCCTTCTATCTTGAACTAAACTTCTTAAGAACCTTTGCTTCCATCTATATTCGCACTTTTTACAAGTACGTTTTCCGTACCTAAACTTAGATGTTTTTTTCTCTTTATTGCATTTATTGCATTTTCTCATTACCAAATATCTTCAAAATCTTCTCCTTCATTCGCTTTGGAATAGTCCGTGGGACGTACAGCAAAAAAGTCAGTATGAGTGTGACCACCAGTGAGATGGTAAAACCAATCGAGTTTGCTTGCTCCTTTGTCATCATATTTAAAGTACTCCCTGATGTTTGTGTAACCGAGTTCATTGATTTTTTCATTAAGTCTTTTTCTAATAAATTGTTTAAGATCGTTGGCTTTAAGGTTTTCAATATCTCCTTGTTCGAACATTTTGTCAATATACTTTTCTTCTGCTTTAAGCATTGCTTCTGCTGCATCTATAACATCTTTTTTACAATCCTCTAATAGCTTTGGATCTTCTTGACACATATGTCTAAATAACTGGCAACCCATCTTACTGTGTAATGATTCATCCCGCACAGACCATTTCATTTGCTGTCCAATACCTTTTAAAAGATTTCTTAATTGGAAGCTATATAACACAGCAAAAGCAGAATATAAACTAACTCCTTCAGCAAAAGCGCTAAAAATAGCCAGCGATTTTGCAATACCAATTTTATCAGTTCCTTCATAGCTAACTAAATTATCGAAGCGTTCCATAGTAGCTTCATCCTGTAAAAACGCTTCAAAGTTTTCTAACCCTAATGTTTCGTTTAAATAACTATAAGCTACCGCGTGTATTGTTTCTTGAGAACCAAACATCATAGCCATTTGTTGTATTTCGTGTTTAGGAAACCAACCTACAACCTTTTGAGTCCAATAGTCCGAAACAGCACATTCTGTTTGGGCAAAGCCTAATAAAATATTACCAACTAAGTTTTTTTCTGAATCGGTTAGTTTTTCGTTCCAATCCTTAACGTCACCTGACATTGGTATTTCGGTGTGCAACCAGAACGCTTGAGCTTGTTTAAGCCATCCCTCAGTATAGTATTCTGGATATTCAAATGGCTTGTACGGTATTCTTTCATCAAATAATCCCATTTATTTTTCTTCTTCTTTTGTAGTTAAACTTTCTTTTAATTTATCTAATGCTGATTGGTAATCTGGGAACTCTTTAATTAGTTCCATAGTACCTATTGATAAATCTTTAAGATTAGTTAACTCTTGCACAACCCTATTCATAGCTGATCCTAAAGTATCTATTTTATTAGACATTTCTATTAATTTACTTTCTTTCATTTTAATATTTTTTTACTTAAAAAAACAGGAGAGCCATCCTTTACATATGCAATTACATGCTTATCTCGTTCTTCAATTTTTATGTTATCACCTTTTTTAAATCTGTTAGGGTAATTTTTTAATAAATATTCTTCTATATTACTCATAATATATGGTTATTATAAATTCAACAAACGGTAAATAAATTACATGCTCTATAAATTGTTTTTCTGGATAGCTTCTAGCTCCTATAAGTATCCCTGGATATAATCCTATTGCTAATTCCCAGCCTATCATTGCGCTTGGTTTAAATAGTAATTAAGCATCTTCATATGAAAAGCTATTCTTTCTTTATAATGATTATGTAGTATAAAATCCGTGTCCTCTTGCGATTCTGTCAATTTCTCTATATTTGATTCCACCTTTTTCTTTTTTAATATATTGTTTAATATCTCTTTCTAAAACTCTTCTTGTATACATTAGCCTTGCTTTTTTCTTCTGCTCTCTTTGATCAGCATCACCGTCCGGTCTACTTCCTTTTGGTTTTGCGGCTTGTAAAGCGTCTTTCCAATCCTGTTTTTCGTAAGCCATAGTTTAAATAATTTCCATCTTAAAGGGAAAGACTCATTAGCCCTTCCCTTACATTCTATTATATAGTCTTTTCCAACGAAGTCAGGTGTATACTTAATTCCCAAAACTTTCTTTTGCCCTCTGTTAGTATATTCACCTTTTCCGTTGGATTGTTTTTCGTAAGATTGATTTTCAAAATTAAATCCTTCGACCAACTGGAAAACTTCATTTTCATATCCTTCAAATAACTTTTCTTTTTTAAGTGCCATGTAAGTATAGCGTTCTAAGCCTGACGCAAAGTTTATTCCGTCGTAAGATATTTTTTTAGCCTGTACTGGCCCTCGCTTTTTGCTACGTTTTTTTACCATGTTTTATCTGAGGTCCACTGATAACCTGGATTAGCGTGCTTATTAAAGCTATCTTCTTCTTCATAATCTTTAAGAATCTTTTCCTCTAGAGCGTCGCTTGTTTCCATCTTTAGTTTTTCAATATAATTAATTGCATCCATTAATTCTTCTTGCAAATGATTTAGCCATTTATGTAAGCTAGGTTCATCATCATGAAGTGTTACACCATATTTTTTATAACCTACGTCACTTCGTTCTTTGAACTTTTCAACTACTTTTTGAATTATTTTATCACGCATCTTTTACAAATGTTCCATTAACCATTTTTCCTGTACGACCAGCTATTACTTTATAAGCTGAATCTATACAGTCTTCTATATTATATCCTTTGAGCTTAGCTAAGTTTGTTAAAACAACAACCATATCACCTATAGCATCTATAACCTCAGGTTCGTCGTTCTTTAATATAGCTTGAGCTAACTCTCCAGCTTCTTCCATAAGCTTTATATATTGAGTTCTTACGTCACCTGTTTTGTATATTCCTTTTTCTTTAGCCCATTCTCTAATCAATTCAAATTGGTCCTGATGAGAATATAATTTTTCTTTGCTTTTTTGGAATGGGCCAGCAGCATGCATGGCTTTATTGTATATAAAACTACGCCCTTTATTAAACATAGACTCTTTAATGTTACTCAGTATCCATTCTATTTTATCTGTAGAATCTATTTTAATTTCACCATACGGTGTTTTCCATTCGAGATCTCCTAAAAAAGCGCCATTAATATCATTTTTAGATATTGCAAATGTAGTTGTTTGATCTGTTACATTAACTTGTTTACTCATAGGTTTTTTAAATAATTTATCATAAGGTTTTATATCAACTTTATAACCTAAGTCTTTTTGTAATTGTCTTTCTGCATCAGCAGCCTCCTTTATATCATCTGTTTCAAATAATATTTCGTATTCACCAGGTTTAAAACCTTGTTCTTCAACAACTCGTTTTTGTATATTAGTTGTACAGCCTATCTTTTTACCTAGTATATGATAAACTTTATATTTACCTGTGCTTACTGATTGAATTCCCATCTTACAATATAATATTTGTTATCTTGACCTCTAAGTAAAGCATCTCTTTTTATTTCGCCTGGTCTAATCATATAATCAGATTTCCAATTAGATTCAATTATTGCATCCATATCAGATTCCGATTCAAAAGAATCTACAACTTTAGCTTGTAGCATTATATTTTGGTAATCACCTTCGTACCTAGGTAGATAATCTGAAGTCGCTACTATTTTACCTTGTTGCACAGGTGCAATATAAAAATCGTCTGACATAGTTACAAACTGTGAACCTGTATAATATACGTAATCAAATTGTGCAAAAGTAAATAATGGTAATAATAATAATAATGTTCTCATAATTTTAATTTTAAATTCCTACTGATAATTCTGCTTTAATTGGTTTGTGTGGATTATAGTCAAATAACATCACATCTTCTTTTTTTGGTAATATTAATTTATCATCTCTTTCAAATATGCCACAACCTAATTTAACCTTAGGTAGTTTTTTTATATTTCTTGAAAGTTGTTCTTTAACTTGATCTAAATGATTATTATATATATGACAATCACCTAAACTTATAGTTAGTCTTCTAGGTTTTAACAAAGCTCCTTTAGCTAGCATTTCTAATAACAAACCGTACATTGCAATATCATATGGTAGTCCTAAAAATAAATCTGCTGATCTTTGTTGTAGCATTAAATCAAGGTGTTTACCGTCACTATATAATTGAAAGCCATGATGGCAAGGAGGTAATACCATATCAGGCATATCAACTGGGTTCCACGCAGATAACATAATTCTACGTGATGTGGGATTTTCTTTGAGCTCTCGTACAACGGCTCTAAGCTGATCAACACCATTAAAATTACGCCACTGATGCCCATATACAGGTCCCAGTGTTTTATCACTTCTTCCAGATCTTTTGTAATCCGCATCCCAATACTTAACCCCGTTATCGTGAAGATAATCAAGATCAACACGACCGTTAATAATCCATAATGTCTCTGCAAGCGCATTTTTAAAATATATTTTTTTAGTTGTTAATAAAGGAAAACCCAAAGCCATATCATGCCTAATCATCCTGCCAAATACTGATTTGGTACCTGTACCTGTGCGATCAGGTTTATTGTACCCTCCATTTAATACCCCTGCTAGTAATCCTAAGTACTCTTCTTCTATATTAATCATTGTTTATCATAATAGTATTTACACATTTCAAACATTGCATCCCATACTTGATTTTTATCATATATATGTTTGCTTTTATAAACTTTTTTATAATTATCAGGAGTAGATATACCTATATACCATTTACCCGGAGTATCTTGTATACCTATTGGGCTTATTATAATATTATTTTTAATGCAATATTCATAATATTTTTGTTGATTTTCATTTATATTACACTCTGGTAGTTTATATTTTGCCTGCTCCTTTTGTCGTTTAGTTAAGACTCCCATGGCATTTCATTTACTGCTAGCTGTTCGTGTGGTACATAATTACCACTTATGTGATCCCATTTGAAGTGCGCTTCGGCTTGATTCTCACCAAGGTTTTGAAATTTAACTTTAAGAACTTTAACTTTAACTGTTTTATTATTGTAATCCCTGTGAACAAGAAGGCCATGATAAGAAGCATCATACCACTCACCACCTCCTTTAATAGAATACATAGTTGGTTCATCAATTGTGCCATCGTCTTTTTTATACATTTTAGTTGGGTGTGCAACTATTATTACAAGTACGTCATGCTTTTTTGCAAAAGCTTCTATACGTGTTAAGTATTCCATAGTAGCATCCGGTATGCTCATTTTTTCAGCCCCCTTCATTTTAACTTTATTGTAAGGGTCAATAACTAAACATTTAATACCTTTACGTTTAACAAGTTCAGCTCCTTTGGCTAAAACAGCATCTAAATCATATCTTTCATTTTCAATAAAATAAAAGTTATCATTAACTAGCTCTGTTACATTGTTCCATTTATCACTATTGATATCTTCTTTAGAAGGCATCCAGTTACCAATTTTGCGCATTAACTTATGTGCATGCAAAAATGTTGGTTTGTTTTCTGGCGAAGCAAATGCTGTTTTCCAACCATACTTTAATTGGTAGCCCACAACCATTCTATCAACAAAATCAGACTTCCCACTGCTAGGAACGCCTGTAACGGTGATGAATTGTCCTGTATAAGTACTGAATATACTATCAAAGTTATCAAGGCCGACTTGGTACCCAGGCTTAAAGCCTTCTTGAATAAATTCTTGTAGTTCATCATTTATATCATTTAAAGTTAATACATTCTCCAGAGGAACAGGATTAGCTTCATCAACAAGACGCTTAAGCATAACGCCATCGTAAGCCATGATATATTCATTAGCATCTTTGAGGTCTCCGAAGCTAAGTGTATAGCATACTTCTGCCCCAAAACGTCTGATGAGTTCCTGTTGTAAATTTTGGCCGGCTTCATCTTGGTCAACTGCAATGATGATTTTTTTCTTGTCATTGAAATACTCAATGCAGTTGTCAAGGTAATCAAGGTTAAGACGATTAAGAGTAGCTCCGTTTGGTACAGAGACCACACTGTCGACCTTAGCTTCCACAAAAGATAAAGCATCCATTTCGCCTTCCACAATAACAACATATTCGTGCCCAACAGTACCGTCAATATTATAGAATACTTTTTCTGCCCCTTTAACAAGTTTAAAATTCTTTCTACCATCTCTATATTTTATATTTATAAGTTCATTATTAATAAAATAATTGAATTGAATTGTATTCTCTTCTTTAGACGTTTGAGGCATCCATTCAGGACCCTCTGTAATTTTCATTTTAATTAAAGTGCGTTGTGATATCCCTCTGCTTTCAAACCATTTAACAGCTTTGTCGCTTAGCATTACATCGTTTTTCCACTCTGGTTTTATGTAAACCTTATCAGCTTCTCCTTTGCGTTGGAAAGTATGTAATTGAAAAACTTCATCACAGTTCATACAAGTACCAAGACCACGTTCCCAATCATACATAGCGCATTTAGCTTTACGATTCTCGGGTTTTCTGTCAGCAGAGCAAAGAGGGCATACACCCTCTTTTTTCCCTACCTCAAGATCATATTGATTGAACTGGTCAATCTTAAAACCATTGATCTCTGTTGTATTCATATTAATCTTCGATTAAATCGTTATCCTCATTATCTGATATCCAGTTATCCCAATCCATTAAAATGGTAAATCAGGTTCCTGAGTTGCTCCAGATATAGACTGCAGCATATCCACATTAGCTTGTTGAGTTTGACCTTCACGAGGTGCTGTATTAACATTTGATCCGTTAGTCCATACTACTTTTACATTACCTAAGTAAGATTTTTGCGCTTTAGCGTCTCGCTCTTCTTTGGTTTGTTCTGTTTGTATATAACCAGAATCACCGTATTGTCCTAATTCATCATTTAAAACAATAGTAATAGGATAATATTTACCCTTTTTACCTTCGTAAATTTTTGACTTTTCAATTTTAGTTAAGTCAATGTTTGCTGAAATAATACTTGCCATTAATATGTAGCTAATTGATTAAACATTCTTCTCATTTGATCTTTAGTAGCACCTGTTGTTCTACGTAAATTGTCCACTGCTTTTGTATGTGATTGATTACTATAGAAATTATCAACTCTTGTGTTAACTCCTGTTACATCACATACTCTTTTTTTAACTCTTGCCATAATATTAAATTTAAATTAAAGTGTTTTGGAGATATAATATTGGCTGAAATCTCCGTCGCCATTTACAAAAAACTCATTATAAGCTTGAACCGCTTTAGCAACTTTGTTTTGCCCAGATTGCAAAAATCTTTCGCTACAATCAAACAGTCCAGTTTGTAATGTTTTTTTATCTATCACTATAAATACTAATTCATAACCAAACATTTTAGAATAAATATATGCTTGACTATCATAATTATATTTATAGGCTGAATTAGCAAAAGCATTTATATTGTTTGTAGTCTTAAGATCAATAACTAATTGATGACTATGATTAACAATATCCGCTTTACCTTTCCATTGCATACCTTCTAATTCAGTTATGCCTGGCAGTTCGTATTCAACTGCGCCTTCTTGTATTAGATCTCTAAACAAATCATTATCCAATACTTTTTCACGCATCAATTCTATAGCATCAGCTTCGTGTTCAAGCAAGCATATATCTTCTCCCGCTATCTCCTTATAAGCTTTTGTATTACGTGTTGATGATTTTACTATTTTATATTTATCAAGCTTGTGAGGCTCTAATATTGTTGTATGAAAATATCCTCCGATTAAAAAAGCGGGATTAGGTGGTGAAGGTTTTTTAAATTCTAAAGGATTATTTAAGAGAGCTGATATATCACTATTGCTTAAATATGTTTTACCAAACTCTCCATAATAATCTTCGTCATTACGTAACCTTTCAATTGCTTTTTTATTATTCATTAAGTTGTTCTAAAGCCTCAGCTGTTATAGTATATTTTTCTTTAAGTGTTTTCATTAAACCTCCGTTTGCTAAAAACTTCTTAGCTTGATCAATATTTTTCATATTAATTAAAGGTTTTTTATTTGCCATAATTTTATTTTCAAGATTATTAACTTGAGCTTTTAAAGTTTGCCTTTGCATATCACGCCCGTGGGTGTTTGTTGCATCTGAATCAGCTGTGTCATCAATAAGTAGTAAATTACCTAAAGCATATTTCTTACCATAAGATGATGCTGAACCAAACTTTTGTGGCATTTGCATACCCTTTTGATTAAGATCAACACCTACAATAGCTGTGCCTTCAATCTGATCACCAGTCTCAGCATCTACAATTGTAGCTGTACTATGTATTATAGGAAACTCAGATCCTAGAGTTAAGTTCTCTTTTATTGTAACATATATTTTATATTTGTCATTATAAGGTTTTAATGCTTCTAATATATCTTCTGCAGATCGAAACATATAATTGCCAAAGTTATTTTTTCTAGACTTTTTGGCTTTAAAGTCTGCCTGAATAGCGCTAAGCTTCTCTCGTATGTTCATTAGATTCAATTATTTGATAGTTAATATAAATTCCGTTTTTGTAATATGTTACAATGCCATCTCCCGTGACTTTTGTAACTTCATCATTAATAAATCCGTCCATAATTAACATGTTAGATCATAAATGATATTATTCTTTTTAAATAGCCTTCGTTTATTATATTTTTTTACTGTACCGAAGACTGTTTGTCCATCTACTAAAGTATTGTTGTGATAAGAATGGTCGTGCCATATTTTTTCTTTTTGGTTTACACCGTTGCCGGTTAGTTGTTGATTAGTTATTGGAATATATTTGCCACCTGATACTGCATTAACAGTACTTAAAGTATAATTAGGTTGCTTTTGTTTAGGTGCATTATCTTTATATGAATTAGGTGGTTGATCACCTTGTCTCACATATTGCAATTCATCTATTGTCGATAGACAATATTTATATTTACTTTTAAATTTATACATAATATTATAGTGCAATTTTACGTTAAAGGGACCTTAATCTTTATAAATTTTTAATTTATTTTCTGCCCAATCATATATTTTTGACGAAGACTTGATACCATTAGTTACCACGAAGTAAGCAAGTTCATTAAGTGCATCATCGTTTGATCTTAGTTTATTTAATAAACGTTGTTTTTGTTTTTTAACATTTTCTACATTCATACTAAAATATGATGCTATCTCTTTGATTTTCTTTGGTTTAGAATATATATCATCTAAGCCATAAAACATCTCTATCATAATATGATATTTAGGTACATACTTCAATAACCAACCTTTTAAAAACTCACCAAGTTTTTCGTAATCATAATCATATACCTCTTCATCTATAACAGATAGTACATCATTATCAAACCACTGAGGAAATAATACAGTTACAAATCCAAAACCATTTGAATAACGTTTTTTATCTTCATTATTCCACACACCTTTTATTGGTCGCTTTGATCCGTCTGCATTTTTTTTAACTTCATCAGCAACTAAACCTTTTATACTTATATTTAAGTATTTAGAAATAGCTTTCTTACGATCTAATTTAGTTTCTAAAGAATTTATTAAATCCCAGTCTATATTAGACCACGACTTTAATAAAGCGCAATACCCTTCTTGGTGTAGATCATTGATATTTACAACACCTATAGCGGAATATTCTTTTGAAAAGCTATTTGCAATTTTAGATGCCATTTTAAAATAGTCTAAAGGTATTTCAGATTTTAAATTAGAAATTGATGATTGGTTTAAAGCATATATTTTTTTATTAAAATTTTTCATATGCGTAATAATTTTAAACGTCTGCTGTATTTTTTTATAAGTTTAGCTTTTATTTTTAATTCCTTAACAGGAATTCTATTTCTTGCTTCACCCGTTAATACAATATCAATAATTTCAGCTCTTAAAGAAATTATTTCATCAAGCAAAAACTCTCTGTGTTTTTCTGTTCTGCTTTTAGTATCAATTCTTACTTTTCCTATTTTTATTATCATTTTTTGGTTTTCTAAAGTCTTTTATTTTTGTAGCAATATTAAAACTATTGCTTGATACTAAGTGTTTATATATTTTGTGTGATCTCATATTATTGTTTCAAAGTGAATGTCCACGTCTGGTGGGAATTGTTTTAAAATGTGTTCGCAAGCTTGTTCTTGCACGTGTATAGCAACTTGAGTATTAATCATATATTTATGTTGCTGGCCTTTATCGTTTATAATCATATATTCTAATATACTCATTAGTATAAAGGTTTAGTATGTTCCGGATCCGTTTGCCAGTGATCCATAATATGCTCACCTGTTGAGTTATCAATATAATATGTTTCTGTACCTATTGTTACAAATACAGATTTTTCTGATCTTATGTCTATTATCATACGTAATTCCAAAATGAATCGACTTTCTCGATATAAGTTAAACCATTCTTTTTAAAGTGTAAGCTTTTATGCTTATCAAAACTAGGAGGTATTTCACCGACCGTATAAGGTTTAAACTCTACTGTTCTGCCTGTTAGGGTGTTTTTTAATTTAATTGTTTTCATATTTGTTATTTGATTATATAATACATGTCTAATATTTTGTGCATTGCGTCCTCGCTAATCTCATTAGAAAGAACCATACTGAATAATAATTTTCTCATAGCTGTTTATTCGTAATTGCGAATTGATTTGAATAGAGGGTGTCTGTATGATCCAGAAGGTGTACGTTGGAAGTATGTGAATGTAGCAGTCTTGCCAATATACCATTCAGCTATATCGTACATTTTTTCTAGCACAGGCATTTTGTCCATTACGGGCATTCCGAATTCGTTGCCGTCAGCGTCTCGTGCAAGAAATTTGCCGATCGTGCCAGTACGTTTGCCCTGGCCTTCCACCCAGCCGGTGATCGTTGCTTCGGTATCGTGGAATTCTTTGAATTTTTGTAAATTGTAACTGCGTTTGTTTTCATATGGTTTGTTATTACGTAATATTGCGCCTTCGTAGCCTTGTTTCATGAATTGATCGTACATTAGTTTAGCGGTAACATCGCTTTGTACGTGATATGTTTCAACTGTTTTGCAGTACTGTAACTTGAATTCTTTGTGTAAGTTTTTAATACTTTTATTACGATGCTCGAAAATGTTATCAGGTGTTTCAGGCATAAATATATCGTAATTGTGAAACTGAATTACTTTAGCTTCGTTACGCTCAGCATCAGATGGTGATTGTTTACGTACCAGAGAGATAATCTTGTTAAAGTTATCTTTGTAATTGTGATTGTATAGCTCGCCGTCTAGCACGACGTGAGGATACTTAGCAAACAATGGCTTAAGCTCATCTGTTATATGCTGAGCGTTCATAAATTGTTTATGGTTGCGTGAAAATGCACCGTGTTTAGTAATGTAGCAACGCACGCCGTCAAGCTTTGGTTGGATAAAAGAATCTTTATCAAATTCTTTTTTGCCCACAGGATGAGCTAGCATTACATTAAAGTTTGTCATAGTCGTTTTTAATTTTTTCATATATTTCTTTTAATTCTTGTAATAGTTCGTATTTTTCTTCAGCTAATAATTTATTAGCGGTATTTTCTAATTCAATTAGTTGTTCTTTTAATAAATCTTTTTGAGTAAACTCTTGAGAGTATTTTATATTACCAAAAGCATCAACATCTTTATTAAAAAATTCTTGAGGACCCATAGTATCAAATGATACTACTGTTTTACTGGAGTCCAAATAATCTTTTAATCTACTAAATACTTTATCAGATATCATATCTGATAATAGCTCCATTTGATCTTGGGTCATATTCTAATTCTTTAAACATATTATTAATTTCTTCACTTATATTATCACTTAGTGATGGTTTTTGTAACGTATTTTTCATATTATTTTATGTAATTGTTTGTTGTGCATAGCATTTCCATTTTACGCCATACTTTTAAATCTCTAATCGCACCATAAGCTAAGTCAAAAGTTTGCTGGCTATCAATACCTGCAAGACCTTTATGTCTATTTTTAAAATAGTATTTAACTTCATATTCGCCATGATGAATCTTAGAATAAAGTTTATTATTTATTCTTTCATCAACATATTTTTGCATTTCTTTTTTATTCATCTTCATCTTTGTGTTGTTCAACATAATCTTCTATTTCATATTCATTAAAGAATTGTTCGATATCTGAACAGTATACTACTGCCTGTTCGTCATCATAATCATAACTTACGTCTTTAATACGTTCAATAATATCATCAAAGCTTGGTTCATAATAATATACATCTTCTTCCCAATTTATATTTCTATCGTCATTAGTTATGATGAATACTTCATAGCCATCAACCGTGCTTTGAGTGTATATACTTAGCTCTGGGTTGCGTGGGAAATCTTCTGAGATCTTTACGTTTAATAGTTTTTCTAGTTTTTCAATCATTGTATTTAATTTAATATTAGTTGCGGTGACAGGATTCGAACCTGTGACCTCGAGTTTATGAGACTCGCGAGCTGACCACTGCTCTACACCGCTAAAAGTTAGGGCCTCACCATTGCTTTTCGTTTACCCTTGCAAGAGGTACGCCGGTTTTTTTGGCCCTATATGAGATACCGAGGGCACAGCTCATTACCTGTATTTTAACTAGTATTATATTGCTCGTCAGCAACCCTCGGTGTAATATTGCTCCCTAAAGGTTCACTTCAATATTACTTTTGTGGACGTGGTAGGAGTCGAACCTACGTTTGCTGATAGTGTACTTTCGAACTTTGTCAGCACTTACCCGTCACGCCCGTTTATTTGCGTCGCCAAGATCTATGCACGGCTGCACTTGTTGCTTGGTCAACAACTTGTATTTCTAACACTTGTTTGCTGCCAATGATTGGTACATAACTATATAGCTGTGTATCAGAGCATTGTACGCAATTTTTGTAACCCATTTCAATACGAACTGGATGAACTTTGCTACCGCATTTACAATATTTCATAATTGTTGTTTTAATATATGAGAAATAATTTGTTCAGCATTACCTTCAATTGTTATTTCTGTATTGTATAAGCCCGTGTATAGCAACTTGTATGTTGCAGGCTTTACTTTTTTAAATTGTGTATCAAATTTATTTCCCGCCATCTTCATTCATTTTTTTATCTCGTTCAATTAATTCATCTAATTTGCCGCCTTGAATAAATTCATCAAATCTTATTAGTAAAAAGTTTTGAATATCTTCGTAATCAAAGCCATCATCAATAGCAGGCTTTAACTTTTCTAAAGCATAGTCTATTTGCCATGTGTCAACTAATTTTTCAATTCTTTTCATTTTTGCATTTAGTAGTAAGTAATCTTGTAATTTCATATTATTATTATTTATTTGTTATTCATATATATTATCACGTACAAATTAATTTTGTAACGTATTTTGTTTAAAATATTCACGTATTTGGTTCATAAGAGATAAACCAATGTCGTAATTGTTATAAACATAGTTTACTTTTTGGTCAATATTAAGATCACGTTTGCTCATGTTAACATAATCCAACATATTTGCTATTGATTCATTCATTTTGTTACTTTTTTAATTAAACTAAATAATAGTTGTTGTTTTACTTGTAATTCTAATTCGTATAAGTCATCAAATTCATTTAATTGAAATTCAGATGGGTCTAGTTGCCAGTGTATCGTATTGTCAATATGTTCATCAACTTCTTCAATAATTTTGTCAGCAATATTTGCTATTAAATTTTTATCGTACATAATTAAATAATTTTTATATATTGATTTTCTTCATTCCATGCTTTACTAGTCATATATCCAGTTGTATAATAAGTGTTATTTTCTAGTAGGTGCATCATTTCTTTGTATTCACTTGTTGCTTCAGGACGTTTGCATTGTTTAATATAGTGAATTGTTTTAATTCCGTTATGGTCGTTGCCATAAAATATCCAGTTTTTCATATTACCATAATTTAATTCCGCAGTTTGTGCAAAGTGGCATTGCATCTACGTGTATGTTATAAAATTCTATTTCTTCTTCGTGTAATGGTTCATTACAATATGTACAGTTATTAATATCCATATTTAACATAATGTTTAATTGTTTCAACGCTTGCTTTATTGAAATCGCGCACTCGTTGTCTGTACTTTTGATCGGTACAATATTTTTTCATTGCATTTACGCTTGTAATACCGTGATCGGTACCGTATTTTTGTTCAAAGTTAGCTATTTGTAGCAACTTTTCATCCATCATTTGTTTAGTTATATTCATATTGTTTTATTTTATTATATTATCACGGTGTTTTGTATTTTGTAACGTATTTTGTGTATAGCAATTACAAATATTTTTCTTGTTGCCACTGAGGAATTTCAGAATTTAAACGTTTATAATATTCTAACTCTAATAATTCAATTTGTGCTTTTGATATTTTTAATATCTTATTTCTTTTTACTTTACGATTTCGCATTTTGTTTCAATTTCTTTAATGTCTTCATTTAATACTTCTTCCATTTCATTCCATAAATCGAATACGTCATTATTTACAAAGTAATCATAAATACAGGCGTAAGCCGCTTGGTTTATATTATCTGGACGTCCATAAACGTCATGATCAAGAAAGTAATACTCTTCATTGTTTGTTAAATATTCTTTACATGCGTAATTATATATTACGGAATTGTCAATATAATCATGGAAGTACTGATAAAAATCATCACTATCATTTATTTCGCCGCCATGAAAAGCTAACCAAGCTTCATCTTGAAAATTGTTTAATAAGTTTTCTAATCTCATTTGTTTATTATTTTATTTATTTCTTTTATTGCTAAGAATTTTCTTGCTTGATACATTTGATAATCAAGTAATAATTCTTCTTGTTCATTTAAACTATTACCACCATTATTTATTGCTAATTCAATTTTAGCCATTTTATGGTCAAACTCTTGTACTATTGTATTTAATTCGTTTAAACTATTCATAATTCACTAAACTTTTTAATTATATTTATTTCATCTTGCCAATTTTCAGATTGGTCATCTGTTAATTCTACTAAATAATCTACATTATATAAGTTTTTAATATAACCTTTCATAGTAAAGTAGATTATATCTATTTCTTTTTGTGTTAATTCTATTTTCATGTTATCTTTTATTTTATTCATAGATCATTGCTAATAATTCAAATTCATCTTGTGTTATTAAATTTTCCCACAATGCTACTACTAAATGAGATACATCTCTACCAGTTTTTTTATTTGTTATAATCATATTTATTTATTTTTTATTATTTTTATATTTTCTTCAATTTCTTTTATTCTATCTTTGTGATCGGTAGAATTTTCTCTTGAATCAATTACTTGTTCAAGTAAGGTTTCGAGTGCTAAAATTATTAAATACTTATTCATATTTTTATTTATTTAATTCGTTGTCTACCATTTCACTTATTTCATCATTTGATAAATGATTATACTCTTGTATATAATGGTTAAATAATTCTTCTCTTAAATCTTCTTTATCTAAATTCATACTTCTTCTACTTTTAATATATTATCTATTCCAAAATGTTTTATAACTTTTTCAATACTATCACTTTTCATATATTTTATATAATGTTTTATATTTCCTTTACAATTCCAGTGTGTTGTTTTTGTTATTTTAAACATTTTCATATTATTATTTTTTTTATTATTATTTATTTACATTTATATTATCACTTTACTAAAGGTATTGTAACGTACTTTTAGGAATATTTTTTACATTTATAAAACTAAAACCTTTATTTGTAAATTCTATTAAGTTATCTTCTTTTAAGTAGAATTTAAATTCTAATAGATCATTTATTTTAAAACCTATGTATTTATTATTATTGAATTTAAACTTTTTAGTATTTATAAGTTTTGATTTGTAGTGGTTAGTTTTAAGTTTTGCTAAATTTGACATAGTTTATTATTTTTTATTTACATTTATATTATCACTTTATTATAAGAATTGTAACGTATTTTTAATTATTATTTTCTAATTCTAAATATCTATTATAAAACTCTTCTATACTTTCATTATATTTCATTTCTATTCCAAAATCTTTAAAACTAAAATTTAAAATTAATTTTTCATTTTCTATTTGTTCTTTACTTCCATAATAGTTATAATCTTTTAACTTTTCTAATTCTAATTTTATAATTTCTAACATATCTTATATTTTATTTACACTTATATTATCACTTTATAATATATTTTGTAACGTATTTTTATAATAAATATATAAAATGTCCCTTTTTGAATATTTTGCACTATAATATAATATATAACTTTAATAACTTAAAGATCTTATATAAACATTGTATATAATTCAGTAAACCAAATACTATATTACATTAATGATAATTTATCATAAGTGTAGGTATAACACAATATATCTGAGTATATTGCAATAAAACATAA
>Ga0098056_1000463_pt1 | contig 16990 bp, 19 predicted proteins | sample 17BtaG_FD_92583 | JGI IMG/M metagenome (GOLD analysis project Ga0098056, IMG submission 92583) | Marine viral communities from the Subarctic Pacific Ocean - 17B_ETSP_OMZ_AT15314_CsCl metaG | ecosystem: Environmental > Aquatic > Marine > Oceanic | place: Subarctic Pacific Ocean | collected...
ACTCAGGAAATGGAACAGCGCATTAGAATGCGGTTTGCGTTTGCCATGTCATCATTTGGTAGAATGTTTTTACCTCATGGCATAACACCAGATATGAGGGCATTATGTAATGAATGGTCTCAAATTGAAGATCAACCACCCCGTGGTGATTTGTATCAAGTTGATCGTTACTTCTTAGAACTATGGAAAAATTGGTCATCGCCTTCATAGTATTTTATTGTTTATTTGGTTTATTTCTTTTCATCCTTTCAATTTTACAAGAGTAATGTTACAGTTTGCTAGGTTCTGTGGAACAGTATTAAACAATCCCTTTGGTATTGGTTTTCTGTCATGGTGTCTTGTCTTTGTTCCTGTCATAGGAATGTGGGCAGTTCATAAATATGACTGGCAACACTGGGAACCTTTCGCTAAAAAACATAACGAATGATACAGAATATAAATAACTATGAACTCCCTGCATGCCAGCAAAAGGCCCCTTGACAATTGTCGGGGGGTCTTTTATAATGGACTCATCTATCCCTACGCCTATGAACCTAAAAGTAATACAGTTTACAAATGGAACTCAAATTATTGCTGATGTAGAAGAATTGGAAGAAGAACCATCATGTTACCTTAAGAACTGTTATCAGATTCTTAATGGTGAACTTGAAGAGTGGCCTGAATATACTTCTGAACGAGAAGCACTTATTTACGCTGATAGAATTCTTACCATATCCGAACCACATCCTGATATCGTCAAAAAAATCCCTTCATGAAGTTTTACACTAACGTCCAACTTGTCGGAAATACTATCCTCTATCGTGGATATGAATACGGGGAACGTGTAATTCATAGAGATTCATTCTCTCCGACTTTGTTCGTAACTGCTAATAAAGAAACTGAACATAAAACGCTGGATGGAAAGTATGTAAAACCAATCAAATTTGAATCTGTACGTGAGGCACGAGACTTCATAAAACGGTATGAAGGTGTGCAAGACTTTGATGTCTATGGATATGAAAGATTTTTATATCAATACATCTCGGACAAAAATACACAGGAAGAGATGAAGTTTGATATGTCTGTGATGAACATCATGTCTCTTGATATTGAGGTTCAAGCAGAGAATGGATTCCCCAATGTTGAAGATGTTGCTGAAGAAGTTCTTTGCATTACAGTTAAAGATTTCAACTCCAAACAATTAATCACTTGGGGTGTTCGTGATTATGATAATACTAGAAAAGATGTAAAGTACATTTATTGCAACAATGAAAAAGATCTTCTACTAAAGTTTCTTGACTATTGGGTGCAGAATACACCTGATGTTATTACTGGTTGGAATGTATATCTCTATGATATTCCATATCTTGCTCGTAGAATTGATCGCATCCTAGGAGAGAAGTATAAAAAATCTCTTTCTCCATGGAATCTAGTTCAGGAAAGAGAAATCTATATCCAGGGTCGTAAGAATCTTGCTTACAATCTTGCAGGTGTTTCTTGTCTTGACTATCTTGATCTATACAGAAAGTTTACTTATAGTAATCAAGAGTCTTATCGACTTGATCATATTGCTATGGTTGAACTCGGTGAACAGAAACTGGATCACTCTGAGTTTGATACCTTCAGAGACTTCTATACAGGTAACTGGCAGAAGTTTATTGATTACAACATTCACGATGTGGAACTTGTTGACCGTATGGAAGACAAGATGAGATTGATTGAATTGTGTTTGACTATGGCATATGATGCACGTCAAAACTATGAGGATGTTTATTCTCAGGTAAAAACGTGGGACAATATCATTTTCAATTTCTTAAGGAAGGACAATATTGTTGTTCCTCAGAAAACTAATCACAATAAAGATTCTGCGTACGCTGGTGCTTATGTCAAGGAACCGATTCCAGGAAGTTATGATTGGGTGGTGTCTTTTGATCTCAACTCTCTGTATCCTCACCTTATTATGCAGTACAACATCTCCCCCGAGACGTTACAAGATACTAGACACCCTTCAGTTACGGTCGATAAGATTCTACAGAAGCAGGTAGAGATTGATGGTCAGTATGCTGTTTGTGCTAATGGTGCTCAGTATCAAACTGATGTTCAAGGATTTCTACCTAAATTGATGTCCCAGATGTATAATGATCGTGTAGTGTTTAAGAAACGTATGCTTGCTGCAAAACAAGCATACGAACACAAACCGACAAAGGAACTAGAGAAAGAGATTGCACGTTGCAACAATGTGCAGATGGCAAAGAAGATCTCTTTGAACTCTGCTTATGGTGCTATCGGTAATGAATACTTTCGATACTTCAAACTTGCTAATGCAGAAGCAATCACTTTGTCTGGTCAGGTTTCCATCAGATGGATTGAGGATAAGATGAATCAGTACCTAAATAAACTTTTGAAGACTGATGGAGAAGATTACGTCATCGCATCTGACACTGATTCAATCTATCTTAATCTTGGACCTCTTGTTACTAAATTTTTTAGTAATAAGTCTGACCGTAAAACAACAATTGTTTCAATACTTGATAAGATCTGTCAGGAAAAATTGGAACCATTCATCGATGCCTCTTATCAGGAACTTGCGAATTACGTTTCGGCATATGAACAAAAGATGCAAATGAAACGTGAGAATATCGCTGACCGTGCTATCTGGACTGCCAAGAAGCGATACATTCTCAACGTGTGGGATAGTGAAGGTGTTCGTTATGAAGAACCAAAGATGAAGATCATGGGTCTTGAAACTGCAAGATCTTCAACACCTGCTTTTTATCGCGATAAACTTAAGAAAGCATTTACAATTATTATTAACAAATCAAATGATGAGTTGATCAAGTTTATCGATGATGTAAAGGTAGAAACTAAGAAACGAGATGTTGCTGAAATTTCATTTCCACGAGGACTGAACGGATTATCTAAGTACAAATCTAGTTCTAATCTTTATTCTAAAGGAACTCCAATTCATGTTCGTGGTGCAATCTTATATAATCATCACATCAAAAAGATGAAACTGGATCAGAAGTATCCTATGATTCAGGAAGGTGAAAAAATCAAATTCTGTTATCTAAAGAAACCAAACCCATTTGGGGAAAACGTCATCGCATATCTCCAGACGATGCCGAAAGAATTTAAACTGGAGAAGTATATCGATTATGACCTACAGTTCAGTAAAAGTTTCTTGGAACCTCTGAGAAACGTTGTTGAAACTATTGGTTGGCAAGTCGAAAAAAAAGGAACACTTGAAGCATTTTTTGTATAGGAATTAGTATGTCATTTTTAAAAACTGTTATCTCGGAATTGGACAATGAGTATGCATCGGTTGCTGAAGACGGTATCGCCGCAGGGGATTGTGACACGTTTGTGGATACTGGCGCTTACATCTTCAACGCTCTTGTGTCTGGCAGCATTTACGGTGGTCTCCCATCAAACAAAATTACCGCACTTGCAGGAGAATCCAGTACAGGTAAAACCTTCTTTGCTCTGTCAATAGTAAAATACTTTTTGGCGCAAAATCCAGACGCTCAAGTAATTTACTTCGAGTCTGAATCTGCTATCACTAAGTCGATGCTTTCTGATCGTGGTATTGATGTAAAACGTTTGGGTCTGGTGCCTGTTACTACAGTTCAGGAGTTCAGAACTCAATCAATCAAGGTTGTGGATGAGTACACCAAACTCAAGAAGAAGGACCGCCCACCCCTAATGTTTGTTCTTGACTCTCTTGGTATGCTGTCTACGACAAAGGAGGTTGAGGACGCTTCTGCAGGTAAGGAGACTCGTGATATGACTCGTGCCCAAGTGGTCAAGTCTATCTTCAGAATCCTATCCCTCAAACTAGGTCAAGCAGGTATCCCTCTGATCGTTACTAACCACACATATGATGTTGTTGGTTCGTATATGCCACAGAAAGAAATGGGTGGTGGTTCTGGTCTCAAGTATGCCGCATCTACTATCATCTATCTTTCAAAATCTAAAGAGAAAGATGGAACTGAAGTTGTAGGTAACATCATCAAATGTAAGGCATTCAAATCTAGATTCACAAAAGAGAACTCTATGGTTGCTACACGTTTGTTCTATGATGAACGTGGATTGGATCGTTATTATGGATTACTCGAACTTGGTGAGAAGTATGGAGTCTTTGAGAAATCTGGTAATCGATACAAGATTGGTGAGAGCAGTGTATATCCCAAGTCTATCCTTGCTGATCCAGAAAAGTACTTCACACCTGAAGTGATGCAAGCCCTTGACGAAGCTGCTCAAAGGGAGTATAGTTACGGTAGCTTTGAGTAAGTATGAAGATTGAATCCAAGATTCTGTGTCACCTTATCCATGATGAAAAATATCTGAGGAAGGTTCTGCCCTTTCTCAAAGATGTTTATTTTGAAAATCTCAGCGAAAAGATTATCTTTGAGGAAGTTCAGAACTACATGAATGAGTATGATGGTATTCCAAATAACACCATACTCAAGATTGAACTAGAAAAAAGAAAAGATATCTCGGAAGAAATTTTCAATGAATCTCTAACTATGCTGGATGGTCTTCGATTAGAAAAGACTGATCCACAATGGTTACTAGATACTACTGAGAAGTGGTGTAAAGAAAGAGCGGTATATCTTGCTTTAATTGAGTCTGTTAAGATTGCAGACGGTCGAGACATGACCAAAAATCGTGATGCTATTCCATCTATCTTGCAACAAGCATTAGGAGTATCATTTGATGATCACATCGGTCACGACTATATTCGAGATGCTGAAGAACGATATGAGTTCTACCATCGGTCGGAAGACAAAATTCCATTCGATTTGGATTTCTTCAACAAAATTACAAAAGGTGGTCTTCCTAACAAAACTCTCAACATTGCTCTTGCAGGTACTGGTGTGGGTAAGTCTTTGTTTATGTGTCATGTTGCCTCTGCTGCTCTTAATCAGGGTAAGAATGTTTTGTACATTACCATGGAGATGGCGGAAGAAAAAATTGCTGAAAGAATCGACTCAAATTTATTGAACGTAAACATAAAAGATCTTGTTGACTTACCAAAACAAATGTTTACGACTAAGGTTGAAAAAATTGCAAAGAAAACACAAGGAACACTTATCATTAAAGAGTATCCAACTGCCTCTGCTCACGTAGGACACTTTGAAGCACTACTTAATGAACTAAGTCTTAAGAAAGGTTTTGCTCCTGATATTATTTTTATTGATTATCTTAACATTTGTTCTTCGAGTAGACTTAAAGGTTCTATTGTTAACTCATATACCTTTGTAAAATCTATTGCTGAAGAGATCAGGGGTCTTGCTGTAAAATGTAATGTTCCTATCGTATCTGCAACACAAACAACACGTTCTGGATACGGTAATTCTGATGTAGAAATTACTGATACTTCAGAATCTTTTGGTCTTCCTGCTACTGCTGACTTTATGTTTGCTCTTATCTCCACTGAAGAACTAGAGGAGATGAATCAGATTATGGTCAAACAGTTAAAAAATAGATACAACGATGGGAACGTTAACAAAAGGTTTGTTGTGGGTATTGACAGGGCGAAGATGAGGTTGTATAATGTAGAGGCAAGTGCCCAGGGAAACATCATTGATTCTGGTAAAGAAGATTTGGTTGAACTGGACAACAAAATCCGTAATTTTGAAGGTTTTAAAGTATGACTGTAAACACTGATGCATATCTTGAGTTTGTGAATGCTGTCACATCAGAACCAAGTAAAAATCCAGATGCATTTGAGTATCGTATTCAAGAACTTCGTGGAGAAGGATTTGAAACCCATCGACTTCTAACCGCTGCTGTAGGTATGTCTGCTGAGGCAGGTGAGTTTACTGAAGTTGTTAAGAAGATTATCTTCCAAGGTAAACCAGTAAACGAAGAGAATCTGTTTCATCTGAAACGTGAACTTGGAGACATCATGTGGTATGTTGCACAAGCATGTATGGGACTCAATATTTCTCTTGATGATATCATTGAGATGAATGTTGATAAACTGAAGTCTCGTTACCCTGGTGGTGAGTTTGATGTCCATTATTCTGAAAACCGTGTTGAGGGAGATGTATGAGTAAGAAATCATTCAAGAACAAACATGATCAACAATGGGAGTGGGAAGAAACTCCTGAAACTAAAGCAGCAATTGCTGCTCTGCATGAAGGTATTCGTCAACGTAACTTAAAGGCAGAAGACGACAAACTAAACTACGAAACTGGAGGAAAATGAAAGACCAACCAATCACAGTCGAAGACTACAAAGAGCACAGTCAAGAGTTCTTTGATAAGTATTTCTATGTTGCCAAAGAACTTGGCGAAGGTGCTGAGGCAAAAGACATCCTTAAAATTATGGAGTCTCTTGCTGGTGTTGTTATGAAGAAAAGACCCGAAACTAAAGTAGGACCATTTGGATTTAATAAAAAACCACCCGAAAACAATGACATCCCTAATTGAACCCACGGATCCAAGATGGTTTGCACAAACATGTGACAAGCCATATAACCGTCATGTATACAAAGTTGTATTTAATAATCAAGCATTTAAGTTTGATAGTTGGGAAGAAGCTATGGCTTGTTGGTTTGAGAAAAAATCATTAGGTCAATTTAGAATGATAGAAGTTCTTGATCGAAAGAAAAAATTATGAACTCTTGGTCATTAGTTGCTTCTATTTTAGATGGAACATTTGATGAGGAGTATCCAGTGTTAAATGAAATACCTAAAGAATATCAATTTGGTGGTCGCCCAGTTAAACCAACAAATATCCTTCTACTCATTAGTGATCTAGAAGGATCTTATCAACATCTTAAGTGGATGGGTTTTGAGGAAGATATGAAAGTCCTTGAAGAAATGAAAGGACGATACTATAAATTGTATTTTAAAACAAAAAAAGAAAATCAATCTAAATAGAGGGGAAGAGCTCCCCTTTTTTTATGGCTAAACGAGGATCAAAGAAAACAACTAGTCCCACAATTCTTCAAGGAGCTTTAAAGACCAAAGTCCTCGCTGTCATGGATTGTCTGGGTGGAGATAACCATAGTTATTACGAATTAGATAATGTTAAATTGGGCGGAGAAAGGTCGAAGATAAAATTTCAGATGAAAGTATTAGTAAAAAAATCAAATCGTGAATTAGCAACCAGAACAGTACTTGAATCACTAAAAAACAAAAAAATAGTATCAGTTAGAGATGGGTATAGAATTGAGATACCAATGAATCCAGCTGATGCGGGTTCTGGAGAGAAGATAAGATTAGATATAAAACCAATTGGTTCTGGTTCTGGTGGTGGTAGTGATGAAACGGCAAAGAATGAATCTACACAAGCTTTGTTTTGTGCTTTAAGATGGTCTAGAAATCAAGACTTAAATAAAAATAATTGGAGTATATCTGATTTAGAATCAGTTCTTTCAAACTGTGATATAAATCCTACCAATTTATGGAATAATGATTTGGAACAATTATTGATGGTTGATCCAACTTGGTATGATTCGCATATAAAAGGTGCAAATTTAATTTATAAAAAAATTAATAATACCTCAAAAACATATACTTTTCATAGAGGTAGTGATTTAGTAGACAAAATACAAAAAACTTTTAGTGAATGTGATAAAGCATATCCAGAAGGTAAAAATTTTTCTGATGTAAACAAGTGGACGCCAGCTGATATCTGGATTGTGAGTAATGATTTTATTTCAAAAGAATTATCTAAGTTGACTGCATGTAGAAGTCTAGAACAATTGAATCAAATGATAGAAGAGTATTTTGATTCTAAAGATCTCATGGGTATTTCTTTAAAAAAAATTGAAAATGGTGACGGGAATTGGTCAGTAAAAAATCATAAAGATATTCCAAAAGATGTAAGTGAAGTTTATTATAGAGGAATGGAAGGAACATTTGAATCGATAGATTTTTATATCAAATGGGGTTCTAACAACGAAGATAGAATACAATTTAGAGATAGTAGTGGAAAAGCAGCCTCATGGCAGGGAGAAATCAAAGGTCTTTCTGCTGCTCAGGGTAGAATAGGCGGTGGTATTGTGGATGGATATATTCAGAAATTATTTAAAGGGAAGAGTATTGGTGTAAAGTCTGGAAATGTATTAATTAAAAATAAAACTAATCCAAATAATTCAAATTCTAGACAGAGAATATCAATAAGTAAAGACATATTTGATTTAACAAAAAAAGTTAAATCAAATGTATTGTTTAAAGATTTTGCCGATGATGATCAAACTCTAGCTGATATAGGTAGAGAAAGTCATTCATGGAGATATTCAAAATATATAAATTTAAAACTTATAGAAGTTTTTAATACACTCAACCCAGAACAAAAAACTAAATTGGTCCGAGCATGGTATTTTTATGCAGCATCGCAGAGTGAGCTTTCTGCGGTCTATGCAAAAGTAATGTAGGACTTGACAACCAAAATCAATTGTAGTATAATATACTCATGGCAAAAAACACCCACTTAGAACACCTCGAAGACGACATACTCAACCTTGGATCGGAAGGGGGTAAGTCTGCTATTGCTTTTTTAAGGTCATTGGGTTCTATGTTAACTCAAGGAGATAAAAGTAAATCAACTAGTATCACTACAAAGTGGGATGGAGCTCCTGCAATTATTTGTGGAACTGATCCTGCATCTGGTATGTTCTTTGTTGGAAATAAATCAGTATTTGCTAAAACTAATCCTAAAGTGTGTGTTAGTGAAAGTGGTGTTGATAAGTATTATCCTTCAGGTGGACTTAATCAAATTCTTAAGGATTGTTTGAAATATCTTTCAGAGTTAAATATAGATGGTGTGATACAGGGCGATCTTTTATTCACAGAAAATGATAAAACCATTGCTAAAGTCGGTGGAAAACAATGTGTAACATTTACTCCTAATACAATTACCTATGCGATACCGTTGGATACAGACCTTGGTCAACGTGTTAATTCTTCTAAGATTGGCATTGTGTTTCATACCACTTATTCTGGCTCTACTATGGAAGGGATGTCGGCCAGTTTTGGTGTTGATGCATCTCCTTATCAGGGGAACAAACATATTGCTGTTTTCTCTTCCGACTTCAACGACGCAAGTGGTAGTGCAAACTTTAGCGGACAGGAACTAATTAAGTTTAATGCTGCAGTAAATCGTGCAGAAGGTTCTCTGAAACAAGCATCCAAGTTTCTTGATGTGATGAAAGGACCTGATCGGTTTTCTTTCAATGTAGTTTTTAAACAGTTCTTTAATGCTTACATCCGTAGTGGTAATACAATTCCTTCCGCTAACAAAGTAGTTACTGACTTTGCAAAATATTATACAATGTTGTTGGACAAAGAGATCGAGAAAAAGAAAACTGATAAAGCAAAAGAGAAGTGGGAAAAAATGAAGAATGATGGTATGAAGTTTATTGCTGCAAACCAACGTTCTATCTACATGACTGCTGCAGCATATAAGAATCTATCTACTGCAAAGATTATGATTGTCCGTCAGTTAGAGAAAGTAAAAGATATTGGTACGTTTATTAAAGATGGAAATGGATATCGTGTGACAGCACCTGAAGGATTTGTTGCAATTAAATCTGGACGTGCAACAAAATTAGTTGATAGACTTGAATTTTCTGTTGCAAACTTTACAGTAGACAAAAACTGGGACAAATAAATAATATAGTAGAAACCATTCGGTGTTTTGGATGAAGTCGTTTAGCAATTTTTTTGGTGAGGCTCGTACCAAAGCTGGTAAGGATGCTGAGAAAAAAGGTTTAGTTCATACAGGTAAAGGATATTACGCCGATAAGACTGGTGCTATTGTCGCCAAAGCTGAAGGTGGTGAGAGACTTGTTAATCTTTCTGCTAAAGAGAAAGATAGTTTAAAGAACGGATCTGCTTTGATGCCTCCTCAATCTGCAGCAGATGTAGATACAATGCAGCAAATGGCTTCTGGTCTTCAGTCAGTGAAAGGTGGACAGGAACAACCTGCTCCTAAAGAAGAACCAAAAGCTAAAAAAGAAAAAGGTGATGAGGAAGAACCACTAGTACCTCGCAATGAAGGTGGTGGAGAAGTCGTCATTACTTTTGGTCGTTTCAATCCACCTCATGTTGGACATGAAAAACTCATCAATAGAGTTGCTGATGAAGCACAATCTAGTGGTGCAGATTATATGATCTATCCAAGTCATTCAAATGATCCTAAAAAGAATCCTTTGGATTTTGGAACTAAGTTGAATGCTATGCAACACATGTTCCCTAGTCATGCTTCTAACATTGCAAACGATCCACAAAACGGCAGAAACATTTTTGATGTTCTGAAGAACCTACATGCACAAGGATACGATAGTGTAAAGGTTGTTGTTGGTGATGACCGTGTGAAAGAGTTCACTAATATGACTTCCAAGTATAATGGAAAAACATATAACTTTGGTAAACTGGATGTTGTAAGTGCTGGAGAAAGAGATCCTGATTCTGATGATGTAGAAGGTATGTCTGCATCTAAGATGAGGAAAGCAGCAATCGATAATGATTATGATGCATTCAAGAAAGGTTTGCCAAAAGATATGGCACCAAAAGAAGCAAAAGCAATCTATATGCAATTGCGTCGTTCGATGAATATTGATGAAGAGATTTGGCAGGTTGCACCTAAATTAGAAGAAGAAAATCTTCGCGAAGCATATCACAGGGGTGAAATCTTTAACGTAAATGATATTGTGGAAAACTTAAATACAGGAGTGATTGGTAGAATTATTACTCGTGGTACAAACTATATCATTATGGTTGATGAAGAGAATCGTGTGTTCCGTAATTGGATTAAAGACATTATGGAAAAGACCCATTGGGAAATTGGTACAGATGAATATCGTAAGGCGGTGATGTCACTAACTCCAGGACAACCTGTGGTTAATTTTACAAAGAATGAAATCTCACTAAATAGTAAAAAAACGAGCAAAAAGAATGGATTTAAATAAATATTCTTCATATCTTTCGCTAGACCCATCAGCACTATATGCTGCACAAAGACTAGTTGAAAGAGTTGTCAGGTATCATGACGACCATGAATCCATGGTGACCGAACTAGAAGAGTCATTGCATGGAAAGACTTTAGAATATGCAATGGAACTCTTCGGTGAGTGCATTTCAGAGGGTCTTGAGTATATGGGAGTAAGTATTGCCTTTAATGGTAAAACTTATAGTGCTCCAACTGTAGGACTTTACGGTGTTAAATCTAAACCAGAAATTAAGTCTGGTATCAAAGCAAAGGTTCTTGCTAGAAACGAAAAAGAAAATCAGAAAGAAGAATACGAAGTCTCTGTTGCTGACAAGAAAGGTAACACCAAAGCATATCAGAACTACAAAGCTGGTATGAAGAACAAGGTGACTGGTAAACCTTTGTACAAAGCAGGTAAGGGTGTTGAGGAAGCACTTGACCCTGTAGGTCAGGAAGACGATGATGTCAACAACGACGGTAAAAAAGATAAGACTGATAAGTATCTGAAGAAACGTCGTGCTACAATTAGTAAGGCAATTGCTGCCAAAGAAGAACATGAGATCGAAGCACTAGTCGATTACTTTGTAACCGAACAGATTGTCGAGAACGAACAGGAACTCGATGAACTCATGTTTGAAATTGATGAGGAACATACTGAGTACTTCCTTGAGAAAGCAATGGAACTCAAGGGTAAGAAGAAAGGTAATGTAATCATCAATCCCAAGACGGAGAAGATGCAAGAACAGGAAGGATCTGGTAATGATGCAGTTGTCATGAATAACCAGAAGAGAATGATGCAGAAGAAGCATCAGATGGATCGTCAGAAGATGCAACTGAAGAAACAGGGTAAACTAAATGTTAACTCTGAAAGTGTTGAAGTAGTCAGTGAAGTTGATTACTCTGGTACTCCTGCAAAAAATGATGCTGAGTCTGAGAAGGCAAAACAGTATCCTACATTCGCTGATCTAAAGGCAAAACTTGCACAAGCAGGTGATCCTGCAAAGGGTATTCCTGCTGGTACTCAACTATCACAAACTTCTTTAAAGAAAGAAGAAGTTGAGAATGTAGAAGAACTCTACAAGGGTAAGCATGGTCAGACTGAGAAGCAGTATCAGGACGGTCGTTCCGATGCAGGCAAGATGGTCTCTGGTGACTCTAAGTCCAGTGGATCTAAGTATGCTCAGGGTAGAAGAACTGGTAGTGATGCTGGTCCTCAACCTGCTGGTGGTTCTCAAAAACCTGCAAGTCAGGGTAAGATGGACTCTGGTTCAAGAACTGATCTCACCTTCCGTAAAGCAGCACTTAAGAAGAAAGCAGCTGATATGAAGAGTGAAGAAGTTGTTAATGAAGAAGGTGCAGATTCACTGAAGGATCGTCGCATGGAACGTGGTGGTGTTGACGGTAATAACCGTTACAATAATGCACCAGGTAAACCCAATACATTTGGTAAGAAAAAACCTGTCACTGGCGGTCCTTCTGCCATGGATAAGGTGAAAGCACAAATTCGTGCCAAGTACGGTGATAAAGCAATCGTCGATACTAAGAAAAAGTGATACTAAATAGTGTGGCTCGTTTATAATGGACACACACTATTATGTTATCTTTCTTACTACCACTTGCATCAAAAATTATTTCTGATGCTGTTAATAAAATTCCAGAAAATGAAGAACTGGGTGAGAAACTTGTTGAGATCTGTCTTGCTATTCTTGCTAAAGCAGTTAAGTTAACTAAGACTGATATGGACGATCAACTTCTTGAAGTTGTGACGAAAGCGATCGCTGCTCGTGAAGAAGATTGATTCAAAGGGGGCATACGCCCCCTTTTGTTATAAATAAATTATAGGAATACAAACTTATAAGGAAGTCTAATGGCAATTTACGGAACAATCGATGCCGCAACTTTTTCCAATAACGTAGGTGTCACCAATGGTGACGCTACTGTCACCAAAAACGCCGCTGATGCAGTTGCTGAAGGTGATGTTCTGGAATTGGGTGGGGTTGCTTACATTGTAAGAACAGTTACATCTACTACTGCAATTGAACTGCATAAAGATTATGCTGGTTCTACTGATGCTGCCCTTGCTGGTGCAGTTCGCAGAACACCTCCCAAATCTGTAGCTGAGTTTGTCGTCAAGGGTGGTGATAGTAACTCTGATTGGCAAATGGTATTTGTTGACAGCACCGAGAAGGATGTTGCTTCAAACAAATCACGTGGCATCACTGGTCCTGGTTGGTGGTTATACAGAACGTACACAGACGTTTCTGGTAGAAGTCGCCATAAGTCAGAATGTCTTGCATTCGTTCATGCAACCGCTGCAGCTGCTGGTGATGACGCTGACGACACCATCGCAGCAGATGTACTTGAAGTAATCACTATTGGTACTCAACCTGCTGATCAAACCACATCTAGTGGTGCTGCAACGTTTACAGTTGCCGCAACAGTTGATCAGTCTGGTACTATCACATATCAGTGGCAGAAACGCACTGCTACCAGTGGTCGCTTTGCTAATGTTTCGGGTGCAACCTCTGCATCATTAGTACTATCTGGTCAACTTGCCGCTAACACTGGTAATCAGTATAGAGTCAAGATTAATACCAGTAAGGGTGCTGCAGAAGTCACTTCTTCTATCGCAACACTAACATTCGGTTCTTGATAATTTAGATATTATACTATGAAGTTTAATGAATTGAATGAGGATAACTTTTTGTTGTTCGCTATAAAACATTATGACAATCCTCAATGTGCAACGAAAGACGACTTCTATGAAGATCTAAAACGTTTTAAGTACATCAAAAGACTATTTAAAAGATATGTCAAAACTGGTGTACTTAAAACACATCTTTTGTTAAATCATATTATCGTTGTTTATAATATTTTTGGAGATGCTGGTACTGCTCTTTTATTTTTTAAATTAGAGTCTGAGTACTGGTCTCCTTTAAAGTCTTTTATGATGTATTTAAATCGTATGGGCGATCAAGATCTGTCACAGATCGATATTGATGAACATTGCTTGGAAGAGTTGAAAAAGATATGACAATTACAAACTCTGTTGGTACTGGTGGTTTTTCGGGTTCTGCAAATGCTGCAGGACCCACTGCTGGATATGATCCTATTATAGATTTTAGAAATAAAGTACCAAGAAAGTTACCAAAACCATATCGGGATGCATTGCGAAAGGATCAAAAGAATAGTAAAAAATTGAGAGAGATGGTCAACAACCATCAGATGAAACAACTGAACGAAAGTGGTGGTAAAGTAATCGACCAACTGAAAAAGATCGTTCATGGTGGTGGAACTGGAGATATTACATTTGACTCTGGTGAAAAAATGCAGATGAATCCTGCAGCTGCATCTAAGTTAGTAGATTTATATCGAAACTTAAATGCTAGTAATAGAGTTAAGATGATCAAAACTATTAATAGTTCATCATCTGGTCTTGTAAAAATTCAACAATTTGCTGATTCACGAGGATAAGACATGTCATTTGGTCTTGGTAAGGTTCAAGTTCTAGAATCTAAAATTAGTATCTATGAAGAACTTTCCAAGGACATGTTGGATAAGTTAGAACGTGCTGTAGATAAAATATCTGAGAATAGTAATAGAGTTGCGTTAGTTCTAGAGAGACATGAAGCAAGACTAGATGAAGGTGAACGGACTAATGAGGCAATTATAAAGCTTGTAGAAAAGGTTGAAGAGAAGATTGACAAGGTAGAAGATCGAGTAAATCAATTATCTAAATTTAGATGGGTGACTATTGGTATCGGTACTGCAGCAGTGGTCATTCTGAAATCATCTGAGTTATTTGGTAATATCTTAATGTTACCACAAAAGGAATTGACACCAGCAGCAAATCGTGGTAGCATGGATACAGTCGGTAAAATTGTGGCATGAGTTTCATTGACGAGAAGTACATTAACCTGTACTCTCCGAGACTTGAAAAGTTTGCAAAAAAGAAAAGAGGTCTGTATAATTTCAGGTGCCCTTATTGTGGTGATTCCAAACGCAACAGGAATCGAGCAAGAGGGTTTTTCTATCTGAAAAATGCTGACTATGTTTACAAGTGTCACAATTGTGGTGTTGGTAGAACCCTCGCAAACTTTCTGAAAGATTATGATGTTATGCTTCATGATCAGTATGTCATGGAGAGATTCAAGAATGGAATTACTGGAAAGGGAACCAACACACCCACACCGAAACTTGAGTTTGAGAAACCAAGATTTAAGAAAAATATTTTATCCAATTTGGATAAAGTGGAAGAACTAAATAGTACTCACCCGGCTGTTGAATACCTAAATTCTAGACAAGTTCCTCTGAGGGGATTGTACTACACGGATAAATTTAAAGAGTGGACTAATAACCACAAACATACATTCGATAGTGTAGATACAGACGAACCAAGAATCATCATACCACTAATTGCTGATGGTGAAGTGTTTGGATTTCAAGGCAGATCTTTGAATCCAAGAACAAAACTAAGATACATCACAGTGATGTTAGATGACTCCAAACCTAAAGTGTTTGGTCTAAATCGTATTGATACTAATGAGGTTGTTTATGTCACAGAAGGACCCTTCGACTCCTATTTCCTTGGGAACGCTATTGCTATGTGTGGTAGCGATGTTGACCTCCGCACTTTTGATTATAGATTTACATTCATCTACGACAATGAACCGAGAAACCGAGAAATTGTTAATAGAATTGAAACCACAATCAAAAGGGGAGATCGAGTTGTAATATTCCCAAAGAATATACGAGAAAAAGATCTTAATGATATGGTTTTAGCCGGAAGAGATGTACAAACTATGGTAGAAACAAATACCTATAGTGGATTGGAAGCAACTATTAAACTGACTGAATGGAAACGAGTATGAGTAACGGGATCAAAGTCCAAAAAAGAACTGGTGAATTCGAGCCCTTAAATCTCGATAAGATGCATACCATGGTAGAGTTTGCATGTGAAGGTCTTGCTAATGTTTCTGCATCACAAGTAGAAATGCAATCAGGAATTCAATTTTTTGATGGTATTACCACCGAACAAATTCAACAAATTCTGATTCGTTCTGCTAGTGATTTAATCACATTAGAAAATCCAAACTATCAATATGTTGCTGCTAGACTTCTTTTGTTTAGTATGCGTAAATTTGTTTTTGGCGCTTCCTGGGCAATTAGTCATACTCACCTTTTAAGACACATTAAGAAATGTGTCGATAGATCTGTATATGATTCATCTATCATTGATAAGTATACAGATGATGAGTGGGATACTATTGATAGTTTTATTGATCATGGTCGTGACTTTTTGTTTACCTATGCTGGGTTAAGACAAGTTGCTGACAAGTATCTTGTTCAGGATCGAAGTAGTGGTGAAGTATATGAAACTCCACAATACATGTATATCATGATTGCTGCTACCTTGTTCCAAAATTATTCCAAGGAAACAAGACTCGATTATGTCGAAAAATACTACAACGCAATCAGCAAACACCGAATCAACATCCCAACACCAGTCATGGCAGGAGTTCGGACACCACTCCGTCAATTTGCATCTTGTGTTCTCGTTGATGCTGATGACACCCTCGATAGTATCTTTAGCAGTGATATGGCTATTGGTCAATACGTCGCACAAAGGGCTGGTATCGGTATTAACGCAGGCCGAATTCGTGGGATCAATTCTAAAATTAGAGGCGGCGAGGTACAACACACAGGTGTTGTCCCCTTCCTTAAAAAGTTTGAAAGCACTGTCAGATGCTGTACACAAAACGGCATCAGAGGTGGTTCTGCTACAGTTCACTTTCCTATCTGGCACCAGGAAATAGAAGATATTATTGTTCTTAAAAATAATAAAGGAACGGAGGATAACCGTGTTAGAAAACTCGACTACTCAATCCAGATTTCAAAACTTTTCTACGAACGTTTCATTAAGAATGAAGAGATTAGCCTCTTCTCACCGCATGACGTACCAGGTCTCTATGATGCTTTTGGTACTGATGACTTTGACACTCTATATCGGATGCATGAACTCAATGATGCTGTTCCAAGAAAGACTGTCGGGGCACAGGAACTA
>Ga0098056_1000467_pt1 | contig 16938 bp, 8 predicted proteins | sample 17BtaG_FD_92583 | JGI IMG/M metagenome (GOLD analysis project Ga0098056, IMG submission 92583) | Marine viral communities from the Subarctic Pacific Ocean - 17B_ETSP_OMZ_AT15314_CsCl metaG | ecosystem: Environmental > Aquatic > Marine > Oceanic | place: Subarctic Pacific Ocean | collected 2015-01-18
ATTATAGTCACATTTTAATGTTTTGTCCAGCCCCTTGACAGGTAATTGCTACAGTGGTATAGTATAGAGGTATTCAAATGAAACGAATGAACATTACAGACATTCCTGCTGACACTCAACTCAGTAGTGTTAAAATTAATATTATGAATCGTACTATTAGTTTGTTTGGAGATAAAGGTGAGGAACTTCAGTTGATTGAAGCAAACTCAGATGACTTCACTGCTATGTGCAGTTTTGTCAATGAAACACTGACTGAAGATATGATCAACTACGTTTACTGAGGCGAAAACGAACTTTTAGTTACCAAAAACGTCGATAAAAAATTCTGGGCCAAAATTGACTGTGGCCCTTTTGGGACGGTGGTGGAATTGGTAGACACACCAGACTTAAAATCTGTCGATCATTGTGATCGTGAGGGTTCAAGTCCCTCTCGTCCTATAAATAAAATTACTCTTGATTTTGCTATGCCAAATAATAAACTAAATCCAGAATTTCCTGGTATTTCTTTCACACTGACAACGGTACAAGAAAAACAACTAGAAGATTGGTTAGTTGAACAAAATACAATTATTGTTAAAGAACAATTAAAGAATGGTGACTTAAATGAAACTCAAAAAGAGATTCAACAAAAGTCTTTAGAAATGGGATTTCCTATTCCTGTTTATGATTTAAACACTGGTTATTATAGCGTAAGTTTCACACCAGTTGCTTGGGGAAACCGTATTTACGTTCATAATCATTTTACTGGAAAATCTTTTAGATTATTTGATAAAGATGAATTTAAAGATCAAACAGCCGCTAGTGGTTCTATTGATTCTGACAAGAACGAAGAGTAAACTATATTATAAATAGTTTTGATTAAAAAAAGATAGTACAAGGGCTTTGCACACATGTCACTAACTCAGGTAACTACTCGCGGTATTGCGAAAGGTGTAGAAGTTGTACTTTCATCTGGTCTGACTGGAGACCCTTCTCTAGCCTGGTTTGGCGACGAGGATACAGGACTTTATAACAGTGCTTCTGGTTTTACTGACTTTACGTCTAATGGCACTACAGTATTAAGTATCGGTCCTGACGGTCTCAATTTTCCAGCTGGTAGTTCTACAAAGTTCCAATTTGCTGGAACTGATGTTGTAAATATCAGCGCGGACGGTCTGACAGTTGCAAATGGAAAACAACTTATCTTACCCCAAGGATCCGCCTCAAATCCATCTATTGGCTTCACAGGCGACACTAACACTGGAATGTTTAGTTCTGGTGATGGAGAGATTGATTTCGTCTCTAATGGTGTTGTAAAACTTTCTATTGATAGTACTGGTCTCGTACTTCCCACAGGATCCAGTGGTTCTTCTATCAACGTAACTAACAGTGCTAGAGTTTTATACGTTAGTATTAACGATACTCTTGCAACAGACTCAATTACTAATAACGGTAAATCTCTAAACAAACCTTTTAAATCTATCGAGAGAGCACTACTCGAAGCTTCAGTTCAATCTTGGAGAAGTGGTAGTGGTGATGAAGCTGGAGAAGACGGTGCTGACCTCTTTGAGTTCTTTACTATTATTGTCTTCCCTGGTGAATACGAAATTGATAACCGTCCAGGTGATGGTTCTGATAGTAATATTCTTACAGAGGCATCTTACACAGATACCACTTTGATGGAAAATCTGTATAGATTTAACTCTGTTAATGGTGGTGTTATTGTTCCTCGTGGTACTTCCTTAGTTGGTCTTGATCTAAGAAAGACAATTATTCGTCCTAAGTATGTTCCTTCTCCTGTTGATGCTTCCGCTACAGAAACTGGAATCTTTAAACTGACTGGTGGTTGTTATATTTGGCAGTTGACAGTTAAAGATAATAACAAGGATGCACAATACGTTTATAAGAGTACTACTGCAACCTATACTAATACTGGTTCCGATGTATTCCCTTGTTCACACCATAAAGTTACTGTATTCTCGTATGCAAGTTATCCTGACCTAAGTGCTTACTATTCTAAAGTTGACCAGTATAGTCCTTTAGATGATGTAGCTCTGCAATCTCAGAGACATGGTGATGCACAAACACTTCTTCTTGCTAACAAGAGATTTATTGCAGAAGTTGCTGTTGGTAGAATGCTCACCAACTTTAGTGGATTCAGTGTTCCTGGTGGAAGATCCAATTGTGAGGATGATATTGAGGATGTAGTAGAATCACTTGCTTTTAACGTTGCTTATGGTGGTAACAATAAAGTTGTTACTGCTGCAGGTTTATATGTTAGTGGTGGTGCAATTCAACACCTTTCTGGTGAAGAAACACAATCTGTATATGCATTTAATCAAGCAAAACTGATTGCTAATGAAGTTATTAATAATGTATTAGTTACTGTTGCTTCTGGTGATACTTCTCTTGTTCAGGTAAGAGATCTTACGATTACTGCTGATCCTGTTACTGGTTCTAATACCAGTGCATCTTCTTGTGCTAACGTAACTTCTCAGATTACTACTCTATTCACTATTATTACAGATACGATTAGTAATCCTGCAAGTTTTGCATCTCAAACATCTACAGCACCACCTGCTGCTAGTTCTTCTGAAGATTATATTCAAAGAATTGAAGAAAACAGGATTGTTGGTAGTACAGCTACAAATGCTAGTGTTGATACTGTACAATCTGCATCTCCATACGTCTTCAACTGTTCAATGAGATCTACCTTTGGTATGAATGGACTTCATGCTGATGGTTCTAGAGCGACTGGCTTTAAGTCAATGGTTCTTGCTCAGTACACTGGTATTGCACTACAAAAAGATGATCGTGCATTTGTAGGTAGTAACCTTGCTTCTGGAATTAGTCAGACAAATGGTGACGGAAATGTTTATCATGTCGATCCTTCTTCCGTATATCGCGATGATTGGAGACACTACCACATCAAGGCATCTAATGATGGATTCTTACAGGTAGTTTCGGTTTTTGCTGTTGGTAACGCTGATCACTTCCTTGCTGAGTCTGGTGGTGATATGTCTATCACTAACTCTAACTCTAACTTTGGTAATACTGCTCTGAAGGCAGTTTCACACAGACCTGAAGCATTTAGTCAGGATTCTGGTGGTTTTATTGTTGGTGTTGTACCTCCAAGAGGTATTGATGAGACTAACGATAATCTCATTGGTATTAGTGAAATTGATGTTGGAACTACTGTTACTCAATATGAGGCAGCTCGTAGTGGAAACAATGAGTCAGACTTCAAAAAAGTTTATCTCAAGATTAATAATCAGAGTTTGGTGAAAGAAGGTGATATTCCAGAATTCTATACAAAGAATTCTAGTGATGTAATCACTAAGGCAGAACTTCTAGTTGATGGTTTGAACTATTCTCTTGGTAAGAGAGAACACTCTGATAGTCAACCTGAAGCAATCTATTGCAATCTTTCCAAGCATCCTGCTGATCCAACAAATCAACTATTTGGTGCAAGAATTCGTTTGAGGGATCTTACAAATTCTCTTGATCCAGGTAATACTTATACCAGGATTGCTCCTGGAACTGGAACTGGAACCAGTAAAAATAGTGTAAGAGCATTTTATGGTTGGGAATATGTCGAAACCAATGCAGATAATGAAGATTTAGGTAGAGTTTGTATTTACGTTAGTGACTCTAGAGCTGGTGGTAGTGCTACAATCACTGGTATTCCCAAAACATTTAGTATTGCTGCCGGTGGTAGTAATACATATCCTGATAAAGCAGATGGTAATTACACTGTAACAGCACAACTTAGTCTTCCTACTACACCAGCTGGTCAATCTACACCAATTGATGTTAGAGTCACGGTTGCTTCTCAAGTTATTACAGCAGTTCTTCCTGCTACTGGAGATGGTACAACACCTGGTACATTAGATGGTTTTGGATTTTCTGTTGGTAACCAATTAACTCTGCCTGACGGTGTTGGAACTGGTCTTGGTACTAGAGTTGGTAGTTCAGAACTTGTTGCTCAAGTTGCATCAGTTGGTACACTAACCAATACTTCATTCACTTCTGAGAACATCAAAGCGGATGGTTATCTTACTGGTTCTTCTATCGGTCCTAGATACAAACCTATCGATGAGAGTCTTACACTTGAAAATCAAACTGCTGACAGATTATCTCTTGTAAGAAGACTTACGCAAAGAGTTGATACTAATAACTCTGGTCAGACAACAATCATTGATGATTATGAATTGAGTGCAAGTACTACAACTACTGCACAAATTAAGAGAATTCAGGATAATAGACAAGCATCTGGTTCTGGAGAACTTCTCTGGAGATTTATCTATAAACTACCTAATACTGGTACTGTTAAGAGAAAACCACCAGAGTCTAGATTTACAATTCAATTAAGAGACAATGCTGCTACATATCCATTCACCTATAATGGAACAACAACAGGATCTAAAACATATTACATCTATAGTGTAGAACCAATTATTGAATATCAATTTGGTACTGGTGGTAGAGACGGTTACTATATGTTAACTGTCCTTGATGGTAACATTATTACCAAAACCAACGGTACTACATTTGCTAACACAATTAATTATGGTGTTCAAACCACATCTGGTGGTGGATATACAGTTGCTGATACTACAGTCACTGGTTGGGGTGTTTCTCAAAACATTAACTATCTCTATCCAGAAATTGATTTGGATAATCCAAAGTGGAATCCAAAAACCTCTGCAACTAGATATAATCCAGATGTTGAGAATACGATTGCTCTGGATACTGATTTAGTCACTGATGGTTATGATCGTATTACACAATACTCTATTACTGCTGAAGCTTCTAAGAGTTTCTTAAATAATGTTCTTGCTGGTGGATCAATTGCTGGTTCTCTAACAAATGAACTGAACCTTAATACATATTTTGGTATTTCTACTCTTACAGATACTAAGATGGAATCACCGTATTCTGTCTCAGGAAATAATACATATGGTATTGATAAGAGTGCAGTTAGTGAGTTTAATGGTAACATTCCTGTATTCACTGATCGTGTTATTGCCCTTGGGTCTAGTATCACATCAAATGCAACTGCTGGTACACCTGTAAACCTTCACAGACCCTCTATTCTCCGTGCTTCTGGACATACATGGGAATATGTAGGTTTCGGTCCTGGTAACTACTCTACAGGTCTTCCTAGGTTCCAAACTGAAACACTTAATCCTCAGCAACAAGTCAATGCTCAAGGTTTAGAATCTGGTGCTGGTTTTATTGCTTCTTCGGGTACTAACTCTCAGGGTGACTTCTTTATTGGTAATCAGGTTATTGATACGAAGGGTAATCAGTCTAATACACTGAACTTCCCAAGAATTAAGACATCTGCAGATAACAAACTAATTGATTTTGCTGATCCTGCATCACTCGCATCTAACTCTGCATCTTCTACATTTAATCCATCTTCCTTCAGTGCATCTCTAACTCAATCTCTTGCAAATCTACAAGCTGCACAACAAAACAGCTTTAAGACTGCAAACCTTGAAGCACAGACTGGTACTATTGGAAGTCTTAAAGTCAGTACAAAACTGGATATTGCATCCAATGTATTCACCAACACTGCAAACTTCCCGAATGCAACTGCTGGAGTATACGGTTTTGCTAAGAGAGCGGTTGATAACTGGTATAACTTGAATGTTACAAGTACAGCTTTCACCAATGAGTATGATAGTTATATCTCTCCTAAGGATCTTCTGGATTGGGCAGATAAGAACGCATTTATTACTACAGTTCCAATTAGTTGGCCTCTGTTAAGTACTGATATTCCTACATCTGCTACTTATAATGCTGTAAATAATGCTGGTGTGGTTACTGCTGCTGCATCTGTATCGTTATCATCTAACTTCACATTCCAACCATACGATCCTGTGGATTCAAGATGGTATGATGCTGCAACTGGTGTTACCAATGCTGCAGTCGGTAATATTGGTAATTTAGTTGATTATACTGGTAGAAGTGGACAGTTATTCTTGATCTACGATTCTCAGGTTAAACTTGGTGGTATTCATCCATCTGGAACCTGGAGACCAGTAGAAAATACGTTCCGTAGTGTTGACCCTGTTACTGGAAATCCAGTTAATTATTTGACCAGTCAGTACTTCTTGGTAACATACTATATTACAAACAATAGGGTTATCTACGCTGTAAACGCAGTCTCCTTATCTTGATAAATTATAATAATAAGGAGGATAGTTAAACATGTCAAATTTAGGTTTTTGGGAAAAAAAGGGATCAGCTGGGGGCAGTTCTGCCCCTCCTGGCAATCTCAAAGTAGATGTTCTTTTTACTACGGATAACTCTGGTAGCATGAGTGCTTTCCAAAATTGGTTATTCGACCCTTCAACTGCTGTTGCACTAAATGATGCTCTAGTAGTTAATGGTATTGGTGCTGTAAACCAAGATGAATTAAATACAGATAATTGTAATCGTATTGCAACATCCAAATATAGTGAGATGTTGCAATTGGCTTATAGAGATTTGGTTGTAGTTGAACTTGATCAAACAATTTCTACTACTGTTGGTAGCACACCAACATTTACATCAAGTACTCAAACTTTTGGTGTTACTGTATCTGCAGCAAATTCTGTTTTTTATACTTTAAATGGAACTGATAGAAATGGAACTGTAGGTGGAAACAATGCATCTGTTACTGTTAATGTTGGGGATACACTCAATTTTAATTTGAATAATATTGTTGGACATCCATTTTATATTAGAGATAGTGCTGGTGGTTCTGAAGTTAGTACTCCTGCAGCTACAGGTCAAGGTTCTACAGGTACATCAACAGTTTCTTGGACACCAAATACTACAGGATCTTATGTTTACCAATGTGGTAATCATGGTGGCGCTATGGTTGGTGTTATTAATGTTAATGCATCTACTACTGTTAATATAAGTGGGTTTACAACTTATGCTTATAATAATAGAACTTATATTTCTGGATTTGCACCATCAGCTTCAAATGTAAGTACAGGTGGTGATTATATTGATTTTGAGACTCACAAATATGGCAGTGGTGATAGAGTAGTTTATAATAATGGTGGTGGAACATCTATTGGTGGACTAACATCGGGCAATGTTTATTTTGTAAATCGTGTTAATAATAACAGATTTAGACTTGCTGAAACTAGACAAAATGCCATTAATGGAACAGGTGTTATAGATATTACAGGTGTTGGATCTGGATCTAATCATAGTTTTGCTGGTCCAAACGAACTTACAATGAGAGAATCTAGTGGTGGTGGTTCAACACAAGCAATTCCACTAGGAGCTTCATGTAGTATTGGTGGTACAGTTATTGATTATAAACGTTTAGAAGTTCCTTATAAGTATTACACACCATGCGATGAAAGAATTAAATATTTCTGGGCATCAAATGCTAATGGTGCTAGTTTCAACCCAAATACCGCCACTGCTGGTAATGCAACAACTCCAAGAAACCAATTTGTAACTGGTATTCAGGAAGACTCCTACAATGCAATTTACAATGCATATGCTATTGTAAGAGATGGTGGTGACGACTACAGACCTAGATCTGGTAGTAAAGGTATTGTAGTTGCATCTTCTAACCAACAATCGATTCTTAATAGTTCTCCTTTTGGTGGTGCTTTACCAACAACTTCTGGTAACAGTTATGATGCCATTCTCCAAATATTGAAAGATAATAACGTTTCTTATGTTGGTATGGTTGGTGGTTATATTGCAAGTTCGATTGCAAACCGTGTAGAACCATATATTAAACAAACACCAGATTATGGTGAAACTGGTGTTCCTGCTGCTGATGTTCGTGGATTTGTTCCGTTAACTGGTGCAATTAAAGAAACAGGTGGTTTAGATTTTAGTTCGCAGACAACTGCAACTGCTGGTATTATGAATAGTATTCCAGTTGGTTGGTATAGAAACGTTGAGATGAGACTCAAAACTGCAAATGCAACACCAAACAGAATTCGTGCTAACATTCGTGTTAATATGTATCTTTCTGCTACTGGCGTTGGTGGTGCAATTGTAGTAGATGCAATATCTAGAGTATCTATCGGTGGATATGGTTATGAACCTGGAGATGTTCTGACAGTTGCTACAACTTCTAATGAACTGACTGGACTTGCTGATGAGTTAGATATTACAGTTGCTGGAAGTGGTACTGAAGATGAAGATTACACTGGAATGAGTAATGTCGTGATTGGTGGTGCATTTACTCCTGGTGAGTTCAGAATCATCACTATTGATGGTTTTACTTCTGGTGGTGGTGGTGAAGCTACTGACCGTCGTGTAAGAGAATTAAATTTTGCTACTTTCCCAGATACAATGCAGGGTGAAACTGGATCTTTTAATACTCAATCTATTCGACCTGTTACTGGACATGTTTCAACTAGTAATGCTAAAACAACTAGTGGCTCTACTGCACAATTTAGTTCAACACTTGTTCTTACAGACGCCAGTGCAGTTAGTGTAGGTGATTTTGTTTATGATATAACTCCTAGTAATGGACTCTTACGAATCGGTTATAATACCACAGTTACTGCTAAATCTGGAAATACACTAACTTTAAGCAATCCAGTTAGTAATGCCATTCCTGATGGTGATACGGATATTAGAGTTGGTCCATCTGATCGTGATAGTTTTGGTTGGGATTATGAAAAACTAGCAAGAGAAACCAATGGTGCCTTGTATTTCATGCCTGGTCCTCATTATTGGTCTTCTGCTAATACTATTTCAGCTGGATCTCCTGGACTTTCTAGTACACAGGCAACTGATGATTGGCAAACCATTGCTATCTTCCAAACTTGGAAGGTGACATTTGGTAGATCTATTGGTCGTGTATTCGGTCAATATCTGTTCAAGACAGCCTGATAAATAGTAAGAAAAGCAATAAACGATGGCCACCACATTTAAACCAAAAAGAAGTTTTACAGCTTCATCGGTTCCCTCTCTTTCTGATTTGGAAAGGGGGGAACTCGCCATTAACACTGCGGACAGAAAAATTTATGTTCGTGATGAATCTGGTGGTTCTACTGCTTCTAATGATCAGGTTGTAGTTCTAGCAAACTTCGATGCTGCAGGTGCAACAATTGATGATGCCATCGTTTTTGCAATTGCTTTAGGGTGAAATAAAAAATGCCAAACGTATTCAAAAGTATTACGGACACAGGAGTTGGGGCTTCTTTAACTACGGTTTACACATGTCCTGCATCAACGACAGCTGTAGTAATTGGGTGTAATGTATCCAATACAACAGGTAGTCAAATCACTGTTGACTTAAAATTAAATAAAAATGTAGGTGATGATGTTTTTGTTGTAAAAAACATTCCCATTCCCAATGGATCTTCCTATGAGTTTATTGCAGGAAGTAAATTAGTATTAGAAACTGCAGATACATTAGAGGTACAATCAAGTGCTGCAACTAGTGTGGATGTGATTGTCAGTGTTCTAGAAAGTAGTTAAGGAGGGTAACCATGGGATATCAAGGATTAAGACCTTCCGATTTCGTAGGTTCATATAGTAATATTCTTACTATTGATACACCTCTTCCACACAGTCCTGGACCAGGAAGTGGATTTAATGGAACTCAGACAGCATTTAAACTTCAAAACAATGGTACTGATGTAGGTGCTTCATTAGAAAGTTTGATTGTAGTTCTTGGTGGTGTTCCGCAAAGACCAACAACAGACTTCACATATGCCGATGGTGTAATTACATTTACAACTGCGCCACGAGCAAATCTAACGATTGATATTCGTAGACTGCAAAGTTTCAGTAGTGAACTTGTAATTGAAAATGATAGTGTTGGTACTCACAATTTAAACCTTGCTTCTGCAACTGCTCCTAATGGAGTCTCGGAAGGTGATATTTATTATGATAGTACCGATGATTTATTTAAAGTTTATGACGGTACAAATTGGAAGACTATAGGTGGTTGGGATGTATTTTCAACCTATATTAAGTATGATGGTGGTAAAGTTGCAATTGGATCAAATGTTCCAACTGTAAGTTTGGATGTTGGTGATCAAACAGATGCCATTCATTTGCCGACAGGAACCCAACAACAAAGACCATCAAACCCAGAAGTCGGATATTTTAGATTTAATTCTACAATTGGAACTGTAGAAATGTATGTAACTGGTGGGTGGTTGCCACTATCTGCTGGTGCATCTATTGATAGTGTTGTTTATCCAACCAATACTCAGGGTACTGTAAAAACAGCAGTTGCTCCTGGAGATTTAATTACTCTCGTTGGATCTGGTTTTCAGGATGGATTTACTCTGGAATTAGTTACTGGTGCAACGACAATTACACTGACACCAACTACATACACAAGTATAACTAGTATTAATGGTACTATTCCAGCTGGGACTGCAAATGGAACATATGATATTAAGTATACAGGTTCTAGTGGTGCAATTGCTGTTTCTTCGGGTAGTGTTGATGTAGATACAAATCCTGTATTTACTGTTGCTTCTGGTTCTCTTGGGACTGTAGCATCTGGAAGTACTGTGAATATTAGTACTGGTGCAACAGATACTGCTGGAACTGTTACTTATGCAATTTCTGTTGGTTCTTTACCTAGTGGAGTAACTCTAAATACTAGTACTGGAGCGATTACTGGTACTGCTCCAGCTTCATCTTCGTCTACAACTTATACTTTCACTATCAGAGCAACTGATGATGAAAATCAGGAATCTACCAGACAATATACGATTACTGTCGCACCAATCACATTCGTTAACACAGGATTCAGTTTCGGTAACTATTAATGACAAGAAATACTTCCAATAACACTTTTCTTACAAGAGTAAATGGGTCTAATGGGTCCACTACAAACTGGACCATGAGTTTATGGGTGAAATTTGATGATAATGATACGGGAACTCATCAAACAATTTTCAGTACTTACCCTAGTGGTGGTGTTGAATTAAGAAAGTTGAATAGTGGTCAACTTAATTTTTATCAATATAACGGTGCTTATGATTGGCTTATTCAACCATCGGCTGATGATTTTATAATTACTGATTTTACACAGTGGTATCATATTGTTTGTTACTATGACAGAAATGGTCAAGCTAGACTTTATGTAAATGGAAATTTAATTGATAGTGTTACAGTATCCGATAATCTTTATAGATTTAATCAATCTGGAGAACTTTTAGAGTTTGGTCGTATTAGTCAAAGCGGGGGATCGCAATACCTATCAGGATCTATTACCGAGGTATTTTTTGTTGATGGATTGTCTTTGATTCCAACTACATTTGCTGAAACTTCTAATGGTAGTTGGACTCCAAAACAGAGTATTATTGTTTCATCTTCTATCAGTGGTAGTGGTGGATTTGGTACAAATGGTTTTTATTTGCCGATGAAGTCTAGTAAGACTAGAATTAATGATTTTAGTTATAGCGGAAAGTCATCTCAGGGTGGTAAATTATGTTCTACTTTAATTACAAATCAATATAGTGGAACAAATACTAGAACTGCATCTGGTGGTATTACTCCAATTGTTCATACTGGAGAAGCTAAATTTAATAATGCATCCATAATGCTTGCCTCTCCAGATGGTGTCAAACCATATGGAAATTGTAGTGTAGCGTTACAATTTGGAGAAATCGAAAATTTATCATCACCATATTGTAGATCTTGGACTATTGAATATTGGGCTAAAAAAGATGATGATACTACACCAACAAGTTCAGCTCAGTTAGTATCATTTAACGGTGCATCTGGTGGTGGAAATACTTTATTAACTAGATTAAATGGTGGTAATAACAGTAAAGCTGATAATATTGATGCGTACTTAGTAGATGCTGGGGGAACTTCCCAAACATTAGTTGGCAACGGCGCTGGGGCAATGAGTGCATCAGCTGACGGTTGGAATCATGTTATAATTCATTGGTCTGGAGCAAGAACTATATTGCTGGTTAATGGTCACTTTCACTCCTGGGATCGAGAAGGTGTTAATATTTTTTATAATAATACTGAATTAAGCGCAGATCGAACACTTGGTCAACTATTTAATGAGGCTGATGCTGCATATGGACATCCAGGACCAGGTGCTGGTAATCCAGGTACAGGTATAATCATTAGCGGAGTTAGAATTTTTACTGGTGGATTCCCCTATAATTCTAATTGGGGTGCAAGACCAACAAATATTTTAAATTATGCTGCAAGTCCAAAAGTACTTTATAGTGATTCATATGATTCAAATCTGCAACTTGCGATGCCATTTGAATGTTATTCATCAAATTCTAATCCAGACTTAACTGATTATTCTACTAATAATGCAACAACTACTAATGCTAGTAGTCTTAACAGACGATATTCTATCGTAGAAAGAGCTGGTGCTGCATATATTAATGGACCTTTTGGTAGTACTAGTTCTACGAGTGATTGGAAGACTCCACTTACTATTGATGCCGATGTTGCTGGACCTACTACTGCTTTTAATTTAAGTGGTGGAGATTTTACAATTGAAGGGTGGTTTCTTTCTACTAGAACATCAAATTATACTAATTTAGTTGGTTGGGATAATTCTTGCATTGAAATGATCGCTGACTGGAACTCTGGAGGAACAACAGGATTAAGAGTTAGAAGAAATTATGGAACTACTTCTGATGTAACTTTTTCGGTAAATACAGGGTATATTCAGGAATGGTGTCATTTTTCTCTTAGTCAAAGTGGTAATACACTTTATGCACATATAAACGGTGAACTTGCTGGTAGTACTTCAGCTGTAGTGTTTTCTGATCTCGCTAGTGGAACTGGTAAAGATGTCAGAATTGGTGAAATGAACACTTACACTGGTTGGGAACCTTTAAATGGTGCTGTTTCGGAAGTTAAAGTTTACAAAGGTTACGCCAAATATGGTAACTCTAACTTTACACCATCAACATCAACAATGTTGAATACTGATGGACCAGTTCCTGTTGTTGTCGATGATAATTATGATAATCTTTCTTTATATTTACCTTTAAGACAAATTTGGGATACTGATGGAACTGATTATCGTTATGGTGAAGTTGATTATAATGATTATTCTAAGTATAAACATCAAGTAAAAGGTAATAATTTAATATCTGGATTTTTGCCAACTCCGTCTGGGGCTATGACGACTGTGGGTGGCACTTCTACTGCAGTGATTGATGGTGCAAATGTTACCATGGGTACTGACTTTACCATTAGTTTCTGGTATTGCAGAGTTAGACCTATTAGTGGAACTGGCGGTAGTAGTTTACAGTCAATTCTTTCTAGTGCAAATTATTATACTAGTGGATATGATGGTAACTGGGTTATTAGACAACATAGTGATACTGAATTAGCATTCTATTCTTATAATGGAACTAGTGATCAACAAGGTGGAAATTTCTATATTGGACCATCTGAAATGGGTGAATGGATGCATATTGTGTTATATGCTGATGGAACTAGAGTTAGATGTACTAGAGACGGTAACTATAGTACAAACCTTGTTCATAGTAAGTCATTAACAGACCAATCAAATGGAATTAAAATTGGTCATGCAAATTCTAATAATGCAGGATATTTTGCTATTTCTGACTTAAGAATTCACAATATATCATCTATTGTGAATCATGATCTTTCATCTCTGCCAGCTGGTAGAATCACTAACTCAAACGAATTTTCCAGGGATGGTGGATCTACTTATTATTATGATTATGGAGTTAAAACTGAATTTATCTTAGATCCATCTTGTGACGGTGTTCCGACAGATTTGACTGGTAGAACTGCTCCATATCTACAAGGTAATGCATCTTTAAGTGGTGATTCTAAGTGGAGAAAGTCTTCATACTTCTTTCAAAATGGGGCAATTGTATTAAATCCAATTGATGGTAATACAGTACATCCGTCAGACGATTTTACGTTTGAATGTTGGGTAAAATTCTATAAATTAAATGGTGTTCGTCAAGTTATGTACGGTGGTGACACTGGAGTGTCCTCCCAAGCTCACTTTTTCATTGAAATCAATGCTTCAAATAAAATAAGAGTTGGTGCATCTGGTGGTATGAACGCTCAAGTCTCTACTACCAATCTTAGTAGTGGTGTTTGGTATCATATTGCTGTTGTTAAAGATGGTCTTGCAAGTCAGTGGAAGTTATATTTAAATGGAACTTTGGATATGACTGGTACTGCACCAGAAGTAAACAAGGACAATGATTACTTCCCAATGATTGGTGGCCTCCAATTCGCTACCGACAAAGCTTTGACTGGTTGTATTGATTCTGTTAGAATGACTGATGGTGTTGAATATACTAGTAACTTTACTCCTGGTCCTATCAGCAGCATCACCCAAAAAACTGTCGATGGTGGATCTAATTACACCAGTTTGACTGGTACTCCCCAGTTCTGTATCGCTCCAGATGCCGAGAACGTTGGTAGAGATGAGTCTACATCTCAAACTGTGAGTAATAATGGTTTTAGTGTTGTAAATTATAAAGGATCTTCTACTGCTGGTGGTCCTCAGGGTGATTTTGCTACATTAAATTGTTTAGATGGAACTACAACGGGTGTTGATTTGTTCAATGGAAATCTTGAAATCGAACCAGTTTCAGGAAATTTGGGTAATAATATTGCATCAGTTCCTAGTACATTAGGAGTTACTTCTGGTAAGTGGTATGCTGAATTAATTTTACCTGACACATCAGATAATTATAGTTTATTCGGTGTATCATCTCTTCAGCTAAAAAGAAGTAATGTTAACCAGAATGGTGCTAGTGGCATTGGTGAGATAACCTCAAACCACAGTACTACATATACTTACGAAAGTTTTTCTGGAACTAATAGTCAGATATATTATGATAACTCCAATGAAGGAGTACATAATGGTAGTGGTGACATCAGCGTTGCAACTGATATTAACGGTTGGGATCCACCGAGAAATGGTGTCTTAGTTGGAATTGCATTGGACTTGGATACCAATGCAATGTCAGTGTATAAAAATGGAAAGATGGTTTATAATGGTCATGTGCCATATACTTTAGATTCCTCTGGACAAAGAAATGCTACAATGACAGATATTTGGAGATTTGCAGCACATCCAAGATATCAGACATCACAAGAAAGATCTTCGCAATTATGGAACTTTGGACAAGGGTTTAATGCTTCTAATCATGGATTTGCTGATGAAGAAGGTACTGGTAGGTTCTTAACTAAACCACCAAAAGGTCATCTTGCTTTAAGTACTAAAAATATCTATCCAGAAGTTAGATATTATGTAAAAGTTTCTGGTGGTGTGTTCCATTTAAATAATGTGCAGAATCCTGCAATCACACTTGAATCGGGATTTACATATGTCTTTATTCAAAATGATTCTACAAATAGTGGACACCCATTAGCATTTAAAGATTCTGGTGGTAATAGAGTTCATACCAATATTACTTATTATGGTGAACCAGGCACAATTGGTTCTAAAATTACCGTAAGAGTTAAAGATAATAGTACTATTGATAGATATTATTGTACTGTTCACGGTAATGGTATGGGTAATGCAGTTACTCTTGACGAAGATACTTCAGGTCCAACTAAGTTTGTTAAAAATCCATCAAATTACTTTAAACCGATTACATATGCTGGAAATGGAGGTGCTTCTAATTCAGTCACTGGCTTAAATTTTGAACCAGATTTCGTCTGGATTAAAGAATTTGATAGTGGATATCATATATTGACTGATCAAGTTAGAGGTGCTAGTTATTTTATTTCTTCCAATGACACTACTGCAGAGGGGTATAGTTCTGATACTCAAGCTGCTTTCCAATCTTTTGATGCAAATGGATTCACTGTAGGAGATAATGCCAGTTGGTTCGCAAATAGAAATGTCACGGGTTCTTCTTTCAGTCCTCATAACTATGTTGCTTGGTCTTGGAACGCTGGTGGAACAACAGTAACAAATACTGATGGGACACTTGATTCACAGGTACGAGCAAATCCTGCTTGTGGATTTAGTATTGTAGAAGTTAATAGTACATCTTCTAGCAACGGAACTTTCGGACACGGCCTCGGACAACAACCAGAATTAGTACTATTTAAAAATCTTGATAGTGCTTATAATTGGGATGTGTATATGTATACTGAAGGTTACTCTAGTACTCGTATCTTAAATTCAAATACTTCTTCTGGTAGAAGTGCCCTTCATGCAGCACCAGATGATAAGACTCTACCATTTACTCAGAGTTATACAGATAATAATACAGTTGCTTATTGTTTCCATTCTGTACCTGGAATTCAACATATTGGTAAGTACGTTGGCAATGGCAATACCGATGGCTCATATGTTCACTGTGGATTCAAACCAGCATTTGTAATGGTTAAGTGTATTGGTTCTACAAATGGTAATTGGGTCATGTATGATAGTACAAGGGACGAATTCAACCCAAGAAGAAACAAATTTTTCGCTGATCATAATGGTGCGATGAATGTTTCCAATCCCGCTGGTACAGGTCTTAGTGATAACCATATTAATTTCTTAGCAAATGGATTTAAGTTGTCATCTAACAATAGTTGGACCAACAACAACGGGGAAGATTACTTTTACATCGCGATCGCTGAGTCTCATCACAAGTTTACTGCAGGGGGTTGACAAGGCGGGGAAGCTGTGGTATTATAAATAAGTCAACGGGTCAAGGAACCAACACATTTCTTTACTGTTCGTAACACCCCTCAAACCGAGACCTATAGGGTGTCTAAACAACGTCTCTAATACCTCTGCTTAGGGTGCAGAGGGAATAGTAACTCCACCATTCCCTGATGGTCTTACTTTTTTTCAAATACAATGGCTTCAACTCTTTCAAGACAACAATCAACCTCACCGTGGGAATCATTCTGCGAGTGGGTGACATCAACTAACAATCGTCTCTATGTCGGTTGGTTTGGTGTACTGATGATCCCAACTCTGTTGGCGGCAACCATCTGCTTCATCGTTGCTTTCGTAGCAGCACC
>Ga0098056_1000471_pt1 | contig 16878 bp, 28 predicted proteins | sample 17BtaG_FD_92583 | JGI IMG/M metagenome (GOLD analysis project Ga0098056, IMG submission 92583) | Marine viral communities from the Subarctic Pacific Ocean - 17B_ETSP_OMZ_AT15314_CsCl metaG | ecosystem: Environmental > Aquatic > Marine > Oceanic | place: Subarctic Pacific Ocean | collected...
CAATGTTTGATAACTTTGATCCTTTAGTTATTGGTAAAAATGATGCCGCATTATTCAGAAACTACATACTAACACTTGGCATAAGCGGTGCTATGTAATGGCTGAAACAACCAATCTAGCAGAGTTTATATCAGCCGATGACCTAGCACCTACACCTGTCTTTGCATTTAACCCAGAAGGTGCGATGTCATCTAGGATCTGGTCTGCGGCATACAGGCAGCACAATCTATTCAGTGCTGTCGCAGAAACAATCAATGACTCATGGCAGGGCAGTTATGAAGAAGATCCTGACTATGATCCGTTTCGTGATTCACAGCTAAAAGCGCATAAAGGTATAATGCACAAGTTTCTTACCAGTGGTAGCAGGGACGAGACTTACAGACGTTTGCAAAAATACCATGAAGACATGGAGGATCTGGCTCTGCTTGGCATGACACCAAGCTCAACAATGGCAGAGTTTGTCAATATGGTTGCTGACCCAGCTATACTAGCACCTCTTGCTCCAGCCAAGGTTTTAACAACGCCATCTAAGTTCAAAAGATTTATGTATGGCGGTGCTTTCTCAGCAGCAATAGTTGCGCCTAGTGAGATTATAAAACAAAGCCAACTAGAAGGGCATACGCTAGGTCACACGGCTGTTGCGTTAGCCGGTGCTACATTGATAAGTGGCACACTTACAGCTGCTCTGGGACGCCCTATGGCTCCAATAATGACGCATACAGATAAGCAGATATATCGCTCTGCTGGTGCTAGTGTTAGCCCAGAAAAATCAAGAGAAGCAGCCTTTGCTACAATGGAAGGTGATGCTCTTGCTGAAACTGGCATTGGCATAGAAAAAATGCCTTGGAACCCTGTGACAAGACTGACGCAAAGTCCTTTGCCGTTTTCTCGTATGCTACCTGACCGCATGGTTGATATGGGCGGCATGCAAAAGAAAAAGGTCAAGGCTGGCGAGGAAATGGATCAGTCAGTAGAAGCTACATTTAGAACGACATATCTTGGTCGTTTAGTAGATGCGCTTAGAGCTTCTGATGAAGCGTATCTTTCTTACAGAGGTAAGGTTGCCAAAGATGGCGATATATCTCGCTCATTTCAAATGATGGGTGCGGCTATGACAAAGCCAAAAGGCATGCTGTCAGAAGCCGAGTTTCGTATCAGAGTTGGTAAAGGTCTTAAAAACGGTGATGTTGATGAGATCACAGATATTGCGACGCCGCATGTAAACTCAGCAATCAAATCATATAGAAAGCAATTTGATTTTATTAAGGATCAAGCTGAGTCAGTCGATCTATTTAGACGCCAGTTAAATGCAAAACTTCTTGCCGCTAGAGAGGCTGGTAACGAGCAACAGGTTACTATCATCGAAGCTGCAATTGCGAAGTTTAATGCTGAAGGTGTAACCGTAAATACAGCCGCATCCTATTTACCTAGAGTTTTCCGTATCGATAAAATTATAGAGAATGAACAGCAGTTTTTAGACACTGTAAGTGGGTGGGCAAAAGGCAAGTATGAGATGAACTCATCACAAGCCAATGCTTTTGCAAGAGGGGTTATGGATGAGGTTACAAGAACCAAGCCGTTTTTAGATTTAGATGAGGTTGCTGACCAGTTTGAATACATAACTGCGCCAAGTGGTGTAAAGGCAAGAACCTTTGAAATACCTGATAAGTTGATTGAAGAATTTGTAGAAAATGATGCAGAAGTTTTATTGCGTCATCATACAAGAACAATGGGTATGGATATTGAGTTGTCGAGAGCATTTGGCGACATTGATATGCGTACTACCATACAAGAGATAACCAGCGAATATCAGCGGTTGATCGATGATGCAGCTGATGTTGAGACAAGAAGAAACCTCAAAAAAGCATTAGAAGATGATCTGCGAGATATTAGAGGTTTGAGAGATAGACTGCGTGGTACATATGGCGCATCTAAAGATCCTCATGCAATGTCCAGCAGATTTGTAAGAGTTATGAAATCATTCAATGTTCTGGTTGGCATGGGCGGTGCTGTTGTTAGTTCAGTCCCTGATGTTGCTCGCATTGTAATGGTGGAAGGCATGACCAATGCTTACTCCAAGGGGCTTAAACATATGTTCGCCTCTAATGATAAAGTAATTAGCAAGATGCTTCGTAAAGAAATGAGAGCAGCAGCCGTGTCCGTTGATGCTGTTCTAGGGCTTCGTGCCGCACAGTTTTCTGACGTTGGTGATTTGTTTGGGGCTAGATTCGGGTTTGAAAGGACATTGAATCACTCAGTAGGTGGTTTCTTTATGTTGAATGGACTCAACTACTGGAACCAAGTGTTAAAAGAGTGGGCTGGCAATACAACAGCTTTGCTTATGACAGACCGCATTATGAATAACTGGGGGAGCCTCTCCAAAGCAGATCAAGAAAAGTTTCTTAAAAATGGCATAAACCAGCAAGACCATATGCGTATGCAAGCATTGATAAAAGCCAATGGTCAAAAGGTTGATGGAGAATGGATGCCTAATACTGATCTATGGGGTGATCCCATTATGGTCAGAAAGTTTCGTAATGCACTAAACCAGAATGTAGAACGCATCATTGTTACTCCTGGGGCAGGGGATCGTGCATTGTGGACATCAACAGAGTTTGGGTCACTGCTTACACAGTTCAAGTCATACGGTCAGGGTGCAATGGTTAGGGTGCTCACTGCTGGCTTGCAGGAAAAAGACGCTGCTTTTTGGCAAGGGGCGTTTCTAATGGTAGGTCTTGCCTCGCTGGTAAACGAGTTCAAACGTTATCAATATGGCATCGACAAAGAACAGGACTTTGATGAGAAGTTAATTGATGCAATCGATCGTTCTGGGACTCTTGGTTGGTTTACTGATGTAAACAACGCTATTGAAAAGATCAGTGATTTTAATCTTGGTGTAAGGCCACTTCTTACAGATGAGAAAATCAATTATATGCCGGATCAGGCAAAAGCAGCTTCTGTGTTTGGCCCTACGGTAAATCTATTTGGTAACTTAGGTAGTGTTGCTGGGGATTTTCTCAGTGGCAATGTTGATGCTCAGACCGGAGCCAACATGAGATTTATAACTCCGCTATCTAACATACCTTACATTGATCCTGCGTTTGACATTATTCAGCAAGGGATATTTGGAAAACAATAATAATAACAATGTGAATTAACAATCGGGAGTGCGTAATGGATAAAGGGTTATTATGGCTACTATATCAATTGCGGACAATGATGCTCGGATTCAACATTCGATAGGTTCTGGTGGTAACGTTGCAAACTCTACAACGTTTACAATCGACTTTCCGTTTTTTGACCTTGACGACATAAATGTAATTATTACTGACAGTCTTGGTAATGATACATCGCTTACCAGAGGCACAGGTGTAAATACATTTGCCGTTACTGGTACGGCTGTAGATGATGGTTTTTCGGGTGGCAATATTACCCTTGGCAGTGTCTACACAAGCGTTACCGTCACAGTGTTTAGAGACATTCCTGTTACTAGAACAACTGATTTTGCTACGTCAGGGCCGTTCAATATTGCGGCTTTAAATACAGAGCTTGATCGAATTGTTGCTATTCAACAGGAATTAGAAACTAATATTAGCAGAGCATTAATTTTGCCAGCTACTGATCCTCTTGCTGGCATTGTTTTCCCAAACAGCACGACTAGAGCAAGTAAATTCTTGGCTTTTGATGCTAATGGCAATGCTATTGCTGCATCAACAGGATCTTGGCAAGGAGACTGGGGTGCATCTAGAACTTACGCTCTAGGCGATATTGTTAAAGATACAAGCACTGGCAGTATCTATATTGCTAACGCATCTCATACATCTTCTGGTTCACAGCCTCTCACGACTAATACTGATGCTGCTAAATGGGATCAGATGGTTGATATTAGTACAGTTACAACAGCTGAAACCAATGCTGGTAATAGTGCTACAGCAGCTGGTAATAGTGCTACGGCTGCTGCTGCTAGTGCAACTGATGCTGCATTTTCTGATGATTGGGCTGTCAAAACAGATGGAATTGTTGATGATGGCACAACTCAAGATTACTCATCAAAAGCATATGCCGTTGGTGGCACAGGAGTAACTGATAGTGCTGGTCGTGGTTCTGCAAAAGAGTGGGCTACTGACACATTAAATACATGTGACGGCACAGAGTATTCATCTAAAGAATACGCTATTGGTACTGGTGACAACTCAGGTATGAACACTGGATCTTCAAAACAGTGGTCATTAGGTGGTGGCACAGGCTTTGACCGTGACACGGCTGTTACCGGCTCTGGCCTTACTGCTGAATATTCAGCTAGATATTACGCTAATCAAGCAAAAAACAATGTTCAAGGCTTTGTGGATGTTTACTACGGTTCGTTCGCTTCAGACACGGCTGCTGAAGATTATCAGATAAATGATAATGAAGGCTCTGTGAATGTTGGTGATCTGTACTTCAACAGTTCAGACAATGTGATGCGAGTGCGATCATTTTCTGGGTGGAATGACGTAGCAGCAGACACAACAACCTTTGCTACAAACGGTTTTGCAATCGCAATGGCAATCGCCCTTTAGGAGTTACAAATGCCACAATTATTCAGACGATATAAGCTACAGGGCATAGGTACAGCAGCAACTGACATCCCTGATGGCTCAAACTTTGATAGCAACGATACCATTGTAGGTATCCACATGACAAACACTACAGCCAACGCAATTACTGTAGAGGCTTACATTTCTAACGGTGGAACTAACCACTATCTAATCAAAGGCGCACCTATTGCTGCTGGCGGTGCGTTACAGCTTCTTGATGGTGGCGCAAAGATAGTAGTCCAAACAGGCGATAGGTTGTGGGTTAAATCAGACACAACATCATCCTTAGATGTGTGGGTATCTGCCGTTGATGACATCAGTGCATAGGTGATTTATGGCTTACATAGGCAATCAACAAACTGAAGGGTTTTCTAAGATACCCCCAAAGCAGGATTTGACAGGGGCTACAGGCACAACCCTAACTCTGTCTAATGCTGTATCTAGTCCAGAAAGCATAGACCTTTTTATCAACAACGTGCGTCAGGAACCTACTGAATCGTATACCACAGATGGTACTACAGTTAATCTAGTAGGATATAGCGTAGCAGCCACCGATGACATCTACGTTGTCTATAACTCACTGGCACAGCAGACCAGCACACATCCAAGTAATCAAGCACTGCAAGCTACTACTGGTACGTTTAGTAGTAACGTAGACGTAGGTGATTCATTGCTGGTTGATACTATCAAAGAAGGAACTGGCACTAATACAGCCATTACGATTGACAGCAGTGGGCGTGTTAATATGGACGCCTCATACGTTTTTGACCAGTTTGAATTAACCGCAGATAAAGGCGCAGCCGGAGATATTACTAGTAACCTTAGAAGGGTACAACACTCTGCTTTTGCTTCTGTGAATGGAATGACCGAAAGTTCAGGCGTATTTAGTTTTCCATTTACTGGGTTGTATAGAGTAGAGGTTTTTTATAAGTCATCACCCTTGAGCAACGATAATATCGTTCTTGCAATTAACGCTACGATAGACAATTCATCTTATTTTCAAACTTCAGCAGCTAACGCCCGTGGTGCTGGTGACCAATCATCATATTGTTCCGCACTTATAAATGTGACGGATATAAGCCTTGTAAAAGTAAAATTTAATTTAGCGTCTGTAACAAGCGGGTCAAATGTCAATGGAAGCACTTCTGGTACTCAAACTTCTTTTATTTTTACAAGAGTAGCACCAGCGCAATAGGATAAAGATATGGCAATTTCTAAAATACAATCTGAAAGCATGAACCTTGCAGATGCGTTTGCGTTTACTGGTACGGTTACAGGGGCTGGAGGTAATGCTGGGCTTGTTCATTTAGAAACACAAGTAACCACAACTGCGGTTGCGGATATAAAGTTTGGTGCAGATGTGTTTAACACAACTTACGACAAATACGTTGTTAAAGGCCGTGTATTGCCAGCAACAAACAGTGCAAGACTTTATTATAGGTTTTTGAATAACGCAGAAGCTGACCTAACTGCGACAGACTCATATCGGTATGCAAGAAACAATTCTTCGGGAGACAATTATACATTTGCACTAATAGCTGAAGAAACAGGGACACACCACGAAGCTGAAACTGGAGTTTTATTTTTAGCTGACATTTGGTTGCCGCATGTTGGCGATAACGATTATCAGTCTATGGTTTTTGCCAGAGCATTTAGAGTTAGTGGTGGTACACAACCACGAGATGATACTGTTGTTAGTTATTTTAGAAGCGACAGAGACACAACACAGCCAGAGGGAATTAAGTTTTACTGGAGTACTGGCAATATAGCTAAAGCAAGCATAAGCGTGTTCGGAGTTTCAGAAGGATAAGGCATGACAAGATATAGTTTAGTTAGAGGTCAAAAAGTTGCCTACACCGCTGAACAGGAAACCGCAAGGGATGCTGAAGAAGCGGCTTGGGCGGCTGGTCAAACAGAACGTGATTTAGAAGAATTGCGTAAAGAACGTAACAGTTTGTTATCAGAAACAGATTGGTGGGCATCTAGTGATTTGACAATGACAGATGCACAAACAGCCTACCGCCAAGCCTTGCGTGATATTACAGACAACGCTACGTCACTAAGCAATGTGACTTGGCCTACGAAACCATAAGGAGAGGCAGATGCCCTACATAGGAAAAAGACCTGTAGGCGGTGGGTTTAATAAACTATCATTCCCTGCTGCTTCTGCTACAGACACCTACGCTTTGACGCTAGATGGTGGAGCATACTTTCCAGAGACTGCAAATCATTTAATCGTATCTCTCAACGGCATTATTCAAGCTCCTCAAGATTCGTTCACGGTCAGCGGCAGTAACCTTGTATTTGCTGAAGCTTTAACTACTAACGACACAATAGATTTTATTGTGGCTCTTGGAGATGTCTTTGATGTGGGTTCTGTTAGCGATGGAACAATCACAGCTAGTAAAATATCTAGCAACTTAATGCGTAATGGTATCCGTATCAACACAGGCACACTGTCAACAAACACAACCATTGCTGCGTCAGAGCGAGGCATGATTGCTGGTGCGTTGACGATAGATAACAGTGTCGTACTTACAGTAAATGGGGAGCTTACAATTGTCTAAATTATTCGTAAACAACATTTACTCTAAGACTGGTGCGTCAGAAGCATTGAACATCGACAGCACTGGGCGTGTGACTACACCAGCTAGACCAGCGTTTAATGCATATAAAGGTGGGACTGCGGCTTGGCAATCTTTTGGCGGTACTGGCGCAACTCTAATGCCTTTTGACGCAACATTTTTAAATGTAGGTAATTGTTATGATACAACTAATTATAAATTTGTTGTTCCTATTGATGGTATCTATACCTTTTACTTTCAATTTTATCCTGACTCCACTTCTAATGATGCCTTCATTCGGGTAGATGGCACTAATGTTGTTTTTAGTAGGACAAAAACCGCAGCGGCTACAGTAACTGCTAATTATATCGGTGAATTAAATGTCGGACAAGAAGTTACGGCTGTTGGAAAAGTAAATTCAAGTGATACTCAGGATTGGTATGGTGGGTCTCCTTATAGTTTCTTTCAAGGTTATTTGGTGGGGTAATCGAAAATGGCATCTATATTAAACGTAGACCAGATCGGTCACTCGACAACAGGCACCACGGCACTGACGGTAGATAGCAGTGGGAATTTGTCGGTAAGTGGCAAGTTATCAACACCAACAAGGCCAATCTTTTCAGTGCGAGGTAGGACGAATAGCACATCGTTAACTGCGGCAGATGCTAACTTTGATTATATAAGCACTTGGACAACTACAGATGTTAATGTTGGAGGTTTGCTCAATGCAGGTAGATATGCACAAGTACCTACTGGATTTGGTGGCATCTATCAAATTACTTGGGTTACTAACTCACAAACAGCAGGTTCTTTAAATTTCAAATCTGCATTTATGTATCATTATGATGGTTCAACCTACACTCATTTAATGCGCCATTTTGCAGCAGACGATTACTCAAATTACAGCGTAGGCACCACCTTTTTCTATCAGCTAGACGCTGGTGACATAATCTATGCTGGTTACGATGATCAATACGCGGTGCCTCACGCAGACGATGCTCGTAGTAACTTTTCAATGATGTTCGTGGGGTAATTAGACATGACAAGCATACTTAAAGTCTCATCAATTCAAGACCCCACCAACTCCAACACAGCGTTGACTATTGGAACCAACGGTTTGATACAACCAAAGCAAGTGGCGTTTCAAGTTACAGGAAGTGATTTAGACCAAAGCATATCCGCAGCCACTAACACCAAATTAGAATGGGATACAACGCCTCAACTAGACACCGCTGGTTATTGGGATGCAACAAATCACAGGTATACACCACAGGTTGCTGGTTGGTATTTATTTGGCGGTGTAGTTAGATTGCAAACTCCGACAATCAATGGCTTTTTAATAACAAAACTTAGCAAAAATGGAGGAACAGCCGCCCCCAATGCTATTCTCAATCAGATTCAGTTTGATGCTGATAGAATAAACAACGGTAATTATCCACTCCCCAGTGGAATATTCCAACTAAATGGGTCGAGTGATTATGTTGAGGTTCAAATCAGAGGAGACGAAGCAATGGTTGCTTCAGATAATACTAACGACATCTCTATTTTCTTTGGCTTCTTAGTACACGCAACTTGATGGGGACTGAGACATGGGATTAATACGATTACAATCAAGCAGTCTTCCTGCTGGGTCTGTGTTGCAGGTTGTTAACGTGAGTAACGACACTGCCTTTTCAACCTCTAATAATGGTGAAGATGTTTTTTCTGCAAGCATTACACCGTCTAGCACTTCTAATAAGTTGTTTATTTCGTGTTCGGTGCTTTGGCACTCTAGCACTAATGGCGGATATCTTGCGCTAACAGACGGAAGTAACAACGTGATTGAACAACCATCTGCAAACGGTTCACGTTCAAGATTTCATTGGGGAAGTCAATACGGCAGTAATGACTTTATGGTATACAACTCTTCGCGTGAAACTGTGCAACTGCTTCATTCACCCAGCACAATCAGTTCGTTTACTGTAAAACTGAGGGCGTACAACGCTGGCGCAACAACTGTTTATGTAAATAGAAATCAAAACAACGGTAACAGAGTGTATGACCCTGCTGGTATCTCGTATCTGACGCTGATGGAGATTGCCGGATGAAACCAACACTTTTATCAATTCATGTAGAATTAGAAAAACACATTGTTGTTGCAGAAGAACGATGGACTGAAACCATTGCACGCATCAAACGTATCGAAAACATTATGATAGGGAGCGCAGGAACCACAGTTGTCTTGTTATTGACAATGCTTATTAGAGGCTAATTTGGTTGTTGCGGAAGTTCTTACTGGTATTGCCCTAGTACAGCAATCAGTAAAATTCATCAAAGAGAATATTAGCACTGCTCAAGATATAGGGCAGATTGCAGGGCAGATCGATGACCTTTTTCGTGGGGAAAAAGAAGCCCAGAAAGCCAGAAGTAAAAAATCTGGGAAAAGCAGTTTTTCTGATCAGTTTGGCGTTGAGACAGTTGCTCAAGAAATTATCGATGCAAAACTTGCTTCTGAAAAGCTTTATGAAGTTTCTCAATTGGTAGATTTAAGATTTGGTCATGGAACATGGGCTGGGATTGTTGCTGAAAGAGCGAAACGTATCCAGCAGGCTAAAGAAGCGGCAGCAGCCGAGCGTAAAGCCCAAGCAAAAAAACAAAAAGAAATAGAAGAAACAATCAAAACTACTTTGCTCATAGCGGGTATCATTCTTGTTACAATAGCTTTGTTTGCGTTCCTTTTTGTCAGCATATCCCAAAGTAATGCCGAGGAGATTGTGCTGTGACAGACTGGTGGAAGCGATACATACAATTTAATCTTACAGCTAAGCTTACAATGCTTGCGTCTGTTGCCATGTCCTGGCGTTGCGCTGAATGGTTTATGAATCTTGAAGCCCCCACTACACAACAATCTGCTTTTGTATCAGTTATCATGGGTGTGATGACAGGTGTCTATGGAATCTATCTTGGTAAAGAAGCAAGGACACCAAAGGAATGATGTACCAAGCGATAGTCATTGCATGTCTTATCGGGACTTCAGCTGTACAACGTGACCAGTGTACCTATCTCGAAGCTCAGATGTGGCATGACAGTGAACATGCGTGTCAAAGGCATGCTTTGGTTTTGTCTGAGAGAGTTCATCGATATATGAAAGGGTACAAACCTGTAGCTTGGAGCTGCAAGCCGTTACCAAGAGGAGTTTTGTCACGATGATACAATTACTTGGAGTTGTTGGCTCTCTAGCTCAAACCTTTCTTGAAGGTAAGGTTGAAAAAGAGAAAGCCAAAAGTGAGATAATGAAGACGGCTGCTCAACATGATAGCAAGTGGGAACTTATCATGGCTGAGTCCACAAAAGGATCGTGGAAAGACGAAATAATAACGGTGGTTGTGTTGGCGCCCTGTGTACTGGCTTGGATCGATCCCGACCTTGCAAGGCGTGGGTTCGATGTCATAGCCACCTTGCCGGATTGGTATCAGAATATTTTGTACGTCACCATATTGGCCGGGTTAGGGCTGAAAGGTTTGGATAAGTTTAGGAGAAAGTAATGAACCTACAGAAACTGCAAGAAGAACTAACAGCAGATGAGGGGTGTAAGTTTGTCACTTATAAATGTACTGAAGATAAGCTTACTTTTGGGATTGGTCACTTGGTGCTTGAGTCTGACCCAGAATATAACTTACCAGTCGGAACAGTTGTCTCGCCAGATAGAGTCACAGAATGCTTTGATAAAGACATTCAGTCAGTCCTCACAGATTGCGAGAGATTGTATCCAGACTTCTATAGTTTGCCAGAAGAAGCCCAACTAATTATTGCTAATATGATGTTTAATCTTGGCTTGCCTTCCCTGTCTAAATTCAAAAACATGAAGAAGCATGTTGATGAAGAAGAGTGGGAATTGGCTGCTAATGAGATGGAAAGCTCTCGTTGGTTTAGGCAAGTGCCAAACAGGGCCGAGCGTTTAGTAGATAGGATGCGGATGCTCGCTGTGCCTTTCTAGTTTCACGTTCTTCATATCCAAATAGATTCTCGCCATTGCCAGACGGTGATATAAGAGCCAGCTGGGTTCTTGTATGAACATTTGTAGGTAGTTTGTAGATAGTACCGTGATTGTCAAAGTCATTAGCTAGGGGGTCATCTTCAAACATGCCCTACTCCGTAAAATAATGTGGCCTGTAATCTTCCATGCCAGGGTTAAAACGAACTAGAACTGTAACATCATGCCTGTCGCCAACCCATTTCACATCACCTGTTAATTCTTCGATAGTAGTTTTTGGGGTTGTGCTGTCTCCTTCTTCGTCAAGCCCAAGAAGCAAGCCAATACCAGCCAGAGGCGTTGGAAAGTTTTTGTGAATCCAGAAATGCTGATTCTCGACAAACAAACCTTCATCATCGATGTAAACTCCATCACCATTTTCATAGAGCGTTGCAACGTCAAAAGTCCTTGCATCAATGTAATCATAAATCTGATTATAGTTTCCATCATACTTTACCTCTGTAATTTTTTTGTTAATTGGGTCAATGCGAAACGCTTTCATGTGAATGGCTCCTGTTTTTTAAGGGCGATAGGGTTTGTTAATTGCGCTCCCGCAATAACTCAGCCCCCAGCCCTCTCCCTGCTGGGGGTTTTTTTGTGTCTATTTTGTGACTCTGTTTTGTTTACCTATTGTCGAATCGGTAAAGATATGCTTAGATATCTAGGCACTGACCGGACTCGGCAGTAGTGGGGATAAGGGCCGGAGATCCTTGGTGATAAGGGTTTTCCGGCTTTTATTTATCTGGAAAGTTTGGAGCGGGTGAAGGGATTCGAACCCTCGACCCCAACCTTGGCAAGGTTATTGGCTCCTCACTTAACTCTCTGTTTTTATTATACGGATATCTAGTCATTGCCTTTTTGTGTCTATTTTGTGTACTCCCCACTACTGTTGTGGGGTTAGTCGAGTCTGTTTATGGCATCTGCTAATCCGTCTGGATTAAGCCTAACGTATCTTTCGACAGAGCTGCTGCTGCGCCAACCACCTAAAGCCATTAGCTCATAGGTATTAGCCCCTTTGAGTGCCATATTGCTGGCCCAATGTGATCTCCAGTTATGGACTTTGAAATTTCTGATCCTTGCTTTTTCAAGAGCAGTTCTGTGAGCAGTTTTAATTGGAGAGCCGTTTGGTTTGTCGATATAGCCGTAAGGTTCTCCCATTTGAGTGACGAATACATGACCTTTCCGTTCTCTATTAATATTCCTGAGAACTTCAAAGACTCTGACGTGCATAGGGACACTTCTAAAATCACCGTTTTTAGTGTGCCAGATGTTGATTCTCCGTTTATCCATATCGATGTCGGCCCATTGAAGACGTAGGGCTTCTCCAACTCGGCAGCCTTGGAAACAGAGTGTATGAATAAGGGGTCGTAGAAGGGGGTTGTAAGCATTTAGTAGTAATTCCTGTTCATCAAAGCTTAGATACCTTGGCTTTGTTGTTAATATTTTACGGCTAGGAATTTTGTTTACATGCTGGTGGGGTGTGTTGGACTTGGCGTGATTTAAAATAGCAGTCAGGTTTGACCTGTATCTGTTAAGCGTTTCTGCTTTTCTGTTAGGAAGCTGTTCGATACAGAACTCAGAGAATAAAGATCCAGTTAGCCTGGACAGAGTCACATCAGAAAAGAAACTGTTTAAATAGTCGATACGATCAGCATCATTCTTATGAATAGAATGTTTGTCGTTCAGATAAGCCACGGCAGCTGCGTTGAATGTAATATCAACACGTTCTTTTGTTTGTAGCTGTAACAGCCGTTGCTCTAGGTATGATTCAGCGTCTTTTTTATTAGTAGTTCTTGTAGATTCTCTGATTTTGATTGAGTCGAACGTACCTGTGATGTGCCAGTATTTGTCACGCTTTTTAAGTTTGAGCATCTGCGAATCCTCCCTAAGTAATCTATCATGCAGCCCTCGCTGACAAGAATGGATTGCCCAAAAGGATAAAACTCAATGCCATATTTTTGAAACTGTCTTTTTATTTTACGCCTTGAGTCTGCTGTTTGTGTCTGTCCAAGAAAGTCCAGAGCATCGATCAGCTTTGGCAACGTCCCTTTTGCCATAGTAGCACTCCACACAATGTAGTGTTCCGTCACCGTAGACAACAAAGTAAGGTGTGCATTTGTTACACGCCTCACAATGTTGTGACTTACCTATGGTGTCGGTCTTATGCCGCTTTCTTGTCATTAGATGCAATACGTGAACGTGCATTAGTAAATGACTTCTTGATTTCGGCTTGCTCAGACTTGTTCAGACGCCTCATCAGATCCTGATTGGATTTATAAATAGCGTCACAATCTTCATTGGTTTTTGCTTCTCCGAGCTGATTAAGAACATTGTTAAGTTCTTCATCATGCTCACCCATGACAGGAAGGTCTTCACCTGCATAGATAGACAAACCAAGGCCGTGGAAGGCTAGTGTTTTGACAAGGCAACGTTGTAGTGCTGTGTTCACCTCAAAGGCGTTAGGATGCTGTATTGCCTGATTGCGGTTGTCTGTGACAGGGAATGTCTCTGTCAGTGTTACGCCCTCAATGGTCACTGATGTTTGCACAAAAGTATAACCTTTGGTGTCACGCATGAATGGCAGAGGATTGTCCTGATTGTCATTGAATACATGTTTCTCGAACGTTGCGTCTGGGTAGTTTTGTTTGACCAAAGCCCATGCCCAAGCCCATGACACATAGCTGAACTTACCCTTCTTCTCGATGTGGTTAGAACAGTCAACGTCAGCTAGAGTTTTGAATACTGATTTAGCCTGCTGCATTTTTTAGAACCTCCATGTCCTTGTCGTAATACATTTCTTTTTGATAGAACTTGACCATCATCTCTACGACCTGTCGTTGTGAGAGGGTTGTGCCAAGCTTTGTTTCAAGCCGTGACTTGATGTCATCGATCTGATCGGATGTTTCGATTGGTATATTGATGACTTTATTGCTCATCTTTGGCTTCCTTTGGTGAAATGTGTTTGAGAGTAAGTGTGTTGGACTTTGATCTCGTCACACGAATGACATGGCCCTCCCAGTTACCAGTAAGGTCGTAGTCCATTTGCTTGCATTTCTCCGGCAATAAATCTTTGAATACCGTCTTTGCTTGATCGGATTCTTCTTTGGCTTTTTTAGCTTCTATTATTTGTTGTGCGCCAAGGTTCAGATTAGCGTGTGTCTGCTCGTCTAAATCCATATGCTTGACGTTAGTGGTGTACATGTCAGACCAGATGGGTGGGAGCATGAACTCCATATCCTCTGGCTTTATGTCCTCGGTGAGCCAGTCGTAAAACTTAGCGGCTTGCTTTTTGTATTCTGTTAGCCACTCGTCATCACGTTTGATCTGACGCCATTCAAGTCTGGCTCTGACACCAAAGAATACTGGAAGCCAACAGAACTGTGTGTTGGTTACAAGCATGTGGTGCTGGCATTGAGGAGCGTACATATCAGCAAGCTCGTCTATGTTCATAAAACCCCAGTGAGTCTTTGCCTCTACGACATGACCAGTTGATGTCATTGCGTCTGTAGTTGAGTGATAGAAGCCTTTGTCAAACTCAGCACCCCAGCTTTGTATCTTGATTTTTGCCGCTTCTGAAAACTTGTCGATGACAAAGCTCTCCATAAAGCTGCCAGCATCAATGCGTAGCCTTGCAGCCTTATCGAACTGTATTGGCTCACCGCCACGTTTCTGATCGATAAGTGCTTGCCATCCATACACATCAGATTCATAGATGGTTTTTGCATCAGACGAGCCGATGTATGTTTTGCGGGCTTCAAGCTGCGTTGCTGTCAACGACATATGGTTCCTCCAAGAAAGCGATTGAGTCATCAATTGGATCTGGTTCAGTGATCTTGTTCTCTAGTGTCCAGCTGGTGGCTGATACATCGATGAACTTTGATCGTTTAAACTTTGAGTTTTTACCGAATGTCTGCACGGCATTAGCGAACTCATCTGCTTTTCCAGCTTGCAGCATTGGTGCAATTTCTTTGGCAAGCCAATTGTAGTGTTGTTTAGTTAATCTCGACATTGCTTTCTCCCTTTGACTAGATATCTAGGCATTAATGGTAAATTTTTTATCTTTGGCTTATCAAACTAACTACCTTACCAAGAACGTCTACAAGACCAATATCCAACGTTTGATACCGCTTTGTTGATCTCGCAATGAGAATATGTTCTTGCAGTTCATACACAGCAATTGATGTTGTGGTTTTAATAAGCAGCTCATCACCTGATTTATAATCAGCATCAGGGTCGACATGAACCATATCGCCTTTTCTATATCCTGCTAAATCCATTGTATCCCACTGCACAGGAATGGCAAAAGCATTGGGGCCAAACTCCCCAAACGCCGTAGTTGTTTTGTTTGTACTCACGAGAGTCCCCTTTTTAGTACCCATAATCTGCAACATAACAGGCTTAATTTTTAGGCTACTATCAATGGAATAAAGCTCGGGAAAAGTACCAGATACCTTTGATAGTTTAGTAATAATAGTTGCTGACAACACCCAAGGCTTTTCCTTGATAAACCTTTGCAAAGTAGATGGGGCAACATTAGCTTTTAAGGCCCACTCACGAGCAGACCAATTGTTTTGTTTAAGCGTGTTTATTACCCACTCATGGACAATTTCCAAGGTGGAATTACTAGATGGCATTTTACTCTCCCTAAAAAGCCAAAATTAATTAACCATTTGTAGACATACACTAAAGAAGGAGGTGCCGTAGGGCAGTCGCACCATTTTGTAGCAGAATGTGGGTTTGAACCCATAATTCTTGCTTGTGTATATGAATAATTTGAGACCATTTCAAGCTCCATTTCATGTAATATTATAATGATACTACGCCGATATAAATAAATAAATGGTAAATAATATATTTGACAGTAACTAGAAATCTAGGCATTGTCAAACCATGAAAAACGATATTTCATTTCGTGATAGCCTGATCGAACAGTTCAGAAAGCGTCGATATGAATTAGGCGTATCTCAACCTGTTATTGATGAGCGCATTGGTGTTGCCCCAGGGCTTGTAGCTAAGTGGGAAACTGGGAACAGGAAGCCAACAGCGTTTAATTTGCATTGTTGGGCTGAAGCCTTGGGATGCAAAATCAAATTGGAGGTTGAACATGAAGATATGCGGTATTGATCCGGGACTAAACGGCGGCATTGCATTTATATCTGGTGATTTTATCACAGCAGATAGAGCGCCTATCCTGAATGTAACAAAAGGTAAAACAACCAAACGTTTTTTAGATGCTTGGGCAATCATGCGTATGCTGGATGACCAAGATCCAGATCATGTTTATATAGAGAAACAACAAGCAATGCCAAAACAAGGCCTGTCTAGTACATTTGCAACAGGCTTTGGTTATGGTTTGTATATTGGACTGCTTGTTGCTGCTCGTGTTTCATATACAGAAATAAGCCCTGTCAAATGGAAAAGAGATTTATCTGTACCATCTGACAAGGATGCTGCACGAAAACGTGCAAGTGAGATACTCCCTGCTGCCAGTGAGCTGTGGCAACTCAAAAGAGATGATGGGTTAGCCGAAGCTGCACTGATAGCGTATTGGGGAGCGACTAGATCAGGCCAAACAATTAACTAAGCCGCCCAATCTGCAAACGGATTGAAGTCAGGCTTCTCGTCAAGATGTTTGACAATTGCGTCAATCAAGTCACGTTTCTTTGGGTTGACCTTGCCGACAGCTTTGATGCCAAGTGACTCATACAAAGCCTCTACCTGATCG
>Ga0098056_1000477_pt1 | contig 16756 bp, 14 predicted proteins | sample 17BtaG_FD_92583 | JGI IMG/M metagenome (GOLD analysis project Ga0098056, IMG submission 92583) | Marine viral communities from the Subarctic Pacific Ocean - 17B_ETSP_OMZ_AT15314_CsCl metaG | ecosystem: Environmental > Aquatic > Marine > Oceanic | place: Subarctic Pacific Ocean | collected...
ATCAACAATAATCTTCTTGTTGTCGATGTTCCCAAGCTTGAGGTACTTGAACTGAGGGCTACAATCAGATGCAACATCAATCACAGTTGCTTCAATGTACCTGTCTTCCTCCGGCTTGAAATCGTCAGGAAGCAGTACTCCAGTGGCTGTCTCATTCTTTACGACATGAGGCACCACCAGGAGGTGCCTATTTACTGGCTTGAGCTGGAATGGTACACCGCTCATGCTAAAATTCTCCCCATAGAGCGTTGGCACTTGTTTACGTAATCAGTCAAGACCTCCATGTCTGTCTCAGATTTGTAGAGACGGTAAGCCTTCACAGCCAATCTCATCTCTTCTTTCGACAACCATCCGTTCTCGTTATATGACTCTCTCAGGTCTGAGCGCTGCTCCTTGAAAGGTTCCATAGCGTCCTCAATGGCCACGAAGGTCTTGATGTAGTTTGAGAGGTGTTCCTCTTTGGTTAGCAATTTGTCGTTGTTAGAACTCATAATTTCTCCTTTATTGTTGAGTTGCATTATAATAATAGTACATTTTGTCGTACTTGTCAAGTAGTTTTATACGAATTTTATTTCGCATGCTCCGCCAGCACAGGCAACTTCACCTGCTAGGTTGGTATTATCCTCGTCCTCAGAAACCTGAGTGAGGTCGATGTTAGTAAGTGAGGCCATCATAGCTTCATAAGTCTCCTTTGAGCAATCTTCGAATGGTGCCTGAGTATAGGTTCCGCCGTTGTAGGGGAGAACCGATAAACCGTTATAGCTAGCTCTATTATCCCACATCCACTCGCCTACGTCAACCCATTCCGCATCTTTTATTGATACAGTTGCTGAGATGTTGTGGGTGTTCTGTCCCTTGCGGAATCCTGGCTTTACCCACTCGTCTGTCACAAATTTTACTCTCTTGAGTAGTTGCAGTGCTGATTCTGTTCTCATGATTGACCCTTCTGGAGCCTTCTGAGGAATAGAGATGACTGCAGTAGTGTGAGGGCTGAAATATTCGTCCTCTACCAACTCTGGGTGGTTATTCAGCAGGTGCGTATAGATAGGTTCGTTTTTACCTACACGGATACGACGGATGTAATAGTCGTTATGCCATGCGTGAATACCCGAAGAGGTTCCAAGTGTCAGGCTAGTGGTCCCTGCAGGCTTCACACAAGTTGTTCTAGCTGCCGGCTTGATGCCAATAAGCTCCGCTACTCTTGCGTTCTCTTTCTTTACTCCATTGGCTGCTTCCTTCATATCAAGCTCCAGAACAGCTCCAGAAGCGATACCAGTCATAGATACACCAATAAGTGCGTCTTTTTCTGTGGTTCTGCGCCAAATGTCGCGAAGATAGTGAAAATCTGTATAGCTGGCCTGTAATGTTCCAATGAACGTTGCTGCTCTCACTCTTTCATTGAGGTCTGCTTGGTCCTCCACGTTAGAAACATTTACTTCTGTAAGGTTGCAGAATTGGTATGGACGTAAACCAATCTCACAACAAGGGTTGGTTCCCCAGTCTTTATCATTTGAAAAATAAAAACCAGGCTCTCCAGCGCCAGAAGCCTTTACTCTGTCCCAAAGGTTCATAAAGTAATCTTTATCTATCTTGTGGCGTAATAATACAACAGAGTTGTTGGCTCTACCTCGTTGTGGATTGGTTTCCCACCAGTTTCCTGTTTTGGCTGCAATCATGTCTTCGTCATCTGCTGAGAATAGAGAAATGAGTGCTGCTCTTCTGATACCGCCTGCAAGAACTGCGTCTGCGATGTGGCAAATCATGTCGTGCACTTCGATTGTAGAAAGCTTCTCACCGTTTTCACGGTTTGAGAGAATACCCTCTAACTTGACCAAGCATTCTTTGAGAGGTTGTGGGCCTGGAGCTTTACCGCCTGAAGTGATTAGTGCCGCTCCCTTTGGTCGAATGTCCGTGAAATCAAATCGAAGGTGTGAGCCACCCTGAAAGTAAGACCGAACAAGTGCTTTCACTGCGTCTGCCCAGCCCTCAATCGAGTCATTGACTAGGAAGCGACGTGTTCTGTTCATGTTTGGCTTGGTAATCTCTGGTAGTTTCTCTACGTGGTGCTTTTGTACAGAATACCCGACGCCTGTTCCTCCGAGAAGCAAAAACATGGCTTCACCGAAGCATCGCCAGTCGTCTGTAGGCATGAAAGCGCAGTTAAAGATGCGGTTTGGAGCCACTTCGATTGGTTTTCCGCCAAACTGCATAGACCTCATTGATGGGAGTACTTTTCTATCGAAGACCATCTTGTAGGCCTTGATGATTTGAAGTTTCAGTTCTGGAAACTTCTTTAGATGCATGTTCATATTTCGCGTTACTAGTTCATCCCACGTCTCTCTCCTCTGTTCACTCTCCAGGTACCTTGCGTACTTCATGTGCACTGTTATTTCTGATAATATTTGATTCGATAATTCCATTTATTTCTTTCCTCCTTCTTTCTTGAATACTTGGTATTTTTCCTTCAAAGCATCTAACCTGTCCTTTGAAGATTTTTGAATTATATCATTTACTGTTTCACCTGTCTGAGACAGGACTTTGATGGTCACACTAGCGGTATCCATGAACAAAGGATACACGAGTCCATCCGGGCCGTTTCTGTTCTTTGCTACAAAGATACGACCAGTGTTATTGTTCTTGTCCTCTACCGTTCTAGAAACAGTAAAGATAAAATCTGCTACAAAGCATTTGTTGAATGCCTCCGAAATCGATTCCATGGTAATCACTTCGGCATTCAGACCAGATCTGTTTGTTTGTGATGCTGTCCAGAGTGGACACTCGCAAATTTGAGCCAATCCTCTCAACTCTTCATAAATAGTTTCGAGTTGGTGTCTTTTCTCATCTTTTCGGCTATTTTCTGGCTTGATTAGGTCTCCGTAGTCCACGATGATCATGTCTGGGACGAAATCTCGGCGTTTTAGCTTCTCAAGGTGATTTTTGATTGTTTGGATACTAGCGCTTCTGGTTGGGTATTCTTTGACGATAAGACGACCCTGGACATCTTTTATCTCATCATAAATCTTCTCTTTGAAAACTGCTAGGTTTTTCAGTTCAACGCCAGTAATAGCAGCGTCATAACGACCAGCAACAATAGTGTCACCAAGTTCCAGTGTGTAGTGTAATACATTTTTGCCGGCCTTAACTGCCTGCGCCCCAAGATGTACGAGGACCATTGATTTGCCTGCACCAGTAGGAGCCACAACAACGCCAAGCTCCCCTTTACCAAGACCTCCCTTAGAAATGTCATCAATATCCGCCCATCCTGTTGTTACTGGGTCTCTTGCTTTCTTTACAAATCTCGCTTCGAAGTCTGCAAGATAGTCATAACCCATCGTGTTGTCTGATCCCAACTTGAGAGCGTCGTCGATAACTTTCGACACCTCGTCAAAGGAAGACGACTTAATTAGTTCAACCGACTTTATCAAAGCGCCTTTTAGCTTCTGTTTCTTGCAGAAGTCGAGGGAAGTGTCCTTGATGTACTCAACTGAATCAGGCTCGGTACCGCTGGCCAGAACTCTTGCGTAATAATCCCTGATTCTAGTCTTTACTGACTCTGGCTCACCATCTAGTCCTGTTCGGATGATGGATAGCATAATTTTAGAGGTCGGATGTACGCCATATCTTTTTCTGTAATCCTGTATCTTCTGGATAAACACTCTCAAATGCTTTAGTTCCAAAAAGTTAATGTCTAAGACTTCGAACATTTGGTCCGCAAATGGACGGTCGTTCAAAATCATGTGGCATAGGTCTTCCTGGAAAGACTTACCGAATTTGGAGAAGCTTGTATCTTGTTCCATGTTTATCCTTTGTTACTTATACAGTATAACAGGTTTTACCGAGAAAAGGAAGAGATAATATTGTTAAATCTCTGGTCTAGGTCTTGGGTGCTTACGGTGAGAACTCCGTCTTGGATCATTAGTTTTCTCATTTCCGTTTGATTGTAGTGGGGGCTATATTGCTCAAACGTATCGTCGATCCCTTGTTTGGCTTGAATTGACAACATTGGTGAGGATAATTGCATAATATCATAATTGTTTTCTATTAACTCCTTTGATTCTAAAATGTTTGTATACACTTTTTGATTATTTTCCGGCTTACTGCATTCAGCCAGAATGCTCTCTAAGTAGTGCGTCTTCTCCTCTTTTAGGAAAGGAAATTTCTTTGCTACTGTCGGCAGGCCCACTCTAGGCACTCCTGGTAGGTTGTCTGAGGAGTCCCCGACGATAGCCCTTGCGAGAGCGAAATTCGTGGGGTGGATGTTGAATTTCTCTACTACACTGTTCTTATTTAGATACTCTTTCTGGATAGGTCTGTGCAGGATTGTCTTATCATCTAATAACTGAATAAAATCTTTATCTGCTGAGACAATGACCTTCTGCCACTCTGCGAACATAGGGGTATTCTTTATGTAAGAAATAACGTCGTCTGCCTCTACGTGGGGCTCCATGAACTGGATCATCGGAGTGTTATTGAAATACTCAATCACTCTCATTTGCTGCCACACTTTATTATCTGTTAGTTCCTCTGGACTCATGCCCACTTGTCCCCAGTTGGTGCGTGGTGGCTTACGGCCTCCCTTGTAAGATTTGTTCATTGCTCTCCGCTTTTGGGAGCCTCCCTTACCGTCCCATACTAATACTACCAAGTCTGGCTTGATCTCTCTAGTCAGCTTGTTTGTGATGTTGATAAACGTCCGGATGCCGCCGATAGGGTCGCCATTGGGGTTCTTACTTGGGTCTACGATATAACCTCTAATAAACTGGTTATATGCGTCTACAATCATTACTCTATTCATCTTCTTCTCCATAAAAAAAGCCCGCCAGAAGAGGCGGGCTGTGTAGTGGCTAATCTTCGGCCGGAGTTTCATCCGGATCGTAGAAGTCGCCTGCGTTGCCTTCTCTATTCTTGAACTTCATAATAACATCTTCTTCAATAATAGTCAAGACACTTTCTCTGAATTTTTCACTCTCAAGCTTAGTGACCCACTGTTTGCGCTGGAACTTTTCCTTAGACCCATCATTGTGGATTAGCGTAAACCATGCACCAGACTGTTCAAGTCTTTCAGAGATTTGGATTGCATCGAACCAACTTTCTTCATCTTGGACACCAACGGCATCATCTCCCCACAGGATCTTGAAGTTGCAGGTTCGGCCGTGGGTCCCGAAACGAGACTTCTCCAGCTTTACCTTTACTTCAGATCCAATGCGGAAACCATTGTCATCAACGATGAAACTAGCTTTGGCTTTTCTTGCGGTGAGCCACACACGGAGCGAATAAGCATAAATCATAGCTTTTCCACCTGGGGTCGTGTATGGTTCAGTCATAGCCTGCGCTGGTGTTCTTGCTCCCAGGTTAGTCTTCAATTGATTGAGGACTAGGAAGGTAGCGTTCGCATCAGCGATAGGGATAGTTAGTTTGGACATTCCCTTGGCTAGGATTCTAGGCTTTACCGCCATCGAGGACTGAGGATTGAAGTCGCCATCAATATCAGAAATCGAGGGAGTAAGAGCCAAAGAATCCCAAATGAAAAGCCACTTGTTACCAGTAGCTAGCAGTTCTTCGATGGTTTCCAGGACAAACTCAACAGACGCTGCTTGGACATACATAAGCCTGTCTAAGTCGCAACCTGCTCGCTCCATAAAAGAAGGATCAATGGCAGACTCTGAATCAAAGTATACCACATCAATACCCATCTTTTGAGCGTTCCCAGCAATCTGGGCAGCCAAAAATGACTTACCAGTACCAGGAAGGCCAGCAATCTCTGAGATTTTACCCACAGGAATACCAGCGTGTCTGCCCTTGCAAATAATGGCATCGAGCCATTTCGAACCAGTAGGAATCCACTCATTCACTTCTGTTGGGTTGTTGTCCTGAAGTGAATGAGCAACCTCTCTACCAGCTTTCTTATTGATAATGCCTCGGATAGAGGCAATATCTAAAGCACCCTTTTTTAGTTTGGAAACCTTAGCCATTTGCTATTTCAATCGCCTCCATTGCAGTCTTCACAGAAAAAAGCTGATACTTGGTATAAAGGTCAGATACCTTTTGATTGATTTTATTCCAGATCGCTTGATTCTCCACAATAATGAAGGTTCTGTAGTTTGCGGCTGCAAATTCTTTTTGGAAAATTTGCTCAAACTCCCCCAATACGTCTGCTTTCGCAAAGTCCCAAAATTTCTTGACCTCCGAGAGGGCAATATTAAGGGAAAACAAGGGCCCTCCATTTTCGCAATAGCCATTATCAACCTTGACTACGCAGTTAAGTATGGCACGTAAAACAACAGGGAGAAAATCTTCCAAAATTGCGCTTTTGACCTGTAGCATCTCGGTGATGTTGCCATCTACCTCAGTCAGTGGTGGCATCGTGAATCTGTGATAAATATACCTTTCAGAATCCTTCATATTCACAGGCTTGGTGAACCTCGCCTTCGAATGCTTTCTCAATACCCGCTTAGAATCAAAACCAGGAATAGTAGCCCAAGAGGATTGAACATAATCACAAATCTCCAAAGTTGTGTCAGCAATGCTGACAAGTTGGTTTGCAACTTCTCGGTGCGCTCCTTTGGCGGGCCAAAAATCAGTTACAATTCTTGCGCCCTTTCTTCTAGCCTTGTTCGCGTATTCAGGATCCTGTCCGTCATATGAGTTGAGTCCAAGATACTGAGCCAAAAGCGCTGTGACCTCGGTGATGCTAGAGTTAGCTGGTATCACCTCAAGTGTTTGAGAATATTTCTCATGCTGCTTGAAACCGATGTTCCCAGCGGCTTTAACCAAATTGGTTTTCAAGTTATCAAAATCTCCTCTAACGTTATGCTCGGAACGGATTTCTTGAGGCGTTCGAGCATTAATCGCCGTTGCAACCTCTCTTCTCTCGTTCAAATCTTTAAAGAACGAGTCCTCCGTCAGAACCATTCTACAGGACTGGAACTGAAAACCTATCTTAGACACTCCTTGCAAGATGTCTGAGATTTCTTGCAAAATTGCTGCAGTGGTATGCTGACCATCCCATGTGCCGCTAAACAAGGTTGAACAAGTAAATTTTACCCACCCTTCCTTTTCGTTGTATTCGAAAGAAGATGGATCGATAGTTATTTCCATCCCTCCGCTTTTCACAGAAAGTCCTTGCTTTTCACGCAAAGAATGTCTAATCGCGACAATCTTTGGAGAGTTTACATCCAAATCTCTCGGTTGAGATTTGCTCTTCGGAATTTTCGATAGATCTCCGGGGTTGAGGGCATCAATGCAAAAAATATATTGCATAACCCCCTTGTTGTTTAGTGGTATTTTAGCCACTGTTGAATTTTTGCTCAAATTGAGCTTTATTGTGTTTGTATTCATAATGTTTTATCCTTTCAATGGTATCTTGGGATCCAATCATTCATCATTAGAAATCAGTGGCCTATGGTTAGCTTCGTAACTCCCTCATTATTATACAAAGGGCCCCTGTAAGCCGGGCCCTCCTGCGCTGTAATCTTATTGACTCAACAGGTCGTTGAATGCATTCTCCACCGAGTCCGAAGACGTGGTAGTTGCGGTGTTGCCACCAAACTTCTCTACCTCTGAGTTTCCAGTGTCACCCGAAAGGAACTGGTCCATAATAGACTGAACTTCTTCAGTTGTCTTACGCTCAAAGATTTCATCAAAGTTTGGAATGGTTTCCAAAAGCTCTGCGCATCGGTCATCTCCACCAACAGCATCATCACAGAGAGCAGTCTTTCGAGGCCGAGGTCGAATGTCGGTGCGGGGGAAACTTGCACCAGGCAGCTTGCCGTACATCAACTTCAGGTCGTTACCGTTCTCAGGGTCTGTGATATCACCATAGTCAGGGTCAAGGACGATTGTAAGAAGCTTTTCATAAGCCATCTTACCGTATCCCCAAACTCGAATGCCTTCTGCTTCTTCGCCGCGGACTAATACCGGGGAAAAGAATCGTTGCTTTGCAAACATCTCCTTTGCTTGCTTTTTACTGTCCTCTGTACCTTCGTTCCAAAGCTTGTTGGCGAAGTTGCAGGTTGGGCAGTCATCCCCAAAGTTGCGCTTTGGGCAGAGAAAAGATTGACCACCAACACCGTAGTGAAAAAACTTTTCCTTGAACGGGTCGCCGTCCTTCGTGGAAACGATACGGATATTGCTTTCTCCGTCCTCTGGGCGCCAGAAGTTTTTCTTTCCGTCTCCCTTTCCGTTAAGTTTATCGAGTTTCGCTTTCATAGCGTCTAAATTAAGTGCCATTGTTGTTACCTCCTATGGTATGTTGTTTTTTTGCACGTTTGGCTATAGCAGGTCAGCAAATCTCCTGACCAACTGTTTATATAATATCAGATTTTGTTGTCTGTGTCAACAACTATTTGTTGAATTTTTGGAGAAAAGTATTCTACGTAAATGTAGTCATCCTCATATTGTGTTGGATAGATCCCGAATGAGACCTTTGTTTCTTCTGTGATTCTTGCTTTTACTTTGTTTGTGATTGTTCTAAACAAGTTTTCTTCCGTTCTAAGTTTTTCTTCGTTGATACCAAAATAGTATACCACTTCTACCTCCTGTTTGAAAGGAAAAAGTAGCTTTTCTTGATTGTCTAATGATCCCAAGGCGATAGTGGTCACTCTACAACTCGGCTTCGGCCTGGAAAAGGTTGAAGTCACAGGTTTCGTGTTCCGAAAAACGTCCATCATGTAGTAACTACTTGTAAATACACGGTTTATTTGGTCATAGTAGTCGAACACGTTTGTTGAACCTGCGACCTTTTCCAGCTCAACATTAGATACAAGGCATATCTTACCAAACAAGCCACTTCGGGCATAATTTTGCAAAATGCCCATCGTAGCTCTTTCGGCGAGAATTTTCATCTCAGAAAGTACCTCTGTTTCAGGCATAAAGTATACAATATCCATTTTCACACCTCTTTTGTGTAGAGAGTGAAGTGCACGTAAAGTGATGCCCGATGAATCAGATGCTCCGCAAAGAAATACGGTGCAACTTTTTTCGATTGTTCCCAGCCATTTCTCTAGCTTCTTCATATCCATTGATTCGTACTCTTCAGGGCCGTCGAGTTCGGGTAGATTGAAGTGGTATTTCGTTGTTTTTTGGTTCTCGGTGCATATCGTATACGGTTTATACGTTTTGTACTCGCCAAGCTGTCTTACAACATTACTGCCTGCCGTTCCTATACCCAATATTGTCTTCAAATTGCTAAATCCTTTAGATCGCCGAATGTTTTGCCGATCTTGCAAGTACTCATAAAAGGGCCCCAAGGTGTTTCCTCGAATTGCTCTTTTATCTCTTTTAACATTATAGCATCTTTTTTGCACATGTCAATAATAATCGAATCGTGCAGTGTAAACGCTATTTGGCTTTTTTTGCCCTTTAGCATCTTCATAATCTTGTATGCGTTTTGTATAACTATATCAGAAGTCGTCGATTGAAGCAAGTAGTTTTGTGCTTTTCTTTCGTCCACGGCAAGTCTTCTGCCAAATGGCGTTGTAAGCACCTGGTCCTCTGCCGCAAAAAAATCTCGAAAAATTTGCCGCGAAAAAAATTCGTCAAATCGACTTTCGGAACTCGAAGGATTATACAACCACGCAAACAACTCTACCTTCGCTTTTGAGCGCTCTATCTCTCCATTGAACACATTCTCTGTCACCCATGCGTGAATGTCCTCCTGTGGCTGTTCTCGACCTGATAGAGCCATTAGCGTTCTTACTTCTGCCGCGTTTAGGTCTAGCTCCACGAAAGCATCGTTCTGAGGGGTTATTTTATACCTCTCTTCCTTCTTTAGGGTCATAATGGGTACTGAACCCTTCTTGGTGGTTAGTCTTCCTGTTGCCGAGCCAAAGATGTTGTATTGAACTCTGCCTTTCTTGCCTTCGAACATCAGGTCTTGGCGTCCAATCTCAGCCGTCAGGACATGTGCCTTGTGAAGGATGTCATAATCGTCCTCGCGCTTGGTTGCCTTGTGGAGAGAGTGTAGTGCCTGCTCTCTCATCTTGAACCACTTGGTTAGTTGGTGTTCGGGAAGCAAATCAAAGAAACACTCTTCTGTTAGGTCTATTTTTGCTGTCGCGGCGGCTTTACCTTGGGCCAGCATCTTCTTTTTGTACTCTTCGTACAGCTCAGGGTCGATTGAGTAGGTCGAGAGGTCGTCGTCCTTCAGGGAAAGGAAGAGATAGCGAAAGTTCTCGTCCTCAAGCATGGGTGAGTGTTTCCAAGCAAGAAAATAGCGGTTTGCCGTTTCTTCTACGCCCTCAAATAGAAAAGCACCTCTGTGAAAGATGCCTTTGCAGTTGTCTTTTATATCTAATGTCTGTAAAATCAACGATAATCCTTTAGTGTTGTCGGCTTGTAACTGTTTATTTGGCCTCGGGCGTTATAAACCTTCTCAAGGTGAGCCGAACAGAAAGAAGCTATCTTTCCTAGTCCTGGTTTTAGTCCATTACCGTATCTTACACTATAAAGTGTGTGCGTGTCAAGTACTTCTCTCTTATTTTTTTCAAAAAGTTCCATATCCATTCCTAGTTCGAGCATTCTCACTTCTAAAAGCAGGGACAGCCATTTCTCTGCATCAACGTAGTTTCCTATCCTTTCTCGCAGGCCTTTCGTTTTTACGTCTCTACCTTTAGATCTCGATACGTAGGTATACATTGGGTTATCTGACAGAAACTGGTTGTATATACCTGTCATTACGCTTCGTATGGCCTCGTAGTCGTCATATTGAGTCTTGACTCTGAAGACTCTAGATAACGTGTTTTCCACTGTAGTGTTTTGCTGGTACTCTTTTATTAGAGATCTCATAACTGGGGATTCAAGATTCGCCACAAGTCTCCATGGGGCGTTCTTGTCTATATAGAATCCCGCTTGCTTAGCTAGGTCTGCATAGCACAAGAATTCTCTAGACTGTATCATTTGCCCTTTCTGTAAATCGATATCATACGGCAGATTAGACAACTCGACGCAGAGACCTGATACGTTGATCGGACATTTGCCTGATAGCAGGAAGCCGCTGCGAGAAAGAGGCCGGTCCTTTACCTCCAAAGCCAGGATGCTCTTGAGAACCGTCTGGAAATCTTCAAAATTTCTAATTTTCGACTCTTGCTCTGTTACTCTTCTTAATAAGATGGTTGACGTTTCCAAGATGTAATCCCGATAAGCTGCATCGAAATCTACGTAAGACTTCTTTGGAATGAGTCCCTCGATGAAACGGGGGTATGGTATTGCCGTATTCTCAGATATGTCGTTGTATGAATCTCGAAATATATTAAAGGCTTTGACCACGAAGTTAGCAGCCCTGTTCTCAGGGGCTGCATAATCACCGAACTGGGAGCTAGTAGTCTGGTCGTCATCTGATAATAAAATTACAGGCTCGAAATGTTCGTTGTACAGGCCATAATTGGGGCTCTCGTACCAAGTGTCTATAAAATCTACATCTGGATTGTTTATTCTTTGCTTGTATCTCTTCCTCTCTTCAAAACTTTGTCTAGAGGTTTGTCCATTTTTTGCTCTAAAAGTAAACGTCACATCCTTGCCCTCGTTATGCTGATCTGATTGTCATCCGTTATCTCGACTCGAACGTTTGCGGATGCTCGCTGAGTTACGTATCCCCTGGTTCCGGCGGCTTGAGGCTCTCTAATTATAGGGTCTTCTGGTACCGGCTTTGCTCCAAGCTCAAGTTGTACTATAGCATCTTTCTCTGATTTTGTCAATAGGTCTGAAGCAAGTAAAGTTTGAAAATCGCTGACCTTTTCAAACGATGAAAGTGGTGGCTGGTTGTTCTCGACATCTGTGTTCGTTGCTCTCTGCGGAACTTGGTCCACTTTTTGTTCTGAAATTGGCGTCAGCTCAGACAGTAGGCTGGAATCATTATCCGCCCAGGAAGTATATGACGTCTCAATGTCGGTTGTTAAGGCGGAGCCATCAAACGAAGTATTTACTGACAATATTTGATAGTAGCCACCTAGACCGAGACGGGAGGCTGCTGACCTCTTATTCCTAGGATCTCCAAAACCGATACTAGAAGGGTTCACATAAACCATTGCACCCGGTAGAAACAATCCATTTCCGAACATTGATATCCGAGCTGTGTATGGCATCTTTAATTCATCATACAGAGATACCGACTCTAACATCAGAGCCTCCTTCCTTCCCTTGACGTCCAGTTTGCTGAATCCTATTGATTTTAGCATGCCCCTGTTCTTTCCAACATGAAAGTGGTATATACCATTCTTGATATCTTCTCTAAGGTCTCCTGCGAGGCCTGAAGTGTCTGACTCAGTTGTTTCTGCATATATTATGTAGTATTCAGTCTCGTCTGTTCTCCTCTTTGGAGACGTCCTCTTTATGAAGTCCGGAAGATCGTCAATATCAACCTCAACTTTGGAGTCTGACAACTTCTTGGCGTTTGGCCCTGTGATGTTCAGTGTTCTGATCTGAATGTTGGACGCCAGAAATGGAGATTCAACATCGTTGTGGCCGGACAGCGCCTTTCTTATTATCCTAGTCGCTATGTCATCTAAGAATTTCTTCACAGAAAGCGTAGTTTTGCTCTGTTGCTCTATTTCATCAAAGAAATATTTGGTGAAAATCTCCATTGATACTGGTACGTCGGCTAAGTTTATCTTTCGAACTTCTGTCTTAGAAATCCTTATCGGTATCTCTCCCAGCAGTATCTTTATGTTTTTCAACATGCTTGCTGACTTCTGAAGCGCTTCAATAGATTTAGACATGTCCTTTCCTTCTGATGACTGCTTCTTCTCTGCTCTGGTTATAGCCTCCGCGATATTGTTTCTCACGTTATAAGCCATTGATTCAAGCATATCTCCAACAAAAACATAATGTATGTCTTTTGAATCAGAGTTGGCGGCATATCGACGATCGTCTTGGTCTTCTCTGATAACCTTCTGGAATTCTTCGTCCTCGCTGAAGAGATCTAGGTCTTTTTGAAAATTCTTTTCAAGGGAAGCTTCTTCTGCCTCTGAAGAACCATAATTCTTGTATGCTTGTATATCCAGGCCTGAGATCCCTATTCTGTGAAGCCTGTCCTGTGCGGAATCAACATTTATGTGAGATAGATAAGCAAAGTATTTTCTCATTCTATTCTTTGTTTCTGTTCTCTGTCGGGTTTCGACGGCCTTCTTCTCTTCCGCGGACATATCATCAACTTTTTTACTAGCTTCATCTTCTGCAAGGTAGCCTGCCATCAAGACCAAATCTTCGGGATCCTTCAACAAACTCAAAGAGCCGTCTTTCAATATACCCTCAAGCCTTCCCGTATAGCTTATACTTATCACTGCGGTTCCGTCTTGTTGTACGTTGATTGTGTGGTCATTGAGTGTCAACCTCATAGAAAGGCCCGTGTTTTGTATCGCCGTTTTCTCCTCCGGGGTCAGCAAGTTTGTGTGCGGAGACACAGAGTACCCCATCCTTGCAGATATCTCATAATTTGATGGCCGATAGATCTTCTCGGAAGAGACTTCCTGGGAAAGGCCATCCCTCATCGACACGTACCCTCTCCTGGATATCGTAAAAAGGTCTGCTAATTTTGCGTAGCCGGGGGGTGGTTCTTTGAAAATGTTCTCCAAGTTGTCTACGTATATTTCCAAAGTGCAAGATATCTGCTTATCGAACGAGAAAGGATTGTTTCCAGTGAAATTCGCACTGAATGACTTTATCCCTACTCCGCCTACTCCTGAGCCAGGCGCTAGAAGAGATTCTGTTGTAACCAGTTCTGAAGATACTGGGAAATAAAAAGGCTCATAAAACTCATCTCTAACTCTGTAAAAGCTTATATCTGGAATCAAGCTTGACATTTTATAGGTTTCAAGATCTAGTATATGCTTGTAAACATTTAGCTTCTTAGACCTGTTCAGTTTTGATATAAAGGTTACAGGAGTATAATCGCCTGATATCTTATACACATTTATAGAATCTTTAAGCTTTGATTGTCTTATGTTACTCTTGCTGTTATGTCCGCCTTTTCTTTTGTTTTTTACAAACAAGTGGTACATAAGGTAAGATTGATTGTTAAATCTTCTTGTAGGTTTCTTTTTAGCCATCTTTGTTCACGTAGTACATTGCTTCTTCCAATGGTAAAGGAATATGTACAGTATCTCCTACACTATAAAGATTGTCAATAGGCTTCTTATTAAACCATGCGATGATCCACCAGTATCTCACGTCTCCGTAGTACTTATGTGACAACTTACTTAGACTGTCACCGGTTTTGTATATGTGGTCCGCAATTGTAATGTCTTTCATGTCTGAGGGTGACATACTGTTCAGTTTCATTTTAGAATAATGACGAAAACGGTTGAGGCCGCGGTCTTTGAGCATCTTCTTGTAGAGCTTGTTTTCGTTTATGAGTATTTCCCTCTGCTCGTTTCTATCTAACATTAATCGTCTCCTCCTGTAATAGAGTTCGCCCTCAATGCTGCAACGTCTGCGTTGGTACCAGGTATCTGACCTGAAGAGAGCGTGTTTGTGGATCTTCCATAGGGAAAGTTCTCGTTCAGAAATTCATTTCTCTCAAAGCCTAGCTCAGACTCGTGCTGGGGTTCGAAGTTAAAGCTGATGTTGAAATGCTTGGCTAGAAGTTCATTTCCCTCTGAGAAGAATCCTGCATCTCTGTTTGGTTCGAAGCCAACGCCGCTGATGCACCCTAATAAACCTTTTTCCTGGTTGAATTCCGAATTGTTCTGGACGAGGTTCATAAATTCAAGTCGAAGTAGTGGTGGAGCTTTCAATGTTCTTCCCTTACCCATATTGCCTGCTAGTGGTTCACTGTAGACAGGATATAACATTTGTGTCAGTCGACTGTAGTTTAGCATGTTTTGTTTTGCCACCTCAATATCTGGAGACACGACGTCAAAAGCCAATGAGATAGTTCTCGTTGTACCTTGGTATACCTGCACGGGATCCATGCGGCCGTACAGAGGCTCTCCTGACCACCCAACGCTGTATGTGTCTGAGAAGTTTGTTATAAAGGCAGGAAACTCCACTCTCAGGCCTGTGGCGACGCTGAAGAATTTTACCATACAGTCGCTTCCCTTTGCTATGTTATGAAATGATATCATATGTTACTCTCCTATTGTGTTACGGCCGTAGCGCATCATTGGCTTTCCTTTTAACTTGGTCAACTTTATTATCCGACGTTACTTGGTCATCTCTGTCAACATTGATGTTGAAAACTTGAGTCCACCCGCTCATTGCATCTCCTACTGATTTTGCAAGTGTGTCAATGGCCTTGTTAGCCTGGTTTTGTACAAAACCAAGATCTGTTCTTCGGCCTCCTGGTGAGCCGGCTTGACGTGTACTACCCGCCTCCATCTCGTCTTTCATTTCTTTAGCGCGCTCGGTTTCGCCGCCCTTTATGGCCTCAAATAGTGACATGCCGGCATTATACTGTTTTTTGAGTGCGGCCGGATCTAAATCTGTGTTGGCCAAGGCTTTTGATGTAAAGCCGAGAACGTCCATTGGGTTTTCAAACCCTAGCGGACCTCCAACTTGCTCGAAAAGTCCCTTGAAATTGTTCCTTTGCGCTGCAGCGACGTCAATAAACGCTCGCTTTATGGGATCTCTTGTAGCATCCAGTGTTTCAATAAGGGAACTAAACCTGTCATCTACGTTTTCGGCTCCTACCGCTAGGGCTTGCAGTGCTTTTTCTCTTGGGTCTTTCGGCGCTTTGGTTTTTAGGGCTTCTTCGACAGTTGTTTTTCCTGATAGTAGCCTTCTAGTTTCGTCTGGAGTCATTCCAAGACCTGAAGCTATAGATTGAAGCTCGAACTTACCTAAATTCTGTACTCCGCCTCTAAGGTTTTTTCGAACGCCTCCAACAATTGTCTCTAACCTTTCAGACTCTGACTTACCCAACAGGTCTATAGAGTTGAAGACAGATTTTCCTAAAATAGCGTTGAGCTTACCTGCCTTCTCAGACGAACCTTGAAATGTATCCATACTACTTCCAAATGCGCTCGTAAGACTATCAAAGCTTACACCTGTTGCCCGAGAAGTAAATTGAAGTTTTCTAAATATACCTTCAACCTTTCCCGAATCGTACAGTAAGCTCTTTTGGGCTTTTGCAAAATTTGATGCTAGCTCTTGAGGGGACATAGCTAACTGCTGAGACATGTTTGCAACTTTTCTCCCTAAACTAACTGCTTCATCGCCGGTAGCGCCAAAAGACTGAATTGCTGTGTCGAATATACCAGTCATGGTTTCTGTTGATATACCCAACTCGTTAGCGACGCCCACTGTTGTGGCCATATCGTTCTTTACTTTATTGTTGACCATGACGAAAGCTTTCATAGCCTTTGAAGTGTCGAAGAAAGCTCGTTGCCCTTGTTGAATGTTTCCAAAATATTTGAACATTGTCTCGCCGGCTTGAGAGATTGCCTTGTTGAATTCTTGCCCTTCAGCAAAGCGTCCAAAATGCTGCCCACCTTGCTGAATAAACTCTTTCTGAATCTTGATTAGATCCTTGTAGTCTTCTTTGATAGCGTCAAAGTTCATTCCGCCGACTATTGCATTGAGAGCCTTCGCGGGGTCGGTCGTATCGAATATGGTCTCTGGAATGCCTGTTTCGGCCGAAAAACTTGAAGAGCTTTTCTTGCTACCCTTGGACGCTGATCTGACGTCATTGTTGTACTTCGCATTGAGTGCGGCGCTGGCTCTTTTCTTGGCTTCAGGGGTCTGTGCATTTACCAAGTTTTCAACTAATTTTGCAAATGTAGCCATATAGATAAACCTCTCCTTAATATACTAATTATCAAGC
>Ga0098056_1000481_pt1 | contig 16707 bp, 11 predicted proteins | sample 17BtaG_FD_92583 | JGI IMG/M metagenome (GOLD analysis project Ga0098056, IMG submission 92583) | Marine viral communities from the Subarctic Pacific Ocean - 17B_ETSP_OMZ_AT15314_CsCl metaG | ecosystem: Environmental > Aquatic > Marine > Oceanic | place: Subarctic Pacific Ocean | collected...
CGTAGAATTTGAAGGAAGCTAGTTTGCGTGAGATAGCAAAGTTGGAAGCTAAACGCTTCATAGTATTTGTAGAGGAGATGTCTTTCTTAGGGTCAACCTCAACCCAGTCCTTCATGTCCCCCGCGATTGTCCGCTCTACAGAAATAGCCTCATTCTCGACATTAAGGGTAGATACTTCAAAGAGGTTGACTCCTTTATCAAACGCAATTCTATTTATGAACGAACGGGCGGCTGTGTAAGGAACATTCTCTACATGCGAGATGAGTTGGAAGAAGTTTCCTTTTTCCCCGGATTTGAAATCGGTCCATAGTCCCGTATCCAGGTTAATATAAAGCTTCTGCTTGTCGTCCGCGGTAAATATGGAGTCGGTACGAAATTCTCGTCCAGATTGCGTATTTTCTGCAAACTTTTCCGACAAATAGTCTTTAATAATAGCTGGAGGAACATTCATGTTTATTAATAAGGTATCACCTAGTAAGATTAAAGTCTACGACGAATGCAAATTGAAGTATAAATTCAAATATATTGATTATTTGCAGGAAAAATCTACCAACACAGACGCACTACAATTCGGCTCGTACATCCATAAGATTTTTGAAGATGGCGTTAACGCTACCACAGAAAAGGAGTTACATGAGCTCGCTGAGTCACTTAGGGAGAATTACACGTTCGATAAAGAGCGGGAAAATAAAATAGAAAAATGCATAACAAATTTTCTAAATTTTAACAACTCTCTATCCGGATGCGAGCAGGTTGCCACAGAACAGATGTTCGCGGTAGAGCTTAAACAAGGGTACGCCGTAAACGGTATTATTGACCGTGTAGTAAAAGGTACCGATGGAGGCTACCTTGTAATTGATTACAAGACGAGCAAAAGACCCTCTACAAAACGTGACCTGATAAAAGACCCTCAAATGTTGCTGTACGCTTATGCGATATCAGTCTTATACACGGTTCCTATTTCTTCAATAACGTTAGGGCATTATTACCCTCACTTGGATAAATTTGTACACCTTAAGTTTTCTGAGCCTCATGTTTTAATGTACATGAAGAAGCTGACACAGAAAATTTGGGAGATTAGGAAGAAAAAAAAGGATGATTTCTTTCCGCAAGTAAACCAGTTCTGCGACTGGTGTGGATATAAAGATATGTGTCCTAAACAAAACCCTACTAGACACCTCGCTGAGTATGCAGAAGCATTAAAAAATAAAAAACCACGAAAAAAGTTCAAAACGTAGTTTTACGATACGTTCTTATATAATATAAGTTAGTTTTTAAATATTATTTTTTTCTGAGAGATATATTTTTTATCCTCGTAAATAAGAGGATAGTAATCTTCAATAGCTATTAAGGAAAAGAAGTCTCTAACTTCGTGTATAGAATATTTATATTTTTTTGTGTACGTAGACAGTAAGGAAGATAACTTTAACGGTCTTTCAGTCTTTACAGCGTTTAATACTTTTTCTTGAAAGATTTCTATGAAGTGAGTACTAAACCTGTATCTCCATTTTTCTTTAAACTGTAAAGACAAACAGAAATCTATTTGCTCTAAGAACTCGGACAAGACTAATTCATCGCTCATAATTTATATAATATATATAATATAGTCGAAGCTATATCGATTCTGACAGAAAAATGGTAAAAAATAAAAAAACTATATATTTAGGAACAACCTCGAAGCTCCCTCATCAGGATACGGCGGTGAAACAACCTAAAACTTCACCCAAGGGTTGCTTATTTGCCTTCAAATATAGAGCAAGGGATGGGCGTGACCCATCACCCTTCATTATCATGGTGTCAGGACGATGGAAAGCGGATAACGGTGGTACTTATTTTAATGGAGTAAACTTAAAGACTTTAGGTTCTGAAACTAGAGCCCAGATAATCCTTGAGTTTGGTCATCTTCCTGTAGGGTCAGTATCGTACAACGACATTAAGGATATAGCCGGTCAGGACCCTGAATGCTGTATTAGGACGTATAACGTTAGAAAGGTAAGAGCCCTACATAAGGTACAGGCATAATATTATGGCAGAAATTCCCGATTCCGTAACAGAACAATTGATTGAAGCAATCAATGGGTTGAAGAATTTCCAAAAGGACAGAGATAAGGAGAAAGATGCTAAGGATAGCGTAAAAACCACTGTTAATGCTTTAAAATCCAATACTGTAGCGATGCTAGGATTAAAAGCAGGGTTTATGAGTATTACTAGTGTTTTTAAAGATGCAGCTCAGTCAAATAAAAGTATTGTAAAACAAATAGCCCGTCAAACTGCGGGCACTAGAACCCAGTCAAACCAATTGATAGGGTCCATTGACACTGGTTTCACGACCATGACAGAAGGGCTCGAAACAAGCCAAATGCTTCTTGAGGCAGGTTTAGGGAACATGACTAAATCTGGTAAAGAAGGGTTAATAGCTGCAAAAGCCTTAGGTCTCAATGTTCAAGGTATGATTGAGATGAGCAGATTTAATATTGAAGCTCTAGGTATGAGCGAAGAGGCTGGTAGAGATTTAGCGGATTCTATCGTGGAGTCTGCAAATGAAAATGGCATGAGTACAAATGCATTAATCTCTGCCATAAATTCTATGAAAACTGCGCTGATGAAAACCACGGTGGAACTTGGTCCTGAGATGAGCGCCAAGGTTCAGGCGGTTGTTGCTCGAATGACCCAAGGTAACTCCGAGATGGCAGCTGCTGCCTCTCGATTCGTTACCAGTTTGGTATCAGGAGAAGAAGGGTTTTTAAAAGCAGCCCGTCTAGGTATAGGATTCACTGGGGGCATGTCTGAAGACGAACTTGCAGCGGCAGTCACGAAAGCAATGGATACAACATTGGCTTTAGGTATGGGCGCCACAGGCAAATTGGGTGCAGGTGTTCATTTCGGGAGACTGGAGGCGTCGCATAATATAACCGCAGAAAATTTCCGCGTAGCTCAACTTATGCACGGAGAAATCGCGCAACTCAGGCAGCAGGACATGAAACAGGCTGTCCAGCACATGAATCAACTTGACCTTGACCGCCAACTTGAGGTTAGAATGTTTACAATGCAAGCGACTGCGGTTAACATACAGCAAGGTATCGCCAATACCCTATCCCCTTTAAGCACTTGGTTTCCTGCTGTAATAGCTCTACTTACGGCTATAGAAGTAACTAATGGCGCAATATCTCTCCATACTGCCATAGGTGCTGGCGGTGGCAGCATTCTTGGACTGGGTGGCAAACATTTGGTTGGCATAGGTGCTCTCCTGACAGCAGCCGCTCTTACCGCCAACTCCGCGATGAACATAATAAACGCAGAGCCAGACCAAGCGAGGGAGAGAGACATTGGAGGCACTGCCGGTGCTCTGACAGGCGCGGCAGCGGGCTTCGCGATAGGGTCAGCCTTCACACCAGTAGGAGCTCTACTAGGGGCTGGCATCGGTGCATTGGTAGGGCATATAGGTGGCACCCAAATAGGAAAAACCTTTGAATCAACTCAAAATCATGTTCAGGAGACAAAGGAGTTATTAAGGGATATGTTTGCCCAAGATGAGCATGTTGGGAAAACCACTGAAGAAGTCAGACGTTTAGCAGAGGAGCGAGAGCGTCGCGCACGAGCAGGCGCCCATCAAAGACATGACGTACTGTTAAAAATAAACGATGTTCTTACACGAAATTTAATGGTTCTAGAGAGAAATGCTGGGACCAATCGCAGGATGCTCGAAGTACAAGAAGACGCTCAGTTCTCCGATAATACAGCACCCCAGTTCACCACAAACGTTAACCAATTTTAATTATGGCATCTGACAAATCTAAATTTATATTTTCGCAAGCATTAGGTTATAATGATAAATTTCAAATTAACCAAGCCCTTGAAAAGCGAGCAGGTCTTCTCTTTTATTATGGTGCGACTAACAGGTCCATGCACCCTATGAAACGATGGCTACCTTTTTATGAAAACCCCATGATTATTGAGAGCCGGAAATCCAACTACGCGGAAAATAAAATTTTCTTAAGAGATGAGCCCGTCCGTCTCTTTACTGGCGCCCAAGCCAGACAGTTTAGGGTAGACATTCATTACAGTTTAATACACATGGCATCAATGGTACCTACAAGTGAAATTCTCTCCATGTTCAGTGAAAACCCTTTTTTGGATAACGAGGAAATATCAGCTATAGAAGCGTACGTAAAGGATGTGATATTGCGAGATACTGGAAGTGAACTCAAAATCCTAAACTCTAAGGGCAAGGAAGAAACTGGGACAGCAGGAGCACTTAATCGCGCTATATTACAACAACCTCAACCTCCTACTATGCCAAACAACCCCTACACCGGTAAATTTCCTAATCAAACCGTTACAATAGAACAACTGGATGATATTGCTAAGTCTCAAACTGGAATAGCCGCACGTTATCTTAATGAGATAGATGACCGTCCCAGAGATGGAACCGAGGGTCCTTTCGGTCCTCTTCCTAATAACGTACAGTCTCAGTGGAACGACGCTTTAGTATACACGATGGGTACCCAATCTGGGTACGCCAAATTAGCCTCCTTATTTCAATATGTGTGTAATCATATTCGAGCTTCTGTAATAGGAAGTGGAGAAGTAGGGGTAAAAGGACCTCCCTTAGTTCATTTAAAATTTGGAGCTATGTATGACTTTGTTCCGTGTATTGTAAAAGATTATCGTTTACAGCCAGTCGAGGATGCAGGATATGACACTAAATCCTTATTTTCTCAAAGATTAAAAGTTTCTTTAACCCTCGAAGAAATGAGAAACGTTCATGGAAACAGTTGGTCCTCCTCCAGCCCCATCCAGGCATTACCTGGCTGGGAAAATATACTCCAAGAGGGATGGTCCTGGAACCCACTTCCTGCGACGGGCGACTCACTCAAGGACAGAACTCAAACTGCAAGAAAGCAGTTCTTCTCCAGATAATTATGGCAAACTTCTCTAACGACCGCGCAAGTATTTTCCCAGGACGAGTTATTTCTCATCGCGGAAAGACTATAACAGATATAGGAAGTTCTCCGGCTTACTTATCTTTCTTAAATAATCAAAGTACTGCAACTAATTATAAAGTTGCAGTTGTACCCAATGATATGGAAGGAAGACCGGATTTACTTTCTTACGCCGCATATGGAACAGCTCTAATGTGGTGGTTAATCGTCGAAGCAAATTCAGTTTATGATTACGAAGCTGATTTAAAAGCAGGCACCCAAATAATAATCCCTCAACTATAATAAATGATTGGAGAAATTCCTCAAGATACCGAAACACGGGCATTTAACGCTAATAATGTCGCGTCGGTGTACATATCATCGGGGTATGGTGACCTTCTAACTACAGAGGAAACCGCTGAGGGAGGCACCAGTACATTCAATGACGCCGCACTGTCATTAGCAGATGGGTTTTATGGTATGTCTGACCCGTCCAACTTGCAGGGCAAGGTTCAAAAATTCGAGGTTGAGCTTGGAGAAGGCGCCGTTTCCTCAGAAACAGTACGTATAAGGCTGTTAAACCCTACCAACGAGCTAGAACTGTTTCTTTTCGGTATTTATAACGCAGCTTTTCCCGCATCAAACACTTCTTATGATTATTATGCAGAGGCAGCTAAACAAGCGGCTGCCCAAACAACTATAACTGCGTTAAGTGATACTCCTCAACAAGAACTTTTAAAAAGAGGAAAACAATTACCCTTTTTGTATGTCAGATGGGGTTATGGAACGAACGAAAAAGAAGGTTTGTCTCGAATACATAAATGTGTTCTTTTTGGGTGCAACTATGATTTTAACGCTAACGAAGATAAAGTTATTGAACTTCATCTGATAGATTGGTTTACTAATTTAGTAGACAATGAGGTTTTTAATATTAGACCACAACTTACTAAGATTGATGGACTTGGTTTGTATTTTGATGTCAATAAGGCTTCTGCGGGAAACGTTCTGGGTTTGGCAGGTCAGGTAAATACATTAAAACCATTCAGTGTGTGTATCGCAGAGCTTATGACCAAATATGCGAACGTCTTTAAAGGAGTACTGCCTATTTTCGAGACAGGAAATAGTAATATGGAAAAGTTAGATACGTTAGTAAACAATTTAGCTGTATTGCAATGGAATGAGTATCTGGCGTATAAAGCTTCAGAGGAAGAAGCAAGACCTAAAAACTTTAGCGCTAGCTCCACCCCCGAGATGTTAGTGCCCGAAGAAGGGGAATCACTCGTGGAAATAACTCTCCCCCAAGACCTTGCAGCAGGAAAAGATTTTAGCGACACTCAATCTAAACCCTCCCAGGCTAACCTTACTTGGATAAATGCGTACAAGCAAACCTTCGATTTTTTAGGAATCTCATGCGGTTATTCTTCAGCACGAAAAAATCGAAAACCTGTAGCATACCTCCCTCCTGAGGTTTGGGATGTTATTCCTGCCGACTCCTCGCTGGGGGAAGCTTTTAACCAGCAGAAAGACGGGATGTTATTTGATACAGCAGAATTAGGTATAAAATATTTATCCTTTTATATTCCTTCTACTACAGTTAAACCGATGCCCGCTCCTCCTCAGGCTAAAGACCCTGGTGCCGTATCAACAGCCCTAGCCAAAAAAATACCCTTTGAAGCTCCTCGGGACATAAATTACAACATTGACACCGATAATGATTTGGATGGGGAGATGTTTATGAATCTAGGACACATCACTGTATCCGGAACTCCCGCAGGTCCAAAATACCAGCAAAAAATAATGAGCCGCCGGGGGTCGGAGCGCAATAGGGTCCAGACCTTTACCGAACGCGACTATATTCATTTTGATGATTTGGAAAAGTTGTATTTGCAAGTGGTAGATTTGGAAAATGCGGTAAATGCAAACCCAACAATCACCCCAAATAGCCGTGCGTACGACCTCATGCCATCGGTATATCTACGTAGAGAGGCAATCATTCGCCAATTCCTAGGCAATCCATACCCCCAGAAATTTGTTGTAGAGGGTGATTACATGCATCCCAAAAACGAAGACCTAAGCCTTCTGCTTTACGCGCCAGATGATACCGCGGACAGGGTAGATGACCCTGCTTACAACCCTCCGTCCACCGGCGCTTCCAACCCCCCTGTAGTGCCGGCAGGCGGATTTCGACAACGAGTGATTTATTATTACAAAAATCCGGATATCGACGACACACACCCAAGTGGCGATAGAGTCACCGGTATTGGGGATATGAATATATTAGGGTTAAATCTTTCCCTAAGCGATAAAGCTCAACCGTTCATTAAACTAATGCCTACCCCGGCAACAATACGAAAAATAAAAGAAGTATATTTAGAGTGTTACAGTGAGCTGTCTTTAGCAGCTAAAAGAGATACTATAGATTTAGAGGGCTTTGACCTATGGCAAAATCTCTTGACCTGGGGGCAAACGACGAGGGGTTGGCTTCGTAACCCGGCTGCCTCAGAGCAGCGGTATAGACAACGAATGCATGAGATGTATGGCGCGGAGGGAGAAGTCTTAGCAAACGAACTAGCTAAGGCTTATGCGGGGATTGGGATGTACGAACACGAGGTAACAATAGGATTAGGTACCGGAGTTTCAATGACCCCCCACATAACCAGAACTTGGAGTAAGGTTATTGACGGAATTAATAAATTAATTGTAGGGGAAAAAGACAAATATGTAGTCCAACAAATAGATTGCAACTCATTAACTCCGAAAGGATTTGCTCAAACTTTTGGACCTAATGGTATTTTTACTAAGTACTTCCCCAAAGAGCTGCATGAGAGGTTTAAGAAAGTAAAACCGGTCCTTGTTCTTATTGGGAGAAGTAGTTGGATTAATGACGTGTTCGAAGGTAATCTTTTAGCTCGCGTTCACTCCTTCCCAGAAATCACCCGCACACATCCTAAATACAAAAATGATATATTTTTAAGTTATGGAACAGAGGGTTCTATTGTAACAGATTTAAAGTTTAGGGGAGACATTAGAACGCTTTACAACATCCCCCAAACTTTTTATGCAAGCCAACAATATACCGACCTTAAACAGCTATTTGAAACTCAATCGCTAGATAGCGCAGAAGTTGATAGTCAGCTAACCGAACTGATAAAATTTGTTTTTGTGAACTCCTACAGTGAGGAATTATCAGAATTAGATGAGCGTAGGCTTGGTGCGACTGAGGCAGCTGATAGACAAGCAGCCACGGCTCGATTGGCGGAAGTAAACGAGGTAATCACCGAGGTAACAAACATAAAAACACTAAATTACACCATCCATAAAGAGTATTTAGACGCCTTCCCACAACTACTCTCCGAATTCTCAGACCAGGACCTTCTTGATGAAGGGTTTAAAGATATCTCCTCAGCTAGAAAAATTACAAGCATCCTTGGAACCAAAGATATCGCTGAGCTACTGTTCCCTGTTAAATTTGATGAGAAGGGATACCCGATTCAGGAGTCGTCCCATACGTCTTACGACGTGATGTACCGTCAACTGGACGTAAGTCATTTTTATAAAAAATTATCCGAGGTTAGTGATGCTGCTATGGACGCCAAATGGAACTACATTGAGCTAGCACAAAACGAATCTTGGGTTATAAACCTAACTACATTAGGTATTCCAGAAATAGATATAATGGGTGCGGAGTTTTTTGCGAGAAATGTACATCTAGACGTTCACTCTCCTAGAGGCGATTTTGGTAGAAGTAGTGCCACAAAATCCGGTCTTCACTGGCTCAGTGGACGGTATAAAATCACTGGAATAAAACACGATTTATCCCCAGACCACGGATATACCACCTCGTTATCTTTGGTAAAAATCCCCGGAGAATTTCTAAAAATATAATGCCTACACCATCCCCATCCAACGAGTCTTCTTACGTTTCTCAAGCAGAATCAAATTTAGTAACAACCCCCGCCCAACGGGAAGCCGCTTTTGGGCAGACCGCTGCAGTCCCAACGTTTGGGTTTGGGATTGTGAGAGAGTGTAGCGACAGTGGTAAAAGCGGGACGATACAAGTACAGTCTGATATTTTTGGAGATAAAACGCTACCGTGCGCGTATGTATCTCCTGTAGGGGGCGGGGGAGCCGGTCTTTTCGCTGTGCCTGGGATAGGTGCAACTGTTTTAGTGGCTACGATACCTTCAAAAAATCCTCCTGTAACCAATGTGTGGATGGGGTGTTTATATCCTGCAGGACAAATGACCCCTAAATCTTTTATATCTCAGCCTTTCGCTAAAACGGATGTGGAAGTCGCTAAAAATGAGGTTCCTGAGTACACTCCGCCACGAGGGGTGTCAAACGCAGCCACCGCAGGTGCTGGGTGTCCTGACGAAGACACCATTTACGCAGATAATAACCTACCTAACTCTTACGTCTTTAAACATCCGGCTGGTCACTCTTTAAGAATGACTAAAAAAATAACTCCCGAACGCAACCAAGACGAAATAGTTATTCGAACCGCTTTAGGAAAAAGATTATGTTTAAGTGATGCACCTGCATCTTTTGGAGGAAATTCCCTGCAGTTATTAGATAGCGACAATAACGGTCTCTCTATTTACACTCAAACCCCGGAGCCCGTAATACAGGTTGAAACCGTTGGAGACATCAACACTATTTCCCGAGCCGGAGATATTAATAATACTATCGGTGCTGCTGCGAAAGGTAAAAAAATTAGATTAACTAACGGAAGTTCAAACGGTCATATCGGAGTGAGTGGTCTAGGAATAAATGGGACCATTGACCTTACTGCCACTAAATCCATAACATTAAGTGTAGGAAATTCTAAAATCACGATAGCGTCGGAAAAAATATCCATCGACACACCTAACATTCAGATTACCGGTCAACAAGGTTCCGAAATGAGCTTAGGAGGGGTCACCTTCTCTAACCACTCACATCTGACCACTATGAATGTACCTGCGGACGGTATAGCTATAAGTTCTACCGGCACCGGCACAGGCACAGGAAACCTTGGGCTACCTGTCGCGACCACGGTGGAAACCACAGGGGGCAATAGCAACGATTTCTCCACACAAGGCTATGCGAGCGCACCTCTAAACGCCGACCCTACCCCAGATAACTTCGACCCTCCTATCCAACCGGAAACAGCATAATCCATTTAAAACGTCTAACCGCCCTAAATAATACAAGAAAATGATTGCCCTTACAGAAGCTATGACCGCCTTGATGAGTACGAAAAGCCTCATCTCCATGGCAAATTTATTTGTGGACCAAGCGAGTACCATAAGAAATAAAATCGCATCTAATGAAACACAAGCCAATGCATTAGAAGGAAAATCAGATGTGGTTACCAGCACCAATGGACGCCAACAAATAAGTGCGGGAAGTACAGACCCAGCTTCCCCTGCTACCGCCCAAGCAGATGCCAACGCCGTAAAAGCTGTTGCAGCTACAGGATACTCACCTTTCGCTCCCGGAACAGTACCAGGCGAGCCCGAGGAATCAACTTTATCGGAGATGTATGACAGCGTAGCTGAGTTCGCAGGAGATGGTCTCAACACGATAAATAAATATGCGGCTAATGTATATGCTTGTATCGCAGCCTATAGGGGCGCAGTAGCAGCTCTTAATATTCTTTTAGGTTTACTTGAAAAAAATCAAAAAGTTATAAACGACACGTTACGCAAAAGAGCTGCTGGAATCGAACCCGAACCAGAAATTAATTTTGCGGTATTGGACTTACCTGGGTTACCTCCCGAAATTAGAAAAGAAATTGAAGACGCTAAGGTTGATTATGATATTTTAGTAACTCGACAAGTCATTACTCCTCTCGCGGAAGTCGCTGCCCGAAAGGAAGCGCTGGCGCTTGTATTTTCTGGTGTAGGAGAAAAGGAGCCTATCTTTGATTTAGAGTATGGTCCTCCTATCTCTGCGGGTAACAAATTTATTTTGTCTAAAGACGGGCTATATTATAACTCACGCACTGAAGAAGTTCCTGTTATAAATCCTCTAGAAGGAAGTCCTAAAACATGGGATTTAGATTACGCTTCTAATGCCGGAGGTAGAGGACTAACCTTCTCAGAAGAAGATAGTCAAGAAAACCTCGGCACAGTATTTCACTTAGATAGTGATATAGGAAAGGGAAACCCTCTAGCAGAGGCTTATCATAACTTTGACGATGTGCTACAGCAATTTCAAGATGATAAAATATCTCAAATAACCGAAGTATCGGGTTACGTAACTGAATTAATAGGCAATGGATACGGTGATGATGATGCCCTGGTCCAATCTTACACGGCTCAATTAGCCGGAGTTGCCGCAACTTACGATAAAAAAATAAAGAAAAGAAAAAAACAATTAGATTTAGCGGCGGTCTACGGTAGAGATAACTTTTTCCTTACAACACGTGACCATCCTTTAGGAGAAGGATTATTTTTTCAATATCAAAATCCTATAGGAAAAGCGTTTGAGTACAATTTACGTTATAAAGATTTAAATAACAAACTAAAAAGGCTTACTTTTTTATCCATACAGACTGATGAAGGTCCTAAAACTGTAGCCTGGAATAAATCCACAAATGAGATTACCGACGTCGCTAATGAAAATACAGTAATGGCTGCGGTCGGTGAATGGAAACAAATACCTCGTATCCCCTTAAATGATTTTTCGTATTTACGAGAAGAGGACATTACCCTAGACACCCAGACTAAACTTACACTTTTTTCCGAAGATTTAGATACAGTAGTGGTTCCTCACCAGGCTCGTTATGTAGTAGCTCCTAATACCCCTGAAAATTTCAGTGATAAGCTATCCGTAGACCCTGCATCTCTCGGCGACTGGGTTAAAAGAAAGGGTACTCGTAGTTTGAGTGGTTCTAACCCTCTATACAAGTCCTTAACTGATGATATCGTTGGCGACAAATTGGTTGCATGTTATAATTTCTTAGACCCTGAAGCTATAACTCAACCATCAGGAACCTTGTACGCATTAAATAATGCAGCTGAAGGTTCGACCAGACTTGACGCTAAGTTAGTAGGAACAAGCGCCCAACGACTTTTCCCTTCTGGAGTAGGAACTGCTTATTTTGGAGGAACCATTTACGATATGCACCTGTCCGAATCTGCAGTATGGGCTAATGTTAAAGGTTCTTATGCAAGGCTCCCAAATATTACCAAAGATTTTGAGGAATACAGACAACCTAACAAGGGAAGCAGACTATTAGATAATCTTTTTTACAGTATGGATGGAGTAACCTTGGATTTTTGGACGTATGTCCCCAAAGTTCACAGAGACATGACTGATGAGCATAGGTACCGTCTAGTTTTTGCTAACGAGAATAGCGGACCTGTCCCAGGACAATTTGTATTAGCTAATCCTAACGACCCATTAAACCAAACAACAGACGCAACAAAAACAGTAGGTATGATGATGGGATGGAGAGATAAAGGAACGCCTGAAAAAACCAGTGGCTTCGCAACTAGCGGTCTTGAGTTTTTTATAGCTCCTACCGTAGGACAAAACCAAAATTACACCCGCAATCCGAATACTAGTTGGGGTCATAGTGTATGTCTAGCTGAAAAATGGGGTAATGTTAGGGCTCCTAGACCGGCAGATGTGTCCGCGATTGGAATGTTTATTCCTAGCGGAACCAAAAATAACAGCGGGTCAAGTATAGCGGACGTAAGTAGCGGGTACCTGCACTTTAATGTCGCCTTTGATTATCAAATAAACGAAGTTAGGGTTTGTCTAGACGGGGAATTACTAAGCACCTCGTCCCTATCAGATGTATTAGGTGTTGCCCCTAACAGGTCGGTTATGCCAACTGCAGCTAAAATAGGTAAACACCCACCTTTACCTTCAGACCCAACTCGAGGAACCGCGCCAAGCCAAGAAAGTTTCTTAGGCGTTAACATTTACGACGAACCTCTAACCCCCGAGCGAGTCGCTTTCCCGGTGTTCACTCCGTGGATTATCGGAGGAGGATATACAGACAATATCCCAGGTATTGAAGGAGCCGATTATCGCCCAATGGGTTTCCTCGGTTCTAACACAAACAACACTTACCAACAAACTAAGCCGGGAGCTGATGTTAATACTACAACAATAACCGGGAAAACCTATATCACCGGGCAACATTCCCCTCCTCTATCTAGCAGTAAAGGGTCGGCTGGTCCTGATGTAAGGGTAATTCCTCGTAGTGGATTAGATGGTTTTGTAGGGAGTTTCAAGATTTACGGAAAGCCCCTAACTACTACTGAAGCCTTATCTAATTTTGATGCACAAAAAGGTTTCTTTAAAAATATATTAACCCCATAACACGATGGTCAATTTCAATCTACCTTATCAAAAAACCGAAAATAGAACCGATATTTTAGGTTTTGCATTTCCTATGAGGTTTGATGGAGTGGGAGGAGTATGTTCTCAAAATGAAAATTTGACCTCATTAAGAGATGGCGTCATTCAACTCATTATGACGAGTAGAGGAGCACGAGTAATGAGACCAGATTATGGCACCGATATCCGTCGCTCTTTATTTCAACCTCTTGACACCACTTTGATATCTACCCTACAAGCACAAATTACTCAAACTATCGCTACGTACGAACCTCGTGTTGTCGTACAGAAACTCGACCTCGTTCCTAACGAAGAACTAAACACTTTAACTATATCTTTGGTACTTTCTACGAAGAATGATTTACTTACCACGACAACTGTGGCTCTAACTGTATAATATGGCACAAGACTATTCCAAATTTTTCAACGGACTGTACAATACTTCCGGGTTTGACGGAACCATAGAATCCGATTTCTTAAAACTCGGACAGATTCCTGATGACCGCAAACCCGACTTAATTGATTATAACCTTAACGGTTTTAACGATTACCGTGCAGCTTTACAAAATTACTTAAAATCCGTTTACCCTCTGGACTACAATAACTTTGCTGCATCCGATTTAGGTCAAATGCTGTTAGAAATGTTTGCTTATATGGCAACCACGTTAACTTTACGTGCAGACATGACGGCTAATGAAATGTATGTCGATACTGTAAAGGATAGAAATAACCTTTCCCGACTACTGCAGTTAATTGGCGTATCTATGAAGGGACCGACCGCTTCTAAAGCCTCAGGAAGATTAAGTTTACCTTCTTTAGTTAATTCGAGTTATATATGGTCCGGAGGTGTTGTTATAAAAGAAAGCGATAGAAGAATAAGGGTAGTAAATCAACGTAGTGGCACCCCTCTTACTTATTCTATTATGCGCCAAAAAGCTGATGGAACTTTAAATCTTTGGTCCAAAGACCTTACAATACCTAAAAGTGATTTTACGGCTGCAGCACAAACTACCAATATTATGTTATTGGAAGGGGTAATTCAATCTCAGATTGGAAGATTCGGGAATGACGCTAACCGCCAGTCCATTTCCATAAAAAATGGTCCCGTGATTGAAGGTAGTATTGGAGTATCATCTACTGAAGATGGTGGCACTTACTACAATGAAATATCCAATTTGTATGTTGCGTCTGGCGGGCTAACTCCTGTATTTGAAAAGAAGTATAACCAAGATATGACATGTACCTTACTTTTTGGCGATGGAGTTCGAGGAAGAATGCCTACACCGGGCGCAAATTACGTAGTTACTTTTCGAACAGGAGGAGGAGTAAACGGAGATATAGCAAGAGAAAGTTTATCTGAAACTATTAACGTACTCAACGGAGTCACTAACATATCCGCGGATATAATAAACACGACAAAAGGGACAGGAGGCACTGCTGCGGAAAGCGTCGCGCATGCGAAACGCTACGCACCATACTTCTTTCGAACACAGTATCGAGCGGTTACCGGAGAGGATTATAACACTTTAGCAAATAGCTTTGTTGGAACCACGGGAAAATCAGCCAAAGCCATAGCATCCTTGCGTAAAAATGGCGCAGCCGCTAACGTTATTGACTTGTTTGTGTTGGGAAAAGCCTCGGAGAACCAACTTGAACGAGCTTCTGTAGCATTTAAAAAAGAACTACTGGATTACTTCCAAAATTATAAAATGCTTACGGATGACATTGTTGTTTCTGATGGGGTTATTCGAACCTTAGATTTAGTTGCAACCCTTTACATTGATAAAAGTAATCGCCGGAACGCAGATAATATCAAACAAAAAGCGGCAAATGAGTTAATAAAATACTTTAATATAGATAATATGGAATTTGGTCAAGTACTTTCATTAGCGGATATCAATAATTACATGTTACAAGTTCCTGAAGTGAGATTCTTCAAGGTTAATAATATCGACTCCGATATATATTTAAATTTCAATGAAATTATCCAACTCAATAACTTTGAGTTTACAGTCGAATTAGTATAATGGCATCAGACAGTGGACCAGAACAAGAGCATTTTAAAGCTAATTACATAGAAGTAATTAAGCGGATAGTGCCCGAGTTTTACGACGAGACAGAATATAGTTTGTACGGTGAAGAAGAAGATTTGCAATATAATGTATTAGCAAAGCTTCTTTACACTGCAAAAAATATGTCGTCACTAATCGATATCCCTGTCTCCTCCGTACAATTCGGAGGGTCAGCAGGAGCAACCTATTCAAGTATTCGGTTTGTTCCTTATTTTGTTCCTTTTAATAAGATAAGTAGAGTTTCTCCTTATACTTTTGAACGACATGTACTTAATCCATTAAATAAATCTTTACGTGATTTTACTAACGTCAATGATTTTAGTTCTTTCGTAATAACATCTGCTCTCCCGAACACCCATTTAAATTTTGTAACTGAGAAGTTCGTTTCTGGGTATAGTTCTATAGTAGACGCATCCAAAAACTCGGTCTCTTCTGTACAAAATGAACTTTTAGATAAGTTAGGTTGGGCTTATATGTTAAATACAAGTGGTAGAATCGAAGACACGAATTCTATTGCTCCCAGCTCCATTTTACTTAGTGGGATAACGCAGGACCTTTATTTAGGAAACGATATTACGGAAGCTAAAGGTGTGTCCATGTTAATGAAATGGATTCTCCGAAATTGTTTAGGGGGAGGAGCAAGTTGGACACAAATTCGACAAAACTACTTACCCCCTCCTTTTAACGTTTTGTCGTCGGTCTACGCCGACAATTATTATGCGTCAGGCTCACAGTTAGTAAGCGCCCTGGATACGATGGTGAATGTTTGGGTTAATGAAGATGACCCCAACTCTCTATACTTTAAAGATATTGTAAATGCTTCTTTGCTCGGTCTCGATGTGAGACGAATGGAGAATGCAGGTCCTATGGGCAAAATGTTGAAAGCTTTAGCTTATGCGTTTTATGATGTTAAAGACACTATTCGAGACGTACAGTTTTTGTTAGATATTGATGAGTGCCCAGAAGAATTTTTACAATACCTAGGTCGATACCTTGGATGGACATTCTTTACTACCGACCCCGCTAAATGGAGAGAACAACTTAAGCAAGCAATTTATTTATACAAAGCAAAAGGAACACGACAAGCTTTAACAAACGCAGTGCAGATGGTAATCCCTTCGGGTCTGTGGGATGCTAATAACCCCACATCTGGCATTCAGGAAATGTATGAATCATATGTTCCTAATTTAATTTATTATGTTATTAAAACGGAAACCGATTTCGGTAGTAACACTGAATCATATAACAAACTCATAAGAGCATGGAATAGGTCATTGGAAGCCTCGAGCATTCCTATGAAATTAACTAATTATGACCTGGACAACCCGGACAATAACGCTCGTTTCCTTACCGATTATATTTTACAGTACTTAAAC
>Ga0098056_1000486_pt1 | contig 16663 bp, 20 predicted proteins | sample 17BtaG_FD_92583 | JGI IMG/M metagenome (GOLD analysis project Ga0098056, IMG submission 92583) | Marine viral communities from the Subarctic Pacific Ocean - 17B_ETSP_OMZ_AT15314_CsCl metaG | ecosystem: Environmental > Aquatic > Marine > Oceanic | place: Subarctic Pacific Ocean | collected...
GTTGGGTCTTGCCGATAATAAGCAGTACCTTGCGAGACTAAAGGAAGAACTCCACGTCATTGATGACCGAGGCTTCTCTAAGTATTTCTTGACTATGAAGGCAATCGTTGATGTTACAGACACAATGATGCTCGCCGGTCCCGGTCGCGGTTCTGCTGCTGGCTCACTTGTTGCATACGCTCTCGGCATCACGCAGGTCGATCCTATCAAGTATGACCTCCTGTTCTCTCGCTTCTTGCGTTCCGACGCGAAGGATTACCCAGATATTGACTACGACATCAGCCGCCCGATGGAACTCAAGGACAAGTTGATTGAGTTGTGGGGAGAGGACTGTGTTGCTCCAATCTCAAACTGGAACACTCTACAGTTGAAGTCTCTTATCAAGGACATTTCAAAGTTGTATGGTATTGAGTTCGGCGAAGTTAACTTGGTTACCAACGCAATGATTAAAGAAGCAACTCCGCTTGCTAAGGCAAAGCACGGCATCAAGGCTGGTATGTATACCCCAACTTGGGAAGAAGTACTTGAGTTCTCTGATTCTCTCAAGGGATTCTTGGGTAAGTATCCAAACGTTAAGACACACGTTCGTGCTCTTGTTGGTCAGGTTCGTTCTGCGTCCCGCCACGCTGGTGGTGTTGTGATTGCTGAGGACTTGGATAAGAACATGCCCCTCATCAACTCCAAGGGTGTCCGCCAGACCCCCTGGTCTGAGGGTCAGAACGTCCGTCACTTGGAGCCAATGGGATTCATCAAGTTCGATCTTCTTGGGCTCTCTACCCTTGCTATGATGGAAACTGCGATTGAGTTGATCCTCAAGCGCCACCACGGCATCGCAGAGCCAACTTTCAAGCAGGTTAAGGACTTCTATGATACGAAGTTACACCCCGATGTTATCAATCTAGATGATGCGAGAGTCTACGAAAATGTTTTCCACAAGGGCAACTTTGTGGGTACATTCCAGTTCACTGAGTCTGGTGCTCAGAACTTCGCAGAGCGAGTAAAGCCAAACAACATCATTGATGTTTCCGCTATTACTTCTATCTATCGTCCCGGTCCTCTGTCCGCAAATGTTCATGAGGATTACATCGATGCGAAGGAGAGCCCACAATACATCAAGTATCTAACCCCGCAGGTTCAGGAGATCACCGAAGAAACGTTTGGTTTCTTGATCTTTCAGGAACAAATCGCCAAGATTGCTCACGCACTCGGTAAGGATCTAACTCTTGACGAGGGCAACTTGCTTCGTAAGCTTCTAACTAAGAAGGGCACAGGCAAGGGTTTTGAGGTCAAGGATGCGATTCACAAGAAGTTCATTGATGGCTGTGTGGAAAAGGGCATCAATAGGGGTGAAGCACAGAGTCTATGGGAAAAGTTTGAATACTTCTCTGGTTATGGCTTCAACAAATCCCACGCTGTTTCCTACTCTATCATTTCTTATCAGTGTGCTTGGCTCCTGACTTACTTTGAGGCAGAGTGGCTTGCTGCTTTCCTTGATAAGGAACCCGAGAGCAAGAAGGAAAACGCAATCAACATCGCCAAGTCTCTTGGTTACGCGATTGCCCCTGTTGATGTAAACACTTCTGGTAGGACTTGGGAGATTGGCGATGACGGCAAGACCCTCATTCAGCCCCTCACGAGTATCAAGGGTTTTGGTGAATCTGCTATGGAACAGGTTCTCAATCACAGACCCTTTACCGACATTGAGGACTTTTTGTTCCGAGAAGAAGTAAAGTATGCTAAACTAAATAAGAAGGCTCTCGATGCTCTGTGTAGGGCAGGTGCTATGGACTCTCTCATTGACGATAGATTTACAGGACGCAAGCACTTCTGGTCTGCTGCTGTTATTGATCGACCAAAGACCAAGAAGAAGTTTCACGGTAACATTGAAATCTACAGAGGTGAGGGAGATTTCAGCGAAGAAGAGATTATCCAGTTCAAGACAGACCTTACCGGTGTGTTCCCTATGAACTTGGTCATCAGTGTAGAAACGATCGAGAAACTCAAAGAAAAGTTTATCCCACCTATCTCTGAGTTTGATGAGGAACTCCAACTCTGCTGGTTTATTCCACGCAAAGTTACGCCCAAGAAGACAAAGAAGGGCAAGGAGTATTGGATTTTGGAAGTCATTGATTCCAACAATGAGACAGAAAGAATTAGATGCTGGGGTGTTGACCCCAAGAAGGACAGGATTCATGTGAATCGTCCTTACATGTCGAGACTACAATACGATCCGAAGTGGGGCTTTTCCACTAGGTCGGTTTACAGAAACTTTAGATTGCTAGGCTAACAAATAAAGGAGGTAAGCATGGCACAGAAGAAGGTACAAAAGACAGCGCAGAAGAAAAAGACTAGTATTGGTAACAGTCCGCGAACAAAGACCGGAAAGCCGGGTCCGCACGGCGGAAACAAGCACTACAAGAAGCGTTACCGAGGACAGGGCAAGCGCTAAACACGAACCTCCTATCTATTTAAGATAGGGGGTTTTATGTTTTGCGAACAAAAGACTTAGTTAAGTGGCACAGAGCCGTTAATGAAATAAGATATAAGCACAATGAAGTAGAACTGCTTCAAGAAATGGCTGACGAATACAATCCCATTTTCAACAATCATGTTAGAAAGCATTGTGAAGAAAACGGTATCGATCTTGAAGCAGCCCAAAAACGCGCTGGATTAAGCGTATCGGTCAAGAAGAGCAAAGAGAACCACGCGAGAAAAGAAGAGTCAAAACTTCTTAGCGATGGTGAATCTAGCGAAGAATATAACGATGAAGGCTCAACCCTAGACTCAGAAGTAACAAGACCGTCGGTAGAAAACAGCGAGATGCACGATATCTTCAAAAAACTTTTTAAGAAGCTCGCACTCCATCTCCACCCAGATAAGGTTATGGGCTTGACAGATGAGGAGAGACAAGATAGATTAGAGATGTTCAAGGAAGCCAAGAGAGCCTTGGATGAGGAGCGTTATTTTTTCCTTCTTGATCTCTCCGATCGCTTCAACATAAAATTACCCAGTAATTACAAACAACAAACCAGATGGATGAAAGCAAGATCGAAAGAGCTTGATAAAGAAATCTTATCTAAGAAAGCAAGCTTCAATTATGCTTATGCGGATTGCGATACAGATGTGGAGAGAAGCAAGGTTGTTGAAATGTTTTTGAAACAAGTATATGGAATCTAAAATAGCGAAATTCTCAAAAAATTTTTGAGCCAATTTTTCCAGATTTAGAGGTTATAATGGAACATCTTATGAATTGCCATGGCGAATGGATGCTTCTTTTTAGTTGCATTTCTTCACTCCCCATGTTACGATACTGGTATAAGCCAAATAAGGAGGGCTCTTGATTACTGATATTGTTATTGGTCTCCAGCACGGAGACGAGGGTAAAGGAAAGGTTACCCACCACCTATTAAAGAGTGGAGAGTACACTCATTGCGTTCGTTTTAATGGAGGCTGCAATGCTGGGCACACGATCATCCACGACGGAAAAAAGTTTGTAACCCATCACATACCAGCAGGCGTGTTTTTCGGAGTTACGTCGGTAATTGGTAACGGTTGCGTGATTGATCCGATGAAGTTACAAGAGGAGATAGACTACTTAGAATCCTACGGAATCCCCGTGAGGCAAAATTTAAGGATCGCAAGCAATGCTCATGTTATCACCGAACAACATAAAGCCGAAGACGGCGTTGACGAGAAGATTGGAACAACTAGAACCGGTAATGGTCCCGCTTACCGTGATAAGTATGCTCGTACTGGCGTGCGCGCCTGTGACGTACCTTCTCTTGTTCCTTTCGTAGTAAACATTTACGAAGAACTTAGAGGCGATACTGTAATCTTAATGGAAGGAGCCCAAGGCTTCTGGCTTGACCCAGATTGGGGTGACTACCCATACGTCACTTCCTCACACACCGGTACAGCCGCAGCCATCCAGAACGGCATCAGCCCTCGTTCTATTCGTAATGTTTGGGGCATCATTAAGGCTTATGAGACCTATGTGGGTAAGCGCCAGTTCCAGCCCACCGAAGAAGTTTTTGATCGTATCCAAGAGGCTGGACAAGAATTTGGAGCCACCACGGGGCGTGTACGGCAGTGTAATTGGCTAAATGTAGATGAGATCCATCAGGCTATCCAGATGAATGGGGTTAATCGTCTTGTCGTAAACAAGATGGACGTTTTGCGCAAGGTGGGCACTTGGGGCACAACTGAGGGTCCGTTTTACGGTGAGCATCATTTCCGTGTCTTCTTGCAAGAAGAATTTGGACCGAGAGTAGGAATAGATAAGATTTATTTCTCCGACAACCCAGCATCAATTAACGAAGAAAATCCCTTGACGGCAGCCGCCTGACCGGTTATATTATAGGTGTCGTTGGAGGACAGATGAGCAAGAACTACGGATACGCCTGCATTTGTATGCAACTTTCTAACCCGCAAGATTTCGGTGGTAAGAAGAAAGATAGAATTACCACCAATCGCTCCATGATCAAGAGAACATTTCAAGAGAAGGGGATCGAGTATGCGTCCTCCTTGTCTCTCCTAAATGTACTCGATCTCCAGAAGGTTCTCGAATGGAATGTCGAGCACGGGATCAAGTTCTTCCGTCTGTCCTCCAACATTTTTCCTTGGGCGTCAGAGTACCAATTACACGACATGCCTGACTACGAAGCAATCTATGAGGCATGTGAGAAGGCAGGCAACTATGCCCGCCAGCACGGCATTCGCCTTACTTCCCACCCTGGTCCGTTTAACAAGTTGGCGTCTCCAAATGAGCGCGTGTTTGAGAACACCAAGCGTGACTTGGAGATCCATGGCGAGTTCTTCGACATGCTTGGCTTGCCCCGAGATCACTACGCAAAAATCAACATTCATGTTGGCGCAGCCTACGGAAACAAGCCGGTCGCACTAGATACTTTTGTAAGGAACTTTGAACGCTTGCCGGAATCAGTTACTTCTCGCTTGACTGTGGAGAATGATGATCGCGAATCGCTTTACTCAACTGTGGAACTCTACGAAGGTCTATTTGGACGGACTGGTATTCCGATTGTCTTTGATTACCATCATCATGGTTTTTGCACTGGCAATCTTAGTGAGCGAGATGCGCTTGAAGTCGCAATCTCGACGTGGGGAGACATCAAGCCTGTAGTTCATTACTCTGAGTCGAGAGCAGAAGAAAAGAAGGATGCAAAGATTCGCGCCCATGCCCACTCAGATTACGTCAATGGACCTATCGATGACTACGGCTACGACCTCGATGTCATGATCGAGGCGAAGGCTAAGGAACTCGCCCTGTTCGGGCTTCAAAAAAACGACGCTGAGCGCTTGACAGCAGCAGCGTGACCGGTTATCTTATAAAAAATTAAGGAAAAAATATGAGTGAAGTAGAAGACACAATCAGTATGCACATGAGCAACCGAAGTATTTGGAATGTTGTAAACCTTCTGGGACAAGGTGTTCCGATCGAAATGTCTTTGAGAGAATTAGTCCAGAATGCATTTGAAGCATGTAATCGTGGCTCAGCGCACTCTGAAAAGCACGTAAGGGTAAATAAAGATTCACAAGGAAACATAACTGTTATTAACTATGGAGGAGATTTCTTTTCCCTAGATGCAGCGAAAGAGAATCTAAACACTCTTGGTAATTCGGGTAATAGCTCCGATATGGTTGGTAACTTCGGTGTCGGTGCAAAGATTTCTGTTCTTGCAAACGACCATGAAATTCGCTATTCTTCAAAAAAAGAAAATGAAAAGAATGGAACAAGTTTTACCATTGGTGTGATTGGGTCGCAAGATTATGGACTAAAAGATATGAAAATCTCTTCTTTTTCCATGAAAGAGTTTTCTAAGAGTGTCACTTCTGCGACTATTATCTCTGAAGCTGGAGGCTCATGGGATACTTTTAATGCAGCGCTTTCACCAAATAATGGAGTTTCTGGCTGGAATATTGGAAAGTTTTTATCAAACAGGTTTTTCAAAACACGTTGTAAACTAGATGTTGCCACTTATAACAAAGATGGCAAAAGCAAATATGTGCGTGTTCATGGGGCACTTCATTGTATGAAGCAAACCCAGAGATACGGCAAGTTTAACCTCGTAGGCAATAACATTCCCGCCGGTACTATTGCACACTGGTGCATCATGAATGAAAAGAAGACCAATAGAAACAAGTTTCTTCAGGATTATTATATTGGCTTTTCTTTGAGGGATGAATTATTAACTAATCTTGATAATTCTTGCGCATCTAGAACTACAGATTTCACAAAATGTGGAGTACTTAGCAACGCCAATCGTCTTGTTGTAATTTTTGAGATTCCAAATGACTCTGGTTTTGTTTGGAATGGAGCTAGAAACAATATTCTTTACGACAAAAAAAGCATCAAAAAAGATGATTTTTATGCTGCATTTAGAAAGCAGATGCCAGATAAGATCAGTGAATTGCAGATTGAAAAAGAATATGAATTTGATCTTGATAAAATACAAAAAGAATTAATGAAAGAACTCAATGATTTCTTTATGTCTTCTCTTGGTCCTTTGTTAAATTCTTCTGGTCGCAAGCCGAGTTCTGGTGGCGGTACGACTCCTACCTCATCCACATCAGGACAAAAATTTAAGTTTAGTCTTAATAAGATACCAAACTTGGTAGAAAGTGATAATGAAGACGCACCAATCGTTTCTTATTTAGTTGATTCTAATACAATTGTGGTTAATCACGGATCTCCCGTTTTTAAACTTCGGAGAAGTAAAATCGTAGAGAACGCAGATAAAGACTATAATTTAATTTCAGACAAAGAAATCGATGGAACTATTAGAGGAGAAATCTATCGTGGTGCAGTATACGCTATGGCTGAATTTTATATGGTCGAAGGAAAAAATCACACCCCCGAAGAGGTAGAAGAATTTTTAACACCCGATAAACTTGATTGTTGGGGAATGACAAATAATAGAGCAGTTAGGGTCCGTCTCGGACATCGCCTGACGCGACTCATGAATTCTCTTGACACCTGACGATCACCCGGTTACATTACAAACATAACAAGGAGAACACCATGTCTACATCAACTGAAGAGAAGAAGCGCTACGTGCTGGAGTACATCCGGTCACTCGTGGCAATCGAAGAGGCTATGGAGCCTTACAAGGAGCAGAAGCGAGAGCTACGCACCGAGTACCGCGAGCAGGGTTGGCTTAGCACCGACGAGATTCGTGCGGCTGTGAAGGCTTATCGTCTGTTCAAGGGCAAGGTAGACATCGATGATGTTTACGACAACTACAAGGCACTTTCCGGTGCAACTGGAGAGGCAGAGTGATTATCGAGTATCATCGTCTAGATAAGTTCGTAAAGTCACCCACCCGCTCAAATCCATCAGATGCCGGATTGGACGTTTATGCCCACTTGGAGGATCCTGTAACGATTGCTCCCGGTGAGTCCGCCCTAATTAAGACCGGTTTGCGTTTTGGTATTCCACATGGGTACATGCTACAGGTTATGAACCGTTCAAGCGTAGCAGCAAAGCGCAGTCTTGTAGTCGGAGCGCACGTTATTGACTCAGGTTATGATGGAGAGGTATTTATCAATCTACATAACATTGGAGCAGAACCACAGGAAGTTAGGTTCGGTCACAAGATTGCCCAACTAGTTATGGTTCCAGTGGTTCATTTCCGCGCCCGCGAAGAACCTAATGGAAACATTTACGATGACCGGACTCCTATTAGCATTTCAGATCGTGGAGACGGGGCACTCGGTAGCACAGGAGGATAAGTTATGGCTACTTCATTTTTAACAGAAAAGGCACCACCAGAAAAGAAAGCACTCTATGGTGCCCTTGGGGTGTATCCAGATAAGAACACTGCTCTCGCAGAGTTGATTGATAACTCTGGAGAATACGGAAACACTACAAAAGTTAAGATTGAAGCAAGAGGTCATAGCATTATCATTAGTGACGATGGTGCTGGCTTGAACGCAGAGTCTATGGTTTCTATGTTTCGCATCAAGCGTAATGAACACGCAGAAGGTGAGACAGGAAAGTTCGGCTATGGGTTCAAGTCAGCAACCGCTTTCTTGGGCACAGACACAACTGTGCTTGGAAAGCAGGGAGATACATTTACTTGGGGCAAAGCTGAGCCCAATGAAGACTGGCAGTACGAGATAACAGTCGTTCCTCGTGGTGACGTAGATTATGAGAAGTACGAGACTCTATGGAACGAGAACAAAGCAACAAACAGCAACTCTGGAACAGTTATCTTTATTAATTCTTTGAAAGAGGAATTTACTGATGTTGATGCTGCCCATCTTCAAATGTTTGTTTCAAGAACATACGCTATTAATTTTAAGCAAAAAGCTATTGGCGTAAAATTGAACGGCTCACTGGTTCCGTATGTTAAGCTGTTTGGAAACCCACACTCTCCTGAGTTTGCCAAGAAACAAATGACCTTTGGAGATACCTCCTTTGCTGTATCTATCTTTGTAAGAGATAACGAAAGCCAGCACTCTGGGCTCTCCATTGTTAGAAATAACAGGCTTATCGTCAGCGGATTTGGTATGGGTATCCCTGGTATTTCTGAACCAACCATGGCAGAGTATCAGGTTGTTTTATGGTGCGATGACAAACTAGACGAATCTCTAAAAATGACCCCCATGAAGACAATTAGCCCAAATCAGGCAATCAACAGGGCATTCCGTCGCGTTTTCTTTTTCCAATCTGGTTTGTCCAATGAGATTAAAAAGATTATTGAATCTGCCCCCGCCGCAAGCGAAGTACACGTCCCACTAAATCAGCATACAAAGACATTAAATAGTCTTGCCGTGCTTCGAGAAAGTTTACCAAGCAAGTTTGCGGCTTATATCGAGGAGAGAGAAAAGGCACTTTCATCTAAGCCCGCCCCACCCGCCTCCCAAAAGGTTGGAGATAAATTCATCAGCGTGATTTCAGCGCCAAAAATTTCCACCTCCGCAACCACACCCACCGTCACAACGACATCGACCGACTTCACACAAGGTCTTTTCAACATCGACCTAAAACCCCTCGGCACAAACAACTTTATGTGGGCAGTTGAAGAACGCCTAATCAACAACAAGATACAAATCGTGGTAGTATTCAACTACGATATCTCGTTTGTTCGAGGCATCATCTCGGGACCTCGCAATGAAGTAACAAAAGATTTTATCAACGATGCCATTGCGCAAATTGTTTATTCGAGAATTCAAGTTGACAGCGTAATCGAAACAAGTTACAAGAACACATACCGCAACATTTCGCGGATCAAATCACAACTATTTGGAGGATAAGTGGATAAGAACACAACGCAGGTAATGTTTAGCTCAAAGTCAAACGAGTGGGCTACACCCCAATCGTTCTTCGACAAGCTAGACAACATCTTTGGTCCTTTTACCCTGGACGCTGCCGCATCAGCCGACAACTACAAGGTCGCAACTTACTACACCCAAGCCGACGATTCACTTTCACAGGACTGGGGAGGAAACCGAGTATTCCTAAACCCACCTTATGGAAGAGGATTAAAAGACTGGATTCGCAAGGGCTACGAAGAAGGGCAAAAGAACGATACCACCGTCGTTATGCTCATCCCAGCCCGCACAGATACTCAGTATTGGCATGACTATGTAATGAAGGCAGACGAGATTCGCTTCGTCCGTGGACGTATCAAGTTTGGCGACGGCACCAACTCAGCACCATTCCCGTCCGCCGTGGTGGTGTTCCGTCAATCATCGTTCAACGGACCCCGCATCACTGGTATGGAGAGACCGTGAACCGCGAACAAAGACGAAGATTAAAAAAGAAGAACAAGGGTAACGAAAAATTAGTAAAGAAAATGGAAGCTTTCGAGCACCGTCCCGATAACTGCTCCGCATGTGCCGCCCCATTTGACGCAAAATCAAAAGAACACGCACTAACTTGGCGAGTAGTGGTCCGCGAGAACCCCACACACGTTTCCCTGTTTTGTCCAAATTGTATTCAAAAAGCACAGGAGGCACTAGATGTCAACAACAAAGAGTGATCCGTTCAGCCTCTATAACAATGAAGGTCTAAGCGGTCTTGAAAAAATCGCCCACCGCGAAGCGGTCAACCACCCTTCGCACTACAACGCAGGAAGCATTGAAGTAATTGACGCAATTGAAGATTGGGGACTTGACTTCAACGCCGGTAATGTGGTAAAGTATGTAGCGAGACACCAACACAAAGCTAACCCGGTGGAAGACCTCAAGAAGGCTCGTTGGTATCTCGACCGAATTATTGAAAGGATTGAAAAATGCCAGTAAGCAGAATTAACCGCCGCAACCTAGACCAAATTCTAGGCGGAAAAGTTGACGGCGAACATGAAGTAGTAATCAAACTCTACGGTTCCAATTGTCACCTATGTCATGCACTCAAGCCAAAGTTCGTAGACATCTCTGACGAATACGAAGATGTACACTTCTATGCTTTCAACATGGAAGAGGGCAACGGACTGGAAAAAAAGTGGGGCTTTGAGGGCGTGCCCTCAATTTGCTATGTTCGCACCGGGGGGCTTCGCCCTCGTGTACAATTCATGGAGGATCCGGCGAAGCCTCATAAAGAGACATGGTTTGATCCCACCGGAATACGAATCTTCATAGACAAGAACAGGAGCTAACAATGCAAGAGGCACTAACTTATGATGATGTTCTGCTCATCCCCCGGTATTCCGATATCCGCTCTCGATCTGAAATTGACATTTCAACTGATATGGGGAACGGATTCACCTTGGAACTACCGATCTTTGCGTCACCGATGGACACAATCTCTAATGACTACATGGCGCAGGCTATGTGCGCTGCTGGAGGATCAGCAATTATTCACCGCTACAACGCCCCCAAGCAGCAAGCAGAACTGGTAGCAAATGCTCGCGAACTGGGAGCAAAAAAGGTCGGCTTCGCCGTAGGCGTAACTGGTGATTTCTTGACCCGAACGGAAGCCTGCCTAAATGCGGGCGGAAATTTTGTTTGCGTAGACGTGGCGCATGGGCACCACGTTATGATGAGAGAGGTGCTTGCATCGATTAGACGTGATTTTGGTGATGACCTACACATCATGGCTGGTAATGTTGCAACCTTGGAGGGAATCAACGCCCTTGCCGATTGGGGAGCCAACTCTATTCGTTGCAATATCGGTGGAGGATCTATCTGTTCTACCAGAGTTCAGACAGGTCATGGACATCCCGGCTTACAGACAATCATTGATTGTTCTCGCACCGATCGAGATGTTACTATTATCGCAGACGGGGGCATACGCAACTCTGGCGATATTGTGAAGGCACTTGCCGCAGGAGCCGACGCTGTTATGTTGGGCTCTTTGCTATCAGGCACCAAGGAAACGCCAGGAGAGGTCTTTACAGACCCGTCAGGCATGAAGTATAAGACCTACCGGGGCATGGCTTCCAAAGAGGCACAGATAGAATGGAGAGGTCGCTACTCATCGTTTGAGGGCGTATCCAGCACCGTTCCTTATCGCGGCAAGGTTCGTAATGTTCTTGGTGATTTGGAGCGAGGCATTCGCTCTGGGCTCTCATACTCAGGTGCTCGCACCATTACCGAACTACAAGCCAAGGCTCATTTTGTCCGCCAGACCTCCGCAGGACTAGGCGAGAGCCGAACCCACATCCAAACAAGGAAGTGGTAAATGCCAGACGATCCAAACTACGGAGAAGACATAAAGTCGATCCGCTTTTGGGTTGGTGATGACGATCACGCTCGGCTTATCATAAGACTAAGACACAACAAATTAAAAGTATCTCAGTTTTTCCGTGCCGTGATCGATGGCGTTATTCAGGAAGATCCTAATCTTATGGCTTTTATGGAAGATTATGTTCTTGAACATAAGATCCTAAGCCGCCAAAGGTTTACCAAGTCCCACAAACTAAAAAAGAAAGGACAAGAAACTTTGGAAGATTGGGGTCTGCTTGATGACGCTGAGAAAGAAAACCTATTTGACTTAATCGCAGAGGAGTTCCCCGACTTATGAATAAAAAAGATTTATTGGTATGTGCTCAACAATGCCTTAAAGATAAGGAACGTTGTGGTGCGAGTGGATGCAAGTTCCACATTGATTATGAAGAAGAGTTTAATTGTTCTCTTATCTCGGTCTATAAAAATGGACCCATGTCTTTGCGTGAAATAGCAAAAAGAGAAGGTCTTTCATTCGCAAGAATAAAGCAGATACAAGATAAAGCACTAATTAAATTACAGAAGCGTTTACCAGAAGGCGAAGAATTATTGGCTTCTTCTGGTGATGTAGACTATTTAACATTGAGTTTTTAAGGAGATTTAAAACTATGGCTCGTAAGACACTATTAACAGAATCAGAGATTCGCCAGTTCATGAAGCTAGCGAACATTAAGCCAATTGGCGAAGGCTATGGCAAAATGCCTAAGCCTGGAGATCGCGCTCGCCACGCTGCTGGCAAGCGTGACGAAGAAGAAACAATGGAAGAAGCCGAACAAGAGGTCGTAGAAGAAACTGACGAAATGACTGAAGAGGTAGGCGATCTTGGTCAAGAGCTTCCCGTTGAGGAACAGGAAAAGATGGAAATGGACATGGACGCCCCAGAACCTGCCCCCGAGGGCGGCGAAGAAATGGACATGGAAATGGGCGCTGAAGAGCCCGCACCCGAAATGGATATGGACATGGGTGATATGGGCGGCGACATGGGCGCAGCCGAAGGCAAGGAAGAGCAGTTTGCAGACATCGTAGACAAGCTCGCAGATCTACTCGGTCTTGATGCCGACGTAGAAGTTGGTGGCGAAGAAGAGATGGAAATGGGGGGTGAAGTTGACGCCGATGAAGGTGGTGATCTAGAAATGGCTGATGCCGCTCCCGAGGCAGAGATGGAGATGGGTCCAGAAGAGGATGAAGAAGAAGCAGATGAACCAATGATGGAAAGTGACGAAGATATTGTACAAGAAGTCGCTCGCCGCGTTGCTGCTCGCCTACTCCGCGAACAAAAGCAGGAAGAGGTTGCGAACAAGCTAGCCGAAAGAATCTTCCGTCGCTTGGCTTCAAAATAATAGCTTGACAGAAATCTCCTGAGCCGTTATATTAACCATCTAGGTAACCATCCTAGGTGGTTAATTTTTTTTGGAGACAAGATGGAAATTATAGTTAGCATAGTGTTGGGAGGCTGCTCATTCCTACTGGGGTGGGTAATGTGCTCTGGGCTCTACTTTTTCAGAACAACTAGATTAACGATGTCAATCTTAAAGATGTCTTACGTTTTCTACTTGACTATTATGAATAAGGGGTTAGAATACTTACACTACGCCCACACAAATAGGCTTGAGGCGCTTCGCAAGAACGATAAGTCTTATGGGCATGAAGAGTATGAAAGTTTAAAGAAAGATAATGATAAGCAAATTGAAACTTACAAAGACAATGCTATCACCTATTTACTCCAGGCTCACCCTGATTCATTCAAACAGGCTCTAGAGTTCGATGACTGGAAAGGGTCGCAAAGATTTTTAAACAACAACAAATACGCAGCAATTATTTTTTCAAAGGAGAACGGAAAATGATTCGTAAGATTATCGGCAAGATTGTAGAAACAATTCTACCACCAATTAACTCAGAAGAGGCTGGCAAGCCAGCAACAGACGGCTCCAAGCCAAAGGTCAAGACAGTCAGTCTTGAGGAACTACTCGGCGGCGCTGCACCACCCAAGGAGCCAGACCTTCGTGTGATTGGTCTATACTCCTCAGTTGAAGACGAGAAGATTGCCGAACTAACACAGGCTCTTCTTTACCTCAATGAAATGAACCGCCTACTACCCGAGGGCGAAGAAAAGAAGCCAGTTGAATTTTACATCAACACCTACGGCGGTAGCGCAGACGACATGTTTGCCCTTTACGATGTAATGCAGACCATCATGGAAGAAACCGAAATCCACACCATCGGTGTCGGTAAGGTTATGTCCGCAGGCACCCTACTCCTCGCAGCAGGAACAAAGGGTAAGCGCAAGATTGGTCGCAACTGCCGCGTAATGATCCACAACGTCGCAGCAGGCAACTTTGGAACTCTACCTGTTCTCGCCAACGAACTTGAAGCCATACAGCAGTTGCAAGAAGATTACATCACCGCTATGGTTGAGAACACCAAGTTCACCCGCAAGAAGTTGGAGAAACTACTTAATGAAAAGGTAAACATCTATCTCTCTGCCGAAGAGGCGGTTAAGTATGGTCTTGCCGACGAGATAATGTAAGGAGCAGATATGTCTGGTAGTTTGTTGACAATTCTCGAAATGCTGGAAGAGGCAATAGAGGTACAAATAGATGACCCGAATGTTATAAATTATGTTCATAAATTGTTCGCTACTGATGAATTAAAACACTCGTTTTCGGAAAAAGATCCAAGAAATTTAATCATCCAAGTCCCAACCTCAGACAGAGAAGAGGCATCCAATGCGCTCAAGGATTTTATTTCTTCAAAATATCCTCAATATACAGTTGGAATAGCAAATTCACGCGGAAATCCAATAGGCGTAAGTGTTTATAATCAAAAAAGGCGAGTAATAAGACGATTTTTGATGAAACCGATAAGTAGCGCCCTAATACGCAATAAAGGTGATGTTGCCGAAGGTTTACTAACTGCCGCAGTCGCTGCTTCTTTTGTTGCTGGGGGCAAAAGAATAACAACTGAGCAAGTTGAGGAATTTTTATTATCGGTTCAAAATCAAGAAAATGAATCAACAATTAAAGGTAAAGTTGATAAATCTTATACAATTCAAGCAGAACGAGAAGATAAAACTATAGACACCATTATATGTCAAATAAAATTGGCAAAAATTAATTTTGATGACTTAATGGACCTAAAGAAAAGAAGCTCTTTAAATAATCTGCTACGATCAGTCGTTGCATATGCAAATTCTGAAGAAGTTGTTGAGGCATCTTTGGCTGTTGCTACAAATGGGGTGCCAAATCAGGTCAAAGTAGTTGCAGATGGAATTGGAAAACAAAAAAGTACCAAAGTTGATATAACAATTTTCCTCGATGGACAGCCAATAAGTATTGGTAGAATATCTTTAAAAGCAGGAGGAACAGATCAGTTGGGACAAGTTGGAGGATCTTGGGATGGCATTTCGGGAATGTTTAGGCTAATGTTTGGAATAGAACTTGATCCGATGCTTGAGCAAAATTGGAATCTAGCAAGAGATCCATCCAACAGAAGTTCACAATCAATAAAAAATGCCGCCCGCGTACTTTATTCAGACGCTTTTCAAAAAATAAATCAAACCATAAACTCTCCCGGTGTTGAAGATGATGTTGATTTAATTAAAACAATTGCAAAGGGCTTGAATTATCAGGTTGCTTTGGAGGAAGAAGGTGTTATATTAATACATCTAGACAAGGGAGATTTTAAAAAAATGAATTTCTCTAATTTAGAGAAAGTGTTGAGAGACAACAATATAAGTTTTGAAGCACAATATAATCAAGGCGGACCAACTATTAAAATTTTGGCGGTAATTCAAAAAGATGATTCTGTGGTTAAAAAGCCTCTGTTTCAAATTAGATTTAAACAAGAAGGCGATGGAAAAGTCATACGCAATTATGTAGAAAAACAAAGTTTTATGGTTGACTTATTAACCCAAGCAAAGAAATAATTGGAGGAAACTTGAAATCACCACTACGTTATCCCGGTGGAAAAACACGCGCAATAAAGCACCTACTCCCCCACATTCCAGAGGGGGATATTTGTTCCCCGTTCTTGGGCGGCGGGTCTCTGGAGTTGGTGCTCGCTGAAGATAGAAAGGTCTACGCTTACGATGCGTTCTATCCTCTCTATAACTTTTGGAACTGCCTACTCACAGACAAGCAAAAGTTGGTTGAAAAAGTAAAGAAGCTTTGGCCAATGGATTCTGACGACTTTCAGTCTTATAGGCTTGTGCTGCAAAACCTTAAGCCGAAACTAAAAGATAGAAAGGTCCCAGACGATTACAAAGAAAGTTACTCTGCGGCTGCAATGTATTTTGCTATCAATCGCTCTTCTTTTTCGGGCGCTACCCTTTCGGGCGGCTTTTCACAGCAGGCAGCCGAAGGTCGCTTCAACGAGAACAGCATCAAAAGGCTTGAGAATTTTGACGCACCCAGCCTAAAAGTAGGGTTTCTGGGCTTTGAGAAGTCTATACAGCAGCACGAAAATTGTTTCCTGTATCTTGACCCCCCTTACTTTTTGGGAGGCAAGAGAGACAAACTGTACGGTAAGGCTGGAGACATGCACGAAGGATTTAATCATAAATCTTTACATTCCCTCTTGACAAATCGTCAGAACTGGTTATTATGTTATAACGATTGTGATTTCATCCGTGAGCACTACTCCGATTATGAGATAGTCCCTGCCGAATGGGCTTACGGAATGAACAAGAGCAAGAAATCAAACGAAGTTTTCATTATTTCACGAGGTTAAAATGACTAACAAAATGGTTTTCGCAAACAACGAAGAGTTGCGACAGAAGATTCTAAACGGAGCCAACACCTTGGCTGACTATGTTTCTTCTACTCTCGGTCCCAAGGGTCGAACTGTACTCCTAAAGGAGCACGACAAGCCTGCCTTCGCAACGAAGGATGGCGTAACAGTTGCTCAATTCGTCAATCTTGAAGACGAGTTTGAGAACGCTGGCGCACAAGTTATCCGTCAGGCAGCAAACGAAACA
>Ga0098056_1000504_pt1 | contig 16388 bp, 33 predicted proteins | sample 17BtaG_FD_92583 | JGI IMG/M metagenome (GOLD analysis project Ga0098056, IMG submission 92583) | Marine viral communities from the Subarctic Pacific Ocean - 17B_ETSP_OMZ_AT15314_CsCl metaG | ecosystem: Environmental > Aquatic > Marine > Oceanic | place: Subarctic Pacific Ocean | collected...
AATCTTCTTTTTATTTTCTTTTAGTCTTATCCAGGTGGAGGTGTCGTATCCTACAAAAGCAACATTATTATTTAACATCTTTATACCGTCGGAATAATAATTTTCTTTTTTTATTTTGTAATCGTCTTCTTGGAAAAACCAGTAGTGATAGTCTTTTTTAAATAAACTAAAGGCATAGTCCATAGATTTCATACTTATACCTCTACCCTCATCCCATGGACGATGTATAATTTTTATGGTTCCACAATAAGTTTTTAAACCATTTAAAGTGTTTAAGTATTCATTACCTTTTTTTACCCCACAGTCGTGGTTGATTAGAATAATATCTAGATTATCTACACCTGGATTTAAATTAATTTCGTTTTGGATTGAGTCTTTTAAAACTGAGATGGTGTCATCAACATCAAATGGGTAAGAAAATCTTTTACCAAAGTAAGTTGTTATAACTTTACAATTTTTACTTTTTGGTGTTTTCATCTAACAACATGATGGTCCACATTGTTTTGTGGTGGTTTGAGTTTTGGGTGTAATCCCACACTTATCTGGAGCAAGACAGTTAGTTTTCTTTGGTGTTAAATTAAACGATAAAGTACCGGTGTGTTCTACACCATATAAACCTATAGTTTGGTTTTGGTATTCCATTTCTACTTCACCATTAAGTTTTTGGAAGTATGGTAATGCAAGAGCACCATCTATAATATTTAAAAGTTTGGTGGGTGTCAATCGATGGTTAAAGTCATCTGCTGTCCAGATTTGGAATGTTATATTTTGTTCACTTCTCAGTGTCCCACCACAATCTATAAAATGTTTTGTTTTTAAACCCATTTCTGTGATATGAAAATAAGGGGGTATAAGAACATTATTATCTACCCTAAATAGTATCGGGTCTGGTGAGTCTTGGTGTTGTGTTAAGATTTCTCTAAATTCTAGTATTGTCATTTTTAATGTTTATTATGTGACCCATCACAATTACCGTCTGCATCTTGGGTTTGTCCACACCCACACTTTTTGGTGTTGTTACTGGATTCTTTTATTATTTTTAGTGCTTCTAATTCTTTCTTATGCCCCTCTAGGGTGTATCCATCTAATCTATCCCCCGCAGCGATTTGTTGTTCTAAATATTCTATACGTTTTTGTCTTCTATTATCCATTAGAATTTTGTTTTAAAGTTTTTAAATTTTATTCCTTGTTCATCTTTTTCAGATACCCTTACTTCTAGAGCTGTACACCAGTCCACATTTAAATCTTCGTCATCCCAACTTAAAGTAACTTCTGATTCTTTATTGTACACATTTGTACACTTATAAGAAAATATTGTATTATCTTCTAATGTAACAAATCCATGTGCAAAACCTGGTGGTATCCAGAACATTTTTTTATTCTCTCCACTTAAGTATATTGTCTGGTGTTCTCCGTAAGTTGGTGAGTCTTTTCTTATATCTACTGCTACATCCATCACTGAACCCTTTATAACCCTAACTAATTTACCTTGTTGGTAAGGTGGATTTTGTAAATGTAATCCTCTTAGTACTCCGTTCATTGATAGGGATTGGTTGTCTTGTGAGAATTCCCCTACTATACCATTTTTCTCAAATATTTCCTTATTCCAACTTTCAAAAAAATAACCTCTCTCGTCATTGAACACTTTAGGTGTGATGACGACCAATCCTTCTATATGTGTTTTACTTATCTCCATTATTCCCAAATTGTATCACCATCACCACCTATCCACATTACATCTTCATCCGGATAAGATAAATCTATACTCGTATCATGACCCCAAACATCAGGATGATAGTAATTATGAGGTATTCCCTCAGTCGGTGGTTGGGTCTCTGTATTACACGATGGTATGTGGTTGGTGATTACTAACCCTAAACATAGTACTACTATACCTACCATACCAAAAAAAGAACCGAACGCGGCACTTTCATATTTTTTATCTCTCTTCATTTTCTATTTTTATATCTTCTAACCCTAACACATATATAAATCTTCTAGGACATCTCACCTTTACACGATTGTCTTTAGTATAGACTTCCAACACATCTACCTTAGTACCTTCAAAAATAGTACTATCTTCAAAACCACATATAGTATTAACTATAGTCGCTTTCATATTAAAATAACCTTTTAACCTCGTTATCGATTTGGTTTAGTTTCATTTTTAATTGGTTGATTATTTGTTGGTTTTGAGGGGAATACTCACTACTATCTAAACTTTGTAATGTTTCTTCTAGTGGTAGTTTCGGAACCCTATTTATTTGCCTTTCTACTTGTTTGTATTGTTCAAGTAACCAATCATATCTTTTACCTTTTTCTTCGTTATTCATTTTTTTTTTATTTTATACTCCTTCAGTGTTATCGGCTCTTGCACATTCAAAAGAACAATATATACTATCCTCTTCTAGATTTTCCCCACAGAAACCACATTTACAAATATCTATTTCCATGAGTGTCTCTAGTATGTCTTCGAACTCTTCTCTTATTTTATCTTCATCTATATAGACGCCTTCCCCATCATAATCATAATTTATATTGATTGTGATTCCTTTATCTAATAATTTTTCGTCTTCCCTAGTTATTACCATTTTAACTTATTAATCATTTTCGTACCAAATACCATAAACGGGTATTGTTGTGCCTTCTACAATATCTCCATTAGTATTTCTAACCGGTGCATTACACATTAATCTTTTTTCCTTAATTTTAGGGGAATTGTCTGATGTTGTTGTAAAGTACCTTGGGTTTTTTGAGTTTAATTTTCTTTTCTTAGCCATTTTTTCTTTTTTATTTTAAATATACGGTATTTTTAATTATTAATCAACTTTATCTAGGTTGGTGAATAAATCTTCTTTTAAATTTAATTTCTCGTCTTTTGTTGTTTTATAATTACCCCATTTATATGAATACACCACTTTATTATCTTCTGGGTAATGAGTAACTTCATACCCTATGTCATAAAATACTCTGGTAAATTCTACTTCTGCTAATATTAACATTAACCAGTACCAAGTCATATATCTATTGTACATAAAAAATGTTTTTACCATACTCCATAGACTTTTTTGTTTGAATTCTATGAATTTTTTATTGTGTCTTGGGTTTGGGATTTCTGGGTATGGTAGCTTACCTCTTAAATCTATAATCTTATCTAAGTATTTTTTATGAGTAACCCCCATCATTCCCCCCGCATACGGATACTTATTTTTTCTTTTTAATTCAGCAATTTTATCAATGGACGTATGACAACGATTTATATAATCTTTGTACCCCCATATAATAAGTGGTATATAAAATACCCATTTCATTAATTTTTCACCAACCCCATTACTTCCTGATTCCCTAACTCGTATCATATCATAACCCACAAACGCTACTTTGGGGTTACTATTTAAAACCTCTAGACCTTTTTTATAATAATTTTCTCTCACTATTTTATAATCGTCCTCTTGGAAGAAGAAGTAGTCGTAGTCGTCTCTTACTTTTTTAAAACCGTAGTCCATACTTCCCACAGACATACCAGCACCATTTTTCCAAGGTGCGTGAAATGTCCTAATTTTCCCCGCGAAAGTTTTTTTACCATCTAAAGAATCTAAAAAGTCATTAGCTTTTTTTATGCCACAATTATGATTTACTATGATAATATCTAAATTATCTACACCTGGGTCTAAATCTATTTCGTTTTGGACTGAGTCTTTTAGTATGGTTATAGTATCTTCGTAGGTGTGTGGGTATGTTCTTCTAACCCCAAAGTATGTTGCGATTATTTTACAGTGCCTAGGCATTTTATTTGGTTTTATGTTGAGTTACCCAGTCTTTTAAATTACCATGTGGTTCCCACTCTAGGTCTAGGGTAATTTTTGCGTTTTCTGCGATAGAGTCTTTAGGTTCAATTCTTTTCTCACCATATTTTTTATCACCTCCGAACATATCTGCTATTTCATTTACACTATATGCTTCTCCCGTACCCACATTGTATATTTCACCATTAAAATTATCTTTTGTACCACCACACCTTATATTTGCATTTACAATATCATTAACATGTACAAAATCTCTTCTTTGTGTTCCATCATTAACAATATTTAATGGTTCTTTATTTTTATTTTGTTCTATAAATACAGAAATAACACTTCTATAGGCACCTTCATTAGGCATTCTATCACCATAAGCGTTAAAGTATCTTAAACAGACTGTATCTAAACCATAGACTAAAGAATATAGTTTACAATACTGTTCCCCAACTAATTTGTGTAAAGCATAAGGACTTAGGGTTTGGATAGGGTGGTTTTCATCTATGGGGGTGTACTTTGGATTTCCGTATACCGCTGAACTACTACTGAGAATTACTCTTTTGACACCAGATTTATGAGAAGCTTCTAGTATGTTAATAGTCGAAGTAAGATTATTGTTATCTGTTGGGTTTTCTATAGAGTATTGGACTTGTGGGGTCGCTGCAAGATGAAAAACAGTGTCTACGTCTTTTAATATATGTAGTAGAGTGGTAGCTTCTAAACTTTTGGTTTTGGTATTATAGTGTTTATACCCTTCAAAGGTTTGGTGGTTTAGGTCTGCTTTAAAAAAGGTTGCCTTTGGATTTATATTATCTTTTTTTCCACTTGATAGGTTATCTAGGACTATTACCTCCATATTTCTTTCTATAAGTTTATCTACGAGGGTGGACCCTATAAATCCTGCTCCTCCAGTTACTAATACTTTTTTCATAAAAATCCTAGTTCTAATTTTGCTTCTTCACTCATGAAGGTTTTATCCCAAGGAGGGTCAAATGTAACTTCCACATCACACTTGATGACACTCTCTAATCTCTCTACAGCTTCTATTATATCCTCCGGCAAACTTTCAATGGCTGGACAATTAGGGCTTGTCACCGTCATTTCCACATTAACAAAAAATTCCTGGTTATTATTTATAGATTCTTTTACAGTAACAAAATATATTAACCCCAAATCATATATATTTACTGGTAACTCAGGGTCATATATGGTTTTTAAAACCATTATTGCTTGGTCTTCTACTATTTTTTCTGGTGTCATGACAAAGCTTTTATAAGTAGAGGAGCTATTTGACGTTCATCTGTAGTTTCAACAATATTAATATCTTCGCCTTGATGTTTTCGTACCAAATTTCGATACTCTGTAAGTCCCCAACCTTTTGTTTGTGAACGACTACCTGGAATAGGTAATGTTCTCGCATCATATCTACATGCTCCAGGTGCAAAGAAAATAACCGACCACTTTTTTCTCTGTAATTCGGTGATAAAATCATCATCGTTTGTAATCGAAACCATTTCAGGGTTACCCAATGCTGGGGGTAGTATATCAATTGCAAATTGACCCATTTCCGGGTCACACCCTCTTATAAGAATACTCTTATTCGAATTATCACTTATTGGTACATCTATAATACCTTCCATTAGAAGGTGCTTTAATTTATCTCTTGTGTCCATAGGTTTTTATTTTTATTTTTATTATTTTATTCGTTAGCATCTACATAATTTTTACATGGGTCATACAATGTATATTTTACTGTAAGTTCTTCCCCAGCATTTATATCTGTAGATATTTTCATCTTAAGATAGGCCCCACACTCATAAAATTCACAATTAGGAGTTTCCGAATGATTAATAAATCCCCCAAGTGGTGTACGTATGTAGTTGGAGTGAAAGTCGTCAGAATTATATCTTATATGACTAATTCCCATTTCATCATCTTTTTTTAATTCCTTACTCGTGAACAAGCCATTACCTTCGATTTCTGACATCCCGATATATAACCCCTCAGGTAAGGGTCTATAGTTATTTTCTTTCATATTTGTTTTATTTTCTTTTTTATACACTGCGGTTTTTGATTCTCTGTCGTATTTTTGGAATACACACACAAATTCACATTCTTGGGAATTCATATTTTTAACACGGTGAAACTTACCAGCAGGTATAAGAAAGATATCACCTTTTTGTGCTGGGTAATTTTCATCTCCGATAGTCATCGTTGCTGTTCCATTTACAAAGAAGTAAACTTCTTCTTCATTTTCATGAGAGTGTCCATTTGTAGATTTTCCAATCTTTAATGTAGTCTTAGACAGTGTTAAATTATTTAATAAATTATTATCTTCAAGAAGATAAGTATCATTATCTTTAATCACAACACCCCCTATATTTTTATCGTTTACTTTCATTCTCTTCATCAAATTTTGCGTTCCACGCTGCTTTTTCCACAGGACTTAAATTTGCGTACCATCCTTGGAAATCACAATTTTTAACTTCTTTATATTTTTCCCAAATCGCAGTTTTTAATTGTTCTACGATTACATTATTGTTCATAAACATTAAAGGTTTATTCATTTTATTTTATTTTTTAATTAATCTAATAAGGTCATATATGCCTCTTTATTCTTTTCTCTAAACCAACTTATTCCTTTTCTTAGTTCCTCTACTAGTTTTTGTTGGTTCATACCCATTTCCATAACCAGTTGTGCTCCCATTATAAAGTCGTACATAGATAGTTCTTCTGCGTTGAGTACGAATTCTTCTCCTGAAAAAGGATTTCTTACTTTACCCCCTTCTTCGTATATTTCACCGTCAAACCATTTTGGTAATTTAGTTTCTTTCATCTCTTATATATTGTTTCATCTGTTATAGCATTCACAACTAATCTTATTATGGAAATAATAACTAGAAATATAGCTATGTTGGGTGTGTCTTTTTCCACACAGAACATCGCCATCACTAAAAGATATAATGGTACTTCTAATATCCTTATGAATTTCCCCATTATTTTTTATTTGTTTTACGTTTATCAAAGTTTTCCATGTCTTCCATAAATTGTTTTTGTCTTTCTATTCTTTGTCCTTCAGCTATTGCATATCTACCTAAGTAATATGTCACCACTATAACTGATATTAATATTAGTGTTGTCATCTTGTACTTTCCATTAATTGTTCTACGTTTTTTTCACAAAACCCTTTATTATCCTCTCTTTTTATGAGTTCATATATTACACCAGTTAATTCTGACGGTTTTGAGAATACTTGTGTTAGTTTAGGTTCATGACAAGTTAGGGGCTCTTCACTTAAAAACTCTACATACCCTTTTTCTTTCCACTCATTCATTGTCTTTTCAACATCTTCCACATGATAAGCTAAATGATGTATTCCTCCCACACCCTCTCTTTTCTCAACCCAATCACCCACTATAGAACCTTTAGGTCCGTCACTCACAAATATTTCTGGTGGTGCATGTAGACTATACCCATCTTGTGGTGGGAAGGTAATTAATCCGGTATTAATGTTCAAATTCCATTCATCTATTTTTTTACTTCTTTTTTCTGGGGGTAAAAGTGCGATACAATCAGCATTTGTTCCGTCTTGGAATGTTATTTGGAATTCGTGTCCTACGGTGTACCCCAATGTTTCTTGTAAAAACTTTGCTGTTTTATATCTATCCTTAACTCTATATGCTATGTGGTCTAATCTCATATTATTATTTTAAAATCCGTATTTTTCTTTAACTCTATCACTAATGGGGATTGGTTCACCTTGTTCGTCGATTCTTACAAATGTAATGTTAGTACACAACACCACACTTTGTCTCCCATTATAAACATTATGTGTTCTTGCCTCTAATTTAATGGTAATACTGGTTTCTCCGATAGCTTCTATCTTACCATATATCTTTACTAGTTGTCCTTCTTTAGCTGGTCTATGAAATACACATTTATCCATAGCTACTGTAACCATTCTCGGTGTATCACAACATTGGGCCGCAAATCCTGCAGCAGAAGCATCTAACCAAGCTAATAATTTACCACCAAACAAATTACCGTGGAAACCTAAATCTGATTTTTTAACTGGGTGAGTATTTAGTAGTTCCATTATTTTAAATTACGTTTTATAACTGACTCCATTTTTCTTTCATTTACACCACCCCATTCTTCTATTACATCATTACCTAACCTCAAATAAAAATAAGGAAAAAAGGGTGGTCTAATATTTTCTGGCATATCCTCAGCTTGGATGGTTCTAAATTCTATTCCATTCTCTAAAGCGTATTTTTCTACTGTTGGTCTGAACATCTTACAAGGCATACATCCTTGTTTTTTAACCATTACTATCTCCATCTTACTTTAATTTTTTTATGTACCAGTCTATTGTTTTTCTTATACCATCACCAAAGGTTGTGTCTATCTCCCAACCTAACTCTTTTTTTACTTTTTCACAATCTATAGAATATCTAAAGTCATGACCTTTTCTATCTTCCACAAAAGTAATTAATTCTGTTGAGTTATCATTATTTTCTAATAGGAAATCTATTTCGTTACATAAAATCCTTACTAAGTCTAGATTACTTCTCTCACAATCTCCACCTATATTATAAGTCTCCCCATTAATTCCGTTATGAAATATTAAATCGATTGCTCTTGCATGGTCTTCAACATATAACCAATCTCTAATATTATCACCTTTACCATAAACAGGTATAGGTTCTTTATTTAAAATAGAACTAATAACTTTAGGTATAAGTTTTTCTGTGTGTTGGTTTGGACCGTAATTATTAGAACAATTAGAGATTACGTAGTTGAGTTTGAATGTGTTACCGTAAGCTCTAACAAAGTGGTCTGATGCCGCTTTAGAGGCGGAATAAGGACTTTTAGGGTCATATGGGGTAGTTTCTAAGAAAGGGTCATCTTCCATCCCTAATGCACCATATACCTCGTCTGTGGAGACATGGTAAAATCTTTCAATACCGTGTCTATTAGCCATATTTAATAAGTTACAGGTACCAATCACATTAGTTTGGATGAATACGTTAGGGTTATCTATCGAATTATCGACGTGTGATTCTGCAGCAAGATGAATAATAGAATTAGGCATATATTCTTCAAATATATTCTTCAATAATTTATTATCACATATATCTCCCTTTATAAAAGTATAGTTGTCAGAGTTTGCGATTTCTTGTATATTATCTAAATCCCCACAATACGTTAACTTATCTAAATTAATTATATGATAGTTGGGGTATTCTTTTACAAATCTCCTAACTACGTGGGAACCTATAAATCCCGCACCTCCGGTTATTAATATTGTTTTATCTAAAGTCATATACATATTATTTTATCGTTCACTATGTTTTAATGTACCCCCAAACTCACCACTAGCACCTGCATAGGTCCTTTCTTTTTTTGGTTCTGCTGGGTCATCACAAACACATAATTTTTTATTAGCTACTAAACTTGAGGCTTTAAGTAGACTTTCAAATGTCCCTGCATCAGACCACCAAGATTTTAATCTTTGACATGTCATAAGACCGTCTCTCACATAAAAATTATTTACATCAGTAATCTCTAATTCACCTCTATCGGATGGTGTTAAGTTTTTGATATAGTTAAAAACTTTATTATCATAAACATATAACCCAGTAACACATAAATTAGATTTTGGTTTTGTTGGTTTCTCTTCGATAGATATGACCTTACAGTCACTATCTTTCTCCAGTTCTGCTACTCCAAATCTTTCCGGGTCGTGCACTTCTTTTAGAAATATTCTAGAACCACTTTCAAAATCTTCTAGATTAATCTCATCGTCAAAGATATTATCACCCAAACATACCGCGACGTTTGATGTTCCTACAAACCTTTCAGCTAGGCTTAATGCGTGAGCTATTCCACCTGCATCATCTTGAATTTCATAAGATAGTTTGAGTCCCATGTCTCTGCCACTCCCTAGTAAGTTTAATATATCTCCACAATGTTCTCTACCAGATACTATTAAAATATCTTTACATCCCATATTTTTAAGGGTTTGTAGAGGATAAAAAATCATAGGTTTATCGTATACTGGAAGTAAGTGTTTATTGGTTACTTTGGTTAGAGGATATAACCTACTACCTGTTCCTCCAGCTAGTATTACCCCTTTTAATCTTTTTGCCATTTTATTTTAATTTATTAATTTTAGTATTATTATCCATAATATAGTAAAAATTCCCATCCACATCAATGTTTTCTTAGGACTTTTAACCATTTTTTCTGGGTTTTTTTTCAAGTATAGCCTCAGTTATATCCATAGCAACATCATTTTCTCTACCCTCTTGGTATGCGGTTACAACTTTATCACTGAACTCGTCTTGAGTTATTATAGCGTCTACTCTTCCTAATCCTGTTAGTCCGTCTGCTAACCCCAATAGGTCTCTCAACCCAAAGATTCCTTTATGGCTGAAAGTATGGACTATTCTATCTTTATCTATATATCTTTTATTAAACCCCATTTATTTTTCTTTTTATAAGTACTAAGGGTAATAATAATATTAATAAAATTAGTTGCCCTACAGCTGTTATTTTAGGTATTACTTTAACCTCTATCTGGTGCTCTCCACCATACATTTCTCTAAGTGTTTTTACTCGGTGACTTCCATCATACACGAGATATTCATCCGTAAACCATATTTTAACCACAGTTACAAATCCTCTCGGGTGACCATTAGGATTATATCCCTTTTTTAAACTTTCTTTTAATTTCTCCCAATTTCCATATTGTGGTTCTTTCAAAAAAAATGGAGTGGAGATATAGTATTTTTCATAATCGTCATTCTTTTCATTTAACTCTTCATCTCCTTCTGATAAAGTGTCATGTAATTGTGAAAGTTTTAACATCTTACTTTTCATTTTTTAAAAAGCTTATAGTTTTCTTTATTAAAGCAAATGGTAATATTAAAAACATAATAACTATTATCAATAATGTAGATGTAATAGATACTTTCATCATTTTAACTTCTACTTCATACTCATCACCATACATTTCTTTAAGCAATTTTACACGATGGCTACCGTCAAATATCAAATACTCTTTTTTAAACCATAGTTTGATTACTGTTATAAATCCTCTACCATATTCAGTCGGTCTATATCCTTTTTTTAAACTTTCTCTCAGTTTGTCCCAATTCCCTTTATCATATCCTTCTTTAGGTTGTGGGCTCTTTTCATAGTATTTCCAAAAGGAGGATTTATTATAATCCCCACTAAGTTTTTCGTTACCTATGTACTTGGCTAGGTTGTCCTTTAATTGGCCTAATTTTAAAACCTTTACTCTCATTATTTATCTTCATCTGAGAATCCTGCACCTGGACTTATTCCTTTTCTTTCTAGTTTACTTTCTTCTCCACAATGTGGACAAGTCATAGTTTTATAAGATGCCCAAAATGGGTCACCAATACTCCACCATTTTTTACATTTTTCACAACTAAAATGGTATAATGTTTCTATAGTATATGTTATCATTTTAATTTCATTTTTGTTAAACCAACTTCTCTCCAATCATATTCTTTGAATCCTTTGTCTCTTTCTAGTGATACTGCATGAGCTTTTGTTTTACTGCCTTCATCGTTAATTAACACTCTCCCTGAATCAGCATAACCCATCAATAAAATATCATATGGTATTCCAAATCTTTGTAAATCTTTTTCTGTCTTTTCTCTTAAGGATTCTCTTCTACCAGTTATAATTATTATTCGGGAACCTTCCATTTCCCACTGATTCATTTGTTTTATAACTCCTGGGAGTGGTTCTACTCGATTATTAGTTACTTCTGGTGTACCTCCTTGGTACTTAAAGATAGTACCGTCTATGTCACATATTATTGTTTTCATTTATTGTGTGATGCCTGAAAAATTAAATGTTAGTTGATTAGGGTTAGTCGTGTTATAGGATTTGATGGTTCCTTTCATATGTTTTGGGCCTCTCACTTTTATTTTTCTAATGTGTGGGCTCACAAATACACCAGTCTTCCTATAATGTCCTTTAATAAAAACTTCTTTATACACTTTTATTTATTATTTCCCCAACCAAGTTTTAATTTTTTTAATAATTCTACTTAACCACGATGTTTTTTTTATCGTTTTTTTATTTGGTTTACCGTTTTGGTCTTCCACATCCAAAGCACGTGCCATGGTTCTTGTTTTAATACTAATCGCTCTTAAATCTTTTTTTATGACTTTAATATCTTTTCTTAATTCTTGTACAAAATCGTTCTGTCTCATTATATTCTTTTTTTTTAAAGATAATTTAAATTATCGGATATGTAAATTACTTCACTCCTTTAAATCGTTTTCTTTTATAACTGTATATTAGTTTTTTATAATCTGGAAAAGCTTCTATTCTTAATCCAAAATCATAATAAACTCTACTAAATTCTAATTCCCCTAAAATCGCATATAAAAAATACCCAGTTATGTATCTATTATAATAAAAAAAAGTTTTAAAATAATACATTATAGTATTTTTAGGGAATTGTTTAAATTTTTGTGTGTGTTGTGGGTTTGGTACTCTAGGGTGTGGTAACCTCCCGTGTTTTTCTAATACTTTTTTTAAATTTTTTTGTGTAGTTAGTCCCATCATACCACCAGCGTAGTATAACTTATTTCTTTTCATTAGATTAATAGCTTCATTGATTGCTCTATTAAATCTTTTTAAATACCTACTATACCCCCAAATGATAATAGGTAAGTAAAATACAAACTGTGCAATTCTTAAATCAAAGTAGTCTTTATTCTTGAGAGCGTAGAGTGTGGCTCCCATATCATACCCTACAAATCCAACTAAAGGGTTTTTAAAAATTTCCACCCCTTTACCGTAATAATTCTTTTTAACTAGTTTATAGTCGTCCTCTTGAAAAAACCAGTAGTCGTACTCGTCTTGGAGGTGTTTAAACGCATAGTCGAATGACCCGAGTGATATTCCTTTTCCCTCTTCCCAATCCCTATGTATCACTCTTATTCTACCACAAAAAGTTTTTGTATTGTTTATAGAGTTTAAGAATTCTTTCCCTTCTTTATTACCACAATCATGGTTAACTATTATTACATCTAAATTTTTAACCCCAGGGTCTAATTCTTTTTCGTTAATAATTGAGTCTTGTAAAACCTCAATAGTATCTTTACAATCATAAGGATAGTGTCTTCTGCTACCAAAATAAGTTGCAATTACTTTACAGTTTTTTGCTTTACTCTCCACCGTCATTATAATTCCATTCTGAAGCTTCACCTGTCTCTGGGTCTGCGACAATTAATTCTCTTCTATTATTCTTCCATTCATCCGAATTTACTTCTTCCCACGCTTTGTCTCTTATCTCTTCTAATTCTGTTGGTGAAACGGGGGTGTTTATCATATTAGCTTTTCTCCAATTCATTTTATCTATGTTGAAGTCTTTGTCTAATAAGTTATGCTCCATACAGTAATCAAACATGGAAGTGCCTGGAAGAGGCATACATATAAAAAACCCTGAGGTGTCTACTCCCCATTCAGCATTTTGTTTAGCAAACTTTATAGTGTTCATTACTTCTTCACGAGTTTCATCAGGAAATCCAATAATATAATTCGCATCCATCCGTATATTATTCTTTTTCAATGCTTCAATTAATCCCTTTACATCTGTATTATTTATATCCCATTTGTTAGATGACCATTTTTTTAATATTCTCGCATTTCCCGATTCAAATGGGAAGGAGAAGTCAGTAAACCCTGCCTCTCTCATTAATTCTATCACCTCTAAATCAGGTTTACCTTTTTTCAAAAGATGAATGATATTAATCCCATTTATATCCATTAACCTTAAATCTAATTTTATAATTTTCTTAAGTAATCTAATTGCTCTTTTTTTCCTCCCAAATAATGAATCGTCTTCTATGAATACTTGCTTAACACCTAATTCATTTTTTAAATATAATAATTCTTCCATAACCCTGTCGTCAGATTTTATTCTAAACCTACCAATTTCTTGTGTTAAAGAACCAGCTACTTCTTTACCTATATGACAATACGTACACTTAAATGGACAACCCAGTGAAGTCATCATAGAGGCGTATTTTACCTCTTCTTCTTTACCAAATGCCACACCATGTCCTCTTCGAATTTTCCAGTATCTTTCGTTGGGTAGTAAGTCCCACGCTGGAAAAGGTAATTTATCTAAATTCATAATCACTTTACCTCTTTGTGAGTTATTTATAATTTCACCATTTTTTATGTATTTTATCTGAGGGACTGTTGTCCAATCTCTACTCCCTTCCCTATAGATTCTAATTATTTCTTGTATTGTATGTTCTGCTTCGGAAGTAGATACAATATCAAATCCGTGTTCCAAAAATTTATCTGCTCTCCATCTTGCATTTACACCACCACTTAATAATAATTTTTCAGGATAATGTTTTTTAATTAGTTCACAACAATATAAAACCATGGTTTCTTGACTGGAAAATATCGATGTGATTCCTATTATATCAAACTCTTTCGCGACTTCTAAAATTCTTTCATCACTCATCCCAGTTCTAACCAAACCGGAGGGCAATTCTAAAGATTTATAAAATTCTTGTATGTCATCATCATCATTTCCAACACATGCGTCATAAACTTCTACATGACAATTTATATCTCTTAATGCACCACCTAACGCGGGATACGCTAACGACCCATTAGGTTTAACCATCATTCCTGGCCATCTTTGTTCTGGGGGGTAAAGTAATAGTACTTTTGGTTCGTGTTTTTTATCCATTTATATTTTATTATTTTAATGTGAACCGGGAAGGATTCGAACCTTCGACCGTCAGCTTAGAAGGCTGATGCTCTATCCAGCTGAGCTACCGGTCCAGTTTACTTTACAAATATATAAAAAAATTCCCCATGAGACAATATTCATGAGGAACCTTAAATTTTATTTTTTTAATAATTTATCTTGGTTTTCTAACATTACTTTTGTGAGAACGTTTAGTATTTGTATTCCTTCTATTAACATTACTTTTATTTTTATTAGTGTTAACTTTTATATTAGTTCTGTTAGTATTTGTTCTATTGGTATTTGTATTTATGTGGGTCTTGTTTGTATTAACTTTGATATTGGTTCTATTAGTATTTGTTTTAATAGGTCTATTACCACTTCTATTAGGTTTTACAACTACCGTATTAGTAGGTTTAAAGGTACCACCTCTATTGTTACTGAATTTAGGACCTCTGGGTTTACCAATATAATAACCAGTATTACATGTAACATAAACGTGTGTGTTAACACTATAGGTGTAGTGTGGTCTTATAGTGTAATAATACCACCATGGGTACATATGTGCTATACCATAATAGTAATAATAATCATTATAAAAACCCCAATACGGTAAATTATTGTAGTAATAAATTTGTGTTGAGTGGTCTTGTTTGTTACAACATCTATGGTCCGATAAACATACGTCTCCTCGTGCCATTAATTCACAATTATGTTGTTGGGTTGAGTAGGTACTTTCGTATACATAACAACTAGTCAATAGTAACATTATTAATACTATTACTGCCCAGCCGTATCCCATGTAGAGGTAACTTTGGTAATACTTGGATTGGTCGTCAAATTTAGTCATTTTTTTCTTTTTTATCTTCACACTTTATTTCGAATGGGTTGGGTGGGGTAGCAGGTATTAACCTTTCTGTTAATAAACTATTAATTCCTTTGCCTAACGTTTCATCCAAATCTCTTACATTTTTAATTTTATCATGAATTGTTTTTAACATTGTTAAGTGATTGTAGTGAGCACCATAATCTGGTCTAATATCCATCTTATCAAGATTTAGTGGTGTTAGAAATCCTTCTAACCATATTTTAAATTCTTTACTTGTCATATTCTTTTTTTTTAAATATACTTTAAAACTTATAAAAAATCAATTCATTTACGCTTGACTGGCTTCTTTTGCTTTATTCATTTCTTTATCTATTTGGTCATCAGACAATGAAGTAAGTGTAGCAAAAAATTGTTTTAGGTTAGGTGCAGCTTGTTTAGTATTTTCTATAGTTTTGGGGTCTACCATCTTTTTTATTTTATTTGGTAATTTATCAACTACCTTGTCCACACTTTCACCCGCTTTATCTAATATAGCAAGAAAAGTACTTTTTTTCTCTTTTATTCCATTTACTATACTCTTAAAAAGTTCTGGGTTATTTGCACTTGCCTGAACTAGAGATGTTACTGCTGTTTTAGCACCTCCTGTTAGTATTTTACTAAAAACTTCGGTTAGTTTCGCTACAGGGAATACTTTTAGTAATTTTTTGAGGGATAGACTTATACCTGTACCCACCGCGGGTATCATAGCAACTGCATTTACCATCGCATCTGACCATTTAGCTCTAACAAGAGAAATTAATACGTTAACTGCGTCTGCTGGGTCATACACTACACCTATAGCGGTTAAAGCTTTCTGTATATTATCTAGTGCACCCTCATTTAATTGTTCTTTTTCTTGAATTTCTATTTCCTCTCTTATTATTTTTCTAATAGAGTCTTTCACAGTGGTAGGTTTTTATATTTGGTTATTAGTTCTTGAACCTGATTTTTATACCTACAT
>Ga0098056_1000507_pt1 | contig 16330 bp, 27 predicted proteins | sample 17BtaG_FD_92583 | JGI IMG/M metagenome (GOLD analysis project Ga0098056, IMG submission 92583) | Marine viral communities from the Subarctic Pacific Ocean - 17B_ETSP_OMZ_AT15314_CsCl metaG | ecosystem: Environmental > Aquatic > Marine > Oceanic | place: Subarctic Pacific Ocean | collected...
TAAAGACATACGAACAAATAGGATTCTCTTTTTACGAGTCTTGTAAAGGTGTATGGCAATGCAATGGTAACGAATTTTGGATTGGATCTCAATTACAGAGTAAGAATGACTTTAATCCACCTTATGAATTTAAAAAGTTTCTTAAAGATAAGGTTGCTAACAGTCGATATCCTGTTAAGACAGATGGCCATCTTGAGGAAAGAACAGGCATGATTAACTTTTCGGTTGTTGGACGTAACTGTTCAGTAGATCAACGAAAGGAATATTTTGCATGGGATAAGAAGTATCATGAAAGATATTTAATATGTGAAGAGATTAATAGTGAATACCCAGATCTGCACGCTTCAGTTGGTGGAGAGATTAGTATTGATATTGCACCAAGAGGTAATAACAAATCTAAAGCATGGGATGTATTATCAAAAGAATACGATCATATACATTTCTTTGGAGACAAAATGACTTATGGAGGCAACGATTATCCGCTTGCCTTAACAATAGAACTAAGTAAGACAGGAACTACATACGCTGTTGAATCTTACAAACAAACCTGGGAGGTTTTAAAAGGATTATGAAAAAGAGATATACATATAAACACGAAGGCGACGAAACAAGAACTTTAGAAGTCACCGGCCATGAACTCGAAGAAGCGGCAGGCGAATTTTCTCGACCTAATAGAACATACGTTCTGAGACTTGACCACATTGTCGTGGATTTTCCAACCGCTAATATTATAACGGAAACGGTCATCGAAGAGTAATATGATACGTAGTGATAGAGGTGAAAGGAAGCTAGATTGGTATGTCAAATGGATGGCATCAATGTTAGTTATGACAGCAATATGCGCAAGAGCTGCAGGTCCTGAATGGAGGGACATTGATTTAATCACAGGTACTGTCGGCGTTGCTTTATGGTTATGGGTATCACTACTATGGGAAGACAGAGCACTTATATTATTAAATGGTGTTTCCTTCTTTGTACTCTGCGTTGGAATATTAAAAGAATTTGGACCACTCATGCAAAAGTTTCAATTGATTGCATGGTTAGTTGGATAAGGCACGCGGCTGTAGTTCAGCTGGATAGAATATCGGTCTACGAAACCGAAGGTCATAGGTTCGACTCCTATCAGCCGCGCCACTATTGACATTCTCTAAAAAGTTTGTTATAATAGACAAAATTAAACACAATTGGATATATATTATGGATAAGAACGAAACTGCAAATTTGATTAAAGCACTACAAGAAGGTGTTGTGACAGTAACATTTGAAAAGATTAACGACGGTGGTACACGAGTAATGCCATGTACGATCAGCGAAAGTATTTTGGAAGACAACGGTATTAAAGTTGGAGTCAAGGCAATTGATGCAAGCTCAGACCATATTGCTGCTTGGGCAGTTGATAAGGAAGCTTGGAGATCTTTTAGACTTGACACAGTAACAGGTTGGGTAATAGGAAATACAAAAGATGCAGTGGCCTAATAGAGAACCATGGCACGACGGTGTTAGAATGCAATTTGACTTTGATGATTATATATTATCAGTCGTTAAATTTACAGGATCCTACGGTTGGAGAAAAGGTCTGTGGGAGATTGCATTTATGGACAGAAATCAGTACTTCGTCGACCCGCCTGCTGAATTAGATTTTATGAATGAATATTCCTCCTCAGGAGACGTTGGTATCTACGGACACGTCAATGATCCTCAAGTGGATAGAATAGTACAAGCAATGGAGAAATTGGATAATGCCAATTAAATTAGGACCAAGCCAGGTGGTCAAAGACAGAACGACTGGTAAATCAACAACAAAACATTCTTATATGAAGTCAACTCCTTTAAAGGGACTGTTGGATGTTTATACAAGATCTAGTACGACACCTAAACTTCGTCAAAAAGTTCGCAACGAGCTTGTAAGACGTAAAGTAGAAATACCTGCATTGGAATCATAATGCTAAATTACTTAGATAAGTTTTTAGATAAACTCGAATGGTGGTCAATGAAAGTCTTAATAGGACTTGGTTTAATACTAACAATTGTTTTTGTTGTTGGTGTTTTATATGTATTAGGTGAAAAGGCAAAAGATAACATCATCGGCTATACTGACCATGGTGTAATAATTAGAGAAAGCGATCTGGAGGTCGAAGATGAATAACAAAGGAAGAATGGCGAATATTCGCAAAGCCGCTATCATTGGCGGAAACGAATCAGGAAGTAATGGTCCAGATTCAATGTATGTAGTAGATCTTTTACAAGACGGCAAGTGTGTTGAAACACGTGAGCTTCCTGGGCAAGGTAGAGCTGCAGCCGTTAGTTTAGTAGAAGATTGGGAAACAGGTGCGATTCAACTCCTAGTAGACTAATAAATATATCAAAGAGGATATATTAAATGGCACTACAAACATCAGGACAAATATCACTAAACGACATCCACAGAGAAGCTGGTGGTAGCAGTGGTTCAGGAGCAAGTATTAACGACGCGGATATCCGTGGATTAAGGGCAGCACCTGGTCGGTTCATCAATACAACTCCTGGATCCAATATTGATTTTGCTGATTTCTACGGCGCGACTGATTTGTTGCCTATGACTACCACTAACTATATGCGTCAAGCATCTAGTGGTACTTCACAGTTTGCTGTTTATTCAACAAGATCAAGAGCTGCTCCCATTGTATTTAATATAGGTGGTGGATTTTATATAAGGTTAAGAAGACAAGATCCTTATGTTTACTTGGAAGTAAGAGAACAGACAGGTGCTAACAGTTCAAATTGGTATAATACAGCTGGTGGTGTAGCAAGCCTTAGTACTGGGTATAGAACTATGGGAAGATTTAATGTTTCTGGTGTTCAATCAGTTGCATTAGATTGGACTTCTCCTACGGTATCTGGTAGTTTTGGTACAGCTCAGGCAGTTGGATCTACAGGTGGAGGAGCAACATATTCTGCTTCAGATAACTCGTTTAGGAGTGTAAGCAATGGTAGATCAATTGGATTTTTATTCAAAGCGAACTGCAACGCTGAATGTTATCGTAACAACGTTATAAACTGTTATACTTTTATTACCGCAAGAGCAAGAAAAAGTGGATACGCTGATGGTGTTTTAGGTAGTTATTTACTAAGAGCACGTGGTAATGCTAGAGCTACTTCATGTTTCTAAGGAGAATCTAAAATGATAACTTCTACATATATCGTTGAAAGAAATGAAGCAGGTGAAAGTATCTCTATTACATGGACATTTAAAAAATATTCTAAAAGTACCGTAGAGACTCAAACCCATATCATAGATGAAGATGGAAATACCGAAGAGTTTGAAGTATCAGTAGCGAAAGAAAGCGATCTAATAGATACATATACGAAAGTTTATGCTATACCTGAAGATCAAAGAACAACTGCAACTCATGAAGAGCCACACGTTCATGAAAATGAAATGGAATTCCAAGCTGCGTATATTACTTGGGAAGAATCCGCTGAATTAGAATATACTTAAAAGGAATATATTATGGGACATCACGACATTAATTACAAAGGTAATAGAGTACAAACAATTACCCACTCAAAGAAACATCTACTCGATAAGGCCGCAGAACCATTTAATGGTAATTCTGAAGGACCTTATAAAAGAGTTGCTGATAAAATGGACGGAGTCTTTAGAAAAGAAACCATTAATTATAAAATGCAAAATGGTTTGCTAGTTAAAGAAACTGCCGTCCGTACATTTACTGAAGATGGTAAAGATTATCACGACACAACTCATATCGAGACAATCTCAAGACTTACTTCTTAGAATAAGCCTGAGCTCCAAAGAACGCGGCAACAATACCGGCAACAGCAACAAAGTATGTTGGTGCCATACTGCCTAAAGTCTTTTGAGCTTCATCAAGTCCGACCAAAGATGCAAGTACTACTGCAAATGGATATAACAATAATCCACCTAATGCAAACCATGTCATCTTACGCTGTGCATCTCGCATGGCGTCTTGGTCATCAAGTTCTTTTCTTTTAAACTCCAAGTACATATCATGCTCTTCTTTGGAAACTTTTCCGTCTCCGTTAGTATCAGCAGGATGTGGTACATTTTTAATTTCTTCGCTCATTAGTCTTCCTTCTTCCATATAGTCCATGCACCGTACGCAATAAGACCCCAACCAATTAAGCTTGTTGGTATTAATATCATAACAATACCGCCACCAATAGCAACCGCTCCATCTAATGAAGTTCTTTCTTTTAATCTATCTTTTAACCAATTCATAACTCTCTCCTTTAAAATTGAACAGAAATTCCACAACCGCAAGAGGCTTTCTCTGCAGGATTCATTATCTTGAACTGTTCGTTAAGTCCTTCCTTAACAAAATCTAATGTAGCTTCTGTTAAATAAGGTTTACTATATGCATCAACAACTATTTTAAAATTGCCGTATGCTTCTATATGATCATCATTATTAATTTCGTCAGCCCACTCAAACATATACTCAAACCCAGTACAACCACCAGGAACAAGACCAACTCGAATAAATTGTTTGCCTTCTGCCGTTGCCTTCTTAGACGCTTGAGATATCGCTGCATCAGTTAAACCAATCACTTCCTTTTCTTTTCGATTTTATCAAGTCGTTTGTTGATATCATCAATTAGATTTTTAAGTTCAGTTGCACCACCAGCAGCAACAGGTGGATGTGAATCTATTTCGAGCCATTGAATTCTTTCTTCGAGTTCATCAATCTTAGCAACAACCTTAGGGTATTTCTTTCTCCACAGATGCGGGTCAGTTTGTAACCATGTCCAACCCCAACGGATTGCCAATGATTCTAACAGACGATCAAATTTTGCTACACCCCATTGGGCCATTCTTGTATCTTTAAACCAAAATAGAAAAGCAGCACCGCCGATTGAGCCAAGGATTGCTGTATAGATCCATAGAGTATCGTCAAATAGTCTCTCTAAAATGTCCATTAGTTATCCTTAGTATATTTTGTATAGTTATCCATTGAGTGGTCTGAAAGGCCATCAAACGGCTTCAATTTAATCCACGAAGTAGCTATTCCTCGTAGTTTATCTTTTAACTTTCTCCACCAAGCAAGGTTTTTAATTATACCATTGTAGTTAAAATACATAACTTGACCGTGATGTCGATAACCCATAAACCAAGGTGGTATAACCGTTACGAGGTCATTGTTATTTACAAAACGATAATGTTCTAGTTCAGCGCATTCTTTTACGAACGCAGCATTACCAACTCTTGGAGATCCAAAAGTATATAGAACTGGTTTGTATTCGAGTAATCTTGAAGCAGCAATTGTTGCCATTGCTCCACCTAATGAATGTCCACAGATACTAATCTTTTTATCAACATGCTTAGCAAATACTTTAACAATATCAGCCCAGATGTCATCAATTTCGTTTTGGAATCCATTGTGTACCCAACCGCCAACCTGAGCTCTATCAGGCCAAATGTTGAGATCTGCTTTTAGATCGTTGAGTTCGGTTGGTTCTGTACCACGGCAACATAAAACAAACTCTTCTTTGTTCCATACACAATGGGCTTGTGCACCGTCACGGTCAATAAACTTATGACCTGTGTAACCTAGATTTTTGAAGAATGGCTTTGCTTCCTTTCCATCTTCGTAGGCAACCTTTGCCATTTCTGCGAATTTAATCGCGTCACCTTTTACATCACAAAATTGTACCTTATTTTTCATCTGCCGCTCCTAATGGGATATATACAATTGTGTTCAGTAATTATTTATAAATAGTTGCAGATACAATATGAAATTCACTGAGAGGTATACAATGTCAAACAATCTAAAGCAACTCACCAGACAACATCACGATAACGCAGAACGAACAGAATTCGCAGAGATGTTACTATCCGGTAATATCAGTCCTAAACTATATCAAGAATATTTAAATGCACAGCTTCAGAACTACACGGTTTTGGAATCTGCTGTGGAAATACCTATGGAGCTTGAACCAATTTTTAGGTCTCCACAAATCGAAGAAGATCTTCAAGAAATTGAGAATACATTTGATCTTGATGAAATAGAAGATAACTTCGAGTCGACTAACGAATACAATAAACATATCTTAACTTTACTAGAGGAAGGAAACAATGAAGGTCTTCTTGCTCATCTATATGTGCGTCATTTTGGAGATGCTCATGGTGGACAAATCATCAAAAGAAACGTACCTGGGTCGGGTCTTATGTATGAGTTCGAGAATAGAGCCGAACTTATTAAGAAGGTAAGAACATTATTACATGATGGTATGGCAGACGAAGCAATGATCTGTTTTGAATATGCAGAAAGATTATTCCATGAACTTATGGAAAACTATCGTAACAACGCTGAGAATTACGAACCCGAAGATTACGCAAGAGCAAGAACAATGGGAAGCTGGGACGAAGATGAAAGTTGAGTCGGAACTGTTTGAAAAGTTAAGGATACTCGCTACAGCGTTAATAGAAAACTTCGATAACTCTATGACAAGAGTTGAGAATCCTAAACATATTCATGCAGATGATCTACCTGGGTGGTCAGATTATTTTTGGGAGTCTTCAACAATTCGTAAAGCGCATCTTAAAACAATTGAGCCTGTTGGTAAAAACAAATTATGGTTAATGCATATCAATGTATTTCCACAAGAACATATTGATCTACCTATCTTTGGTTTAGATATTGTTGCCAATCCTAAAAAGATCAGCGGCTGCTTTTGCGACTACTCTCCAATAGATGTTGGTCAAACTCTTCTCCATCCATATATGCTCAAGTTCAAAACTGCTACCGAAAAGTTTACATGGACAAAAGAAAGACAAATGCCAGATTGGGCGTTAGAGATATTCTCAGAAAACATTATAGGTGCAGGTTCAATTCGTACAGGTGAAGAAACAGAACAACTCGTTGCCATGGCTTTGGAACTCTCAAGGTTCTATACAATGGAAATGGGCAATCCTCAATACACTAAGAAATGGATTAATACTCTCGAGAGACAAAACAAGTATTGTGCAAACCAAAAGCTCAACAGAATGCTTCATAGTTCAATTTTGGCAATGGGAATACCCGAAGAAACTAAAGATCAGTATGTAGAAAACGTACTTTTTAGGGAAGTTTAATCTATAACGAAATGTAATATAATCTATTACTAAATATAATAGATATTTATAGCGATTTTTTCTTTGACTTTGTATATATAATTGCTGTTACCGGTGGTAACATAATTTAAACATATACGTATAATTCCAAGAAGGAGAGAAATGACCACTTATGCATTGATTGCTGGTTACGAAAGATTGAAAGATAATGAAAAAGTATGTAAGTTCTGTGAAGTCACAAAAGCTATCTCACTGATTACATTCCCCATCGCCCTGCCGTTCTTCATCATTTTTATGTCATCTAGTTACTAATAAATAGATTGACATCTAACTAAAAACCTGTTATAATAGACTCTGTCTAATGGGATCCACTCGTAGGATCTTGTTGGGCAGGTTTATTTACACAAAATTTAAAATAACTATTGACATACTCAGTTAACTAGTATATAATACAAGGTATACATGACAAAAAAAGAACTCAAGGAAAATACTGATATGTCCGTTGTTGCTTTAACGCCTGATAAAATACACCATGAAATATCGAGACATATTTCAAGAGGAGTACCGTATATCGATGCTCTATGCCATTTTGCTGATAAGAATGGAATTGAGATTGAAACGATTGCACAAATTGTAAAAAAGAGTTCGGTACTGAAAGAAAAGATACGGACTGAAGCAGTTGACTTGAGAATGGTGAAAAGAGAAGATGAACAAGATATCACAGACTTTAGTAAGTGATGATTCGTTTAACACGTATGTTAAATTTCTGGCACTAAAGAAACATTTTACGACGGACAATTACGATTACTTCAAATACAATGGAAAGGTACGAGCAAATCTTGATACCTTTATGTCAAGGAACGATGCTTATTCGTTCGCAAAATTGGCAAAGAAAGATGACCCACAAGGTCTAATTTTGAGTAATCTTTTAATAAATAAAAACATCTGGGTTCGAGATCTACTCGACAGTGAAGGAGAAGCCAGATACACGAATTGGAGGAAGAGGATAGAATCATTAGGTTATATCTTCAAATCCGAGCTTGCTCATCTTGACGATGAATACAAGCGAAACTTTATATCAATAGATGGACAACATCCTTTGGTAATGACATTGTTGTTACAAAAGAAGATTAGTTTGGAAACATTTACTATTCTTTCTCATCAAGCGAATATATTTTCGTATTGGAGTGAAAAAGTAGTTGACAAACACGTATCTTTTGATATAATAAACAAATCGCGAAAGTATAAACCCTTTCTCGATTTTGAACCGAAACGATTTCAAGAGTTAATCAAGAATCGTTTTGGTATTTAAATACTACGCAATATAACGCTATATATACAGGAGAACTAATTATGGCACTAACAGACTTTTCTTCACTCAAGAAGAACCGTACGAAGACCCTCGACAAGTTGAACTCTCAACTCGAAAAGATTTCTTCAAAATCATACCAAGACCCCAACGCAGGGAAATTCTGGAAACCTACTCGAGATAAGGCAGGCAATGGCTTCGCAGTCATTCGTTTCCTACCAGCCTCGAAAGGTGAAGAGATGCCTTTTGTAAGAATTTGGGATCATGGATTCCAAGGACCTACAGGTCTATGGTATATCGAAAACTCTCTAACCACATTGAACCAGGATGATCCTATCTCTGAGTTTAACTCAAAGCTTTGGAACAGTGGTGTCGAATCTGACAAGGAACAAGCACGTAAACAGAAGCGTAGGCTGAAGTATACTGCTAACATCTATGTTGTTAAAGATGGCGCGAATCCTGAGAATGAAGGTAAAGTATTCATGTACCAGTTCGGCAAAAAGATCTTTGATAAGTTGAATGATTTAATGAATCCAACTTTTGAAGATGAAGAACCAACCAATCCGTTTGATCTATGGGAAGGTGCAAACTTTCGTCTAAAGATCAGACAGTTCGAAGGTTATCCGAACTACGATAAATCTGAATTCGATCCGTCGTCTGCATTGTCTGAGGATGATGAAGTACTCGAAAGAATTTGGGGAGAACAACATTCTCTACAGGATTTAGTATCTGAAGGTAATTTCAAATCTTACGCAGAACTAAAAACTAAAATGTATCGTGTACTTGATTTACAGAATGATGAACCGACTGCTTCGGCACCGGTTGTTGAAACGGCTGATGAACTGGATTTATCCAGTATGTCAAATGATACTTCTGAACCGGTAATGGCAACCGCCGAACCATCAGTTGGATCGTCCGCTAGTGATGATGATGATGACCTTAGTATATTTAAGGAATTGGCACGTAGTTAATAACTGTGGGGGATCGCAAGGTCCCCACTTTTTAGGAGGTCTTTATGACTATTGAAAAAGAAACAACCATTCTCGACTTTGATTTTGGTTTCACAGCTGTTGACGCCGATGAGCTTGAAGTCGTTCAACAGGCAAAGGAAGCAGTTACTACAACTGCAGCTTCTGCTGAGTCGAGCGCAGCTAAGGCACAATTAATTTATGATGCGGTTGTACCGCTATTGAATAACTTAAAAGCAAACCCAGAAAAGGATTACATATATTGGCCAAACCGATATGAGAAACTTGATGCGTTTGCCGATAAGTTACATCAAATTCTAAGTGGAGAATAAAATATGAGTTTACTCGATAAAATGTTGAAGGCAGGATCAGTAAAGCAGGCATCTGCTCTAAATGATTCAGCTTTCTTTAAAGATAAGGATCCTATTCAAACAGAACTACCAATTGTAAATATTGCATTTAGTGGTTCGTTGAAAGGTGGTCTTATCCCAGGTCTAACAGTTGTAGCAGGAGAATCTAAAAGTTTCAAAACTTTGCTCGGCTTATACTGTATGAAGGCTTATTTGAAAAAGTATCCGAAAGGAATTGCTTTGTTATACGATTCTGAATATGGTATTACACCAGAGTATTTAGAATCTTTTGATATTGATACCAGTAGAGTACTTCATATTCCGATTGAAGATGTTGAACAATTAAAGTTTGATATTGTTGGACGTTTAGATGAAGTAGGTAAAGGTGACAACGTAATGGTAATGATTGACTCAATCGGTAACCTTGCTTCAAAGAAAGAAGTTGAGGATGCATTGAATGAGAAATCAGTTGCTGATATGTCGAGAGCAAAAGCTCTTAAGTCATTGTTCAGAATCATTACACCTAGACTGACGACAAAGGATATTCCTTGTATCGCAGTTAACCATACATATAAAGAGATTGGGTTATTTCCTAAGAACATTATATCAGGTGGTACAGGTATTTACTATTCTGCTAATCAGATCTTTATTATATCTAAGGCTCAAGAGAAAGAAGGTACCGACCTCGCAGGTTGGAAGTTTACCATTAATATCGAAAAGTCAAGATATGTAAAAGAGAAAGCTAAGTTACCGTTCAAGGTATTATATGATTCAGGTATTCAAAAGAATAGTTCCTTAATGGATCTTGCGATTGAGTCCGGTCATATTCAAAAAGCTACTCAAGGTTGGTATAATCTAACTGATCTCGAGACTGGTGAAATTATTGAACCGAAACGTAGAGGTAAGGATATTGAAGTTGATGATGATTTCTTCAAAGAATTATGTCTAAACGAATCGTTTGGTAAATATGTAGAACGCAAGTACAAACTTCAAAACGTGGAGGGACACAATGCTCGAGAAGACGATCTTATCGAATCTGATACTGAATGAGGATTATTGCCGTAAGGTATTTCCATATTTAAAAGAAGATTACTTCGATGACACCGTACTTCGCAAAGTATTTGAAACGGCTTCTGAGTACATGGAAAAGTACAAGGAGCCGCCTTCACTTGAAGCTTTAAAGATTGCTGTTGATAAACGCAAGGATCTGAACGAAGATACGTATCAAGGTGTTCACCAGTTAGTTGATAGTATGTCAATTGATGCTGATACCAATATGGAATTTTTGGTTGATGAAACAGAAAAGTTTTGTCAAGACAAAGATTTATATAATAGTATACGTAAAGCAATTCTGATTCTTGATGGTCAAGACAACGACGGAATGGATAAGGGGGCAATCCCAGGATTGCTCTCGGATTCACTAGGTATCAATTTTGACCAATCAGTTGGTCATGACTTCCTTGAAGATACCGATGATCGTTATGATCACTATCACAGAGTTGAAGAACGTACACCGTTTGACATTGAAATCTTAAACAAAATTACAAAGGGTGGCATACCTCGTAAATCTATGACCGTACTGTTGGCAACGACAGGTGGTGGTAAATCTTTACTTAAATGTCATATGGCAGCAAATCATTTGATGTATGGAAAGAATGTTCTGTATATTACAATGGAAATGGCTGCTGAAGAAATCGGTCGTCGTATTGACGCAAACATTATGGATATTACTCTCGACGAAGTTGGTGAAGTACCTCGTGATGTATTTGAGAAACGCATGGCCCGATATAAAACAAAGACAACAGGTAAACTGGTGATTAAAGAGTTCCCTACTGGTTCTGCTCATAGTGGTCACTTCCGACATTTATTGAATGAGTTGAAACTCAAAAAGAACTTTCAGCCCGATGTTATCTTTCTCGATTACTTGAACATCTGTTCATCTGCTCGAGTCAAAGGTGCTGCAGCTGCAAACAGTTATACCTTAGTCAAATCAATTGCAGAAGAAGTTCGTGGATTGGCAATGGAATATAATTGTGCAGTCGTTACATCTTCTCAATATAACAGAGACGCGTATGGTAACTCTGACGTTGATCTAACAAATACATCTGAGTCAATGGGTATTACTCATACGGCTGATTGTATATTAGGTCTGGTTAGTTCTGAGTATCTTGACGAAATGAATCAGCTGATGATCAAACAGTTGAAGAATCGTTGGGGAGACATCAGTTACTATCGTCGATTCCTTGTTGGTATCGAGAGAGCAAAGATGAAGATCTATGAACTCGAAGAATCAGCTCAGGACAATATCAATTTAGATGGTCCATCTGGAGGTGGTGGCCAGCCAGGAAAAAAGAACTCATATGATGATGACGGTCCTGTCTTCGATAAGACCGATATTGGTATGAGATTGAACAAACGAAAGCCTGGTGGTAAAAACGTATTTGGAGATGTAGCTTTAACTTGAGTATCTGTATAAATAAACTCTAGATATATACTAATTTTAATAGGGTAAACATGAAGAGCTTCAATTCTTTTTTAGCAGAAGCTAGTTTTCTAAAGCCTGACTATGTTATAGGACATAAAGTTGCTTATAACGGAAAGGGCTTCAAAGAACTATCTGCTTTAGGTTATAATCCAGGAGATCACTTCGAGATTATAGCAGCGACCAAAGCTGACTATACGTATGGTGATGGACCTGCAGAAAAATACCTAAAGGCTCCAAACGGTAAAGTAATTCATATCAAAGGATCCACTTCTTTCAAATCAAGTTCCTTTACTCATGTGAAGGCTTCTGGTTCTCCACCTACTGGTGCTGAATGGGAAGATGTAATTGTTTATGCTTACAATAAACTCAATGGTAAATCAACAGATCCAGAAACAATTGCCGTAGCAGAGAAGTTCGGTAACTATACAGATGTTGCTGATAAGATCGCAGATAACTTTAATAAACAATTAAAGGCAAAACAATTAGTACAAACTGGTCGAGGTATGGGATCTATTAGTTTAGGACCTATATGGAAAGAATCAGGTGCTAAGAATAAAACACCAAAGACTGATATTGCTTCTTCTGATTTTAAAGAAAAGATATCATTAAAGAAGGCAGGTGGATCTCAACTTGCTTCACCAACTAAATCAGAAGCTATCGCAATCGTTAAGGCAGCAATGTCTGAAATGGGTGAAGATAGAGCAATGGCAAATAAACTAGTTGAAACGATGGAAACAAATATGTCTTCATTAGTATCAAGAGTTGCTGCTGGTGATTTACGTAAACAATCAAAGGCCGGTGTAAAGACTGATGCAGTGATTGATTTCCAAAAGAAAGATAAAGGCAATAGAGAATTAACTAAAATGCTCGAAGGTCTTATCAATCAAGATACAGCAGTTAACGCTTTATTTAGTAAACATGTTGTATTTGAGGCAGCAACTGGTAATCATAAGTTTGGTAGTGCAGGTTCTCCTGCCGCAGCTAATCTATTAGGTAAGTTTACATTAACTGGTGATATTGAAGTACAACCTATTAACAGTATCAAAGATCCTATCATTGTTAAATATGCTCAAACAGTTAAACCTGTCGTTTCATTTAAATCAGGTGGCGGTGGTGCTCCTGCCTATTCAGCATTACGTTTAGGTATTAAAGAATCAGAAACACTAAGAGGTATTGTGTTATCTGAAATGGAACAACTCGACGGTTTAATGTTAGTTGAAGATTTTCTAAACGAAGGACCACTTGATATGTTAAAGAAAGCCGGTGATTGGGCAAGAGATAAAGGTACTGCGTTTGTCAATAAAGTTAAAGGAGCTGTTAAAAAGGTTCTTTCTAAAATAACTGCTGTATTTAAAAAGATCGCAAAGATGGGAAAGAAAATGTTTGCCTCTCTAATGACCTTCTTAGGAGTCGATATTAAATCAGCAACAGGTATACCAGGAAGTATTGAACTATGAAGAGTTTTAAAACATTTGTAGACGAAGGACCAAACGATCCTGCGATATTCAAAGCAATCTTTTTAGCAGGCGGACCTGGGTCAGGTAAATCTTTTATTGTTGGTAAAACAGCATTACCTGCTCATGGATTTAAAGTTGTTAATTCAGACGATGCGTTTGAAATAGCAATGACTAAAGCTAAGTTAACAATGGATGCTGATACTATCTTTTCAACTCAAGGTCAAGAGATTAGAGATAAAGCAAAGAAATTAACAGATGCAAGAATGGCTGGTTATTTACGTGGTCGTTTAGGATTAGTGATTGATGGTACAGGCAAGAACGTAACAAAGATACAGAATCAAATAAAAGAATTAAGAACACTTGGTTATGACGTTGGAATGATTTATGTTAATACAGATTTAGATACTGCGATTAAGCGTAATGACGCAAGACCAAGATCATTACCAGTTCAACAAGTTACTACATTATGGAAAGAAGTACAAAAGAACATCGGTTCATTCAATAGTATGTTTGGTTCTAGCTTTAAGGTAATTGATAATTCTCAAGATGCTGATATAGAAAAAGGAATCATGGATGGATATAAGTGGGCAGCTAAGTTTGCCAAGGCCAATATTAAAAATCCTAAAGCAAAGAAATGGATTCAGTCCTACGCAGAAGAACATTGTGGATTAAATGAGAAATCTGATTATACGGCAAATAGATCCATTATTATTGATGTAATACTTAAAGATGTTAAAGACAAGTTAATGTCAGATGTTTTAAGGTCTAATTTAAAGGATCTTAAAGACGTTGCTAAACTCGTTAAGCGAGAAGTAGAAATAGATTTCAAACACAAAGGTAACCTGAGGCTTAAAACGTAATGAAAAGTTATAACCAATACATAACAGAGGCCGAAGCCAATCTACATATGACGCATTTAGAAGATGCTGTTTTAGATGGCGGTGTAAAAGGTACAAGAAACGTAATTAATTATATCCGTCATATTAGAGATATGTTATCGGGTAATACATCAGCTCCTGTTAGTTTAACAACTAAATGGGATGGCGCGCCTGCTATCTTTGCTGGTATTGATCCTTCCGATGGAAAGTTCTTTGTCGCAAAGAAAGGAGTATTTAATAAAACTCCAAAATTATATAAAACAGATGCAGAAATAGATAATGATCTAAGCGGTGAACTCAATAGCAAATTTAAAGTTGCTTTGAAAGAATTAGCCAAGCTTGGAATTGAAGGAGTAGTACAAGGTGATTTCTTATATACGAATGACGATCTTAAAGCGGAAACTATTGATGGAGAATCGTGTGTTACTTTCCATCCTAATACCATTGTTTACGCGGTACCTAAAACATCAGACCTTGGTAAAAAAATATCAGGATCCAAAATCGGTGTGGTCTGGCACACAACATACTCAGGATCAACTCTTGAGACAATGTCTGCAAGTTTTGGTCAGGCGATCTCAACAAAACTTAATAATACTAAATCAGTCTGGCATGTAGACGCAACGTTTGAGGATAAGTCAGGTACGGCAACAATGACAAAGGCAGAGACAGATTCTCTAACAGCCATGTTATCAAAAGCAGGTTCATTATTCAGAACAGTAGATGCAAAGATTTTAAATGAGTTAGGAACAAACGCAGATCTAAATCAAAAGATTAATACCTTTATTAATACAAAGGTTCGTGCAGGAGAACGTATCGGATCAGTCAAACCATTCGTTATTGGTTTACAGAGATACATACAACAATATTATCAGAAAGAAGCAGATAAGCGTAAGACTCCTGCTGGTAAGAAAACACAAATGGATAAAGCAACTGCAACATTACAAGTATTTGCCGATCCAAAGAATAAGACAAAGTTAGAAACAATATTTACTTTATACGATTTATTAGTTGATATGAAATATGTTATCATAGATAAATTAAATAAGGTTGAAGGTATTAAAACGTTGCTTAAAACATCAAAAGGTTTTGAAGTAACAGGTCAAGAAGGGTTTGTTGCTATTGACCATTATGGGAAGAATGCATTAAAGATTGTTGATCGTATGGGATTCAGTCTTGCTAACTTCTCAGACAAATATATTAAAGGATGGCAAAAATAATGGCATTCGTAACAGTACAAGGAAGCAATGGAGCTTGGGAATACGATAACGCGGCAACCGCTGCAGATACATATTCAGATACTCCAGGAACAATAGCCGCAGGTGTTAGAACATTTACTAAACCTAGTGGCGGAACTCAAAAGACTTATATTAAATGTCGACAAACAGGTAAGACGGCAATCTCAGGCGAAATCAATAAAGACTTCTACGATCATCGTTACTCTCAAGGTACTCCATAATGTCAAACATACACTATCTCAAAAGAACTAAAGGCGAAGCAGTCGTAAAAATTTACGAAACGCAGAATAGTGGTGATACTATAGAATTAGATATCGCTAATTTAATTTCAGATGGTCAAACATTTGATGCAGCTACAGCTAAAGTCGCAATCAAAGAAATCTTTTGGGGTGTAAAACACAATCACTATATTGACGTATCTCGTAAAGAACGAGGTGGTACTAATGTTCACGGTCATTATTATTTAGTTAACTCAGGTTCTTATGATTATGATGGATTTGTAGATGACGTATATTCAGATAGAAATATACAAGTAGAACTTGATGGCCCTGGTCATATCATACTTAAATTAAATAAA
>Ga0098056_1000510_pt1 | contig 16269 bp, 29 predicted proteins | sample 17BtaG_FD_92583 | JGI IMG/M metagenome (GOLD analysis project Ga0098056, IMG submission 92583) | Marine viral communities from the Subarctic Pacific Ocean - 17B_ETSP_OMZ_AT15314_CsCl metaG | ecosystem: Environmental > Aquatic > Marine > Oceanic | place: Subarctic Pacific Ocean | collected...
AAAGGGGAGAGGACTTTGTAGCTGTTGATCGTAAGCAGGGATATCAGTATCTAAATAATTCTATTAGATATGTTGATCAAATCTACAGCCTCCTATCAGGTGAGGACATTGCTCCAGAGAAAGAGTTCTCTACATCAGATAGGAAAGCAGTGCAGGGAATAGGAAGGGTAGTAGGTTACAGAGAAGTTCTACCTTCCTCTACTACTCAAAAATTATTTGCTGATATTGGAAGACCAGACTGGATGACAGAGATAAGATCTAAATCTCCTGAAGCAGCAAACGCATTTAACGAACAAGTCTTTCCAGTGTTAGAGTTGTATTCCAATGTCGTTACTTCTAATGGTAAGTGGAACAGGATGGATCTTAAAACAAAGAAAGCAACAGTGAAAGCTATGCTGACTCTTGCTAAAAGAGAAACTATGGAAGCCTTGGAAGATAGCTACATAGATAAAGATACAAAGGCTAGTCTGATCTTTCAGATAGGTAACTCAGGAGCTAAGAAATCAGATGTACGAAAAGTATTAAAAGCTTTTGATGTAAGGGAAAAAGAGTTATGGGATCTATCAGTTTCACAACTTAATCTTGCTTTAGCTATGATAAAGGATACCAGGACAGACCAAAGAAATATCACTGAAGAAGTGGGACTCGAATAAAAAAAACCCCCAGGGATTAACTGGGGGTTTAGTTTAAGACGATTTATCTTTAGTCTTTTTATGGTCAAGCATCAGGCAGCTATAACAGAATGCTTGATTAACGATCTCGTCTGATCGTATATACTTCCCAGATGCTGCCAGTAAACCCGACAGGGCTGCACCTGCAAAGTAATCCCTAGTCGTTACATCATGACTGGGAATCTCTTTTTGAGTAAACTCTTGGGCTTCTTGCTCAAGGGTTTTCTTTTTTGATGATTTCGTATTCTTCACCGTAGGTATCCTTAAGTATAAACAAATGGTACTGTATACTTTTTAGTACGTCCTCTGCACCATTCTTTTCATCATGTCTAGAGATGTACTTGATTATGTTTCCTTCTGAAAACTTTAACTCGTTAGCTAAAATATATTCAATGGGCTGTATCTTTTTAGACTTGTAGTGAGTGCCGCCAACTTGAAAGTCTAAAGATGAGTTATCAGATGATAAACACTCACCACACTGCCCCTCATCATCTAACAAGTTACCACATTTATTGCAGTTCAACTAGCTCTGCCTCCGTATAAGGAATATGAAAAAACTTTTCACCCTTCCAGATGTTACGTCCTGATGCTTCTTTAATTTTATCATCAGTCATAAGGGTATCTTTTATTCTCCAGGCTTTATCAAGATTTTTATCAAAAACATAGAAGTTAAGAACTCCATTCTGTTCTTTGTATTTCTCAACTAACCTACGTTTACGAGATGGTATGCGAATCTCTGACCAGTGAGTAGGCCAGTCTCCTTGCCATGCAACCTTTACTTCTGCCTCATTAAAGTAAGTGTACCCATCTTTCTGGGAAACCACATCAACGTTATAGTCTTCTTTAGTTGAGACTATGGTGTGTCCCTTTGATTCTAAATACTCTGCTAAAGTTTGTTTTGCTTTATCATCGTAAACGTCATACCAGGATTTACTAAATGGCCTATTGTTTCTTTTCATTATGCTCTCTCCATTTGAGTTCTGCCAACAGCATGTTCTGCTCGTAGTCACTCATTACCATCCAGTTACGTATTTCGTCAAGTGTTCTTTTACATCCTTTACAAAAACCACCATCATCTACCTCACATACTTTTACGCAAGGTGAGGGAGTGCTCCCAAATCTAGGAGCAATCTCTCTTCTTACATGAGGTATACTCATTCACACTTACGAAGTCCTGTGGCAGGATCAAAGTAACAAGCACCACCTTCATCAACAAAGTCTTGTGTTTCTTTTACCTGTTCTTGTCCAGAGTTTTCTTCAGAAGAAGCATTTAAAATTCCTGTACGTTTACCTGCTGCTCTGAATGTTGTACACCCAGAAGCACCGCCATCATAAGCATCCATGTAAATCTTTTTAAAGTCTTCCCAAGATACATCATCACCAACGTTACAGGTTTTACTACAAGCTGAGTCAACAAACTTAGAAGCTACATTTAAAACTTTAACATGATCAAACACAGACAGTTCGTTTGCTGTTTTACCTTTGACATCAAAGACACGGTAGCCATAGTCCTCTAACTTTACAATCTTTTCACCATCAAACGTTTGGATCGTTCTGTCAGCTACAAGCTCGTAAGGTGGTTCAATACCAGAAGAAACATTGTCTGCTGACAAACTGATAGTTCCTGTTGGAGCTACAGATAACAAGTGACTGTTACGAATACCGTAGTTACTTATTAACTCTCGTATGTTATCTGGTAATGTCTTTGCAAAGTCAGACTCAAGATAAGCTTGATTAAATAAAGGGAATGATCCTTTTTCAATAGCAAGCTCGACAGATGTAGTGTATGCAACATCCCTAATTACTCCCATAATTTCTTCTAGAGTTTGCAAGAATCTTTCACTGCCATAGTCAAAACCTAATGCTTCTATGGCGTTAGCCACCCCTGTTACCCCTAGACCCATACGTCTTTTACTTTTAGCTTCCTCCTCCTGTTCCTTGAGAGGATAGGTTGCTCTGTCTACAACGTTGTCCATTGCTCTAACAACATGAGGTATGTCATTACGTAGTTGATTCATGTTGAAGACATACTTTCCATCATGCTCAAGGATATACTTGGTCAGGTTAAAAGAACCAAGAAGACATGCACCATTGGGAGGCAGTGGTTGCTCACCACAGGGATTAGTAGCTGCAATTGTTTCACAATAATGTAGGTTATTCTTCTGATTGATACGATCAATAAATAGGATACCAGGTTCAGCCCAGTCCCAGGTGCTTGTCATAATCATATCCCAAAGAGCACGAGCATCAATAGTCTTACGCACTTCTCCGTTGAATACTAGATCAAAGTCAGTACCTTCTTTTACTGCAGTCATAAATTTATCAGTGACACCAACACTAATATTAAAACCAGTAAGGGCAGTCTTGTTGTTCTTTGCTGTAACAAACTCTTCAATGTCAGGGTGGTCAACACGAAGGACACCCATCTGTGCTCCACGTCTGTGTCCTGCAGAAGCAATTGTTTTACATACAGCATCAAAGATACCCATGAATGATAAAGGTCCAGAAGATTTAGACTCCAAAGATTTTATCATTGCACCACGAGGACGAAGAGTAGAGAAATCGTAGCCAATACCACCACCTAATCTCATTGTCTCTGCTGCACGTCTTGCGGCATCCATGATACCGTCCATACTATCTTCAATAGTACCACTGACAAAGCAGTTGTAGGGTGTCACACGCCTTGGTGCACCCATTGCACTCTGCACCCTCCCTGCAGGAAGGAAACGTTGATTGAATAAAATGTTTCTAAAGTTATTGAAGTGTCCCTCATCATCCTTCAGTGCTCGTGCAACACGGGTCATTGCATCCTTAAATGTTTCTCCCTGGCCTCTATACTTCTCAGCATGAATAGATTCTGATATCTCTAGTGTTGGTCCGTACTCTGGTTCTGTGTTTGGTATATTCATCTGTAGTCTCCTGATCCTTTTATTGTTCCACGTTTCTCTCTGCTGTCGAGCTTCTTCATATTTTCTTTTACAACATCATTTAATTTTATATCTAAAAGATTTAGTATAGCTATAAAGTAAAAGAACATATCCCCTGCTTCAAGTGTGACACCTTGTTTATCTAAGGGTGTGTCATCCCTCTTATGTTTCTTGAGCTTCTCAAAGAACTCACCTGTTTCTCCTATCAGACCCATAGTATTTTCTAAGAACCTTTTATCACCAGAGGTAATCATTTTGTTTTCTACCCACTCAGAATAATCATCTAAGTCTACTGGTTTATTTTCTTCAAAGGCATCAAAGTATCCCATGTCTTCTAAGTCTTGATGTGTTAGCATTATTTCTCCTTTGCATCTATCTCTATAATTTTAACATCGTCTAAGTCATAGATGGTGTCTCGAATTATTTCTTCAACACTCATCTTCAAACTATCTGAAGCAATAAAGTTTGCTTCAGGATCTACCTCCAGTAACATTGTTATCTCAAACAACACAGGAACCTCCAAGTTATATAGACTGAAACACATACGTCAATCTATTCTTTTGTCCAATCGTCAGGAATAGATTTTTCTGCGTACTGAAAGCCATACTTTTTGCACCAGTCTGCATAAGAAGACTTAGCACCCTTGTATAACTTTGCTCTACTGTTTTGAAAAACAAAACGAATATCTAAATCAGGAAATTGTTTTGCTATCTCTTTGTGCTTACGTCTATCGTTTGCTACAAATCGTCCCTTGGTTTCTATAATGATACCGTTGGACAAAACAAAGTCAGGTGTATACGTTCTTACTTTTAAGTCAACCCACCTGATCTTTTCTTTTTCATACGTAAACTTAATTCCTTTGGATCGTAACTCTTTTGCTACATCATCCTCAAAGCCAGATCGATATCCTGCCTTGAGTGCTGATGCTCTATACCGTTTGCTCATTGTACGTAAGATCCTCTGGGACATTTGGTATCTTAACCACGTCCACCAGGAGGACATCACCATTGCCATAAACAAATCTCCTGGCTTCAGGCCAACACTTCTTATTGAACTCACAGAATCCACAGGAAGGATGAAGCTTTGTGTTAGGGCTTGTCTTTGATTGTGGTACTGGATCAAAACCTCTGTCAGGTATGCCACCCTTTACCATTTCTTTTACTTGGTCTATTTCTTTTTCTTTTTGTTCTAACTCAGGAGTAAAGTCGTACATATCCAAGCAGATACCACCACCTACTTTATCAACAACAAGGAATGCACCATGCGTTTTGTTTGTTACCAGTGGATCATCCTTTGCTGCGTAGACATATGAACTTAGCTGACTGATATAACCGAATGGATCTTCTTCCCTTAGATTACCTTCCGCAAACTTTTTAAATGAGTAAGGAGAGGCAGACTTAACATCGATAGTCATTCCATCGATCACTGCATCCCTGTGTCCTGCCAGGTCATTAATCCTCATTCGATCCTGTTGACCTGTAACCTTGTGACCAGATGCCTCTACAATAGCAAGAACTAATTCCTCTATCATGTCTCCATAAAAGAACTTCAGCAAGTCTGAAGGAGACAATGCTTTAGCTACATTAGTCTCGTTGATCTTGTACCAAAGTTTTCTTTTACATGGGCTACCAATAGAGGAGAACGACAAATACCCTCGTGGTTTCTGTGGTGCTCTGAATCTTGAGGTAGCTGCTTTGCCAATACGATCACCCATCTTTAGACTGAGTAAATGATCCCAACCCTTGAGTCCAAGGATTGTGTCTTCCATATCTTTGACGAGTGTTTTTATATTGGGCATTGTATATCCTTTTGTGTATACGCCCCCACCTCAAAATGAGAAAAAAGGTGAGGGCGATTCTTCTAGGGGAAGGAATCAGAAAACCTAGAAGGGTATTGAGTCCTGTGGTTCTTCTTGGGAGGTGGAAGACGACGAACCACCAGAACTCTGGGAGTGATCAGTGAACATTGAACGTGGCTGGGAGGAGCCACCTTCTGATTCATAGACCACATGGTCTAGGACTTGAAGTCCTAACAGGCGTGAACCTTTACGTGCACCAGCATCGTACAGTTCAAACTTTACAATACCTTCACTACCGTTACCAATGAAACCTTTCTCTTCTAGGTTCCATGCTTTACCAGTAATGTCAGCCACGATGGGAGGACCACCCTGCCATTCGTGCTTACCTTTATGAGGACGATCTAAGGTAACACTCCACCCATGATCAGTCTCTTTAAACTTTTTACCAAGACCTGCTTTCTGCAGTTCTTTCATAGTCTTCTCATCAGTAGCAACTGTGACCTTGTACATACCGTCAGTCTCCTGATGGAACTCTGCACGATCACGATTGGATTCAAATACTTTTGCCCATTCGATCTTACCTTTTACATCTATTTGTGTTGATGGCATTTTGCCCTCCTTTTTTACTGTTGTTACATCTAATATTTTTTATTGTAGTTGTCAATGGGTTTCAGCCCAATTTTTTCCTACGTTTGAAGAGCCAGGCGTAGGTATCTTAAAGCCTAACTCCTCTCCAGTTTTAAGCATACATTTTTCTTGTAGTTTACCAAGGTGTATAGCTTCTTCTTCTGTACCTGTTACTTCTACTTGGTACTCATCATGAATAAATCCAACCATCTTAAACTTGATACCTTCCTTACGTGCAGCATCATGCCAACGTAAGAGAGTATGCTTCATCAGACAAGCCTCACCATTTTGTAGGATACCTGCCAAAGCTTTATGGGTACTTGGTACTTTAACTCTACGTCCATCATACCCTTTGAACCAACCATGCTCTCCCACAGTAGAGATGTAGCTGTTCTTTAGATCATAAAGACCACCAATGCTCATCTCAAAACGAGTACGTGCATCCTGTGCTTCCTTCATGCTGACCTTTAGAATCTGACCAGTCTTTGCTACCCCTGCTCCTAGTAGCCAAGCATAGATAAAAGTCTTTGCCATATCTCTTGTACCATTGGGTACAGCCAGAGCATTCTTGTTGACGTTGTGAATGTCTGTCTCGTTTTCTTTCTTACCCTTCATGATAGCTTGTGCATACTGATCTGCGTCAAACATACGCCATAGGTAATCAGCTAATACTCGTAACTGAATCCCATCTGCATCTGTGCCAACCAACCATGATCCAGAGGGTACAGTCCAACAAGACCTTAAGTTTTCATCGTACTGCTTCTTTACCTCTTCAACTGGAGTTGTTACCTCATCATGAAAAGGAGAAGATATGTTAGCAGTGTTAGGATCTTTATGTGAGCAACGTCCAGTCCAGGCTCCAATGCTTTGTATCCTACCGTGAATACGTGAATCTTCTCCACACTGTCCTAGCCACTCCACCAGTGATGAACGTCTACCTTCCAGTGTCAACCACTGGGCCAAGGCTTTGGCTCCTGTAGGTGCTGCCTCTGGAAGTGTACTGAGATTATCCTCAGAAACAGTGTATCCGTAGTGTGAAAGATGTTCTTTCTTTTGATCGTAGAAATCCTCATCCATAGATTCGATAGACTTACCGTAAGGATCTCCTACCTTTTTTCTGGAGAAGTTGATAGCTGTTTTAGTTTTATCTACTGGCTTCCACCCTGCATCCCATAGTGCATCAATTCGATCCTTTGATGAGCCAGGATTAAAGGATGACCAGTCAAAACAAATAAGGTCATTACTTTCTACAGTAGTTAATGCATACTTCTCTTTTGCTTTACTTACTGTAGCCATCTCCGTACCATCCTTCTTGAGTCGGTACTTGATACGATTGACCTCTTGTAGTTTAGGTGGGAAGTCCACCTGGAATTGATCCTCAAGTGTCTTCATCTTTTCTTTGACAGAGTTAAGTAAGAACTCAGCCTTTGGAATATCAAACTGAAAACCGTAGTACTGAGTTCTGACTAGCTCTATCTGTACGTCATGTTCTGCTCTCAGAGACTTAGCCCAATCAGGATTCCAAATAATGTCATTGAAATGATTGAACAGAGATTCTGTAACCTCGATGTCTTGATACCAGTAGTCAACCATTTCGATACTGAAGTTATTAAACTCATGAAAGTCTCCTTTATGTTTGTTAAGTCTCATACCCCAAGCCTGTAGACTGTGAGGTGATCGTGAACCCTTGGGTGTTTCGATGTCGTAGTCTGAAAGTCGGCTGACGATCAGAGTATCTACAATCTTCTTTGGGTCAATCAGTCTTGGCCTCAAGAGTTTGTTAAGCATAGGTGCATCAAACTGTATAAAGTTGTGACCAACAATTAGATCTGCTGACTCATACCATTTGATTGCTTCACGTTTAGCAACCTCATCCTCGTGACAGTTATCAAACCTGACCACTTCACCAGTAGTAATATCCTTACCACCACAAATCCAAAGCTTGTTACTGTCCTCAAGTCCATTTGTTTCTATGTCCGATACTACTATCCTCATCCGTTAAAAACCTTTTCTTCTAAGATAGTTGTTTCAGGGTCATAGTACACTGATCCTGCATTACCTAACTTAGCAAAGGGTCTATTCTTATCTACGATAAAGTGTGTGGTGTTGCGTTCTGTTTCATCCTCTGCCTCCACATCACGTTGCAGTTTGATACAGATGATAGCTTCCTCTTCAAGAGATGCAGCATACTTTGTACGTCCATCATCATTGACCTGAGAGATAAAGATAACACCAATGTTTAACTCTTTAGCAAGCTGTGCCATTCGTGAGCCTAGAGTTGTCAGGGTACTGGTGGCTGCATCAACGCCAGAGTTAGACAGGTAGGCTAGACGTTGGACGTGATCTATGAAGATGTACTGTGCTCCATACACAGTGGATGCTAGCCTTACGTAGTCTAGTAACTGCATAGGATCGTCATGCGTTTGCATCTCAAAGATGATTGTGTTCTCACCACCTGTCATCTTTTGTGCAGCCTGGATAACTTGTTCTTCTGTATACCCTGTAGCTTTGGCATCCTCTTTGGTTCTGACGTTCCATCCAAGTTCGTAGGTTGCCATTGCCCTGTAGGTTGTAGACTTCATCTCTTCCATGTGTAGCATAGCAACACGAGTGTTTTGCTTAAGGAGTTGAACCTCAAAGTATCTGACTAGCTCAGTCTTACCCTGACCTCTCATAGCTTTGATAAAAGTTAAACCACCTTTGACCAATCCTCTGATCTTGTCATCGATAGCAACATGACCTGTTGATACATACTCGTATGGATTCTCTGTAGTGATAGCCTTCTCAACTTCAAGATCACCTACAAAGAAATTGTCAGGACTGAATCGTTGAGGCTTGAGGGCTGACCACTTGAGGTCTTCACTATCTCCTTCCATCAAGAACTCATTGGCATCCTTCCACTTGGACATAGGTACATAGTAGAACTTCTCAGGCATCATACTGTAAAGCTTTTGTGCTGCTGCTTTACCTGCTGCATCCGATAGCTCACCTGCGTAGACTACCATCTCAAAGCTGTTGAGGTAATCAAAACAATTCTTGATTAGCTTTTCTGATAGTGAAGCAGAAGGTACTGACTTAACAGGGTAGGACTTACCTAACACCTGGTAAAGACTTGCTGCATCAAACTCACCCTCAGTAATGTAGATCCGTTTACTAGATCCTGCATTGAACTCAGGTCCAAACAAATTGTTTGAGTCACTGCCCTCTTTCCAGAAGAACTTCTTCTCGTGAAAGCCTCTGTACTTGACGCCATTGGGGTACTTGAAAGCATATCGTACTGGTAAGTTACCCTCACCAGTTTGTAACTGTATGTTGTATAGCTTGGCTACATCTTCATCCAAGCCACGAATACCTGTGTGTTTACCAGAAATAACTTTTGCGTTTCTGACATCAACCTTAAGAGGTGGTGGTGGGTAGGTACGTTCTGCCCATTCAAACTTTTTATCTTTGTTTGGGTATCCTCTGCCACAGGAGTGGCACTTGCCAACCTTTGTTGCTACGTTGTAGCTGAATGCGTCACTGCTTGCACAGTCCTCGAATGGGCACGGTTGATGTGTTATCTCGTTGCTGCTGTTTACTGCTGCTGTCATTGTTACACTGTTCCTTTTCAATTGATCTCTTCCTCTCCTCATCACTCATATCACGTATACATTTATTTGTCACCTCTAATCCTCATACATTCTTAAAGCTTCCCATGATACAGGGAATAGCTCCATTATTTTTTCTTCTATTTTTTCTGCTACAAGTCTTGTTTCATACTGAGCATCAGGCTTAAGCCGTAGTCCACACATCTTTGCAAAAGCATGAAGTGTTCCTGACCAATACCACTCAGTCATCATAGACTGTGGTAGTACCATACGTGCTTGCTCTGGTGCTACGCCATAATCAAGTAGCTCTTTATAAGTCTGTAAGCCTACCCAGTTTGCATCCTCCCAATCTCCAACATCAACAGTACCCTCACTACCTTGTTTCTTATTAGCACTACGTCCACGCCATGTATCAGGTTTATAAAACTCAGGTTCATCATCTACATATCTACGACTAATTTCATTCCAAGGCATGTACTCATGCTTCTGTAGCTGACGTGCTACAAAGATAGGAGCTTTGACATGGAAGGTTAAAAACGTGTGATTGAATGGAGAGTAGTGCTTGTGTTTAGATAGGTACTGTATTAACTTTTCATCCTTGGTTTTGAGTCCCCACTTCCCGATTGTTTGGTCAGTGCAAATCATCTCTGACTTTTTACCAAAGCTAACCCTAGCTGCATTTACAACCATGATGTCACTACCTACATGCTGCTGATAAGTTACCTCAATCATAAGTTTTTCCTATATTCTTTGGTGCGTAGACTTCACCATTGTATTGACTACCAGTCTCAGTGTCTGCTCCAAAGTTACACCATGCCAGGATCACTAGGATTGTCATGATCCAGTAGAATGAAACCTTACACCACTTGATAAATCCTTCAAATGTTTTCTTAGCTTCTATCTCTGCTGCTTGACTTGGTGTCATTGTAATTTCTCCTTTCTGATTTCCTCTACACCTACTGCATAGTACTCATTGTGCTCAAACATATCTAAGATAATTCGTCTGTCTTTTGCCCTCATGTAAAAACTTATATGACTATTATCATCTTTGTTCTTTTTTATTTTAACTAGGTATCTCTTCATTACTGTACCTCTACTTCTAGACAAGCCACTGTCTCTGACTTGTGCGTTACCATCTTAGCTGCTTTGCTCAGTTCAATCTGGCACTCTTCTATAGTGGCATAGTTACCTAACTGGTAGTGCTCGACTGTCTGTGTGCTAAACAACTGCATCCATACTAATACATACATCATATATATTTTTCCACTTCCTCATCTGTAAAACCAAGATCTTTTGCTCTCTGTCTGTAAAGTTTTGGATTTACTTTAGACAATTTCATTGTTCTTTCAATAGGCATCTCATACTCGTTTATGTTCTTGTAAGATAACCAATTCCAGTAGTAATCACCATTTAAAAATTCTGATTCTACATGACAGGTAGGGCAGAGAAGGTGTAGGTTTTCTACTGAGTTGTCACCACTTTCATTGATAGAAAGGATGTGACATCTCTGTACCTTGATATTAAAACCACAAGCAAAACAATCATTTAGTCCACCTAATTCTATACCATACTGATCAAGAAAAGAATTGCCATACCAGTACTCATGTATCTTTTTCTTTGTTGGCATACCCTTTCTTTTATTAACCTTTAAAACATTGGATACCATACCTCACCTCTCTTCCTTTGCTCCATAACATCAGACAATATTCTCTTTAGGTTGTCTGCTTTTTTGTTTTCACCATCCCACTCCAGGTCACTTATATCCTTCTGTAGGTCTATGATATACTGTTGTACAGCAGCAACTTTCTCTTGTTCGTATTTTAAGTGTCTCATTATTTAGTCTCCCTATCCAGTGTGTTACTTCATCATGTGGATCATCTATCCAAGTCACCTCGTTCCAATTCAATTTGCAAATCCCTCCCTGTTAATTCAGATAGCAGTCTGACAACATCCTTACGTCCCTTTTCGTATCCTTCATCGAATGCGTCAGCTATATCTTCTTTGTCGTTATACTTCCTGTATAAGAACCCTGCTAACAACGAGAGCACAACTAGTAGTATAGTTATAGGTTCTGGTATGTAAATACTCACTGTGTATATCCTTAAGTTTTTACTGTTGGTAATACTATTAGTAGTATATCTAATAAAAGATATAAGATTTAAGTTATTAACTAATAGTAATACCTATAGTAGGTACTCACTTTCATTTTCATTACAAGTGGGTCATGTTGTCACATGTTGATTCGGGTGTGTACCCAATACATAAATAACAGTACGAGAACTAATATAATTATATCTGTAATCATATTAGTCACTCTTCTTTTTCCTCTTTGTTCTTTGGTTTGAATCTGATCCGTTCAACGTACTTATCCACTGCTTCCTGTTCTTCCTTAGTCCACATTGGATTAGAATACTTATTTTCTTTTTGTGTTTTATTCATAGTACATATTTCTTTCTTATGATGTATTGTTTTGATTGTCTTCCAACAGTTCTGACTACAGTGTAGTCTTTCTTGTTGGTGTTACCTAGTTCTTTTACTTCGTGATCATTTGAATCTTTGTATCGTATCGTTTCGATAGCATCTTTAATTGCTCTGGTTCTTGAATGATACAAGTTAGTTTCTAGTGGTTTGTACATGTCATTCAACCAGTATTGACAGGTTGATTCCCATACGTGCTTAGAATATTTACTCATTAAGTGTCTCCTTCTGCTTATCTGCAATGTCTTGCACTCTATCCATGTATCTAGCTAATGCTACGGTCAGATCTTCTATACTTGCCTTGTCTGCACACTCTCCGATTGTCTCCCATGCATGTGCTTTCAATGGTTTCTGAATTGTTTTCTTTTCTTCTATTATTTCTTGTGCTGCTACATCGATAGCTCCAGTAAATTCATTCAACCATTTCAATAGGTTAGGTTTATCTGTAGGTACTTCTACCATAGTTGCGCCTATCTTTTTAGCTTCGGACTGAGTGCCTACCCATTCCCCTTTTTTATTTGCGTATAGTCTCATCTCAAGTTATCCCCTCCATCAAAGTCTAGTTCTCTCTCATCATCTATCTTGTAGCTACTTACTGTGTTTGCTGCTTGATGCCATGATGATTCAGTGAGTGTCTTACCAAGTAGACCTACTACCAATTGCTTAATCTCGTACTCTTCAAAGTCTGAGTAGTAGATCAGGTTATATATCTTTTCTATTTTAGGTGTCATCGTTATCAATCCTCATTCTAACATCTAACCTCCAAGTAAATCCTGTTAGTGTCTCAGGCGTTGCATAATCTAACTCAATTATGTGCTCAGATATTGCTTGAGCTACAGTGTCTATTGTCTGACACTCCAGGTCTTCTGCGCCTATTATCACATCTTTAAACTGCATTTCCTTGCTCCAATTTAATTTGTTTGCATCTCTCTGCTTCTTCATTCCATCTCTGGATTCTCATTCCGTAGTCTGCTTCTTCAGCAGATACCCAACTAGGTCTTACACCAGTTCCGTACTTTCTGTGTAACTCTTTTAGTTCTCTTTCACTACTTGCTATGATCGACACAGCCATATCATATTGGCTACATGCTTCTTCATATGTCATAACTTTTTCCTCCATTACTTCACTCCAAGATTTTCCAAGTACCAATTTTATTTTACTAGTCCATCAATATAATCTTGGCTTACAGTCCTAGCTATGCTCTTAGCATCTCCAAGATATTTATTGATGTGTCTACTTGTTGTGGGACTGTGATGTACTTCTGTTCTAAATGCTCCCTTGCTATCATATCCTGCGACAGGCATTTCATAGCTAAACAAAATTGAAGTGTTGTTAGGGAAAGAGCCTAGCTCTATTTCACTCATATTTGAGCCTAGTTGTTTAAGTTTCATTTTCTATCCTCCAATTGGTTTAAATTGTACTGTAGTACAGAATGAAAAGCATAGCTTCCCAATCTTTACAAATCTGATTCCACCTACTTTTTTTGTGCTAAAGTTAAACATTTTTCTTCCTTTCATTTTTAATGTTTAGTGTTTGGTGTAGCTGATATTAGCTACATTATCTGACCAACAGGCTCGACAAGAGCCACAATTATTGTTTTGTGTTGGTGCAGGACAAACGTGACCGTATGATTGTTGACCCTTCAAGTGTACAGTACTTGTCAAAGTATGACCCTTGATAGGTTTATCGCCAACCATTGTAGCCGATACACGTATGATTAGATTAGTTGGTTCTTGTCCGTATTGTTTACGGTACTCTTTTACAATCCTAGCTTCCCTTGTAGGCAACCAGTGTTGTATGTCTGGTGTTTTCTTACATGCTCTTACGATTGCTCGTAACATATCCACACTATCTAGATCACCAGAGTCAAACCACCTATGATAATATTCACCAGTCTTTGTTGCTATTCGTTTGATCTGGAATGCTACTGCATCGGACCATTTCTCAGGATTAGAAGCAATAAACCTAGTAGCTTTCAAGTAGTTATCCTTCCAAGATTTATCCACGTTCTTTCTGAAAGTTTGGATACGTCTTGCATAGCATTTGTTACATACACTTCCTTCAATCTTTGCAAGCTTAGACCCCACCTTACATGAGAATGAGTCTGTTGAGAATGTAGACCCTGGCATCTTTGAATTGCCATTGCCGACTACTGATATCTCTTTTGCGTCTTTGACCGTCCATTGCTTCATAGTTTATCCCTTCAGTATTTGTTGCAATTTTTCTGCGTCTTCCCTTGTTATCATCATCCAAGAGAACGGATGTTTTACAAGGTGCTTTTTAATTCTTTCTCTCAATTTTTCTGTAGGATTATCTTTATATTTTTGTAGTAGTTTTTCCATTTTACTTCCTTCCTTATTTGTTCATTTAGGTACGTCTTAAATCCATACTTCAAGAGTAAGGATAGGTTGGCCCATCTTAATTCTAGACGTACCCCAAAAAACAAACATTTCACAAACTTTAACTAGGGTGCTCACCTTACTAGGGCTTTCGTGTTTATCGTCACGTCAATACTTTCTTAATAGTCCCACGGCATCCGTGACGAAAGTAGTAGCTACTTGGCTAGCAGTACACTGCATGTTTGCCGTCAAGTTTTATTCTTACTTTTTGGCTATGGGCATTTAAAGTCTGATAGACTGTTTATGTTTTTTTGTTGGACTCTGTTTTTTGTTTTCTCCGTTGTTCGTTTCGATGAATATAGAATTGCATATTAAAAACAGTTTGTGTAAAAAAAGAATCGTTTGTTTTCAATAACTTAAAATTTTTTTTTTAAATAGTTTTTAGAAAATAGACTGCAAAAAAGAGATGTTCTGTATTTGTTCTGTAAAAGTGATTCGTTCCTGATTCGTTCTCAGTATGGGTGTATATACATTATAAATATAAAAGAACGTATTCAGCTTTTTGAATGTGACTGGGTGGCATAAACATATGCGAATGTTTGAATATGTCGGTGTGTTTTTCTGGGGGATATATGCATAAATTAGCATGTTTGAATACGTGGGGTTATAGTTTAAAGCTAAACAATTTTTAGTTTAGTATTAAACAGTCTGTATATAAAAGTAGTTTAACGTTAAACTATATTCTAAAAGTAATTTAATATTAAACTAATTGCAGAATCGTATTAACATATTGATATATATGAATATTTGAATGTGTTCGAGAGGGGTCGGGCATGGGCCACCCTGGGGGTATGCGTTATTTATATATGCCCAATGACAGTGGGGGCTATTTTTAGTCTGTTAACCACTTTGTAACTAATGTGGTTTACACTTGCACAATAAATAAGCTTGAATATAACTAGGATCATGGAGATCTACAAGCATAAGAGTAGGTACTACCTCTATAGGAAGGGGGGCCAGTTACTTTTAGTCACTAAATCTAGAAGAGTCTGTGAGCATTACCTGGCAGTAGGGGAGTTCTACATAAAAACAAAAGAGGAAGAGGTGTGACATGTTGTCCTCTGGGTGTATTTCCTGTTGTTTTTTACTTGTCGGGCGTATAACTAATAGTATATACTACCTATAGTAATACTTTAGGTATTATTCCTTTTATTTTTATTAATATTATTTATAATACCTGTAAGTAAAATACTTATAGTATTACTATTAGTACAATTTCTATCTTTGTAGTCCTAATTTCGTAAGAAATTTGAAAAACGACAGTTGACTTGTGGGCTACTTTAGGTACAACTATCCAACACAAGAAAAATTATGAACAAAAGAGTAAAGTACTTTGAGTCTGACTCAGTACTGGAAGAGTTCTACAAAGCTTTAGCAGATAAAAACGAAAAGAAATTACGTAGGGTACACATCCCTCGTTCTGACGTGTTCTATATTCGCAGAGCTTACTACGAATCTACAGGACACTGGGTATCTCTAGATAGAATGGAACGAGCTATGTACCTTGAGGGTATGCTTAAGAAAGCTGACGTTCTAGATCCAAGCAGAAAAAGAAACTGGGAGTAAAGCATGGACGGTTTAAAGATTCCAGTTGCACTGGTTTTCGCAATGGCTGTGCAATTGGTGGCCCTGGTGTGGTACATCAGCAATCTAGTACACGACATAGAACATCTACAAAACAAAGTATCAGAACAACAACAGAAACTAGAACTATTAGACCTAGACATAAACGATCTGTGGACGTTTTGTACTTTCACTGAAAACAAGTGGGCTGAAGCCTA
>Ga0098056_1000517_pt1 | contig 16124 bp, 34 predicted proteins | sample 17BtaG_FD_92583 | JGI IMG/M metagenome (GOLD analysis project Ga0098056, IMG submission 92583) | Marine viral communities from the Subarctic Pacific Ocean - 17B_ETSP_OMZ_AT15314_CsCl metaG | ecosystem: Environmental > Aquatic > Marine > Oceanic | place: Subarctic Pacific Ocean | collected...
GTAATAGTTTTACTACCAATGTATAATTCAGTAGATATTTTAACTTTGTTACTTGCAATCTGTAGATCTGATGCAGTCCCATCGCCATCGTATAAAGTACGAAGTGTACCATCAATCCCTCCAGTTTCTCCAGTATGGATTAATTGAACATACCCCTGATTTACAGGAGTATTTCCTATATTGGTATTACTACTCATATTCCTAATTCGTCAGTACTCAATTCTTTTCTTATTTTGGCATCAGACATTTTTTTTGTGCCTCGGCCTATATCATCAGAAATAATTGTAGGTTTACTTATAAGACGTGTTAATGTTCCATCTTCATTACAGTCATGTATATTTTTATTACATTTTGTTAGTTTTGGTTCAGTCATACTTTGTACTGTATCAAATCTTTTACCACAACTGCATTTATATTCATATATTGGCATGTATACCCTCTTCTTTCTTAATATTAATGGTAAATATAGGCCTATATAATAATAGGCCCATATTTAACCGTTTTTCAATTACCCTTATGAAGGATTTTTGAAATTAACAACGCCAAGTGCTTGATCGTTGTTAGCGTGTGATTTCATGCTACCAAATAGCATGTCTACAACAACTCTAGTTGCTAGATGATCAATATCATAAGCAGATTGACTTCTTACGCCAAACTGTTCAGCAAAGTAAACAGATTCACGTTTGAAAACACTACCTGATACTGCTGTACCGCCTTCAGACCAATTGGTTGAAGGTAATACAGGCATACCATAAATGCTCATTAATTGACCTGAAGCAATTGGAGCTCCCTGTCCTCTTTCATTAGCTTTGGTAAAGTCGCCTTGACCCATTAAACCCATGTACGCTTTAGGATTTGCATAAAAGAATGTATCTCCGTCAGTGTAGTCATAGTTTTGATCAAGTAATAACTCTAAACCACTTCTTAATTCAGCAGGTAAAATAATATCGTCAGTTGCAAGTGTTACAACATTTGATGTTCCAGCTTGTAAAGAAGTTGCTATATTAGCTTCTACAGCTTTAGCAAGGGAATAACCCATGCTTTGAGCGTATATGTTGAATAAGTCTTGAGATGCTTGCACTTGTGCAATATCTTCAATTCTTTTTGCTTCATATACGTGTTGATCTAATACTAATACTCTTTCTTCTTCAGTATTAGCATCGTATGTTACTGCTGTATCAGCAGATTTTGATGCATGTGTGTCTTCTTGCACTTTAGGGATATGAATTCTGTCCCCGCCCTTAGCCATTGATGATAAATCAGTTACTTGATTTCTAAGTATCATTCTTTTTTCAGCATAGTCTAAAATTGCGTCCGACCATAGTTCAGCGATAAAAACATCAGCTTTACCACCTGTTCCTGTTACATTAGCCATTTTTTATTCTCCTTAAAAGTTTAGCTTTTTTTATAACCATCGATTATCTGACTCCAGAGATTAGGGTTTTTTCTTGCATCCATTTTTTCCTGTTCAGACATATCTGCCCAAGAAGCATTTTTTGCAAACTTACCACTTTGTGTAACCTCTTTTGCGTCAGGTACTTGCACTTTACTTTTACTCACACTTTCGACGTGCTTTTCCAATTTAATCGTAGATAAATCTTCGTAAATTGTTTGATCTTCTTCTGAAAGTTGAGACAGCAGATGTTCACGTCTTTGTTTTTCTTGCACTTGAAATTGTTCAACGACAGGTTTTAATTGTTCGTTTTCATTTTTTGCGCTTTCATACAAAGATTTATATTCTTCTTTTTCTTCAAGTTGCTTTGTTTCTTGAAGTTTCAGATTTTCTTTGAGTTCGTTTAACTCAGCCTCTGCTGTTTGGGCTCTTTGACGGTACTTTTTACTTTCTGCAATGTATTCGCCAACTTCTGGTGTTTGACCAGTTACTTCCTGTGTAGGAGCTTCCGCTACTGCTTGTTCTTCTACTATTTTATTTTCTTCTGACATTCTGTCTCCTATTATAGTTTCGTATCTTGAGATATATATTCTTTTAAGCGCGGTTGAATTAATATTTCATTAAACCGTTCTTTTATATATTCCAAATTCTTTTCTGAAAAATTATATATGTCATAACCACGTGCCTGATTACCTAAAATTAAATCATGTGATTCAGGTCTATATTTAATCAATGCAGACGTTGCTGTTCCAGCTGGTTTCATTTGACGTAATGTTTTTCCAGTTAAATTCATATTTACAACACGTGTTTCTGTATTTGTAGGCTTTGATTTATAAGCTTTTAATTTTTTACCATCTGTAAAACGACGCATACCATTGCGTTTGTATCTTGCATATTGTGCATTATACTTTGTTCCCGTAGGACCTAATGCAGCTGATGAACCTTGATATAATCCTCCAGCAGCGTCCAATCTAATTCTTTCAATAGCATCTTGGGCTAATCGTGTCATTGTTTTACGTTGTAAGCGTAATAATTTTTTAATCTCGCCTTTTTTGTACTTTTTCATGATACTTTTATCCAATCATGCCTACAATTATAGCCCCCGCGGTCTACAAAACCACGAAATTGTGATTTATCCTTTTGCGGCGGTATTTTTAACTCATCTATTTCTTTTTTCGTTAAAGGTCTACGAAATTTTTCTAAAATATGCTTACATACACTTCTTGTTACCCCATCATTAGGACCCGTGTATATAAATTTTGTTTCTGGAAACTCTTCATATACTTTTGCTTTTACAACATGGTCAAAACGTGCAAATGCGTCATTAACTAAAAATTTAAACCTACTAGTTGTAATAAATTGTCCTGGACCAAAGTCTACTTTCATTGTACTTAAAATTTCATCAACTGATTCTCTAGCGATCAATGAACGTAGCATTGTATTTTTTAATTGTGTACTATATTGCCTTACGCTATCTGTTAAATAATCCATATCAAATGATTTCATTTGTTCTAATGCAATAACACTAACTGACGACACTTGTCCTAATTGTCTTTTTGATAATTCACTGAATACTAATGCTATTTCATCATCATAAACATTACTTACTCTACTAATTAAAGTTGAATAACCAAGTGTGTTCATTTCATCAAAAAAGTCAATTTGGTCACCTATGCGAAGCAATTCAACATCGCTTAATTTACTTAACCCAACAACTACTTTTTCAAGCTTGCCAATTAGCTCTTCTTGAATTTTTGTTAATTCGTCAATATAAAAATCTAATTTAGCCAACACGCTCTCCTATACGGTCAAGTATTGATTTTGTTGTATCTTGTTCTTCAACATTTTGATTTAGTTCTTCAATTATACCGTCTAGTTCTTCATCTTGTAAATCAGGGTTTTTCTTACGTAAATAACTCTTACGTGTTTCAAGGTCATTTTTAAACGCCCAGTCATAATACTTAATTTCTTCGTCTTGACTCATTGGCACTTCTCGCTCTGAAAAGTCTATACTAAATTGGTCAGTAAGATTAATACCAGCTGATACTTCACATATTCTTTCAGCTATTCTAAATTGTTCTTTTTCAAACGGTCGATATATTTGTTCAACATCACTTCGTAGTGCGTCCATCAAATCTAGTTCTGACATTTTTTTTGATAGTCCTGATTCTTGTCCGTTGTCAGTCCAATTAATTCGTACATTGTTTGCTTGTGCTATACTATCTACCATATACTTTGTTGATTCAATCATTCCATTAATGTTTGAGTTTGGTGTGGCATAACTAAAGTTTGCTCCTTCTGGTAGTACCAATGCTTTGTCTTGTCCCATACTAATACGTTGCTCTGTGTCTAAACCTGTAAATACTGGCTGACCTAAACCATAACGTCCATGAAGGGCTAGTTCTGTAAGTAAGATATTAATACTACGCATACCATCTACTAAATCATCAGCACCAGCTCTAAAATAGTCTCTTGTAAATGGGTGTCTATGTGCAACTGCAAATGGAATTATATCGCCGTAAGGATTCTTATCATCAGGAACAATTGATGTTATCTTACCACGACTTGAAATTATAAAATGTTTTCCTTCCATATCTTCAGTATCTTTTGACCAAAACATATATTGAGCATCTTCTGTTCTTGCTTGCAATTGCGATTCTACTTGCCACATTACGGCAAATGGTTCGTCTTCATTTGGTTTAAAGAACGGTGTAAAGAAGTGTATAGGTCTATATTTTAATTTCTGTTCTTTTTCGTCCCAACGTGTATATAATCCTTCAGAGCCCAATAAGTACACCAACTGTTCGAATTGTTTCATAAATGAATCCAAATTACCAATGACTTCATTGTATTTGTCATTATAACGAATTGGGGCCTGCTGATACACTAAACAACGTCGACTTATAATGTTTCGTACAAGATTAATGTACATAGGTGGTATCTGCGATAGGGACTCTGAGTTAAAATATTCTCTTAAGTCTTCTTGAAGGTTTATGCCTTCATAATAGTCTAATAAACGCTCTCTGGACTCCATTTCTCTATCATGGCCGTCCTTTATAGTGTCCATAAGTAGATTATAAAGCATTTTTTCAGTTAAATTATAAATAATCATGATTCGTACCTTTTTTCATAAAATTCTTCTTGTGTTTCGTTTGTTAAATATTTTTGCATAAGTTTTTCCGCTTTTGCATCATTTTGTTGTTGTATTTTATGACCACCATACAACGCAATAAGCATACTTACCAATATGCCAGTTAAAAGACCTAAGATAAAAGTTACCATGGTATTGAATCTCCTCGTCCTTTGAATCCAAAACGATATTCAATTACATACATTAATGCATCAAGAAAATGCGATAACGTTTCGGTCTTTACAATACGACCTTCATCAACTGTTGTTAGTTCTAGGTCTCTTATTAGGTTCTTACACTTCGGGCTTATGAATAGTTCATGTTCGCCCTTAGCATTCTCAAATTTTTTATTCAATGCATTCAAACGGTCTTTTTGGGTGGGGTTTGCTTTACGACTTATAACACTAAACCCAGCTTCTCGCAGAATTGCATGGTCCGATTTTGTACTATTGCTAGTTCGGGCTTTTCCTGCTGGGTCTGGATAGACTGGAAGATTAGGTCCTTTAAGTTTCATTAGTTTAGCAAGTTCGAATGTATTGCTATTTTGTAGGCCTATCTCATCAAATACAAATATTGTGCCATCAATTAGTTGACACATTTTAACTGCCGTCATAAAGCTTGATACCCCAAAGTCAACACCCCAAAATTGTCTTGTTGAAATATCCATATTTTTCACATGTATATCTCGATTAAAATTATAAGAGGCTTTGTTCTGCGCGCTTTCAAAGTTTGCTTCGTATTCTTGCCTGAATGTTCTTGCGTCTAAATTCTTTTTGGCATTCTCGATTTCTTCTTCGTCAATGAATCCGCCTTCTAATGTTGTAAATTGCCAGCTCTTTAATTGGTCATTTGTTGATTGACCTTTAACAAACATATCATAAAAGTGATTCTGTAAACCGTTTGGAGTTCCTACGAATAATGCTTCTGCTTTGTTCTGTACGCACATTGGTTGGATTACTTCGCTCCATACCGATTCTTTCATGAACGCATATTCGTCTAATACTACTCTGTCCAAACTTACTCCTCGAATTTTATCGGCTGACGCATCAGCTCCTTTTAGTTCTATCGTGGCTCCATTATCCAATGTAATGCTGAGCTCTGTTTCGTTGACCTTTACCGGCATGTGTTTAAAGAATCCTTTTAAAGTACTCCACGCGACCATCTTAGCTTGTCTATACGTTGGGAATACTACCCAGCGCTTTTCGTTTGGTTTGAATTCTGGTCTTAACAACCATATCAAACTGAATATTGTTTTGCCCCAACGTCTTCCTGAAACAATACACTTAAGCCTGTGGTCATCTTCTAAAATCTTTTGGCGTATTTCATCTATCACTAATTCCATAATGCATTAACCTTTAAAGGTCTATATGGGCTCCATATTTGGTCCTTAAAGGCATCAATTGAATCAATCGCTCTTATCTACCTTAGAAGCTATCTGTAAGACCTGTATTGGCTCATTGCTTTCAGCCTTCAAAGATACGGCCTGATTAGGTCTACCAAGTATTCGGTCCGCAAGGAAATTGACCGCTGTCATATTTCCATCTAATGCTTCATCATATACTTTGGCTACAACCGCTTCAAGCATTGTCTTTTTATCGTCGCCTTCTAGATTCGCTAAAGCTCTTATGTGTTCGTTCAATGCAAAGTCTTTTTTAGGTCTTCCGTTCGGATTCCCGGACTGTCCCTTCTTCCATTGATACTTCTTTAAATGTTTCTTATCGTCCATCGCTGTTTGCTTATTGTTTATCAGTTTCGAAATAAATCGAAAGCCATCTAAATAAATAGGGCAAAAAGTCTACAAATTTTGGTCTAATGTGAAGACCTTCAAGTGAACCATAGTTGGTCTAGAATTGGTCTAAATGTTTTTTTTGTAAAACTATGTACAGTTTGCGTAGTTATTAGTATTTTAATACATGCGTGAGCATAATGTTAAGTTAATGTAAAGTACGCTTTACACTTTAAAAGGAGATTAAAAATGAATATAAAACAGTTTAATGAGTTGTTATTTGAATCAGGTATTGAAACTTCATTACATACTGAGGACTATGCCGAAAGAGATACGAATGAAACTTATGTTGAAATTGATGGAAACTTTACAAAATTCTACAACTTTATCAACAAGTTTAGTGATGATTGGAAAGTGACCTCGCAAGATGGCGTCCGCTATCTTGAATTACCTCAGTATTCTACTATTGACAGATGGCCAAATGAAAGTTGTAATACACACATCAGAACAAAAGACATTGAACGTATTGAAATATATAAAGAATACGACAACTCATTGTATTTTGATTTGTATATCGGTTTAAAAGAGCTAATGTCAAATGGTTCATCAGACTTAAAAATATCAATTACATTAGGAGGTTTAAAATAATGAATAAAAAGCAATTAATGATTCTGGCGGTAGTTTATCTATCGCCAATCGTTTTAATGGCGTTTAATGATGCTTATGTGCTTCTGACGGCGCCTTTACTATATGAAAGGCTTGCTAGGTTCTTAGCAATGTTTTATATGTGTCTTGCTATGTTAATTGGTCCAATTATGGACTTACTGAAGGGAGTTAAATAATGGTTAAAACTACAAACACAAAAGCGCATGATTTTGTTGGCCAATGCGCTCCGTTTAAAGGTCATAATACATTTGGCGAATTTACTAAGCCTAATATGTATGTGGTCTATTCATACGGTTATCACTGGCCGATGTATATCTATAGCTATATCAATCATAAATGGTATAGAAACACAAGCAAATATAGTTCGACTACATCGAAACAAACTACAATCTTAAAACCTGATTTTTTAACTAATGATGATTTTATTGATTGTACGCTCGATGAAATGCAAAATGTTATTAATCATAATAAATCTTTTTTTAAGGAGGTTCACAATGACAAATAAAGATATTAATGATATGCGCCGATTAATGGAAATTGTTAGGCGTCAACGTGAAATGCTTGACTTTTATCGTAGATATTACAGAGACCTATATGACTTTGTAGAGCATCTGACGGTTGGAGGCGAACATTTAGCTATTAACATTTATGAAGAAGCCTTAGAGGACCAGAATTTTGACATCTGGGCGCAATTGGGTCATATTGATAGTTTAGAAAAAAGCAATAAAGACCTTATCAAATTCCCTATGCTTGTTCATAAACCATTCTTTAAGGAGGATACTAATGAATAATACATTTGATAAGCTAATAGAAGAGCATTCGTTAGCTTTAAAAACAAGGAAGCTAATTGATACTAATTGGGGCTGGGCTCAGAGCGATTCAATGATATGCTCTAAGTGCTATTTGAAATTGCCTAATGGTCAACATGCCTACTATACATTGACAACTGAAGTTGATGATTTAGGTCATTATACTAATTATGTGGAGGAGCGTTAAAATGAAACTGAATAAAGCTAATATAGACCAAATTGACTCAATACTAACTTATCTTATAGTAGACCAGGAGGAAGTAAAATGGTGGTTTGAAAGTTGGTATACTAAAGAAGCTAAACCTGAAGGCTATATAATATTTGAAATATTCGAAGCGTGCAAACTAAGTTTGACTTGGCTTGAAACGTTAAAAGAAGAATATGAAAGATATTATGACGATGATGATAAAACCTATTGGCAAGGCTGGTTGTATCGTGCCATTAATGAGGAAATTGAAATATTAAAACGAAAGGAAAATAACAATGCTTAATGTAAATAAACTAAATAATATGCTAGCGGATACAATTTACCAATACCTTCCAAAGCATATTCTGGACCCAAATGACCAACTGACTGATGAGCAATGGTGGGAGTTTTGCGGTAAGTTTCAGGAAAAGTTTGACCGTGAAACCATTGAACTTGGTCATGAATTCATGGAGGAATTTAAGGAGGTTAACAATGTATATTGATTTAAAAGGACCAGATGGCGTTTGTTGTGAATACGATGGAAATTGTTCTTGTGATGATAACATTAAAAAGCTTTATCAATGCCCAAATTGTTCTAGGGTCCTTGATTTAGCCCATGATGACTGGTCCGCCATCGTTTGCTTGTATTGTACAGGCAGAGTCAATAAAGATGATTTTTTAGTGCGAATATGGGAACGAAAGGAGGTTTATAATGGCTAGACTATTTGTGGCTCCGTTAATGATAGTATTCAGTTGTGGCTTTTTGTATTTAACTGTATTTATGCCGGCTGATACAATAACGCTTTCATTATTAGCAATTAGTTGTGGTTTATTAGGTCTAGTTGGTATGCGTTAATTGATTCATAGACCTATAAAAGAAAAGCCCGTAAACTAGTCTTTATGGGCTTTTTTTTTGCTTGATATTTGAATAGCTGTGGCGTTTAGTTTATCAATAGCGCGTTTGTAATACGTCTTAACACTACTAAGCGATAAAGACAACGTTAAAGCAATATCTTTAAACTTCGATTTATTAACAATTCGCAATGTGAATACTTTGTATTCTTGGTCCGAAAAACTATTAGAGGCAATGATTCCGGTTAGTAAAATTATTATCTCATCATTAATCTTTTCATTCATTTCAGATATTTCCATTAATAGGTCATAATAGTTCTTATCTGTGTTTTCAATGTCAATATATTTCATAACTGTTCCAATCTTATATTTTTACCGTGATTTTTTAATAATCTATCTATTTTATATTGATAGTTTGTTTTATATTTTTCACGATAATAAATTTTGTCAATATTTATGCTCAATAATATTTTCAAGCATTCAAAGCAAGGGCTAGTCGTTGTGTATACATCACAACCTTCTAAAGCTATTCCACGACGTGCCGCAGATACAACAGCATTTACTTCAGCATGAATTGTTTCTTTACAACCACGTTTACAGGTCAATTCGTTGCAATGTTCATGGCCTGGAATAGAGCCATTATATCCCGTTGCTAATATTTGTTTATCTTTTACTAACACGCAACCAACTTTACGGCTGTTGCAAGTACTTCGTTCTTTAACTTTATCTGCAATTTCAATAAAATAATATTTAATATTTTTTCGCAATATTTTCAACCATTTTAAAGTGGCGTTCATAAACATGCATACTCGTTGCAAAATGTCTATATTCTCCAACCTCAATTTTTAATATATTTGCTATTTGTTTTTGTAAAGAATTAAACCAAGGCACATCATAACTAAACCCGTAAATTAAATCGTTACTTCTCATAAATACTATTGTATCTAATTTATTATTATTTACTATAAATTGTTGTGCTAAAGTACAAACAAAGTCTTTATTATTTTCATATTTATGCATAGGCTGATTATAATTAATAATTGCTTGACGAGAATTTATATCATTTTGTAGTCGCTGCACGCACCATTCAAATTGACTAAATCCATTATATTTATCTATTAATGCTAATTTTCCGTAATTACTATTTACTGTATTATTTTGATCAACCAGCTTTTTCCAAAAACTAGAATATTCACTAATAAATTCAATACTAGGGTCACCTTTTAAATACCATGACATTTCAGCTTCTAAATATTTATTATTTAATTTACGTTCTGGTACTGTAATAATAGTATCGTGATGACCATTGAATTGTAGTAAACAATTTTGTATTTCTTTTGTTTTTAACCCACGTGGCGAAACATCATTACCATTTAAATATAATTCTTTACATATTTTAATAAATGTTTCATTAATATTTTTTTCTTTAATTATTTTCATTCGAATAATGCCTGTTGTTTTATTTCTCTATTTCTATAAATTCTTCCACGACCTTTACCATTGCTTAAATTAATATATTTTCTATATTCGCACATACAATCTTCTAATGTGCGATAAGTAAATTTATATTTTTCTTTTTTATGTACTGAACCCTGCATATCTTCTGGAATCCAATAAAAATCATCAATATTAAGTAAAGCTTCTTTTACCTCTTCAACTAATGTATCAATAACTTTTTCAATATATTGTTCATTCATATAATTACCATAAACAGTTTTAAAACCATTAATACTTCCAGGACCTACATGTAAAAAATCACTTTCATGAAAATGTAAATGTTCTGAATATGTTAAAGAAGTAAACATTTCATAAGAACGAAATGGCCCGCAGCCAAAAGCATTTTTAATCATATCAAACGCAATATGACCATTTTTATTATAAGTAGCTAATGAAATTAAGTCGTCACGTAAGTCTTTAGCCTTAGCTAATACCCTATCTCGATGTTTTATTAATAATTTGGCACGATTTGAGCCCTTAGGAGCTTGAAATAATATTGCATCTGATACAAACTGTTTACCTTCTTGTTTACATTGCTGCCAATAATCGTATAAATCATCGTATTGAATACCATTTAATAACAGTTCTGTGGTTTCCCAATTAATTGAATGTCTTCCAATACCAATTAATAATATTTGTTCATATAAATCTTTATCTTGCATTCGTTTTATTTCTTCTTTTGAAAAATGATCTAATTCACGCCATATATTTGTAAACTTATAACGTTCTAATACTGGGTCATCAGTATATTGAAATTTATTATTAATATACTTTTGTTCCCATAATTTATTTCTTCTTACAATATAGGAAATAAAATCTGTAAATGCTTTATTCATTTTCATCAATGTATTTTTGTAAACCGCCTATATATGCTACTGCATCTAATAAATTATCTTTTTTATGTGCATAACCTTCACGTGCCATTTTTAAAGATATTAATATTTTATAAACGTCTTCAGCTGTTATTTTTTTACCGCAAAATATTGAAGCGACTTTTGCTGTACGTTCCATACTTTCCTCAAAAGGTCCGTATTGACGTTCTTTTTCTTGCTTACGTTCGTATACTATTTCTTGCGCTTCTTGTAATATTGATTTTTTATCCTGTGCTGCCAAAACCTTTATCTCCTCTCTCATCGTATCTTTTTAATTTCCAAGGTGCTTCTGATTTTATTTCTTTTAATTTATGATATTTTTGATCTAATAATACAAATTGTAAGATCTTTTGTCCAGATTTTAATTGAACATCTTTATCGCCAACATTAATTAAATTTAAATGTATTTCGCCTTTATAATTTTCATCTATTACACACGCACCAACTTGCAAACTATATTTACTAGCAATACCGCTTTTATTAAAACCTATTAAACATGTATTTGTTGGTAAACTTACCTTAATACCAGAAGGTATATTAACAGATTCACCTGGTTTAATAGTCCATATTTTATGCCAATCATTAGGTATAAAAAAATCATACCCTGCATTTAAACCAGATCTTTCAGGTGATTTAACATCTTTTGTTTTATAAAATAATATCATTGCTCTCTCCTAATAAATGTCATAAAGTTGACATATTGTACTTCTGTTATAACCTCTTCAGCTTTAATTGGTGTTTCCCTGATATTATGTTCGGCTAATTCAAGTTTTGCAAATTCATTCATTGGAAATATACGAAATAAAACTTCTGGAAATGTTGTCCATATAACAATAAAAAAAGGTAATTCCGCTCTTTCGCTTAATTTTTCCAATGCCTGTATTGGACCTTTTGAAAAGTTTTTATCCCAGTTGTCATGCTTATATTCTATAATAGCTCTTGGTTCATTTGGATATTTATATTCTACAAATAAACAATCAACATCTGTTGCCGGCAAGTCCCAACCCCACGCAAAATGAATATTATTTATTGTAGCATCTTTTTTATAAATTTCTTTAATTTTTTTTGTCATTTTTATAAGCTCCTTCACCTCTCGGTCTTGTTAAATCCAAAACATTAAATTGTTCAATCCAAGTTGCTTCTCTATTATATCTTACTGGTGTTCCTTGAAATATCCACCATGCTCTACCATGTATTTTATACCAATCTTTTTCAAATGCTGCGCGCTCTTCACTATAAGCTAATAAGGGTTTAACTTTTTTCATTCTCTCTTCCAATGTACCAGCATATTTACCCCACTGATCGTATGTCGGGTGTAACGATTTTTTATTTTTATTTTGCCAAGCTTTTTCTCTACTATTTAATTTCATCTCTTTTACTCCTTATTGATGTTCCACCAGAAAAAAACATAAATTCATAGCCAAGATCATCAAGTTTTTTAATTAGTTTATTAATTAATGCATGTATTTTTAAAGCGCGTTTTGATTTATCCATTTTTTACTTTCATGTCCTTTACTACTTGCCAAACCTCATCAATTTGTGCCGGCGTAAATAGTTTATGTAATGATTTAAATATAAATCTAAATTTTGTTTTATTCGTCATATCTTAACCTAAATAGTTCTGGAAATTCTTTATCTAAACCTTTCCGTGTTAATCTTTCAATTATTCTATTGTGTGGTCTTACAGACGGTCTTAATTGACCATACTGAAATATAATCCACTTACTTAAAAACCATTGATCATCATCGGTTTGAAACATACCTAATTTATTTATAATTGTTTCAGGTATTTGTTTATTAAAACCATTACAGTATAATTGTACTTGCAGCTCATCATATTCCCAAAAACCATCATAAGTGCATGTTGTAGTAATATAAAAAAATAATACTTTTTCTTCTGCACTCAATGATCTAAAAAACTTTTTTGTAAATAAATCAGCATCAATAAAACGTTTAATCATGCTTTTTCCTTTAAATCATGTATTTTTAATATATGTTGAAATACCTTCCAACCCCAATTTAATTTTTTTAATGGTATTTGATGTTGTTCAAATCCTTTACCTTCTTTATCAATTCTTAGAATTAAACCTGATGTAATTTTATTACCTGTTTGTAATTCATATAATTTTCTATATGCACCTAATTGTATAATCATTTCAGGGTATATAGCTTTACTTGTTTTTAAATCTCCAATTACAAGTTTATTTTTTAATTTTAATATTAAATCACATGTACCACCTGTTTTATATTTATCACTGATCAATTTAATTTCACTTTCAACATATTCAGGTTTTAATTGACTATTCCAATCACGAAATGCATCATAAGCTACAATAGCTTTTTTAATTTGATTTTCAGAATAATCAGAAGTATCAACTTTTTCTTTTTTAATATATGATTCACAATATTTATGAGCAAGTGTACCAATTTCAGCAGCCTCATCTCTTACTTTATTTGAATCTTTACCTTTTAAACCCTGAATCCTTGACCACGCTATCAACATTTGTTTATTCCAGCCTAAATGTTGACCGATCAACGTGGTCACGGATTTCACTTGAACGCCCTCAGACGTAAAATATTTTGTATGTGTATTAGTCTTAGCCATGATGTCTTAATTCCTCCAATTCTTCTTTCATTATTATATTTGATTTTTTTAATTCTTCCATTTCTACTAATATATTTAACCAATCTTTAAACTCTAATGTTGAATAAAATATTGAATTCATTTTAAAAACATTAACAGGTATTTTACCGCCAGGTAAATCATCATATATTTGCTCCCACCATTTTGGTATCATTAATTTCTTTTGATCTTTTACTTCAAAATGATAATTGAAAGCAGGTGAATCAGGATTAATGTCAATTATATCACCTTTTATTGACATACCGCCAGATTGCGGTGTTCGTCTTACATTTGTATCTAAATATTTATTTATTAACTTAGCAACCTCGCGTTCTGCGCGTTTGCCTTTTTGTTGTGAATTTATTGGCATATTTTTCCTTATAAGTAAGCCGCGGGGAAGGGAGGTCAATTAGTGTTAAGTTAAGAGATATAAATTCCCCGCAGCGAGTTTAATTAAAATGGTAAGTCATCTTCGTCTATTTGAACTGGTTGTGATTCCTTTATATTAACAAATTTTGGTTCACTTGTAAATGTTTCTTTTACAATTTTTTGTTCAGGTTTTTTTACAGGTGTAACCTCAATATTTTCACAAGCTTCAACCATTCTCATAACACGAAGAAATTCATTAGCAAATTGATCAGTTGACCATGAGCAGTTACCAACATTTGGATCAGTATACAATTTAAATGTATTATTAAATACCATTCCAAAACGTGCACCGTTATTAACTAATAAAGATTTTTCAACAACTTTATTACTAACAACCTTATCAACTTTTTGTTCTGCTTGTTGATTTGCTACATAATTTGTAAATTCATTCTGTGTTTTTTCAACAGGTTCAACTTTCCAATAATTTCGTTGCTGCCCGTCTTTTTCAAATACTTCAAATGATAACATGAAAGCATCTTCAAAATTAAGATCATTTAATTTTCTTGCTAGCGCTTGAGAAGCTTCTAATTCAAAGTTTTGTCCACCTTTATCAACAATATATTGAAAAACAGTAAAACTTTTTCTTTGGCCATTTGCATCAGTGTATTCTTTATTAACAGAACCATTATTTTTTTTCAAAATTAATTTTATCTGACCACCGATATTATCTTTTAACTCTTTTAAATTAATAAACATATTAATCTCCTATTTAATGTGTTCAGCGGAAGTTGGATTTGGTATTAACCTTATTTCTTCTTTAGGTTTATTTTTCATATCTTCCATTAAACTATTTGTTTTATCTTCTGCATTTTTACGTATTTCACGTAAGTCATGCCTTAACTTATTTTCACTATCATTGTCAATTCTATTTCTTTCCATTACCTCAATCAACAATTCTAATTCTTCAAAACTAAATTTAATTGTACAATCCATTATATCCTCTCATTAGCTTTTTTTAATATTTCCCAAATTACTATTATTAAAATAATTGCTGTTACCCACTCTATAAAAGTCATTATATACTCCTTCGCATAGTTCGCATTCGTCAACTGATATTGACGGTAGATCTCCTAATAATGAATTACCACATTTACAAATTACTTCAGGCGACCAAAGTTTTTTAGATATGTCTTCTTTACTTTTTTGTACATTTTTAAGATAACTCATGTAATAAGATACACATAAATATCAATCTTGTAAACCTTTTTTTATTTTTTTTGTTTTAATTGATTTTATTCTTATTATTTAAATTCTTATTCTGATTTAAATTTTATTTATAATTGTTTTTTTTCTTTTTATTTAACTGTATAGATAGGGTATATAAAGGGCTTTATATACATATTTGATTATTAATTGTTTGATATGAAAAGAAGGGCTCTAAAAAGAGCCCACTCTTTTATTGCACTTGTTGTCTGAGGGTAAGCTGCGTACTCCAACGATTGTCTGCAACTTCAGTGAAAGTCATTGGGCGTGCTAATCGTACCCAATGATAATTTGTGGAATCGTAATAAAGGAATTTTTTTGATTCACCAAGCAATGCATCTTGCATAGTAATTAAATTATTTTTAAATGTATTTGATATATTTTGAAATGATATAGTAAATACTTCTTGTCCTGGATTTACATTAATTGCATATTCAACACCACCTAATGACGTATTTATTTCATTATTATAGTTAATTGAAGATTGTATATTTATGTCTGGTTCTACTTCAAAGTTTAGTTTTGTACCAAACATTATTTCAGATACATTTGTAATTGTTTCATTAAACTCTAATGAAAATCTAATTCTATCTGCTACATTTGTAAATGTACCCACCTTCCAGTTATTATCTGTTGAGCCAAAAGTAACTACTTGTGATGACATTGCAGAAAATACTCTACCTGTATGTAATGTTAATTCGTCATCATTCGCAGTAACTCCATCAGCCCCTGCAAAA
>Ga0098056_1000520_pt1 | contig 16035 bp, 6 predicted proteins | sample 17BtaG_FD_92583 | JGI IMG/M metagenome (GOLD analysis project Ga0098056, IMG submission 92583) | Marine viral communities from the Subarctic Pacific Ocean - 17B_ETSP_OMZ_AT15314_CsCl metaG | ecosystem: Environmental > Aquatic > Marine > Oceanic | place: Subarctic Pacific Ocean | collected 2015-01-18
ACAAGGGAACTTGGGACGCTTCTTCAGCAACATTGTCCCCAACAGGCTCAACAAATGCTAACGGTGATTGGTACTTTGTTGCAGCTTCTGGTAATATCGACCCTAACAGCGAAACATCTGCAACCGGTAGTGTAACTTACCTCACAAACGATATTGTAAAGTATGTCTCTGGCAGCGTATTCACTGGTTGGCAGCGCATTCCTAACGAAACACTTCGCGTAGACCAGCTCGATAGCCGTCTCAATAACTCTGCTCTCGATCAATATGACAAGCACGTTCACGCGAATTACACCGGCTCAGTCCGCGTTGGCTCACCTCTACAGCCATACACCGACATTCAGGACGCTATTGATGACGCCGCCGACGGCGCAACAATTTTTGTTGACGGCGACTTCACTATTACATCACCGCTCACACTAGACCCAGCCAAGTCTATCTCTATTGTAGGTGGAGACGGAACATCTGTCGGATACGCTAGCTTTGCTAACACGAACAACAACGTATTCCAGCAGACTGCAGCGGGATCACTTAAGCGTTACAGAATCGACAACATTGAAATTAAGAATGGTAGCTACGGCATCATCTTTGCCTCAGCGCTCTCAGTAAAGATCACCAACTGTAAGATTCACAACTGTGGTTGGTCAGGCACTGGTCTTTCGCTAGTAAATGCTGAGGCTGGCTCTACCCTCGGTTTCGACTCTTCAACAACTGATCTAGCTAACTACGCTGCCAGCGCCAATGTAATCTCTGACGCCGCAGCCATTAGGCTAACTGGTGTTCCTTCTACCGAATTTACAGACAACGAAGTATACAATAATGCTGGCGGCATTGAGTACGTAGACTGTGGTATCGGCGGCAAGGGTATCGTCTCAAGAAACCAGATTTACTACAATCTAAATGACGGTATCGCACTTGATTCTACCTCTGAAGACGCCACAACTGGTTGTGAGAACTTTGTTGTTTACAACAACTCTGTCACATTCAACGGCTCTGACGGTATCCGTGTTGAGGGCGGCCTTGACAACACCTTGTCACTTGGCCTCGTCAAGGGCAACTGGAACTCAGGTGTCGAGCTAGAGCACTGTTCAAACATTCGTGTTCGCGAGCTTGACCTCGACAACAACAACAGATCTGCTGTCAGCGCAGCCGGCGGCACTGCGGACGGTCTTGCGTCACTCCAGTTCAGCGGTAACACACAGCGTGACGGCTCTACCTTCATCGGCGAAGTGCTCGATGTAACAATTCACAACACTAACCTCGGCGCCAACACAGTTCGCTGCGGCCTCTTTATCGGCTCGGAAGTAGCCGAAAACGGAAATAACGATAGCATTATTCGAATCGACAACTGCGGCTTCCTAGGTCAGGACTACGCTCTCGACATCGCGGCAGATCTAGATGACCTTATGCTAGTCGTTGGCTCTTGTGAGTATGTTGGGACTGCGATCAAGGCAGTTAGAATCCAAAATGGCGGCAACTATCACGCCCTACCGTTCAGTAACTTTGTAACTTCTGTTCCTTATCTCGACGTCTCAAAGGATACAGTATCCAAGACTATTGCTCTAAAGAACGGACAGAACGGTGAAACAATTAACACATACGGCGTAAATGAGATTAGGTCAATTACTCGCGGCTCCACAATCGATATTGTTTTGGTCAATAGTAGCAAGATTCAGCTTTCTGGTCTTACAGAAACTCGTGTCTATATTGACGGGGATCTCCAAACAGGCACGCTACAAGATGTTAACAACGCCCTAAACGCTTACTTTACAGACACTGCAGGCGCAGCACCTACACCGATTACAACCCTTGTCGTTAACGAAGAGGGTATTGACACTACATTGATTACTAGTAGCGTAGTAATCGATCCTGTTGGCGACAGTGCATACGGTTCCTCGACTCCAGTCGGCAGTAATCACGCAACTATTTACTCAACTATCCCGATCACTAAGGCAGGCGAGCATTACACCTTCCAGATTAATCAAGAGGGCAGCATTGGTATGGGCTTCCATAAGTCCGGCTCGACAGGCGATTTTGCATACTCTCAGATCGGCTCACAAGGCGGTGGCCAAAGAGCCGGACTATATTGGTCTACTTGGTTTGGGTCAACCTCTGACGGTCCAGAGAGCAACGCAGGCGAAGCTTCCTCCAACACAGCCCAGCTTAGTGGCTGGTATAGCTTTGCTAGTTCATCAGTAGGTATTAACTGGCTAGCAGGAGCCAATGTTCTTATGAAGGCCGGCATTGATACGCAAGGCTTCTTGGGGCTATCATACTACAACCCAACAACAGAACAATACGTTAAGATTTCTAGAACAGCAGCAGCTGTCACTGAGAACGACAAGTTCCACCTAGTCATTAAGCTTGCTGACGCTAACGTCCGTGTATATGATACACCAAAGGTTCACTTGGCTCCGTTCCAAGAAGAGATTACAGTACAGGGCGACTCTGATGTTCTATTGCTCGGCACTGGTACTGGCTCACTAGCTAGCGGCGTCACAGCTGGAACAATCTCCGGCTTCAACGACGGCTTCTACTCAAGTGCCAGCCTATCTGCTTCTGGTGAATACTTCCAGATTGATACAGATGCAGGCTGGGACGGAACCTTCGGTCTTGTTCACGGACCTGACTTCACAACAACAACTGGTTTGACCGACCTAAGCGACTTCGACAATGCTGATAGATCCAAGGGATACGGCCAGTTCTTTATGGTTGATGTCCCAACAGGAAGCGTTTACGCTGGAACAGAGGTGTCACAGTCAGGCAGCTACTCAAGTTCGCTCGGCGTTATTTACACTCCATCTGTAAATAATACTTACAACAGCGTTCGTATCGGTTTCAACCTCCTTGGCCAGCCATACTACGCTGTTGCAGCAGACGCAGCCAAGACAACTTACACTGAGATCCTAGTGCTAGAGCAGGCCGCGCCTACCGGAAGCTACCAGCTTCTATCAATCTTTGAGTCAACTGGGCCAACTGTAGCTGGCCTCACAAAGGGCATTCAGACAGGGGTGCCAATCTTGACTTACTACACCCTAGAGTCACCAGACGGTGTATGGCACTACCCACTATTTGAGACAGAAGCAGAAGCAAATTACTTTGATGCTAACTTGGCTCAGCCTTCAACTGGCAGCGGTACATCACATACACACGTTTATGTTGATGACACTACTGGAACAACTTGGTATATGCCAGATAATGGCGGCGCTATGGATAGTTCCACGCACCCAACTGCTTCAACCTACCTTTCAGGAACAAGCTGGAACTACGTTGCAACATTCAATGATCAACTATATGCTCCAGCAGCATTCTCGCAGGCTGTAAGTTTGGATGAAGGCGCGACACTAAACTTGCAGCTTACGCCAGCAGATGCTACATTTACCACAACAGTGGCTAACTTGCCATCTTGGACAAGTTTTAGTAACGACTACATTCAGGGGACTGCCCCGAACGTTCCTGCGACCATTAACTATCAGGCCAGCGCTAGCTATACAGCGTCTGTAACCAGAACAAACAGCTACGGCTCCAACACAGGCACCTTGACGATCAATGTAAATAACACTACACAAGATATTGTACCTAGTGGCTACATTGTACATCAGGGCTACTTCTCTGCCAATGCGTATTCTGACTCTGTGGCCACCATTCATAACGAGGGCCAATCGGTTGCGGAGATCTCTGGCGGTCTAGATCAGGGTAACAAGCTTGTATGGCAAGCAAGAAGCTTCTCTCAGTTCGGGATTCTAACTGATAGTGGCTCAGCCGTAACAGGAAGTGACGATCTTGGTGGTTACCTTAACGATGCTTCGACACGAGCAACATACTGGGCTCTCGGAACTCAGCTTTCATCAGCAGATATTAATAACGCTGGCCGTGGAGTAGGGTGGGACACAAATACAGAAATCTCTCCTACGTCTAACCTCGGTAACGATATTCTAGTATTGCAATACGACGTCGATGGCTACATCCGCCTATACATCGTCGATGACGGTGCTGTTAACTCAAGCGCAACCGCATCTCTGGTCCTAACATCGGCGGATACTTACACAGGAAATCAACAGATCTTCTTTACAACAGCTGATGACTACAATGTCGACATTTCCTTGCCGGCTTACACTAAGCAGGCTGTTGCTTACACCGGCAATCCTATTAGCGGCTACACACACGATAACACCTCTGCAGCGCTTGTCGATGCAGATACCCTAGGCTCCGGCTCAGCGGTAACCCTAGACACTGCTCTTAAGTCAGGCCAGCGTCTAGTGATTGATAACAGCTGGATTGCCACAAATATCCTATCATCAATGGATATTCTCGGAACCACATCAGAAGCGCTAGAGTACGGTATCGGCATCCTCTCAAGTTCTGCTACAGCACCCTACACAGGGACTGATCTTGTGGCAGGTAACACTTGGACACCAGATTCTAGCAGTAATAGTAACTACAAGAAGAGAGCATTCACTGATGGCACAGAAAGGGTTAATACTGGTATTGGCTTCGCTCAGGGCGGTTCATCTACTGTTCGTGACGGGTTCATCGAGAAGGATGGAACTGATGTTTACGTCGTTTGGCGCAACTCGGCAACACAGAACGAGTCCCTAACCACAACCCCAAGAACAGATTCTGGTTGGACCAACACTTATAGCGCCGCAAACATTACAGGCGATCAGACAATTGCGCTCTTTACCAATGGCCGCGAAGGCGATATTGCGTCACTAGATATTATTGATGCCCCTCTCCCTCTAAACCACTTCAAGGTAACAGAGAATCCAGAAGGCACATTCCTATTTGCTTCTGGCGCAGTCCACGGCGTAACGCCAACTGCGACCTTTCCGACACTACAGGCAGGAACAACCTACACATTCCACGTTCAGGATTCCTCAATTGAAAGCGCGGATATTCTTAAGTTCACTCTAGACGGAATAGCAGAATACACCGGCTCTATCACAAGAACCGGAACACCCGGAACAGAAGGTGCAAGGTTCACATTTGCAGTACCGGGCGATCAGCAGTTCCCTCTATACTGGTACAACGACAGTGTAGGCATTTCAACTGGCTCTGCTGTAACCCTAGTCGGAAGCACCTATGTGGCGGGAGTCACCGGCATCACACTAGAAGGCCCTTCCGCAAACCAGACAGGCACAAATATAGCAAACAACGGTGACTATGGATGGGCTTCCATTACTGAATCTTTGTCTGCGGGTGAACGATTTGTAATGGACAATGATTTCTTTACAGACCTGCTAGCTGAGATGGGTGACCAGTACGAGATTCGTATTGGCTTGAAGGGAGACAACTGGGATAACGGAGATCAATCTACTAAATCAAATAGTACAATTACAGGCGAAGTCTTCAAGGGAGATCTCCAACTTAGGGTATACCAGTCATCCGCTAGCAACATCTATCTGCAAATCTTCCACTCTGGGATAGGAGGCAGTAATCAGATGCTTGTTAATACAGTAGCACTACACAATACTACTTGTGCATTCTTAGAAATTACTTCGACTGGTAACAACATCAGAATGGGCTTCGGTAGAAACGGTCAGTACGGTGTTACTGCAGGAAGCGAAGCAACTACGGCTTTCGCGGACTGGGCCAGCTACAAAGGTCAAACAGGAAACCAAGGGTTTGGCATCACTTCACTAGACGTGATGTTCTTAGTCACAGACATTTTCAATGGAAACAATGATGACTACGACGGCGCGAATGTTGACTGGACGCACCTTTCCGAGGTTTCTGTCCCAGCGCCAGCTCCCACCAATGCAACAGATTGGAATAAAGCTTTGGACTTCTCTGGTGGTAACGAACACGGTAAGCAAGTGAGCAATAATACTGATCATATGCCGATACGCCAAGCTGTTGGCACTACTATTCCTGCGCCATCAAGCGCCGGCCAAACTGTTTCGAATTCGTCGGGAAGACCTTGGGCCATTTCCTGCGTATTCAGGATCGATGGAAACAGCTCGAACCAGCACATCTGGAATCAAGGCGAGGGCGCAGGCTCCGCCGATGACAACATTTATCTGCGCGTAGACTCTAATAGGCGCAGCTACTTTGGTTGGGGTCGCATCGGTGCATTGAACGAGATTTTCCTCGGCACATTGACCGCAAACCAGTGGTATGGCGTTTATATCGGCTTTACAGGTGAGCGACTATCAGGGAATACCGCCAATACTGCTAACCTAGCAGAGTGTTTCGACATCCGCATTGTTACGCTCTCCACAGCCACTGTTGGCAGCAACCTTTCTACTAGTGTGCAGTGGGGCCACGTCCTCTCCACCACGGGTGGCCGTATGGACCGTACAGTTCTGGGCGATTTTACAATTGGTGGTCGCGGCGGTAACCGCAACTTCCACGGCAAGGTAGCTGCTGTGGTTACCACCACACTAAAAAGATCAGATAGTATGCCATCAACTGCCGAGATTGGAAAGATGGTCACAGACCCTGTTGGATGGCTAACCGATTACAAGGTAGGCGAAACATACAGACAACCATCGTCAGCAAATAATACTTCTAATTTCGCCCTAAACAACGCTAATTCCGCAAATTCGACACAGGTATGGCTAATGGGTGATGGAACCGCTGATTCATTCTCAAACGGTATTAGGAACTACGTCCTTACGACCGACCAGAACAATACAAAGATGCAACTTAACAGTATGACTAGTAACGACATTGAAACTGTCACAATCACCGGTCTAACTTGATAAACAAGCCCCGTCAGAAATAAACACTCTGACGGGGTTATTTATTTTCATTTTTTCTTGATTTTCTTTTGACATATGCCGACAAATTTGTTATCTTTACAAAGTAAGTCATTTCATTTGTCGTAAGACTATTTATTTTTGAGTAATAGTTGGAGTAATTCATAATGTCCTCTATCATTGAACAGGCAATCCTAGACGCAACTCAGCTTCGCGAGGCAGCCCTCAAGACAGCAGAGAATCAGATTATTGAGAAGTATTCATCCGAGATTAAGGAAGCTATGTCTTCCATTCTAGACGAGGATGAGGAAGAGATGGCAGTCGCAGACATTGCCGACGAAGAAGGCGCGATGGCTGACGAAGCCCCAGAAAATGTACAGCAGGCTTCTATGTCCGTCACCAAGATGTGCCCTTGCCCAGACCCAGAGGAAGGCGAGGAGTCAGTATTCGTATTTAACCTTGACGACCTACAGGCTGCTAACGACGGCGACGAAGCCGAAGACGCAGCAGAGACACAGGGCGATCTACTAGACGCAGTTGCAGGCGAAATTGCAGAGGTTCTTAACCTCGACGAAGCTGCAGAAGAGGTAGAAGAAACCAAGTGCAACTCAAAGGGCGATCACAGCCACTCCCTCGAAGAAGAGGAAGTAGAAGTTGCAGAAGCTCTCGGTGGCGGATTCAACGCTGCAGACAGCAAGGCTATTGGCGATGAGGAGCTACCACAGGACGAGGATGAGGATGACCAAGACGACCTCAGCGACCTAGAGGAAGCAGAGATTTCAATTGATCCAGAGATGATCAAGGACCTCGTTCAGGAAATGGTTGTCGACATCGGCAACGCTCCCGGTGAAGGTTGGGCAGGACGTCCAGAAGCCTACCGCCAAGAGCAGGAAAAGATTAATCTTGCCCGTCTCGCAGACGAAGACGAAGCGCAAGAGCTAGAAGATTTGAAGGCCGGAATGGAAGATCTTGCAGGACTTAAGGAGTCCCTAGAAGCACAGAACTCCGTTCTAGCACAAACAGTTACAGCTCTCAAGGAAAAGCTTGAGCAGCTAACAGTTGTTAATGCCAAGTTGGCATTGCAGAATGAAGTCCTTGTTAATGAATCCCTAAATGGGCGACAAAAGAATCGTATTGTCGAAAGCATTAACAAGGCAGAATCCGCAAAGGATGCGAAGGTAATTGCTGAAGCACTTCAGAGTTCAGTGGATGCTCCTGCTAGCACAGTTAGCAAGGGTATGGAATCACTTAACGAAGCAATCAGTCGTCCTTCACACGTAGTTCCAAGAAGAGAGATCTCATCAAAGTCTGGTGAATCAGAATTGAAAAATAGATTTCAACGTTTGGCTGGAATTAAAAGAAACTAATTATCTATTTTTAAGGAGATATTAAAATGTCAGTATTTGATAAGCTTACTGAAGGTATTGTAAATCGCGATCTCCAGAAAGAGGGTGCTGCTCTTCTAAACAAGTGGGAGAAGACAGGACTTCTTGAAGGACTCGATCAGGATCATAAGCGCGCCGGTATGGCTCGCCTTCTAGAGAATCAGGCTAAGCAGTTGCTCAAGGAGTCTTCCGCAATGGCCGGTGCAGTTGGTGGTGGAGACGTTCAGGGCTTCAGCGCAGTTGCATTCCCCCTCGTTCGCCGCGTATTCGCTGGCCTCTTCGCCAACGACATCGTAAGCGTTCAGCCAATGAGCCTCCCATCAGGTCTCATTTTCTTCCTCGACTTCACCACTTCAACTGACGGCGCTGGTCTTCCACGTCTAGGTTACGGTGCTGCTGAGGAGTCACTATTCGGTGGTGGTCGCGTCGGCGCCCAGATCACTGGTGGTGTTGACCTTTCCGGCGCTAACGCCGAGGCTGGTCCTTACGCACTCAACGGCGGTTACGCTAGCCCAACTGGCTCCGTTTCAGCTGCTGGTCTTACCACAATGGTTGCTTCCGGTACCGTTAGCGCTGGTGGTATCCCTGTCTTTGAGGCTACCTCAACAGACGCTTACGAGCTCGCACGTCTCCTCAAGTTTGACGCTGACCTCGTTTCCGGCTCTGCATTCGCAGCTGCTACCATCGACATTAGCGATCTCGGCAACTTCAGCCGTGAGCAGCTTGTCGAGCTAAGCCTCACTGGCCTAGCTGATGGCCGTCAGGTTCGTCGTCTAACCCAGCTTGACCCAACCGAGACAACCGCTACTAAGGTCCTCGTTGTTGTTAATGCTTCAGGTTCAGAGACTGCAGCAGATCTTGCAACCGCTCTCGATGCTGTTCAGACTGCCTCTGTACCACTCGCTGACCAGTATGCTGGTTCCTCCGCTACTCCCGGTAGCGTTGCAACTCTAGCTATGGGCCTTGAGGGTGAGAGCCGCATTCCTGAGATCGACATCAAGGTTGACAGCATTGCCGTTACCGCAAAGACCAAGAAGCTCAAGGCTAAGTGGACCCCTGAACTCGGTCAGGACCTCAACGCCTACCACAACCTCGACGCTGAGGTTGAGCTCACCAGCATTCTCTCCGAGCAGATCGCTCTTGAGATCGACCACGAGATCCTTCAGGACCTCATCAGTGGTGCAAAGGCTGGTACTTTCTACTGGTCACGCTCACCGGGCCTCTTCGTTAACCGTGCAACAGGTGTTGAGATTGGTGCTTCTGGCGCTCCTGACTTCACCGGTACTGTTTCCGAGTGGTACGAGACTCTAATTGAGACCATCAATGACGTCTCCGCTCAGATCCACCGTAAGACTCTACGTGGTGGCGCTAACTTCATCGTGACCTCACCTGAAGTTGCCAACATCCTTGAGTTCACCGCTGGCTTCCGTGCAAGCGTTACTGCTGACTCCGAGCGCGGCGACATCGGCGCTGTTCGCGTTGGTTCACTCTCCAAGAAGTTCGACGTCTACGTCGATCCTTACTTCCCACGTAACCTAGTTCTCGTTGGCCGTAAGGGTGGTAGCTTCCTTGAGAGCGGCTACGTCTACGCTCCATATGTCCCACTACAGGTCACACCTACAATCTTCGGCACCGAGGACTTCGTACCTCGCAAGGGCGTTATGACACGCTACGCCAAGAAGATGGTACGTCCTGATATGTACGGACTCGTTGTCTGCCGTGGCCTCATCGCCGACGAGTAGTAACACCCCGGTTTTGGCCCTAGGCTAAACCAAGCCCTCGCTTCTCACGAAGCGGGGGCTTTTCTATTTATATAAAACTATTTATAGATAGGTTGGAGGACTCCTTGGCATATCCTAATTTGAATCCTATAAGCACAACAAGTGCAGTTATCCTCACCGCGACAGGATCGACAGCGACTAGTGGCGACGGAGCGGGCAATGTGGTCTTGTACCCATTGGGTATTTACACAGACACAACAAGTCAACTATATGACGCAAACTTTATTTCAGGTGCTGCAGATCAAGTCTCTTATGTTTATAAGAAGCTTGGTGGCGATATTCTAGATCTAGAAATTACACCCGGTAATGTATACGCTGCTTATGAAGAAGCGGTTCTAGAATACTCATACATTATGAACCTACATCAGGCCAAGAACACGCTTGGTAACTTCCTAGGCAAGGCAACTGGCACCTTCGACCACGACGGACAGCTAAAGGGCGAACTTTCAGGAACAAATGTAAACCTTCGTTTCCCAAGATTCGAGTTTGGTTATGCAAAGAAGGTTGCTCTCGGTATCGCTAACGAGTCTGGCATTGCAGGCGGCGACCTACCGCATTACTCTGCAAGCTTCCAGCTTAAGAGTGATCTGCAAGACTACGACCTTCAGCAGGTCATCATCGACAATGCTTCAAACAACAACGAGCCAGCAACAGGCGGCCCAGTCCCTTACGCTGGTATCATTGGCACTGGCTCAGGCGAGACCAATAGAAGAATTACAATTCGTAGAGTGTTCTACAAGACCCCACAGGCTATGTGGCGCTTCTATGGCTACTACGGTGGCCTAAACGTCGTCGGCAACCTAGGCGGCTATGGACAGTTCGCAGACGACACTACGTTTGAAGTTATTCCGGCTTGGCAGAACAAGCTGCAGGCAATGGCTTATGAAGATCACTTGTATACTAGGCTTTCGCATTACTCATACGAGATCTTCAACAACAAGCTTCGACTCTTCCCAATGCCTTCTACAGAGCTTACCCAGCATATGTGGTTTGAGTTTACAGTAGATGGCGTAAGCAATCCTTGGGACGAGCAAAATGGCGTCGACAATGGCGAGACAGGAATCAACAATATCAATACCTTGCCATTCGACAACCTTCCATTCGAGAGTATTAACGCTATCGGTAAGCAGTGGATCCGCCGTTATGCTTTGGCTCTAGTCAAGGAGACTCTAGGTCAGGTGCGATCAAAGTTCGCATCAGTACCAATCCCCGGTGACAATGTAACCCTCAATGGCTCAGCACTTATCTCTGAAGCTCGTGAAGAGCAGAAGACACTTAAGGAAGAGTTGGTAGGAATCATTGATACCTTGACATACGAGAAGCTAGCAGAGCAGGATGCAACGCTCCTAGAGAGTGTCAAGAAGATTCAGCAAGAGATCCCACTTTTGATTTACCAAGGATAGGAGTAATAGATGAGCAGCAATAAATGGTCACAACCAGAAGCACCTCCTCCACCGCTCTTCCTTGGAAAGAAAGAGAAAGATCTTGTAAAGCAAGTCAACGATGAGTTGATCGAAAGAGTCATTGGGCAACAGGTTGCCTATTACCCAATCGACCTCGAAACAACACAGTATCATCCAATCTATGGCGAAGCTATTGTCAAGAATTACCTTCCCCCCGTGCGTGTATACGCTATGGTTGAATGGAATCAGTACCAGACCAAGTTCACTACTGGCATCGGTTTGGACATTCAGGAAGAGATTACAGTACACTTCCACAGAAGAAGACTTGAAGAAGATCAAGACCTTTATGTAAGAGTAGGGGACTTTGTTAAGTACGGTGACGACTTCTATGAAATCGTAAGTACCTCCGAGCCTCGTCAGATGTTCGGACAGGTAGAAAACCCAGTAGAGATTAGCGCTAAATGCTTCAAGGCAAGACAGGGGATTTTTGATGGGACGTGATTATAAATACACAGGCATTGAAGGTGCCAATGACATTGTGCAAGAGATTCTTTTGACTCCATCTACCTTGGAGACAATTGATACAGCTATGTTTACACACCTAGACGACCATTTTGCTCTTAGCACAAAGACAAATAAGGGCTTTAAAAAGACCCCTCTACTCTGGCTATCAGCCGAGCGCGCTCATCAGGTCAAGAACAATCCAGAGATTCGTGACGACGCCTCTGACCTCATTTACCCTTTGATGACCCTATCAAGAACAGGCGTAGAGAAGGATCCAAATTTCAAGGGTGCATTTCAGGCCCACTTCTTTGATGGCCCCGGCCAAGTACCTAATGACCCAAGAAGAGTAAACGTACCAATCGCCAGAAGAGTACTGCAGGGCAAGACCTCAGATTTTGCTAATGCAACTGCAAGAAGAAAGTTCGGCCCCGGAAGAACCATCGGCTCTGGCGATCCCAACAGAAAGAGAAAGAATAAGAAGGTTGTATACCAAACAGTGTATGCTCCACTTCCAACCTATATCAAGGTAAACTACAACCTTAAGATCGTTACAGACCACTTGCAGCAAATGAATCATTTGACAACTCCTTTCTTGACAAGAACAGGACAAATCAATACATTCTTTATTGAAGCTGAAGGGCACAGATATGAAGTATTCATTGAAGGCAACTTCGGAACAGATAATAACTTCAACAATCTAGGAGAAGAGCTTAGAACTTTCTCAACAGACATCAATTTTAGGGTGCTAGGTTATCTTATGGGAGATGGGCCAAATGACGAAAGGCCAAAGTTCTCAGTAGTTGAAAACTATGTAGAAGTGAAGATGCCCAGAGAAACAGTAATTACTGGTGACATCAACGAGCTAACCAGAAAATCATTTTATCGCGAGTAGTCTTTTGACTACTGAAATAACTATTTATTTTGAATGTTACTAATAGGAGTATTCCACTATGGCTGACGAAAGAAAGTTTCGCTTTGTGTCCCCCGGCATTTTCGTATCCGAAATCGACCGATCACAAGTTCCTGCTCTACCTGATCTAGTAGGCCCTGTAATTGTAGGTCGCTCAACCCGAGGACCAGCTTTTACCCCAACAAGAGTTACCTCATTCTCCGAGTTTACAAGCATCTTCGGCGCTCCAGTCGCAGGTGGACAGCAGCCCGGTGATGTATGGCGCGAGGGCGCACAGAACGCTGCCCTATACGGCACATACGCTGCACAGGCCCACCTTCAGGCCGGCTCAACTCCTCTAACCTTCGTTAGAGTTGTTGGCGCAGAGAACCAGAGCGCAGTAGCCGATACTTTCGGTCAGGCTGGCTTTGACGTTCCTACTAATGCTACCAACGATGACGCAGAAGAGACAGCCGGCGCATTCGGCCTCTTCCTAATGCGTTCCGGCTCTGCGGGTACAGAGGGCACAGGCTCACTCGCAGCTGTTATCTACGCTTCAGGCGCTGCAGTTTACCCATCCGGTACACTACACTCTAACCCAAGCGCAACCGGCGCTGGTATGAATACTCTCTTCATCCTCGGCACAAGCCCAGAGGTTACCCTTGAGATTTCAAACTCTTCAGGCGCAGAACAGTACAAGGTATCACTTGACGAAAGTTCACCTAACTACATTCGTCAGGTCCTTAACACTAACCCACAGCTTATGACCTACCGTCGTAAGGGCACTTCAGTCGAGAGCGGAAACTCCGACAAGCAGTACTGGCTTGGTGAGACCTTCGAGCGCAGCATCAAGGAAGACATCATCAGTGGTTACGGCGGACAGTATGTCGCAGCTGTTGTACCTCTAAACAAGGCTGGCACCGCTGGTCTAGCCGAAAGAACAGAGGGCTACAGAGAGTCACAGACTCCTTGGTTCATCTCACAGGACCTCAGCAGCAACACTGGCTCATTCAGCCCAGCTGACCGTTCAAGAGCAGTTCCACTATTCAAGTTTGTCTCCATCGACGGACAGGGCGAAGCTACTAGCAAGGGCGTTAAGGTCTCTATCGCTAACGTTCGTTACTCCGCGAATGACAACATTGACTTCGGAACATTCGATGTTCTTATCCGTGACGCTAACGATAGCGACACTCGTCCAGTTGTTCTAGAACAGTTCAGCGGCGTTAACCTCAACCCTAACTCCGCAGATTACATTGTTGCTAGAATCGGCGACAGCTACCGTCAGTTTGACGAGACCAACCGTGTTCTCCGTGAATACGGCGACTTCCCTAACCGCTCACAGCTCGTTCGCGTTGTTGTAAGCTCCGAGGTAGAGGCCGGTGATACACCTTCACTCGTACCATTCGGCTACTACGGCGTACCACGATTTGCTGACAAGGCTGTTCAGACTGATGACACTGTAGCCCCTACTGACGCATTCATCAACAAGGGCGGATACCAAGTCGGTGTCGGAGCTTCTAACTACCTCCTATCCTCATCAAACCAGTTTGATACCCTAGTAACATTCCCAGACATTCCTTCCCGCGTAACTGCTTCCGATGTCTCCGCAGCTAGAACCGACTTCTTCGGTGTTAGCACTGTCAAGGCAGAGGGCTCACTCACTGCGAACAGAGGATACGTTGATTACACCCGCTTTATGGGATCAAACGCAATCAGCGCTGCTAGCTGGGACGACAGCTTCGGCCTAACCGCCCTAGCTGACGGCCTACAGTTCCAAGGCGCATTCACTCTAGATGACGTTCAGGTTGTAACTGGTTCACAGTACTCATTCGCGAACTCACCTAGAAGAAACATTATCCGTGCAGTCTTCGCTTCTGGCTCCCGTGCAGCTGGCACCTCCTTCACAGCAACTGATGACGGCTCTGGTCTACCAACTGGCATTAGCTACAAGAACATTCTTGACGCTGGCTTCAACAAGTTCACCGCTCCAATGTTCGGTGGCTTCGACGGCCTAGACATCCTAGAGCGTGAGCCGCTTCGTAACAAGCTAATGGACGGCCAGACTGACGTAACCCTAGAGCGTAACTACGTATTTAACTCATACAGAACCGCTCTCGACATTCTAGCTGACACAGAGCAATTCGAGTACAACCTCCTCAGCGTCCCCGGCGTCTGGTACACTGGCATTACTGACCGTGTTCTAGAAGTCTGTGAAGCTCGCGGCGATGCTCTCGGCATCATCGATCTTGAGGGTGGCTACACTCCAGCCCACGAAGAGTACCAAGCAACCAAGGTTGGCCGCAAGGGCGACGTTCAGGCTGTACTCGACGGCATTGACGCTAGAAACTTGAATAACTCCTACGGTGCAGCTTACTACCCTTGGGTTATGATTCAGGATACCGTTAACGGTGTACCTGTTCGCGTACCTCCAAGTGTTCCTGCTGTTGGCGTTCTCGCTAACACAGAGAGAGTAGCAGATGTCTGGTTCGCACCAGCCGGCTTCAATCGCGGCGGCCTATCAACAGGCGCTGGCGGCGTTCCAGTAACTGCAGTTGACGAAGTTCTAAATGCTTCTGATCGCGACCTACTCTACAGCCGTAATGTTAACCCAATCGCTCGCTTCCCTGCAGAGGGAATCGTAGTCTTCGGACAGAAGACACTACAGGCAACACCATCTGCTCTAGACCGCATCAATGTCCGTCGCCTCCTCGTCTTCTTGAAGAAGGGCATCTCCCAGATTGCCTCTACTACACTCTTCGAGCAGAACGTTCCAGCTACTTGGAATCGCTTCAAGGGTTCCGCAGACGCATTCTTGGCAGACGTTAAGATTCGCTTCGGCCTAGAAGAGTACCGCGTTATCCTTGACGAGACTACTACTACAGCTGATCTCGTTGACCGCAACATCCTATACGCGAAGGTCTTTGTCAAGCCAACTCGCTCCATCGAGTTCATTGCGCTCGACTTCGTAATTACACGTTCCGGCGCATCATTTGACGATTGATACTAATTATAAGAGAATAAGGAGTTTTACAAATGGCATTCAGTGATCCACAAAATTTCTGGACCGCACCAGCAAAGACCGATCCTAAGCGTAACTTCCGCTTCCGAATCACTCTCTTCGGAGAGCAGATTTGGTGGGCGAAGGACGTAGATCAGCCACAGGCCACAATGAGCAAGGCATCACACGACTTTATGATGCACAAGTTCCACTGGCCATCAAAGCTTACTTGGAACGAAGTTGCTATGACTCTTGTTGATCCAGTAACCCCCGGTACACTAGACCAGCTTCTACTAACTCTACAGAACACCGGCTACGTTATCCCAGCTAACCCTAATGATGGCGCGTACAACTCCATCAGCAAGGCTGGCGCTACC
>Ga0098056_1000534_pt1 | contig 15781 bp, 17 predicted proteins | sample 17BtaG_FD_92583 | JGI IMG/M metagenome (GOLD analysis project Ga0098056, IMG submission 92583) | Marine viral communities from the Subarctic Pacific Ocean - 17B_ETSP_OMZ_AT15314_CsCl metaG | ecosystem: Environmental > Aquatic > Marine > Oceanic | place: Subarctic Pacific Ocean | collected...
AAAAGGTAGGGATAACAATAAATAATTATAAGAAAAATAATTTTATTGCCAAACGTCTCGTGTGAGAAAAAAATATAAATAAATTAATAAAATATTACAAGACATAGTATATTATTTGTTGTTCTGCTTAATAAATTAACAAACTGGTCAGATATTGGTCATTTTTGTAAATAAATTAATAATTATTATATAAAATAAAATTGTGGCAACCCCACGAGGTCGTGCAGACTGCAAATGTAACCTATTTCAACACAAAACAAACCTCTTACGAATTTTTATGAAAAAGAAAAAAACTAAAAAAGTAATCGACCCCTTTAAAGAATTGGTCATCGCACTTAACAACAAAACCAAATACCCAGAGACAGCAGGTAAAGGTCAAGTTAAAGGCAATGACGTAGCCAGAATAAGAGATTACTTAAACGAGCAAGGAAGTAAGGATGCGTGAAAATTGTCATACCCTACAAGCCTAGAGAACACCAATTAGAAGTACACAAAGATCTTAAACGTTTTAATGTGTTAGTCTGCCATAGACGATTTGGCAAAACAGTCTTGTGCATTAATGAGATGCTGAAAAAGGCAATGCAGAATACCTTGTCTCGACCTAGATATTATTATCTAGCACCGACATACTCAATGGCAAAAAGAACTGCTTGGGATTATGTCAAAGAATATACAAGTGTCTTACCGGATGTGCAGTACCATGAAACAGAACTTCGCTGTGATTTACCGAATGGTGCAAGAATACAATTGCTTGGTTGTGAGAGACCAGACAGTTTAAGAGGATTATACATTGATGGTGTTATCCTAGATGAGGTAGCACAAATGCCACCGAGACTATGGACTGAAATAATTAGACCTGCTCTAAGTGATAGAGAAGGGTGGATGATTGCGATTGGCACACCACAGGGTCACAACAGTTTTCATCAGTTGTATGACCATGCACTACACCAAGACGATTGGTTTGCAAAAATATACAAAGCTAGTGAGACGCATATTATCTCCGAGTTAGAGTTAAATGAAGCAAAGGCTTTAATGCCAGAAGAGATATACGAAGCCGAATTTGAATGTTCTTTTGATAGTGCAGCTATCGGCAGTATTTATTCTAAAGGATTAGTCAAAGCAGATGAAGAAGGTCGCATAACAAAAGTACCTTACGATCAACGCATCAAAGTAAATACCTTTTGGGATTTAGGCATGGCAGATAAAACAGCTATCTGGTTTGTGCAGATTAAAGGATCAGCTTTTCATATCATCGATTACTACGAGGATAGTGGAGAGAGTTTAGAATACTACGCAACTGTCTTGGATGAAAAAAAATATATTTACGATACGCATTATTTACCCCACGATGCAAATGTACGAGAAATAGGAACAGGTGTTAGTCGTGTAGAGACAGCACAGAGTCTTGGACTAAGAACATCTATTGTTCCGAAGCTGAGTATTGAGGATGGTATTAATGCTGTCCGGATGATCTTGTCTCGTTGTTGGTGGGATCACGAAAAAACAAAACATGGACTTGATGCTCTTAGACAATACCGATGGGCAACCACCGAAAAGGGAGAGTTAAAAAATAAACCAGTACACGACTGGACTTCGCATAGTGCAGATGCTTTCAGGTACTTTGCCGTAGGCAATAATCAGTCAAGCGAATGGAATACTGAAATAGAATATAAAAATTTAGGAATAATTTAATGGGTAGAGCTGATACAGTTTTAGCAAGAAGCCAAGCACAAACTAAAACAAAATTTAGATTAGCAGGACACGATTTAAATTTAACAAGAGAAAAAAATGACTTCTATCCAACTCCTCCTATAGCAACTGAACAATTGCTTGATGTAGAAAAATTTGATGGCGATGTATGGGAATGTGCTTGTGGAGATGGAGCAATATCAAAAGTTTTAGAACAACATAATTACAAAGTTTATTCAACAGATTTAATAGACAGAAATTATGGCAAAACAGGTATAGATTTTTTAACAGAAACGCAAAAATGCGATAATATTATTACAAATCCTCCTTTTAAATTATCTTTGCCTTTTATTTACCAAGCAGTTAAACTTGCAAATAAAAAAGTAGCTTTTCTTTGTAGAATAACTTTTTTAGAAGGTGTTGCTAGACAAAAAATGTTTCAAGAAACACCACTTGAAAATGTTTATATATTTTCAAGAAGAATAACTTTTACAAATCCTAACAATGGTAACAAAACTCATGGTGGAGGTATGTTAGCTTTTGCTTGGTTTGTATGGAACAAAAATTACACAGGAAAACCAAAATTAAATTGGATATAAAATAAATGGCAAAATTAACAAAAACAAAATTACTTTCATTAATATCACAGGAGATACAAAACTCTCTTGGATTTTATTCAAGTGATTTAGCAACACAACGAAAAGAAGCTCTTAAATATTATTTAGGAGAGCCACTAGGTAATGAAGTAGAAGGCAGATCAAGTGTTGTTAGCCAAGATTTATTAGAAACAATTGAAGCTATCCTCCCTAGCTTGATGCGTATGTTTAGCCAATCAGACAAGATGGTTAATTTTGAGCCATCCCAACCGGAAGATGTACCTTATGCTGACCAAATTTCTGATTATTGTAATCATATATTTACAAAAGACAACAATGGTTTTGCTATTTTGCATTCCATGTTCAAGACTGCACTTCTTCAAAAGAATGGTTTTTGTAAAGTGTATTGGAAAAAGTCTATTGAACAGAAAAAAGAAAACTACGAACACTTAAACGAAATGCAATACCAAGCATTACTCATTGATGATGAGGTAGAAATCGTTGGTGTTGATGAAGTTATAGAAAATGAAACAACTTTTTATGACGTAGAGGTCAAAAGAAACAAAGATTATGGTCGAGTACAGATAGATGCTGTACCACCTGAGGAAATTTTAGTCTCTAAACGAGCAACATCACTTAAAGATTGTGATTTTATTGCACAACGAGTGATGAAAACTGTGTCTGAACTGATTGACATGGGTTATGACAGAAAATTAGTCGAAAGTTTACCTACTTCCGAAGAACAAATCTACAATACCGAAGCTATTGTTCGTAGAAGTTACGATGATGACACAACTGGCATGGATGCTAGTGTTGTTGATCCTGCTTTGCGTGTTGTTCAGATCACAGAATGCTACATGAAAGCCGATATGGATAATGATGGCATTGCTGAGTTACGAAAAATTACTGTCGGTGGTAGTGGTTACAATAATTATACAGTTTTAGAGAACGAAGAGATCTCAATGATACCATTTGCAATGTGTGTTGGAATTCCAATGCCTTTTCGTTTCTTTGGTTTGTCTTTTTATGATTTATTAGCTGATTTACAGCAAGTAAAAACTGCTGTGTTGCGAAATACACTTGATAATATGTATTTTCAAAACAACGCAAGAACAATTGTTGTTGATGGTCAAGCTAACCTAGATGATTTATTAACAGCAAGAAGTGGTGGTATCGTTAGAGTGAAATCGCCTAATGCAGTTACCCCAATGCAGACTCCAAACTTCCTCAATGATGGTTTGGCAATGCTTGGCAAGATAGAAGAATTAAAAGAACAACGTTCTGGAGTACCGAAACAACAAATGGGATTAAATCCAGATACGATTAACAAGTCACATACAACAGCGACTTCGGTAAATCAGATGATGAATGCTTCTACGCAACGCATAGAATTAATTGCACGATGTTTTGCCGAAGGAGTCAAAGATATCTTTAAAAATATTTTACAAGTAGTGTGTGAATACCAAGATCAAGAACGTATTGTTAAACTAAGAGGAGATTTTGTATCAATGAATCCTCGTGAATGGTCAAACAGATACGATGTAACAGTACAAGTAGGACTAGGTACAGGTAATCAAGACCAACGACTACAAGTATTACAACAAGTCTTAAACGTACAAGAAAAAATGATTTCACAAGGTGGAATGGGCATGGTTACACCACAAACTATTTACAATACCTTAGAAAAGTATTTGCAAAATAGTGGTTATAAAGATGCAAGTCAGTTCTTTATAAATCCAGAGACACAAACTCCACAGCCACCGAAAGAACAAAAACAAGATCCGGCTCTGCAACTTGCTGCACAACAAATAGAATTACAAAAACAAAAAGCAATGGCAGACATGGACTTTAAAAACAAAAAACTAGAAGCTGACAATGTCGTTAAAATGCAAAAATTAAATTTAGACGAACAAAAATTAGCATCGCAAATTATTAAAGAGCAAAAAGTAAACGAAATGGAAAAAGAAAAACTAGCATCTAAAATTTTACAACAAGGACTAAACTAATGGTTGAGTTTTTACCTTTTGGTGTATCTAAAACTGCTCAAGATATAATTACTGAGCATTTAAACACACCAAAAACACCATCAACAGATGTATTTCGAAATCCTAATTTTGATTTACGAACTGAACAAGGTTTACCATCAGATGCGTTATACCCAAATCCTTTACTAGATACGACACCACCAACTGATGCACCGGTAGATCCTTGTCCTCCAGGTTATATGTTAGTCGATGGTATATGCCAACCAATAGAACAATTTGGTCAATCATCATACCAACAAGATAACGATAGAGATGACCCAGAAGAACGAAAATATATGTCTATTGAAGATATGAAAAATGCAAGTGATGAGGAATTACTTGAGTACATGACAAGTGGTTTTTTAAAAAATAGTCCTCTTGGTTATCTTCCAAGTAAAGGCACAGAAGTTACTTTAAGTAATATGTTTATGCCTTCACAGTTTCAATTACTGTTTGGTAAACAAAATGAAATGCGTAAAAATTTTATAGTTAATGAATTAAAAAGAAGAGGTTATTACACCGGAATGAATGATGGACAATCAACATTCAATTTAGACCCAAGTCTTAAACAACAAAATTATGAAAACTTACTTCAAGAAGAAACAGGTCAAACATTAGACCAAGCAACTCAAAATATAATAAACACACAACAAGAATTAAGTCAGAATATTGCTAACGATAATAATTATAATTACTACACACCAACTAAACCAGTTGATACAAGTGGAAGTGGTATCGTGATTAATCAAGATGGTACAGTAGATCAACAATCATATCAAAACGCATTGCAACAAAATATTATAAATTCATTACAATCGGAGACTAGCAACTACAGTCCATCTTTAGGTGGATTCACAGGTGGCAGATAATGGATTTAGAAAAAGAACAACAACGAGGTCATAGAGCAAAACAAATATTAGAAGATGAAATATTTGTGGAAGCTATACAAAAAGTTTCAGCAGAGTTAGACCAAGAATGGATTAACTCTCCTGTAAGAGACACAGAAGGAAGAGAAAGAATTTACATGATGAAAAAAATGTTAAATGTCCTTTTGGTGCAACTACAATCTGTAATGGAAACTGGCAAACTAGCAAGTAAACAGATTAACAAATAAGGAGAAATAAAATGGCAGACACGCCTTCACAGGAATCTGTTGTTTCTAAACCAACTTATACAACACAAGAAACAGCAGATGCTTTCGCTACCCTTTTAAACAACGAGACTGCAAGGAACGAAGAGCATCAAACATCTGAAACAGAGGTTGAGGAAAGTAATCTTGAACAAGATACTACTGAACTTACACCAGAAGATTTAGATGATGAAGTAGTAGATAACATAGAAGCCACTTCTGAAAATGAAGAGACACTTTATGAAGTTACCATTAATGGAGAACGACAAGAAGTTACCCTCGATGAATTAAGAAAAGGCTACTCTAGGGAGTCAGACTATACCAAAAAAACAATGGAGTTAAGTGATAAACGTAAAGACATAGAGTCTTTACAAGATAACTTAGCGAAAGAGTTAGACGCAGTCAAAAATTCTCGCAATCAATACGCACAACAATTGGAACAAGTACAGTCACAATTGGGTAAAGAAGAACAAGTGGATTGGGAAACACTATACGAAACAGATCCTGCTGAGTATGTTCGCAAAAAAGCAGAGTCCGATAAACGTAAAGAAATGTTGCAACTTGCACAGCAAGAACAACAACGTATCATTCAAGATCAACAACAAGAGCAAAAGAAAGTTTATGACGAGTACATTGCTAAAGAACGTCAAATCTTGTCTGAGAAGTTACCAGTTTACAAAGACAAAGAAAAAGGTGCAGAGTTTATTAAAAACTTAACAAGTTTTGCAAAAGAGAGTGGTTATACTGACCAAGAAATTGCTATGATGGTAGATCATCGTGCAGTTTTATTGTTAGCAGATGCTTATAAGTATAATCAACTTCGTAAAACAAAGTTAAATCAAAATAAAGTCAAAAAAGCACCTCGCATTGTTCGTTCCAACGCATCCAATGTAACCCAAAGTTCCGATGACAAACAACGTTATGATCGCAGAATGAATAAACTGAAAAAATCTGGATCAATTCGTGATGCACAATCGGTGTTAAAAGAAATGATCCTAAACGAATAGGAGTTAATTATGGCTGTACCTACAAATACAGTAGAAACTTTTGATCGTGTTGGTATAAGAGAAGATCTAGCTGATGTTATCTATTAATATATAGTAGCCTTACAGTCTTAAAAAGCTGTAATGGAAAATTCGGTAAATTCGGTGGAACTCCCAAGTGGACAATACCGAGCCAAGTTGCATAATGTAAAAGGTATGCAAAAGGTGTAACGACTAGGAATTGACGAAAGAATAATATTCCCACGAAAACCGAACTCGAAAGAGATGATATAGTCTGAACTGCATAGTAATATGCAGAAGTAATAATTAAAAAAATTACGATAACAAAATTGAATATAGCACCAACTGAAACCCCTTTTATATCTAACGCAGCATCTGGAACAGCGGCTCAAACTTTACATGAGTGGCAAACAGATGGATTAGCAAATGCAGCAGCAAATGCACAAAAAGAAGGCGATGACTACGCATTAGGTAGCAGAGCTGCAACAACAAGACTAAACAACTACACTCAGATCTCTGCTAAAACAGTAGGTGTGTCTGGCTCTGACCAAGCAGTAACAAATGCAGGTCGAGGAGACGAACTTGCTTACCAATTAGCAAAACTTGGTAAAGAGTTGAAGAGAGATATCGAATTTGCAAATATCGGAGTAGAGAATGCTAAGGCAGCAGGATCTTCTGGTACTGCAAGAGAGAGTGCATCTGTTGGTACTTGGTATGGTGGAAACATCGCAGGTACTTCTTCAAGTGCAGGTAACTTTTCAACCAATGGTAGTCCATCAGCTTCCCCAACAGGTGGTGGAGCAGTTGCAATTGCAGGTGGAACAAATAGAACTTTCACAGAAGCACTACTAAAAGCAGGTCTAAAAAAATGTTATGAACTTGGTGGAAATCCAGACGTTGTATTAATGTCTGCTTCTCACAAGCAACTAGCATCTGCTTTTTCTGGTGTAGCAACTCTATACAAAAATGCTGATGACAAAACTGTTATTGGTGCTGTCGATGTTTATGTGTCTGACTTTGGCGAAGTAAGTTTCGTACCAGACAGACATCAACAAGCGAACAGAGTTGATATTTTGGAAATGGATAAGTGGGAAGTATCTTACCTAAGACCATTCCAAACTAAAGATCTAGCATCTTCTGGAGACAACGACAAGAAACTACTCTTAACAGAGTGGACTCTTGCAGCAAGATCTCCAAATGCTAACTACGGAATATTTAACTTAACTGCATAATTATTTGTAGTTTAAGAATTAGGAGGGGATTAATACCCCTCCTTTTTAATTTTTAACTAGAGGAAAAAACAATGCGTGGAATGAAAAAAAGAGCAAAAAAGAAAATGAAAAAATCTCCAGTATTTAATGAAGATAAAAAAAAATCAAAGAAAAGTAAAAAGAAAAAATAATGTCTAAAAAACTTTGGATTGATAATCCTAATGACACCAATGTTGTTAAAACAAAAATGCACATTGACGAGTCAGAAAACAAATACCATTTTGAAGATGTCCAGGATGTTCAACCCATACTAGAACGCAACAAGTTTGAAGCTAAGAATGACTTGTATAAAGTTAGAGGAATGCAAGATGCAAAAATGTATAAAGTAGCATCTATCCCTTTAATTGTTGTTCAACAGTTAGCACAAAAAGGAATTATGTCTAATGCAGGTCGCATCATAGACAAAGATCGTTTTAAAAAATGGTTAAACGATCCAAACAACAGACATTTTAGAGTATATCAAGGAAATGTATAATGGCACTAGACACCTACGCAAATTTAAAAACAGAAATTGCAAATTATTTAAACAGATCGGATTTAACATCATATCTTGATACGTTTATTGATTTAGCAGAGTCTCGTCATGCAAGAGATTTGCGTGTTCGTGAAATGGAAGCTGTTGATACATCTATTACTACTGTTTCTGGTACACAATCTTATACGTTACCAACTGGTTATTTAGAAATGCGATATGTTATGTATCAATCTAATCCATACCAGTTCTTAGCTTATATGACTCCACCAGATTTTTTTCGAGTGTATAATGAAGGAGAAGGATCTGGAACACCACAATATTACACAATAGTTTCTGATAAAATTTATTTAGGTAATATGCCAGATGCAGCACAAACTTTAGAACTTGGAATGTTTAAAAGACCAACTGCTTTATCTGATACAAATACAAGTAATGATATTTTAAATAACTTTCCGGATTTGTATTTATATGCAGCATTGAGTGAAAGTTCTCCATTCTTAATGGCAGATGAAAGACTGCAAGTATGGGCAGGATTATATAAAGAAGGAGTTAAAACAGCAAACGAGTCAGCACAAAGAGGTAGAACTTCCTCTGCTCCTTTGCAGATGTCAGCCAGTAGGATTGTATGATAGAGTTCGGTCAATTACAAGCCGACCTTCCAACGTATCAGAATAATGGTGCAATAAAGGTCGATAACGTTATTCCATTAGCTAAAGGTTACAAATCTTTTCCTCGTTTTGTAGCATTAAGTGGAACAGGATTAGGAACTACACCTGTTGGTTTATTTACTTCTTTTTCTGCAAGTGGATCAACTAACTACGCAGGAGATACAACTAAACTATACCAAATGGATAGTTCACTTGTATTTCAAGATAAATCTAAGTCTGGTGGTTACAACAACAGTACAACAGAAGGTAGCAGAGACTTTTGGGCATTCACACAGTTTGGAGCAAACATTATTGCAACGAATGGTGCTGATAATATACAAAAGTTTGAAGAAGGTGTTGATAGTGCTTTTTCAGATCTTGTTAGTATTAAAGCAAAATATCTTGCTATCATAAGAGACTTTGTTGTTGCCGGTTATACAACAGAGTCATCAACTGTTTACAACCAACGAGTTAAATGGTCTGGACTTAATGATAGTTCAACCTGGACACCTAGCCAAACAACACAGTCTGGTTTTCAAGACATTGTTGGAACACATGGATCAGTTCAAGCAATTGTTGGTGGAGAGTCTTTTGGTATTGTGTTTATGGAAAGAGCAATTTACCGAATGGATTATGTTGGTACACCTCTTATATTTCAGTTTAATAAGATAGCTGATAACATCGGAGCATTTGCTCCAAAGAGTGTAGCTTCTTTTGGTAATAGTATATTTTTCTTAGCACAAGATGGTTTTTATAAACTTGAAGGTGGACAAAAATTAACACCAATAGGAAAAGGTCGTGTTGATGATTTTTTTTTAAATGATGTGACATCAAATTTTGAAGGTGTCTGTTCTGCTATTGATCCTAACAACTCAATGGTAGTGTGGTCATACAGAGGAGATGGAGCATTAGGAACATCAACAGTTAATAATAAATTAATTTGTTACAACTTTAACGTAGATAAATGGTCTACAGGTAGTGGTCAAGATTTGCACTTTATGAATAGTGCATCACAAGAAGCATTTACAACTTTAGAGAGTTTAGATGTTTTAGGAGATCTTGATGGATTGCCTAAAAGTTTAGACTCATTTTTTTATGATGAAGGAATTATTGGACTTGGTGCATTTGACTCTGACAAAAAGTTTGGAAAGTTTTTAGGTGCAAGTTTAGATGCCGAAGTAGACTCAACAGAGTTTGAAGGTGCAAAAGAAAGAAGAAGTACAGTTACAAATGCTAGACCAATTGTTGATGCAAATGGAGAAGATACAACTATTTCGGTTACACCGATTACTCGTTCTTCCCAAGCAGATGCAATAACAGTTGGAACAGCAGTAGATACACAAACAAGTGGAGATTGCCCAATGCGATCTACAAGTAGATACCACCGACTTCGTGTAAAAGTATCTGGAAACTTTAATACTTTATCCGGCATTGATGTAGAAACAAAACCAGAAGGCAAAAGATAATGGCAACAAACCAGTTTCTTAATGTGCCTTTGTCGATGCCAGACCAAGCACAACATATACGATTAATAACTAACGTATTAAATAATACATTAGATGGTAAATTAAACTCAACAGGAAATGTTACACTTACAGCTAGTGCTACGAGTACAACATTAACTGATGCACGAATAGGAGCAAACTCAATTATACTATTCATGCCAACAACAGCCAATGGCAATACTGCAAAAGCAAACTTATTTGTTTCTGCAAGAGCCGATGGCACAGCAACTTTAACTCATGCCAGTTCAACAAATGCCGATCAAACTTTCGGTTATGTTGTTCTTGGATGATTACACAAGTTCCTAAAGAAGATTTACATATTATTTGGCAACAAGTTGAGCCATTAATAGATAAGGCTCTTGATGATACATACTTACCAAAAGATGTATTAGATGGAATTCTTAGAAACAAGTTTCAACTTTTTATAAGTTGGGAGAATGATAAAGTGGAAAGTGCTGTTGTAACAGAAGTTGCAGACTATCCACGCAAACGTATCTTACGATATGTTCTCGCAGGAGGAAACAACATGGATAATTGGCTTGAGCCAATCCAAAACAAAATAGAAGAATTTGCAATGAACAATTATTGCCAAGCTATTGAAGTAGCAGGGCGAAAAGGTTGGTTGCGTAAATTACAAGGATTTAAACAAAATATATATTTAATGAGTAAAGAATTATGAGCAAAGGATCAAACCCAACAAACGTCACGACAACTACAGCAGCAGAGCCTAGTGAATTTGTACGACCATATTTGACACAAGCATTTGACCAAGCACAAGATTTGTATGAGTCAGCAGTACCAAACTTCTATCCACAACAAACGTATACTGATTTTTCTCCAGAGACAGAAACAGCCTTACAATTAGCAACTGCTAGATCATTAAACAATCCTTTACTTGCATCTAGTCAGTCAGAGATAAATAATATTTTACAAGGTAATTATTTAGATCCATCAACTAATCCATATTCAACAGCTTTGTATAATCAAATAGCAGGAGATGTTACTTCTGGTGTTCAATCACAATTTTCTAAAGCAGGTAGACTTGGTAGTGCAGCTAACCAAAGTGTACTTGCAGAAGAATTAGGTAATGTTGCAAATCAAGTGTATGGCGATCAATACAACAGAGAACGAGATAGAATGTTCCAAGCAACACAACTAGCTCCTCAATTAGCACAAGCTGATTATCAAGACATACAAGCATTAGGTGGTGTTGGTCAAACTAGAGAAGCGATGGAAATGGCTAAGATACAAGATGCTATGACTCGTTTTGATTTTGAACAACAAAAACCATATTACAAATTAAGAGAGTACCTTGCATCTATTGGATCTCCTTATGCACAAACAACAACTAAGACTGAGCCAATTTATAGAAACACCGGTGCAGGATTACTTGGTGGTGCAATGCAAGGTTATCAACTTGGTCAAAACTTTGGCATGGGTGGTCTAGGTGCAGCAGCAGGTGGATTACTTGGAGGGTTCTTTTAATGGTAGATACTAATTACAGAAAATCAGTTCCAGATAATTATTTTGGTCGATCTCCTTACGATGAATTTTATTACAATAGAACACCAACTGATATGAAAAATACTGATGGTACTCCAATGGTTTTAGGTAGTGTTCCTTTTAAATTTATGAGGGATCAAAATAATCCTCTTAAAAATAAAAACAGAAACTTTAGTGCATTAAATTATGCTCCTATAAATGATAAAAATTATAGCGCTATTTATGGTAATAGTAGTGATCCAAGAAAAAGAAATAATTTACTTACAACACCAAATAGCACAGGTAATAACAGACCAAATACATATGTTAATCCAAGTAATAGATTAGCAAAACCAATAGGTACAAATACAGGCACAGGTGGAACTCCTACACCACCAAACTTTAGAAACAATTTATTAAACTATCTTGTTTCTCCACAAGGTAAAGGAATGGCACAAGGTTTGTTAGAAGCTAGTGGGTATTCAAAAACTCCTGTTAGTTTTGGTCAAGCATTATCAAGAGGAATGCAACGAAGTAATGAAGCACAGGCACAAGCACAAGCATCACAATTAGCTAGGGATAAATTTAATTATCAAAAAGAACAAGATATTTTAAATAGATCATTAGAGTATGCGAAAATAAAACCTGCATCTGTTCCTGCTTTACAGCAAAACATTAGAACAATGTTAGAAGCAAGAAATTTAAAACCCGGCACACCAGAATATGATATTGCATTTGCTAGTGAAATAGAAAAATATTTATCAAAAACTAATTCGACTACAAACACAATTACAATGCCAACAGATAAAGGCGATGTTAAAGTATATGAATTAGCTGCAACAAGTTTTGATAATTCTGGTCAAGAATTACAGAAAACAACTAATATAGCTATTACACAAAACACTAACATTGAAAACATGATGCGTCTTATTAGAAATTTAGATGAAGGAGATTTTGGAACTTTTGGTGGATTAAAATTACAATTACAACAAATGGCAAAACAACTTGGTGTAAATACTGATGACTTATCTGATAAGGAAGCATTTTTTACTTTAGCAGGGGATTTTGTCATGTCACAAATTGCTAAAACAAAAGGTGCTATATCCAACAAAGAAATGGCATATTTTGAAATGATATCTCCAGGTTTATCTCGATCTAAACAAGGTAACATTTTGCAATTACAATTAGCAAAAGCAGTCAATCAATTTAACATTGACATAATGAAAAAAAGAACTCAGTTTGAGTTAGATGCTGCCAAAAGAGGTTTAAATAGTGTGGAAATGAAAAATGAATGGAATCAAATGTATATGGACATCATACAAAAAGATAATTCTATTCTTGGCACACTTGAAAAGAAAATGGAAAATAATATTATTAATACTGCTATTGAAGATTTAGGTGCAGAAAATTTATTATTTAATGTTCGTAATGAAAAAGACTTAGATCAAGTAAAAACACAAATTAATACCTACTACGATAATTTTGGAGAAACACCACAAGACTATAAGTTAGTTGGTTACACGCAAGAAGGTCATCCACAAATTATGGTTGATCTAGGAAATGATCGTTATGAATTAAGAACTGTAACAACAGACATGAGGAATTAGAATGGCAGAAGTATCTACATCTAAAGACATAACAAAAAGTATTGATAAAGGTCTTTTAACAAGTTTTGCAGGATTACTGTCAGCACCAGAAGAAATTTATAATTTAGCAGGTCAAGGTGGTGCTTTTATTGAAAGAAAATTAGGCGATGCCACAGGATTAAAAATACCTGGATTAATGAACTCTGATGCAAAGTATGAAAGAACAGATATTCCTTTTTTACCTTCTTACGATCAATCATTAGACTTTATGCGTAAATCTAAAGATTTAGAAACAGGAATGCCAAAAGTTGATTATGAAAGCCAAACATCAGCAGGAAAAATTATTGGTAAAAGTGTTGAATATGGAACTGGTGGAGGATTATTAACTGGTTTTAGAAAAGCACCAACTATAATTGCCGGATTATCTGGAGCAGCAGCACAAGGAGTAGAAGAGACTGGTATTGTAAGTGAAGGACAAGGGTGGAAAATTGGTTTAGCAATGGACATTATCGGCAACGTTGCTTTTGGTATGGTAAAACCTAATGATGTTAAAAGATTACAAACATTATTAAAAGATTTAGAAAACAATGGACAACTAAAAGAAGTACAAGAAATTATAACACTTGCACAGCAAAAAGGTATTAACTTAACAGTACCAGAAGCTATTGCCGGAGTAACTAACAATAAATCAGTTATGCAATTAGCTGACAATGTTGCATCGACAGAAGGTGGTGGTGCAATTATAAGTGCTTTTACAAAAAATAGATTTCCTCAGTTATCTGATGCGAATAGAAAATATTTAAACGATAATTTTGGCAACGTAGATATTGATGCCATTGATCCTAAAATTATAACAGATAATTTTGTTAATACTCTTGTTAAAGCACAAGATGATATTGCTGTTGCAATAAACAAACAAGCAAGAAATTTAAAAAATGGTGGTTGGGCAAAGTTTGATGAAGGTAACTTTAGCACAGAAACTATGGGTAGTTATATGCAAGGCTTGGTTAAAAGAATACAAAGTGGCGATACTGCAAATGTTAATCTAATTAAAGAAAATATTTTAAATAAAATAACAACAGCTAATAAAAGTGATCTAGGTATCACAAACCTTAAAACTATTTACGATCAAGGTAAAGATATTGTTAATGGACTTCGTAAAGAAGGAAACAAAGCACAAGCCTTTAAATTAGATACAGAACTTAACATTATAAAACAAATTCTTGATAGTAATGAATATTACAAAAGAGCAAGTGAGTTTACTGTTAGAGCCAATAAACTTATGGCAGATAAGTATGATGCTTTATCTATTGGTGGACAAATAAATCCAAAGAACGCATCTTCACTAGATCGTTCTATGAATACAATTAGAAGTGTGTTGTTTGATGAAAATGTTAGTTATATTAACATACAAAAACTTTACAAAGAATTAAACAAGATAGATAAAAGTTTATTTCCAGAAGTATCACAAATGTTGTTTGCTAAAAACTTTAGCAAAGTAATGACTAAAGCAGATGATCCTCTTGTTGGATTAAAATTTTATAATCAAATGATGGGTAAGAATGTCAAACTGACAGAACAAATGGTTAAAGGATCAGCTATTGCACAAGGTAAAAATCCAGAACAAGCCTGGAAAGGTTTTAGTAAAATGATGTTGGTTTATAAATCCTCTGGCATGATACCAAAAATAGGATCGCCAACAGCTTCTAGGCAAGAGTGGATTGAGCAAATGAAACAATTAGGCATACCACTTGAAAATGTAGATATAACTAGACCTGCATCAATATTGCAAACTTTAAAAAACAATATTTTTAATAAAAGAGTAACAGACTTAGCTAATGCTTTTGTTAGTCCTAATGGTTTAGAAGAATTAGTAAAAATATCTAAAGCTAGTAGTTTAAAACAAATACAAGCAAACATGAATGCTCTGTTAGGTATTGCACCTCTAGAAGTTAAAAATAATCAAACACCAATGGATCAAGAAAAAATGATTAAGAAGAATGAATTAGAATTATCAACAGGAGTACGATAATGACTGTCTCAAATTACAGCACAACATCATCAAACAATACATCAATTAACAGCATTAGTATTGCAGAAGGAATGCCACCTTCTAACGTCAACAATGCTATTAGAAATGAACTATCAGATATAAGAACATACTTAAATGATAAAGAGTGGTTTATTGTTGGAGATAGAGATGGTGCTTGTACGTTTACTAGAGCAAGTTCAACATCAGTAACAGTAGCTTCAACAAACGTTACATCAGACTATCATGCTAAAAGACGAGTTAAGATAGTTGGAAGTAATACAGGCACGATTTATGGTATTGTCGCTTCTTCCTCGTTTTCTACCAACACAACAATTAATTTT
>Ga0098056_1000538_pt1 | contig 15752 bp, 5 predicted proteins | sample 17BtaG_FD_92583 | JGI IMG/M metagenome (GOLD analysis project Ga0098056, IMG submission 92583) | Marine viral communities from the Subarctic Pacific Ocean - 17B_ETSP_OMZ_AT15314_CsCl metaG | ecosystem: Environmental > Aquatic > Marine > Oceanic | place: Subarctic Pacific Ocean | collected 2015-01-18
ACAACAGAGTGTTGTATTATTTGATCTAACTCTTTACGTTTTCTTTCAGTATAATCAGCTAACATTGTAGGTATCACAACCTCTTCCCAAACCTCCTTGCTTGTGGCAACGAGCTCTCCATCAGGAGAGAAATACTCACTAGCAGCTACATTGACATTGTAGCCTTCTTGTAGTGCTAGGTAAGTGTAATGTATATTGCCATTGCTGAGCATCCACTCTTCCAAAGGATCATACCCATAAGGTTCGGATAGCCTTTGTGCGAGTCCAGCGTTAAAGGACAATTTGTCATTAACTTTATATCTATATCTTTCTGACATTTCAACATACTTAATATCAGCAAAACCATCTTCTAAGTATTCACCTTTTAATATATACTTATCATCTACAAATCTTATAAAGTGATGCTGATCTAAATATTCATTACCTTGTTGTCTCTTATAATCTACTTCAAATAAAAATTCTAATCCACGTACTTTACCTACGCTAGCACCATCTGACCATGACTCTTCTGTACCATCGTAAAATGTACTAGCTCTGTTTTCATAACCAAACCTAGCTATTTTACGTATACCAAGTGCTAAGTTGTAGTCGTACGGTGTTTCTACTGTTACAGTTTCTAATCCATTAGTTACAGAAAAAACGTCTATATCAGATACAGAGTTACCACCATTAGCTGCGGCATAAAACGTAGCAAATTTAAAATACTTTTTAAAATTCTGTGAGCAACATTCTTTTGGCGCAGCGCAAGCAACCAATGCTATACATATTATTAGAATTAGTTTTTTCATTATAAAGGTTTCTTTTTGTTTTTTCTTTCTTGTTTTTTGTATTTTTTAAACATTTCGTTGAGATCTTGAACCTCTCTATCTTTAACTCCAAGTTGCCAACCGTTCCAACCCATACCCATACCTATTCTTTGCCATTTTTCATTTTGACTATCTAAAGCTCCTGAAATGTTGTTTATTTTTTTAACTGTTCTTGCTAAAGGTACGTTAAAAGCAGATTCAACAACTTGAGCTTTAGCTAGCAAGCTTGGATTATTAAAAGCCCATGGGTTCATAAACTCAACAGCTCCCTGGTTATACTCTATTTGTTTAGCCGAGCTATACAAACCACCTAATTTAGAACCTATTGATGGAGATAAATCTGCAGCTGCTAACACTGTATATGTATGGTCTTTCTGCCAAGTCTCTTTGTTTTCTTGCTTGTAGTACTCCATCATAACGTTTTTAGCTGTAGATAAAACAGCCCCTGTTAAACCAGTACCTCTTAATATTGTATCGGCCATACCGTTTAGAACTTTTAAACTTTTTTCCTCTTCTTCACCCATAAACTCGCCAGTTTCGTCAAGAGTTAAAGCAAACAAGGCTTGTTGTAAACCGTGGAATATAAAGTTTTGAGCAGCGCCGTAGTATATTATTTTACTTATATGTGTTTTAATATCACCACGTTTATTTGCAATATCTAAAAAAGCCTTTTTCATTATCCTATTATACTGCATAGGTGTGTTGTTAAAAGATAACACTGTTTTACCTAAAGACGTTGCTTGTTGCTGAGATATTAAATAAGGACTAGAAGACTGTTGTGTTTTTTGTGTAACTTCTGTAAAATCAATCCAAGCTTTAGTTTCAGCCTCTTTTAAACTCATACCATCTTTTTGATAAGTTTTTATTCTATTTCTATAAAAACTAGCTCCACCAATTGATATAGCTAAACTATCTGCTATTTGAGTTGGCATAAAACCTTTTTTAAGTAGATATGCTACAGCAGCCTTAATAGGGTTTGACTTGCCATCAACAGCTTGAGCAAGAGCGGCTTCATTAATATCAAGTTTTAAACCAGATCTTCTTTGCCTTAGCATATCAGAGTTCATTATATACCCTAGATCTTTTATAAATTGTTTTGGATTTGCTAAAGTTTGAGCAACTTTTAATGGATTGTTGTCACCCCAGTTCATGTAATTTACGGTAGAAAGCATTTGTAAAGTTGCTGATCTACTGTTTAAAAACATTATAGACCCAACAGACCCGTTAACCCACTTATCCCAAGTGTCAACTATTCTACCGCCGCTACCACCCATTTTTTTACCATACTCCATTCTGTACATTATGTCTTCCATAGCCTCTCTAAATCTACTACCATAAACAGCTTCAATTTTATTCATGTTGTCGCCGTTTAAAGACATTTTTCCTTTTACCATTTTCCAATCACCAAACAAACTTTGCCTGTTTTGCGTAAACTCAAAAAGCATAGCACTTCTATTAACACCAGAGGTAATACTATTAAGATCACTAGTTATAGTGTCTGCCAACCAATCTACTTGTGGTTCAATATATCCTTTTTCTGTTTTTGTAATAAGACCTAGCTGTTCTGAGAAAGCTAGTAGCTCTTTATTATTAGCTACATACTCAAAAAGTTGTTTATGTTCTGCTTTTGATATATCAGGTATTTCAAAACCAGCCATAGTCCACCTGTGAACACGTATAGCAACATCGTGGGTGTATATGCTTCCTGGAACTTTTTTTCCTAGCTTTTTTACAATTTTAGGATAATTTTTCTTCAATGCAGCGTAGTCGTTAGTTGTCGCTTGTCTTGAAGAGTCTATATTGTTTTGACCTCTTAAAAAAGGTCTTACTAAAGCATCCTCAAGTAGCTTTAAATCTGCATCACCCTGCTTTCCTTTGCCAGCAAACCTATAAAGTAAACCCATTAAATCTTCAGCGCTTGGCTCCATAAACAAACTAAACCTTTTTTTGTTTTTACCATCTATTCTAGCTCTACCAACAGAAAACTTTTTTACAGCATCTACGCCTTTTGTTCTTTCTATCATTTGATTAAATTCAAAGTCTAAATCTAAAGCATACTTTTTTCTTGCTAATTGTATTTTTGATTTTACATCAAACTGTTCAACTACGTTTTTAACAGCTTGCACGTTTTGTAATACATCATCAGCAAAATATAAATCGTTATAACCTTCACCAATTTTTTCAGCAATAAAAAGAGCTTTTGCCTCTCCAGTACTGTTGCCTAGTCCAGTTATATTTTTTAAAGGTATGTTTAAGCCTTTTGAAGTCAAGTAAGCATGTATTGCTGGTGCCGCTTCTGGTGGTCTAGCAGTAACAATATACATATGTTCTGGCCCAAACTTTTTTTGCAATTTTAATGCTTTTGCAAACAGGGGTGCAATTTTTGGTTCTATAATTTTATTAAACTCTGTAAAATCAAACTTATAACCTTGCTCTAATAAATCTTCGTATGTCTTAGCGTATTGCTCAGCGTTTAAAGATCCTTTTTTACCATCTGGAGTTGTAAATTTTATTTTAGAATTAGTAAAAATTAAACTATCATCAAGGTCTAAGAATGTACCTCCTTTTTCTGCTGGTTTAAAAATACTTTTATTTGCATTTTCAATTTTAATTAGCTTTTCAACTAAGTTTTCTTTAGATAGTTCTTTTGCATATTTTTTTGAAACCCCTTTTGTAGCTAACTGATCAACTAACTTGTTAATAACATTGCCAGTATATTTATCACCCATTGTTTTATACTCACCAAACATTAAAACCTGATTGTTTGCCTCTTGAACTGTTTTAAGCCATGTTGCTTGAGAACCAGCATCTAATACTTCTGGAGGAAACTGAGTATTTATTTTTCTTTTAACACCGTCAATAGTAACGTAGTCTGCCGCTTTTTGTGTTTCGCTGGTTATTATATCTTGCTTGTATTCTTTAATTAATTTTTTAACATCAGTGTTAAAATTAGACCCACCTTCTTTTATTAGTTTTAAAAGATTTAAAGAAAAAGTCATGGCTTGTATACCATGCTCACTTCTACTTCCGTCTAGTAACTTTTTTAAATTCATGCTAAAACTACGGTGACTAGCCAAACCTCTAATTGGCCCGTTACCTATACTAGTTTGCGAGCCTAGTGTAAATATTAAATTGTTAATTGCAGTAACCTTATTAGGATGTGCGTCGTAGTATTCTTTTAAGCTAGTTGCCATTGTTTCTAAAACAATTTCGTTAGCTTCAACAATTTTTTCTGTATAACCTGTTCTTTTGTTAAATTCTTCACGTATAGCGTCAACAACTTTAGGATCGTTAAAGTCAGCTCCTTTGTCTTTAAACTCTTTTAATATTTCTATATTTATTCTTTTAGCATCACCATTAGTTATTATTTTATAATCTTTTATAGCTTGCTTTTGTTTTTTACTTAACTTTAATTTAGGATTACCAACTATTCCATATTCAGCTTTCATTTTCTTAACAGCATCAGCGCTAAACGTTAACCATTTTGGTTTTCCAGTACTTTGAGAAACTCCTATTTCTTGATATTTACCAGTTGCCCAAGGAACAGTACCGCTACCAACAAGCTTGTTAAATATTGCTGCGTCAACAAGCTCAACTGGCAAGCCTCCAATAACAGTTTTTTTCCCAGTGACCTTATCTATTACTGTTCTACCATTAGCCATGTCTTTGTAACCGTTAAAAACCATGTCTTGATAATCTTTACTTTTATATACAGCTGCTTTGTGTTGAGTCCCGTGTTTAGACGTTATTAAAAGTGCATCTTCTTTAAAACCTATTTTTTTAACTCCATCAGTAAAGTTTTCACCTTGAACTAGCTCTATTTTACTTGTTTTTTCACCAACAGGTATTTGGTCAAATATTGAAAACGATTTTTCTTTAAATAAAGTTGTATTTAAGTTGTCCACTAAAACTTTAACATCAACCCCAGCTTTGTCAAACTCATTTACTAATCTTGTAGAACCATATATAATTCTAGCCAAGTCCTCACTGTTTTTTGCTCTTGCAGCTAATTCAAACTCAGGTGTTAAATCTTTAGCAAAAAGCTTTTCACTACCTAGTGTTTTTTTAGCTTTTGCAACGATATTATTATATTCTCTTTTTACTATTAAGCTGTTTATCAATGGAGCATTGCTTTTTGTTAGCATAGACTGAACATCAGCATTGTTAAGATATTTTCTAGCAGACTGATTTGCTATAGTGTAAGTAACATACTTCATAGCAGACTCTATTCTAGTTTTTATCTGAGCGTTTGTTAATGGTTTACCTCCTTCTGTAGGTTTAAATATAGCGTCCATAATAGCTCTTTTAACTTCTAAAGGAGATGAGTACGTGTTTTTAACAATAATATTACCACCCTCACCTTTCTTTTTTGCCGTTGCATCACCAGGGTAATCAGCTGACTTGTATCTTTTACCTGTATTAGTATATAAAGATCCAAAAGTTTTTGTAACAAAATTAGACTCTCCAGTTGTCATGTCTATGTTTTTAGGCAAAGACATTTCAATTAAATCAGCTTTACTAAATATAAAGTCTTTTCTTAAATCCACTAAATCTTTTTTATACTTTTTGTTAGTGTATTGCTCTAATTTTTTAACATGTTTAGGATTTGCAAGATCAAAGTTTTTTATGTAAAATTCAGACTCAGGGTTTTTAACTTCTTCAACCATTTCTTTTTCAACCTTTGCTTTTAAATCATTTTGTGATTTTTCAGTAACATAAGCATTGTCTTTAAGTTGCGTTTCGAGTTTAGTGTTTTCAGAAAACCATTTATATATTGCGTTTGCAGAAGAAACTGTTTTAAGAGATATTTTAGGGCTTGATAAAAAGTTTCTAGAGCTAGTTTCAAGACCAACTAAGTCAACGTTGAAATTAGGTGCTATTTCTATAGTACCAGGATTAAATAAAGCTTTTTCTTTATTTACAATGTCAAAATCTTTTGTTTCAGTAGTACCTAACATACCTTCTTTAATATCGCCATCAAACTTTCCACCAAGCTGTTTGTCTTTAGATTTACCTGGAAAAGCCTCGTTGTACAAATCCGCTTGTCTTAGCATTAGTTGAGATGTGATTGTTGTAAAAATATCTTGCTTAGATTTTCCCTCTGTTGTCTCGTATTTTATATAGTTTTCTATAATGTTTTTAACACCTCTGTTTTTACTACTATTTAAAGCTACATTAGCTAATACTTCAATATCTTTAATACTCATTTCTGGGTATGCGGCTTGAGTTTTACTCGCAAACCAATACGCTATTGTTTTAGCCGCTGGTTCAACTCTTTCCCTTTTACCATCAGCACCTTTTATCATTCTAGCTTGTAAAAAGTTTTTTGCAATTGCTTGGCCTTCTTTTTCTTTTCTAATTCCTAAATCTTCTTCATAAAGCTCGTGACCTTTGATTGAGTACGGTGCTACTTTCTCGTTGTACATTTTCATCATTTCAGTACCAACCTTTGTCTCAAGTTCTTTTGCAAATTTTTTATCGGTTTTTACTTGATCTTGTGTTTTTGGATCTCTTAAGGTTTTACTATAACCGTCAAGTGTTACTGTTGTTTCAAGATAACTTTGGTACGCAGGGTCGTTTAAAGTCTTTTTCATAAACTCTAAATACTCTTGACTAAGTTTTCCTGATTTAACAACCTTAGCAAAATTACCCCAAAATCTAATAACTTCTTGTTTTGATGTTAAATCGTATTCACCAAATATTTTAAACTCTTTACCAAACTTTGATATAAAAAAGTTGTTTGTATTTTCAGCTAAACGCTTAAAAACATTGTTAGCAACTAAGTTGTCATAATTACCTTTTTTACCAAGTTCACTTACCGTGTGCATAACAAACTCTTCAATTGTTAAGTCTTTTTCCATCATAAAAACACCCGTGCCTTTACCTGTTTTTTTAGATATTATTTCAGTCCCGTAGGTTTCTATAATGCTTTTTTCTAAACCAGGGAAAGACTCTTTCATCATGTTAAACATGTCAAACATCATTTCAGCATCCTTACCAATCTTAGTGTCTTTTAACCAGTGACCAATTTCATGAGAAATATGCTCGGGCTTGTTAAGGTTAACGCTTATTGTGTTTGTTTCAGCGTCATAAGAGCTTTCGTTTTCTGTAACTTTTATTTTTAACTTAGCCTCTGGGTCAAATTTATTAATAACTTCTTGCGCACCTTCAGCTATTTTTTGTGCTTTTACTTTATTTGGTAATAAAACTTGTAATCTAGCCTCAATTTGAGAATATATTTCTGAATACTTTTGAAATTGTCTTTTTGCCTCTAAATTAGTAGGATCTTTTTTAAATTTTACATAAGCTTCTTCAGCTAGTATTTTAGACTCGTTTGCTAGTTTTTGTATACTACCAGTTGACTTAAAACCACCAAAAGCTCCAGCTCCTTTTATGCTATAAACTCCTTTCAGTCCAAGCGCAGAAAACACAGCAAAGTCTAATATAGCGCTTCTACTTGTCTCGCTTAAATCTCCGTAAAACTCGTTTACATGAGTATCAAAAGCTTCATTACCTCTTAAATCTTCTATAAAAGCTTCTAAGTTAGCAGCCATTTGTGTAGAAATCATACCCGCACTACCAGATCTTCCAACGCCTAAAAATGTTAACATTGCATTACTATTAGCTAAAGTGTTTGGAAATATTGCACCCATCATTTTACCCATAGCCAAAAAAGCAGTACCACCACCAAGCTTATAATGATCTTGAAAAGCTGTAAACATTTTAGCTTCTTCAATTATAGCTCTAGCAGCAAACTCCATTGTTGCCTGGTGACCTGTTGGTGCAACAGCACGAAAACCTTTGCCTTGCATGTACAATTTAAAAGCATCACTACCTCTGCTTAAACCAGTTAGCTTTGTAGCAGCGCCAATTGCGTCATCAGCAAGTAAAACACCTTGCGCGTTTTTAAACTGCCTAGTTCTGTTTGCAAGACTTACAGCGCCCTTTAACAACCCTGTTTTGTTTATAACACCGTCTATTAAAAAGAATTTACCAATGACAGGCATGAACTCAGTAAATCTTTCTGAAAACTCATACAAACCACTGGTCTTTAAATTATTTTTTAACGTTGATGATAATGTAATACCATTATTTGTAAAATACTCTTCTAATTGTAAATCAACTTGTCTACTACCCCACTTATATGCAGATTCATCTGTAGTCTGTAGCTTTGTGTAATCAAGCCCAGCGCCTCTGTCTATTATTGTGTTAACGTTTTTACCAAAATCTATGATACCTTTTTTGTCAAGCTTGTAACTACTAGTTGAAGAAGGGTCTATGTTTAGTATAGATGTTCGTGTTAGTATTGTTCTTTCTTTTATTAAATCAAAATGCTCAATACTATAATCTTTTAAACTTCTTTTAAACGCTTTGTTAGGGTCGTCTTTACCACTAAACTCACCTTGATCTATTTGTTGTTGTGCCCATGTAAATTCCTCTAAACTAGCGTTTGATGTCAAAGCAAAATAACCATCTGGAGAGTCAAAATCTGTTCTAAACCTTAAAGAGTTGTCAAGTTCAGAAACATCACCTTGACTAGTAACTAGTTCTTCATAATATCTAGCTAAAATTGAAAACGGTATAGAATACTCTTTACCATTTTTGTTTTTACCAGTAGGTGATATGTCTAGGCTTCTTAAAAATTTATCAGCATCTTCATTGTTTATGGTAACATTTACAAGCTCTTTGCCTTTTTTGTCATGAAGTATTTGTTTTCTGAAATTAAGATCTAACTTTTCAGCCATAACCTCTTTGTCAGTTTTTTCGTCGTCAACTTTAGAGGCGTTCATTATTAACTCAAGCAAAGCCTCTTCGTCCATTTCACCAATACTAACACCTTCTTGATCTTCTTCGCCGCCATAAATCATATTGTTCTCCCAACCAACCATTACTTTTGTAGGGCCAATAGCCTCACCTAAAATACCTTTTCTTTCACCCATTAGATTAACCTGCTCTTCCATTAAGTCAGCAAGTTCTTCGTTTTTTGTAGTGTTAATGCCTGGGTTTTTTTCTTTTAGCTCTGCTATTTTTTTAGTTACATCTGTTATCTTGTTGTTAAGCTCTTCAACTTTAAGTACATCGTCAAGCTTCATGTTCATTCCTTTAGCAAGTTCTGCTAAACTTTTTCTTTTTTGAATCTTAACATTATCTCCACTAACTTTTTTAGCCTCTTCAATAGACTTGTTTATAGTGCTTTGCATTTGAACATCAGCCTTGTTTTTAATATTGTTTAAAAACATTTCATCAAACTCTTCTGGCTTAATATCAAATTCACCTTTTAAGCTACCATCAAACATTTGGCTTTTAGCTTCGTTTAAAAGTTTTAAATAATTATTTTTTCCAATTAAATTTTCTTCAGCTCTACCACCTGCTTTTTCAGGCAAAGCATAAACCCAGTTCGTTTGGTCAGAACCTACAATATCTGATAGGTCACCAGATAAAAACTCTTCTATTTCTACTTCTTTTTGCTTTTTGTTTTGTACGTACTGAGGGTGTTTTAACCTAAACTCTTTTAAATCTTTTTTTATTACAGCTTGTTTTTCTAAATTTTCTTTTTGGCTAGTAGGTTTTGTTTTGGAAAAATTAAAAGGTTGATTTATAATTTCTTTTGAACTATCAAACTTTGGAATATTAAATGGCTTGTTAAAAGAGCTTTCTTTTTTCTTTTTAGGATCAATATCTGTTTCTACTTCATTTTCCAATAAAGTCTCCTCAGCGTTCTCTTCAATATTTTCTTTTTCTTCTAACATATTATAGATTTACCTTAAGTTTATTTGCTAAAAATTGAATATCCGTTTGATTATTTGGGTCAAAAAACTTAAAAGTTTTATCACCTTTAGTGTAAAGAGCCGGTGCGTTTGGAAAAGGATGTGTTGCAAGGTTGTAGCCAGGTATTTCTTGGTTAGTTCCTTTTACGTAAAGTAATGCCAACTTATCTTCCTTAGGATATTTTTCGTTTCTTTTCCACTCAACTAATTGAACTTCGTTATCACCCCATACAGTAGAGGCGTTACCAGCAGCTATATTGGCTTGAAAGTTTTTAAAGAAAGTGTTACTTTCTATTTGTTTTTCACTTTTTTTACCATCTTTTTCTGGATTTGCTTCAATGTAATTAGCTTGCTCGTTAGCTAAAATTTGATCGTAATATTTTTTTATTTCATCTTTTGCTTCTTGTGGGTTGTAAGAAGCACCAACATTACCCACAGTCCAATTACCTTTTGTAGATCTTAAATGATCGTATACACTTGGAACGCCTGGTATCATTTCGTCGTAAAAAGCAGAAACAATTTGACCTTTTGTTTTTAAATTTTTACCGTAATCCACGTATCTACTTATGCCTGTCATATCTTTAGAACCCTGCCTATTAGCTTCGTTAGTAAGCATTGTACCAAACTTAGTATTAATTGTAAATATATTTTTATTTAAATCGCTTTGAGAAACTTTTTCACCACTGTTAATACCACTTACCAGCTCTCCTTCTTTAGCGCTAAAATCATATTCTTGGGTTTCTGAATTCCAAGTGGTTACAACATCTTTATCACCTCCAAAAACTGCAAGATTTAAATTCATAGCCTCATGAGAAGATCCTTTTGAAACATTGCTAGGGTAACTAGCACCAGGATTGTCAAGATCATTAGACTCATAAACTAAACCAGTGCCAGTGTCGAATATTTCTCCACCTTCACCAACTAAATCTACATAATCTGCATTTTGCTCTAAAAACCTTTCAGTTGCATGGTTAACATTATCTACTCTATTTTCAGCTGCAATTAAATCATTATCTTCACCACTTGATCTATAAACGTCAGTACCAGCGGTTATAGCACTTTCTCCAGCAGCTTTAACACTAGGTGTTACCCCTGCAAAACTACCTTTTTGTTGAACGTTTAATGCTTTTTTCTCTATATCACCAGCGCGCTTAGCATTTGCAGCGGATCGCTTTTGATCTGCCTGTATAAAGCCTTGCATAGCTTTTTCTAAAGGTTTTGCTATAAGCTCACCTTTAAATGTAGGTTGTGTGTATACTCCTAATTCTCCTTTTATTAATGCTTGATTTGCCATATTTATATTTTATTTTGGTTTGCCAGTGAAAAAATTCTTGGTTGTCAGTAAATCCATACCAGCATCTGTACTAGCCAAACCTATCATTGATGACCCCATACTTCCTATACCACCCATGATTTGATCTCTCGCTGCTTGTCTTGCTGCGTTAGATGCTGTTACTCTAGACTGAGCCATACCTAGTAAAGTTTCTGTTTTATCTTTTTCCATTTTCTGAACAAATATATCACCTTGACCTTTTAACTGGTCTGTTTGCATTTGCCCTTTAGCTATTAGTCTTTGGTTCATAGCTTCTTGCTTACCTATACTCGCGGCTATTTTTTGTCTACCTTTTGTAGCTTGGTTAGCAATTACTTGAGCTAAACCAGCAACCCCAGAAGATCCAGCAGCACCTCTTAAACTAGCTAACATGTTTGCTTGTTGTTGATTTTGTTGTTGTGCTAAAAACTCAGCTTCCTTAGTGTTAACTTCTATATCTTCGTAAGGATTAACCATATTTTCGTAAGGATTAGTACTTTCCATAGCTAAATAATCGCTTCTAGCGCTTTCATATTCTGCCTTAGCTCTTTTGGCCTCAGCTCTTCTTGCTTTACCACCTATCAAACCACCTAAAGCTTGAAGCGCCCCAGGTATAAGAAATGCTGCTGGCGCTATAGCTTGATTAACACCCTCAGCTTGATAAGTTAATATTTCTAAAATAAATTCAATCATGTTATTGTTTTATGTATTTATAATTACACTTATTTGCTAGTTTTTACAGCTTGAGAGCTGACAGCAAATAATTCTATTTCGTTTGTTGAGTCGTTGTTCATTTTAACCTCCGCATAATAACCAGTTAAACCACTCGTATTTACCTTGTTGCTTTTGCTAAACAAAAAATATGCGCCGTAAGAAGGCAAGGGTGTTGTGTCTTCAACATATACGGATATTCTTTTTCTATCATCAGATATTGCTATACACTCTCCTAGTAGCTGTACATCACCTGTTTGCTTACCACTAGTTGTTTGCACGTAGTATATAATATCCCAAGCACCCGCATCTTGCTCTGAGGTTGCCGTGGCAACAGAAGTTGGTTTTGCTTGTAAAGAATTATTTACTGGATTATCAAAATACGCGTAATGAGTTGAATATGACATGCTATGTTGTTAATGTTATTATACTGTTTACTTCTATATTTGTAGATACATTTGCCTTTCCTTGGTTTGATCTAATATTACCTGATATAACTGCAAAAGGTTTTGCTGGAAAAGTTGCAGCTGTAATATTACCTGTTAGGCTAGCGCTTAATGTTATTTCTTGATACCCAGGGCCAATAGCAGTTATTGTTGCTCCGCCAGGTATATTTGTACCTGTAACAGGTAGCCCAACATAAAACAAACTTTGCGGCGCTGTTAGTGTTAACTTGTTAGTTCCACTAGAACCTACGCAAGCTAAGTTAGAAAAAGTAGTTATATTACTTATTTCAACTTTAGCATTAGATAAAAACACGAATGTTGCAGTAGAAGCATCACTACCTATTTGTATAGAGCCAGACGCGGTTGCGTTGCTAGTAAATGCTGCTGTTGAAAAACCAGCAGTTGTTTGAGATATTTCACCAGCTTGAGCTGCTCTAACAACCCACTTTACTGGAAATACAATGTCTTCTTGTGACGCTTGGCCAACTATATCTATTGCCGCTGGAGCTACTAAACTCCAATCACCAGAGTTGCTACTATTATTAACTAAAGTTGCTGTTAAAGTTATTTGCGGAAACTGCAGCACTGTTATTGTTTTTGTAGATAAACCAGCTAGACCACCTACAAAGCTATCATTAGCAATTCTAGTTATTATAGCACTATAACTTTTATTAGCAGTTGTTGAAGGGAATGATATTAGTTTTGTAAAAACACCATTTTCTCCTATTGTAGCCGTAAAAGATCCTGAAAAGGTTAACGTTCCGCTAGCGCTGCCAGTTGTGTTGTTTGAAACTTGAACAGCTGTGCCGTTTATGCTAGAAACCACAGTATTGCTGGCTATGTTTGTTCCAGTTACTGTCATACCAACATGTATATTTGGGTTGGCAAGCGTCAATGTTACTAACCTTGTTCCAGACTCATTAGACGCCACGGTGCTAGTTGTTGTTGTTATGTTTACATCTGGATTTGCAGTTGTTTCTTTAACCTCTAAAGTAACAGTTGCACCAGGGTCACCATATATATTTAACTCTCTTTTCCCACCAACAGAAGACAGTGTCCCTGTTACTAAGTCAAAACCAGATATTTTTCCAGTACTAGCAACTTTTAAAAGCTCTGCTTTTGCACTTATTTTTATTGTGTCTGAGCTAGAGTTAGCTTGAGGAAGCTTGTAGTAAACGTCAAATTTTCTAACTGTTAAGTTGTTTGTTTTGGTTGCACCCGTGTCAGCAATAACAACACTATAATTTTGTGGAAACTCTGTTGATTTAAAATCTATAAGAGGTTCTGTGCTAAAAACATACCCGGAAGATCTTGTTACTGTTTTACTAAATAAATGGATGTTAGTACCAGGTTTACCACTAGCAGTATATGTTAAATTACCGTTACTTAAAGTAGCACTTTTAGCAACAGTTGCAATTGTACAGTTTTTTAAAGTTTCTATTATTTGAGCCATATTTATATTACTGTTGAGTTTTGATATGCAGATCCAACAATACCAAAAATTATTTTTTGACCAGGTTGAACAGGCATAGTAAAGTTAAATGGTACAGTTACAGTTACAGTGTTGTTTTGGTCATTAGCCGTACCATCTAACGCTTGAGTGTTTGCAAAAACTATATTGGGAATAGGATTATTACCCGCTGTATCTTCAATAGCACCAGGGCTAGATATTGCTGGAAGTGTAAATTCACCGTCTCCAAGTAAAGGTCCCCAACCACTTGTTACAGCGCTAAAATCAGCAGCATCTACAACGTAGTTACCATTAGACGTTATAGTATACATGTGTACATTTTGATCGTACGTACTAAGCTCTGGGACTACGTTGTTCCATTTAAAAGCGTGTTTAAATTTAGCTCCATACAAAGCGTTTTGGTTTGTAGTGTAAAAATGACTATATTGATTACCAGCAACTAATGTTACATCAAAAGGATAACCCCCACCTTGTGCAATCGGGTATGCTCCACCATAAAAACCTAACAGATTATTACTATCAACAGCATCAAAATAAACTCTTCCCCAAGTTTTCATAGGCGCCATTACTACGTTGTAAGAATTACCTATCATAAAAGTACCAGCGCCAGCACCTGTTGCAAACGCAGAGCCTATAGGCGCGTCAGCTCTACAACCACTACCATCTGTAACTTCATACACGTAAGCCTCTTCAATTGTTATAGGGCTTGAAAAAATATTTGGAGCAGTACCTACTAGTCCATTAGCCGTACCAGACCACGTTCCACTACCATCGTTGTTAAGATTTAACGTTGCCACAGGTGTTGACGTCAAACTACCACTACCATTAAAATTACCACCAGTTAATCTTTTAACAACTACTTGAACAGAATTACCAGAAACACCAGTAACTATAAACTCAGCTGCACCATTATTACCAGCTTGATTACTAGCGTCTGTAGCTGTAACGCTATGAGCAAGTTTTGTAGTGTTATCAGGTTGGTCAAATTGCTGACCACTAATATTGTTACTATGTTGATTAGTGTCTCTTACGGAAAAATAATTTGTTGAAGGAGTGTTAACAACAAAAGTATATGTTGTAGATGTAGTGCTATTACTCCAGGTTGCACCAATATGGTTGTTTGTTGCTAATTGCGGGTCGTTAGAGAATTGGAAATTACCACTACCACCACTAGCTGTTAGTGTTACTGTAGCTCCGTTTTTACTTAAGTTAGAACCAACACTAGAAAAAGGATCTTGTATATTACAAACAGCAGCATTGTCTGTTGATATTAATAGTGTTATAGGTGGGTTTCTAGTTACAACCAAAGATTGAATAGCCGTTGTTGTAGGCCCGCAGCTTCCACTAGCATCTGTAACCGTGTAATAATATGTTGTGTCTGTTAAGCCTGTAAATTCAAAATATTGGCTAGGAGCTGACCCTGACAATGATGAGTCTGTAATTGGGTTGCTCATGTCTGCGTTTACAGATATTTTAGCGTTTGAATAACTAGCGCTACCTAGCGACGGTGTTATTCTTATTACACCATCATCAGAAGTACCCGCGCTACAAGGTTGATGCATCGCACCTGTTGCTACTAGCGGTTGTGAGGCTATTATATGCACAGCCGACGACTCAAACACTCTGCCAGTGTACTTTTCTTTTACATAAAATTTGTAATAACCTTCTTCAGAAACCGGCTGTGAATTAAAACTTATTTGTTTTATTCCAGCGCTTGGCGTGCTTGCAGAAACAGTTGAATATGTTGCGTTTGCAAAACCAGGTGTTGTCCAAACAACTTGATTTGAAGATCCTTTAGATAAAATAAAAGCATATTTAGAATTCCACCACCAAGTTTCATTTTCAGGCCCTCTAATATTAACACCTACAACTCCAGTACCACCAACACAAACTATGTTTGTATAACTAGTAGAATAAACAGAAGCTAAAGAAACTCCGGTTGATTTAATAAAATAACCTGGAGAAGATAATCCTTGAACATTGTTTTGTTGTAAATCTATATTGTCCTCTGTGTTGTCAATACCTTTTATATTATTAAACCATTTACCTTCCTTTTCTTCAAACTCTGGAACATACCCAGAAGATTCGTTTGTTTTTATTGTGTCAACATACCAACCTTTACCATCGTTTGAAGTTAAAAATAAATCTGTTTCTAAAGAACTTTCAGAACCAATTGTAGAGCTGTAAAGTCTAGAGTTACTACCTTCGTAATTTAAGGTTTTAAATTCTTTTATAGAT
>Ga0098056_1000563_pt1 | contig 15423 bp, 18 predicted proteins | sample 17BtaG_FD_92583 | JGI IMG/M metagenome (GOLD analysis project Ga0098056, IMG submission 92583) | Marine viral communities from the Subarctic Pacific Ocean - 17B_ETSP_OMZ_AT15314_CsCl metaG | ecosystem: Environmental > Aquatic > Marine > Oceanic | place: Subarctic Pacific Ocean | collected...
ATCATCGAAAACATCAAGGACCTCATTGAGATTCTTCCCGATATGTGCATCGGGGATAACTCCGAGATAGTGGAGTTAGTCGATGAAGCCAAGCTTATCTGCCACTGGGACGTAGATATGCTTAGAGGTGAGGAAGGAAATGAAGCCCGCAAGGAAGTGGCGAAGGACGCTTCGAAGCTCCTCAAGAAAATTGAGGTGTGTAACACTGCCGCGGACATAACCAAAATGATGAGCCTCTAAGGCTCATCGACCATATACCTATGGCAACTAAACTAACCAAACCAATAGTCAGGGAAACCAAGATTAGTGGGGAAGACTATATAGTAACACTCACTAACTCGGAAGCCTTCTGGCTATCAAACAATGAGCCCCTTATTACCCTTCGCAAGAAGGGTAGTAGGGGGAACTCAAAGGAAGTCCCCCTTAAGGACATCCTTGAGGAGAAACCTGAGGCACCCAACCATGACATGATCCGATACAAAGAGATCATGACTAGACTAGGTGCCCTTCGGTCGAAGGAGGCCGAACCACTTGAAGCTATCGTACGCGATATCTTCGAGATCAACGTCCTCGCATCTGACTTGTCAGATGAGGAAGTTGAAGCGAAGGGTGTTGCCCTTCCCGAATAAACAAACCAAGTCCTCTCATAGAGAGGCATTTTTATACCTATGACAAAGCTAACATTTAGCAAACCGAAAACCCTTAACGCCTCGAACTTCCGACTTACACGGGCTACGCCTGTGAAAAGGAACAAGTTCTTGAGGGTGAGAGAACCCGGTGGGGGCTACATCATGAAAGGAATAGGAGACTATTTCTCTAATGAGCAGTTTGACTCCATCGCGTCTTCGTCCAAACACGAAGTCACTGTAAGTATACAGTAAACAAACCTACCAAGTCCCCCCTCTTCGGAGGGGGGCACTTTAAACAAATGAATAAACCAATAAATAACCACCCAATGCAAATCCGTGAGGACTTGCAGAAAGAAGAGATGCCCCCAGTGTGGGACACAAGGACTGGAGAATGCTTTTATATAAAGCATACCCCGACTCTTGATGTCGAGTACATATGGAGCCCCGACGATGGAGGGGAGCTGAATGATGAAGGTGCCAACACGATCCTGAAGATACGTTGCGGCACTGGGGTTCATTCAGTGGAGGGTAATTACAACCATCCCAAGAACTTGGAGGAAGACCTCCTCGTCCTCGCCGTCTCCATTGACTGGGAAGATAAGGAACACAAAACCTGTGTTCCCGAAGTTCCTGCACCCCGAGATTGGGAGCGTGAGATTCTTCACGCGAAAGCCCACCCTAAACCCAAGAATACCGTCCTTGTCTGGGATGCCCTGTTCTACCGTACGGATGAGAACGGGCTGGCGATGACGGACTACAAAGGAAGAATACAAATATTCGACGCCCCCGATATGGACATGTCCCATATCGCGGAGAGCGTCAATATAGAAGACCTGCGGAAACATTCCGTGGACGAATAACCAAGAAAGGAAACATACCTATGACCACTGAAGAAAACCAAGAAACTCCCGTAGATGGGACTGAAGACTTCCTAGATAAGTTTGAACAGTTCCTGACAAAGGAACTCGGAGGTAACTGGGAATACCAGTTCGACCACTTATCCGGGGACGATGAAAACCATAGTCAACTGCACTTCCGCGTGTTCAACGTGTGGGGTAAGCAGTTCGACTAAACAAGAAAGGAAACCAAATGAAACGAGTCATTCATGTTAACCAGCACATCATTAAGCGTAACGCGAAGACCGGGGAGCAGACACCTCCCCTGACTTGCAAGACCTACAAGAGTAATGACAAGTGTAGCGAGATCATCATCAACAAACACACCAAGGTGGTTTACAGGCCAGACAAGCCCCTCTCTTGTGGGGCAAAAGTTTGGATTGAAACCACTGAACCTATAGAATGCATATGACAACTGAAGAAAAACTAATAGCTCCATACGTAATGGACATTAGAGACGGCCTCGACGCCTACAAAACCCAATCCAATATAACCACTTCCTTAGGGGAGTGGTTCCAATCTAAAGGAACCACCGTTGCCTTTAGTGGTGAGTTTGGGGTAATAATAGACCAAGGTTGGTGGGAGTATGAGGAGCGCACTCCGGCCGACACCCGATGGCTGTGTGGATGGCTAGGATGGCTGGAGCGACACCGCGGGCGTTCTGTGGGGGACCCCGGGGTGACGGAACTTCGCGCCAAAGTGAAATCCGGTGAGTATAAGCTCGCTCCCCTAACCAACTTGGGGTTGCCAATCTACGGAAACACTCAGGCCATTGAACCTGAGCAACTCCCACAAGTATAAACAAGAAAGGAAACATACCTATGCAAACTGAAGAAAAACTAATAGCTCCATTCGTTGAGGACTTAAGTGCAAACCAATACCACATAACCACTGCCTTAGGGGAGTGGTTCCAGTCCTATCAAACCACAATCGCCTTCAAGGGCGAGTTTGGGGTGCTCATAGATAAAGACTGGTATGAGGGTGATCGTACAAAGACTACCTCAAAGTACCTAGCTAGGTGGCTGTCCGGTGAACTTGGTGGCCACTCTAGTGTCACGATGAAGGACGTTCATGTCAGATTGGAATCTGGTGAGTACAAGCTTGCTCCCCTGACCAACTACACCCAACACCCAACACCCAACACCCAATAAGGTTGACTCAATACCTTATTCGGATTAAATACGACTATGAATACTGAACTTCTACAACTGATACTTAAGTATCATGCAGGGCAAATGCGTCAGGGTAACCGTGAAGACGGTAAGCCCGACCCACAGATAGAACACATCTTCCGTGTGTTCGTCAGGCTGTTAGAGCCCTGCGACCATTACCCTCGTTCTCTGAGACTTGTCAGGCAGAACGGGCCACATCTTATGTTGGATGTGGCTCTTGCCCACGACATGCTTGAAGATACAGAGGTGACGGAAGCTGAGTTGGAGAAAGTGCTGAATATCCATGCGTTGGAGGCTGTAAAAGCCCTCACACGCGCGGAGGATGCCTCTTACTTCGACTATATCAAAACCCAAATCCTCAGTAATCCGCTGGCCTCACTTGTGAAGCTGGCCGATATTGAGGACAACATAGAGAATGCTAAAGCTTCTCTTAAGGAGAGGTATGAAGAGGCGAAGACTATCATCTTGGATCACTGGCATAATGTCACATTTCCAGACCCTGCAAAGGAAGACCACCCGGGGGAAGAACCCGGGTCCGAGAAGCAGGAAGAAGAGAAAACTACCATAGTTCTCCCTGACTGATGAAAGACAAACTGATGCTCTTCATATTCAGGCTCCTCCTCCAATGGGATGGGTGGAAGCCTGTTGAGAAGGGTTGGCGTTTCCGAGATCGTTTAACGCTCTTGGGAGACGGATCAGAAATAGCTCGCCTCGTAATGAGGCGACTAATCGCTGGCGAGCGGTTACGCAAAAACACCTATGAAACACATAAACAGAATGTTAAACCACGAAAATGACTCCCCGCCTGAGGATAGCCCCTTAAGGCAGGCTGAAGCATCCAGTGAGGCCTCCGATATAGCGGAAGCCCTTATACTGACCCTAGCGGAAAAGCTGGATGAGCATAAACTATCGGCGTTAGATATTATGCAGGGTCTAGTGGAATTCTTTGTGCCTGCAGTGCGGGCCATTGAAAAACAAGACGTTCCCCCGAACTTCAGGAAATTCCTTATGCGCAATGTCGAGCTGAACTTTGACTACAGGGACGCTAAAGAGCAAGGAATTGACCTGTCCGAGCTCCTCCTAATGGGTCTGCGGGATGAGCTAGACGGTGACCTAGGGGACTCCATGGAGCTAAACGAGGACTAAGCCCCGTATCCATACGTGACTTGTCTGGGGGTAGGGGTTACCTTACCCCCAGCACAAGTACGTTATGCCAGTAAAATCAGTAGCCGCTAAAGCAAGGGCCCGGAGGCGTAGAGCCCGCCCCGAAAACCGGGCTAAGGAAAATGCTAAACGTAACTACAAGAAGGAGTATAGGAGGGATCAGTCCTCCCTTAAAAAGAAACTCTACCGGGCGGGGCTAAACAGGAGGGCGCACGCCATGGGTCACTACGGCAACACTCCCCCCGGTAAGGACTTAATTCATAAAAACGGGAAGATTGTAGGTCTTGGGAGTAGGCGCAAGAACCGGGCAGATGGGGCTAGAAATGCCGCCGCCGCACGTATAAGAGCGAAGAGGAGGCGTAGATGAGTCTCCCACCCGTACGTCACGTAGATATATTGGCCCACAGATACACCATAAAGGTGGAGTCTACTAAGACGGGGGTCATGTCAGACGACGAACTTGGTAGGTGTCACACCACTGAAAACGTTATCTTCGTTAGGGATGACCTGCCCCCTGACGCTATGAAAGACGTAGTATTACACGAAATGATGCACGCCATACATTTTCACATGGAGTTGGTAGATGAGTCCAGTGAGGAGAGCTTTACATCCCGCACAGCTACGGGGCTGAGAACCGTTTTGGTGAACAACCCCTTGCTATGTAACTGGGTTTTCAGCTCAGGGTCAACAACCCCTTGACGAGAACCACCAGCTCTATATTGTAGCTGGACCTAAATCAAAAGGGGTTTTGAGCAAAGGTATTAAGCCACCCCCCAGTTGCCTTTCGTAACTGGGGGGTTTTCTTTTACCTATAACGTGCTAGATTTTCATCTATGCCACATTACGGAGACACATCTAAAGGCGGCGGTAGACCACCGGGAACCGATAAAACCTCAAACAGAGCACCTGCCAAGAAGCAGGCGACCAAATCTAGAGCTTGGGCTAACAGGGACAAGGGCGGTGGAAAGGGCTGACATTGATGATTTTTCAGACGCTGTAGCGCCTGACGAAGAGATCATTGTTCCCGATGATCTAGACGGCGCCTTCCTAGGCATTAGTGCAGAGGAAGACCCCCCACGCGCCGTCTACTCCATCGAAAAATGTATAGAAATCCTTAGTAAGGAAATGACTGTGGATGAGGCGGAAGAATACTTTTGGTATAACGTAGCGGGTGCCAAAGGGCCTAACTTCCCCCTGTTTATTAACACGCCTGAGGGATGAGACTTTTTGGGTTAGGGGTGTGGTTTGCAATTTGCTATGTAGTCTTGTCAGGACTATGTAGGTCAGAAGAGTTACCCGCAACAAACCTGACGACCTTCTACGACCATGAGGAGCAGGTGTTTGGTATGTGGTGGGTTTCGGCAGGCTCTGAATATGATTACATACTTGAAGTGAATGAATTCGATGGTTTTGGGTGGTTCACGGTAGCCTCTTGGATTGGGCCCGCAGAAAATTCCGTTATGTCTGGTTATACATACATCCAATGGGATAACTCGGCCATCGCTCGGGTTAGGGTGAGGGCGACAGACCCACCCCCAACGCCTAAGGAAAATTCGAACTGGAAAATTCTGTCACCTGTGAGATTCTAATGCCATCGGATCACGTATCTAATACGGATTACAACGAATACATTGAGTCTCTAGCTAATAAAACAGGTATGGGAACTACCATAGTCTCACTCTCTAACAGACCCGAGCTTAGAAACATCACATGGCCTGTGATGGAGCGTTACTGCAAAAAGCATGGCTACAACTTCCGCACCTTCGATGACACTTTAGATGTCTCTAGACACCCTGCGTGGAGTAAGTTGCTGGCTATTAAACAGGCCATGGAGGAGGAACCGTCTAATATGGTAGTATGGCTAGATGATGACGTTCTTATAACCTGCCCCTATAAAACTATCCAAGACCTAGTGCGGTTTACTCCCTTTGAAAACATCCTCATGACGGAGGACATCGAGGAGCTTAAGTACTGTAGTTCGTTTAACTCGGGTCTTATGTTCTGTAAAAACACGGACGCAGTTAAATCTCATTTAGACTTTATATACGAGCTCGTAACTAAAGAACCAAAAGTAGAGCGTTACTTACAAAGGCACATGTGGGAACAAAGTGTTATGGACCATTTCCACCGGGAGATTGATGATAACTTTTATACTGTAGTCCCTATGTACCCAATACAGGGGTTTGTGGGGGACGACTCTCACGGGTCTAATGGGGGATGGTTTCCGGGGATGTTCGCCGCACACGTTCCGGGAAGGGCTATGCACACAAGGATACAGCAACTGGAAAGTGTAGCTTCTGTGAATAAATGGGATTGATAAAGGCCTACCACCTCCTGACGCGGCCAGAGACTGACCGAGAGCGGGCATCCATAAACTCAATATCTGAGTTGGGGAAGTTGGATGGGGTAGAATACACGAAGGTAGTTAACCCACCCTTTACAGATTTACCCCCTAAAGACTCCTGTGCGCGTCCTAGGGACGTTGGAATGGAGCCGGGGCACAATCCTAGCACTGGTGGCTACTACCTCTCTCCGGGGCATTACGGGTGTTATAGGGCCCACGCGGACGCTATAACGTCACTTCCCGAGGATACGGAGGATATGTTCCTCATATTTGAGTGTGATGCTATCTTAATCCCAGAACCCGCCACTTTTACGGAATATGTGAAAAAGGCTAATGAATTAAGTTTAAACCGCGACTTGAACTTCTTTAGTTTTGGCAAGCCCTTTGGCGATGTAGTGGAGTTTGAGAGCCACCAAGAAGCAGGTTCATTCATAGAGGCTCACGCATATCTAATCCCGGGAAGTAAGCTAACGCGCATAAAGGAGGTTTTGGACACTACTAAATGGGATGTGTTTGACCTATGGGCTACCTACAACTTTAAAGTTCCTGTAGGGTACTTCTACCACTACACCGCAATACAGGGGGACGGGTACAGCCTGCTAGATAAACAGGAAGTTTCCAAATACCCGGAGGTTCAATCTAGGTTGTCTGTAAGCAAATAGGGGTTAAATTACCCATATGGCCGGATATAAAGCTAGAAAGAAGCAGATAATGCCCGACACCCCTGCCCCTCCGGGGCACCATTGGATGGTGGGGAAGGACGGGAAACCTTACCTCATGAAAGGTAGCACCCATGCGGAGGCTGCGAAAAGGGCTAAGAAGAAGCGTAGGAATACCTCCTCTTATTAATATGGCCAAGGAATACTTCACCCCCCGCGATAAAATATTGTGGGATAAAAGGAATAAAGCCGCCGACAAGCAGTTGAAGGAGGTGGATGCATACCGTAAGAAGTATGGTAAAGACCCTAGCTGGGCGGAACCTTCCAGCAACCAAGTTCATGGTCCCATATACATGAAGACCGGGAAGCCTAAAAAGGGTGAGGATTTACAGCCGTACCGTAATTTCATCGTACATAGGCAGAAGACTAAAAATCACATGAATCTACCCTCTTCAATAGGCGTGGTTTCTAATCTGGAACATGAGTCTCTGCTAGACCCCACTATATGGCAAAAAGGGATGAAGCGTGAAAGTCCTCGTTTGGAAGACTTTAAAGGCGGTTTTGGGTTTGCTCAGTGGGAGCCCGCACGCCGGGAATTGAAAGGTGACCGGACAAACTTAAGGAAATTCGCTAACGAACGGGGAACAAGCATTAGTGACCCAACTACCCAACTAGACTTTATAAAGGAAGAGATGGACAATAGTACCCGGTTTGGGAATGTCCGTAGGAAGATGAATGAGTCGAATGATGCAGTGCAAGCCGCATTGATTTTCTCGGAAGGGTACGAAAGAGCTGGCAAAGATCACAACCCCCGCAGAGCGGCTATCGCTAGAAGGTTAGCTCGGGTTTACGAGACAGAGCCCGGATTTTAAACATTATACCTAAAACCACTGGTAACCCAGTAAGGCCAAATAAAATAAACAGTACATTATGTACTCTGGCCGCACCCATGTATGGGTGAAGGATTCACTCGCAAAAGACTCCTACTGGGTAACCGCCTACCTGAGCATTACTAGGTTCAGGTAGATCAGTATCAAAGCTGATATAAAATAAAGGGTAAGGTTGTGGAGGGATAGACTAATCGTCAGTAGGAATGTAACTGAAGAGTAGTTCACTGTGGTGGGGAATGTTCCTCATGACCCGGGCCATTCTGCCAACACCACTCAGGATACTCTACTCCTTCATTATTCAGGACGCCTAAAGGAAGGAAATTTTTCATCTTTAGGTCACACCCACACTTCTCACAAGAATGTAAATCTTCGTTGTGTGGGTTGTCTTGATAGGGTATTGCTCCTTCAGACTTCTTATGACCCATGAGAAACATGGCGGCTCGCTTTGCGAAGCAAATACCACATTTACCCCGCTTGTTGTTGGGACATTTAACACAGATGGCGGACCTTCTGGTGGCCTCCTTCACGTCAACTATCTCACCACCGCGGCCTTTCCATGCCGCCATGGACATTAAGAATCTATGGGCACTATTAATGGTTATTTTCACTTACTTATAACCTTCATTATCTCACCGGGATCGAAGAACTCAACCGGGGTTTCATAGAGAGCGTCGATCCCCGCCAGTCTCTCGGGGTTGGCTATCTCTTCAGATATACGATAGGCGTCGTCAATAGTAGGTCCAGACAATGGGGCTAACTCGGCGTACTCCCCGTAAACTTGTGACAGAACCTGCTTATCTAACTGTTTATCCATGATGATGTCGGCATCGTCACCAATAAAATGTTGGGCGGCTTTATAGTCTCTAATCAACCTCAACGTTATACCCCGATAAAGTTCTTTATACCTCTCTACAGACTCTAAAACCTCATCTTCCGTAACCGTAGACCTGCCCCGCATCAACCTATTGAGGTCCCTCTTAGCGTCCCTCAACTGTTTATTCCTGAAGGACAACTTTCTCTTAAACTCATCCCTAATGTCAATACGCTTAATGTTGACACCGAACACGGCGGATAGAAATTCATCGCCTACTGATACCTTTTGCCCACGTATAATTTTCCCTCTATTCTTAAACGCACTAGCTAGTTTAATCGCATCGGTCACATACCCGGGGAGTGCAATTTTATGAGCCTCGGAAAGTATAGCCTTTGCGGGATCAAGGATCGTGGATTCAAACTCACTAAGACTGTCATTAGGCTGGTAACGACCCCCAGTAATGGCTTGCGCCCACATCTGAGGTTGGAAAAACTGGCCGAACATATCAGATAAAAACTCTTCTTCGGGCGCAATAAGACCCCCAGCAACCTCTCTGCCACCCGTTCTCGCCTCCAAATACCTCCGAATGGAATCCATACCGGATGCAAGTGGCATCATATGAGATACATCCATCATAATTGGGAACCCACCTTCAGGGTCACCGAAGAAAGCTAAGGTACCTTTTTGGTACCACTCATGGAGGAACCTCTTAAGTGCTTTTACGTCATCTGTGTCTCCAACATTATCTCCACCCAACACCTCTGCAGTCAAATCTTTGTCCTCGTCGTCCCCCGCACCCATCAAAGCTCCTAACAAAGACCAAAGACCTTGCATAGCTTTGGAACCTGCAAATAGAGTGGCTCCTGACCAAGCCGCCCGGTTGGCGCCCATCTGCATAAGTTTCATGTTATTGGTTTTATAACCAAGCCGAATCTCTTGGGCGGCCAATATAGGAGTCTTTACAGATAGTCGCAGAGTCTCTGCGTAGAAGGAAATAAAGGGCGCCACGTAAGCAGTCAGTTGATTACGTTTCATCCACTTAACCAACTCAACTGTCATTGAGTAGTTGGGCATGGTTTCTTGGACGCGGTATGCGGCTTCAGCTTTTAGTGTATAGAGTGCCGCAGACCTCCGATCATCTTTAAGTAACTTGGCCCGATCCGTACGTTGCTCTTCCGTACGGGGTTTAAATGTTTCTAAAATTCTGTTTGCCTGCTCGGCAGTCATGGCTCCTTCATACTTACCATTCAACATCTGGCCGATACGTTTGCGGAGAGTGAAGGGCGCGTAGCGTTCCTCGGAGTCTATGTCTGATATATCAAATACATTAGCCAACTTGGTCAACTGCCCTTCGTAGGCAGATGCCTTCCAGTAGTCGTCCTCAGCCCCATACATACTCTCTAGAACTTTATCTATAGAGTCGAACTGCTTCTTGAAGCCTCTAGCTTTAGAGGAAGGTACCATGGATAGTCCAAAAATTGGATCACCTCCTCCTGTGTTCATGACTGATTTACGAGCTTCTTGAATTACATTAGACCTAACATCTTGTCCCGTAACGAGGAACTCGGCATATTCTTCCATTATGGCCATCAACTCCGGTTCAAATATGGAAGTCTTCCCTAGAAATCTGCTGGAATCGTTGGCTACGAATAATGACAAAGCCCCCTTAAATGCCTTGGATAACTTACTGGAATTTGGTAAGGCTTCTATCTGATCTCGGGCCCCCACCATAGCGGCTTTCATTACAGCACTTCCAGCGCCTTCACCGCCGTGTATCCAGTCGGTAAGGATTCTAAAACCTTTAATGGCGTGCAGAGGCATACCAGCGTTCACTAGGAACATGGGGTTGCCTACAAAGTTCCTTACGTGTGTACGTGGTCTACGTGTAGTTACGTTAGCCATGGTTTGTGAGGACAGCCACATCAAGTGTTTTTGCACACCTGCGTAATTCTTTCTACTAACTTCCTGTAGAGCTTTCACAAGTAAGGGTGGTCCGTATAACCCTTCTAAGGGGCCGAAGTTACCTGAAGTACTGCCAGCGCCCTCGGGTGCGGAAAACTTCACTAACCCGTGTTGCCTGTGTCCAGACTCCTCACTCAATAAAACTATATTAGGTTCATTGGGTCCTTTAGTCTCGTTAGCCTCTTTTTGAATACGCTCTAACATCTCCTTAACAGAGGTTAGGTATTCGTGGTTGGCTTCTAAAGTACCTAAAGTTGTAAGAGTTCGCGCCGCGTTAAATATGTTGTCTTTATAAGCACCTGCGGCCTCCTGTAGGGGGGTAGCTATCTCTTTCTTAGGGATGAGTGTTTTGACATTCATTAACCCTAGAGCGGAACCTTCGACCCCTGCGGAACCGAAACCTTGGATAAACCTCCTTATATCATCAATAAGCTCATTGTGTGGAATAGGCTCATTCTCCATCTTAAGAAGACGGGTGGCTTCCTCCACACTAATATCACTCTCTTTTGCTAACTTCCGCGCCTTATCTCGTAGGCGGATATCTTTGAAGTGGCTCTTCGCCAACTCAAAACGCCGACGGGCTTCGGGTTCTTGTGAACCCAACCAACGCATGTAATTTTTCTTCTCGTCGTTTAATTGGTACGTAGTTGTTAAGTGAATATTGTTACTGGCAGAAATCTTTGCCTGCATACTGCTGAACATACTATCAGCGGCATAAAGACGGGCGACGACCGAGTCAGGTCCCGACGAAGCGGACACCTCTTTAAAAGTCTGTGAGAGTATGGGGCTGGCTGTTATCTTGTTCTGAAAACTATTTATAGCTCCCCTCAACTCTAACAACGCTCCCGACAAAGAGTTAGCTGAAGTCATTACAGCCCCCGCCTTGCCTTGGGCGGCGAGGTTGGCTTCATCAAGTTTTATGATCTCTTTCACCGCGCTTTCCTGAAGCGTCCTGAAATTCCCCGCTGACTCTACGTAAAGCGCAGTGAGGGCGGTGCCTGCTATGTTTCTAATGGTATTTTCCTCCCGGTTCTTATCCGCCCGGAGAGCCCTCATGGCATCCACAGTCTCCCGATTCTTGGAAGGGTCTGCCTCCCACGCGTCACGGATGCCTTTTCTCGCCCCCGAAATTTTGGACCTCAAACTCTGTACCTTGGTATCCCTCCACCTAATAACACGCTCCCTAAGGGACATGCCGGGGATGTTAGGTAGTTCAGACCAAATAGCACCCTCAAAATTAGGCGGGGGTTCAGAAGGACCAAACTCATCAACCAGAACTTTGTCATCCTTTTCACCTAAAGTCCTATTAATTAGGGTTGCTAAGTGTGACCCAGCATTAACCCCAGCGGGAAGTCCCCACCGTTCAGCCAACTCAGCGTTATCCCAACTCTCTGCCATCTCCCCCAGTGAAGATACCCCAAACTGCTCACGCATCTGTTTGTTGATAGCAGATGTAAGTAATTGGGCTTTGGTGACAGTCTTGTTAATACCGCCCCTTAACCTCTTAGACTCTTCATGTAGAGGTTTACCGCCTTTACCGCGCACCGTTAGTGCTCGAAAAAACCCATCTAAACGGAGACTGGAGCCGAAACTTGCGGCACCTAAAAGTTTTTTGTGTTCATCTATCGGGGGCTTGTCTTGTAGACCTGTTGTGGGGTCTAACTCTGCACTAAATGGGTTCTTTAACCCTTTAAGGGTTCCCCATATCTTACTAACAAACTCGGGCTTTAATGCTTTCTTACCCCGTGCAGAAATCTCATCGGCCAGTCGTCTAACTCTTCCCTTCCCTTCCTCGGGGGATTCCCCCTCTTCAAAGGACTCAGATTTTTTAGAGGCTAGTATGTCCTCAGTGGTAACATCATGGGGTAGCCCGGAAATAACCCGCTGTAACCCTACTACGCCACGTTCATCTGGATCAGAGTTTTTATTATACTCTTCCAGTTGAAGTAGCATCTCCCCCTCAACGACCATTAACTGCTCTCGGGTGTCCTCGTCCTCTATATGCTTGTCTACATAATCCTTAAAATTAAGGTCGGATTGTTTAATCTCCTCCTTTATGGAGACGTAGTCGTCAGGAGCTATCGAAAGGTTATGTTTATCAACGGCTCTTTCTGCAATAATCTTGTCACCCACAAACCCCACGCCATCAAATTGTTGGTTTGAGTCAGATGACAGGTAGTTTTCTCGGATGAAGCTCCTCTTCTCAGGAACTACTCTGCCCAAAACCTCTAAAAGTTCTTCAACGTGTCTGGCGGTAGTTAAACCAAAGTCGCGGGACAACACGCGAGCTCTAAGGGTTTGTAAACTGGACTCAAAGTCCGACTTAACATCCCCGTAAAAAGCGTCGGCAGTTATCTCCCCAATAAAATTCTCCCAAGAACCTGCACTTTTTACCGATTGGGCTAGGAAGTCAGAAGCCGTAGAGGCACTTTCGAGATACCCAACTAGAGCCGCCTCCCTCTCTCCGGGAGTATATGCAGATTCATATGCTGACGTAAGTGCGGCAGACACAACTCTCCGTTCCCGGACACCGGACTCGGGAAGGTTTATAACCCCAGTTAGTGCGGAGGCGTCTGGTCTATTAATATTACCTCCGGTAGCAACCGCTATGTTAAGTGCGGATATAATGTTCTTAGCGGGTGATTCAGGGCCTAACGCATCTAGAATCTTGGAAGCCTCGGAACCAAGGCTATGGTTCAGGTTGCTCAGGTCGAAATCGGGAGAAAAGGCGGGTGCCGACTCCCGGTAACTATTAGCGTTATTTAAATCTTGTTTGGTGTGCCCGATAATCTCCCTAAGTGTTTTCTCTGCACCCCAGTCCCGGTATCTCTCGTTACCAGTAAGTGTAAGGAACGCACTCACCAGTTCGTCTGCAAAATCACTTTCATCTGACCCACCGGAAATACCGCGAGTTATCACTCGGATGGTTCCATCCCACAAAGAACCGCGAGGGCTTACCCGGTCTATCTCCTTCATATACCACTGAGTAGTGTCGTCAGTGACTAAGTGGGTAAAAAACTCACTACGGGCTACTTCAGGATCGCTATACGAACCATCCTCCCTCATACCTAAAGCATGGCGTATCTGTATAACGTCATCAAAATACTTATTGGCTCCCAACTCTTCAGCTCTAATATTCCTGTAAACCCCCCTATACTCTGAGGGTGTGGGGGATTCAGATAACTCAGACTTAAATAAAGAGTTGCTCTCATCGACCAGTCCTTTAATTATATCGAGAGAGTAGTTGTTCGCCTCACGTTCAGCCTGAAACTCAGCCCTTTTCTGAGCACCTAAACGGTTTATTTCTCCCGTCTCGTAGAAAGCTCGTCCCCGGTCAATTAGAGCATCCAAGGCATCTACAACCAACTTATGGTTAGTTGTCTGGGGGTCAGATAATACCTTCTCGAAAGCTACGTGGAATAACTCATGGATAACGACATCCTGCACACCTCTTGGGTTAGTTGCACTTGAGTTAAGTACGACAGTATTAGTTTTGGGGTTGTAAAAACCTGCCTGTTCAATGCTATCTGTGACCACCAGTGTCAGATTGTCAAAATCCAACTTGCCACTTTTAAGTAAAATATCCGCGAGTTCGCTATAGTGTGCGGGGAATAACCCCTCAGATACACCCTCTTTAATCTTTAAGAGAGCTACCCGCAAAGAATCCGGTTCCCCATCTTTAATCCCTAAGTAACTTAACTCTTGAAAAACCCGTGAGGCTAGTTCCTCGCGGGTTTTTTCTGTTAAACCGTCGAAGGGTGTCCGGGTGCCAAATATTGTGGCCCTTATACTATTAAAGTTTTCCGTTGAGTCCGTTCGGTTTAAGTACTGTTCGCGCTCCTCGGGGGATAGTTCGTCAATAGATACTGTGTCTACTGACTCATCTACGGCACTTGCGTCGGAATCACCTTCAGTGTTGGGATTAAACTCCAATACCTTTTCATTTCTTGTTTGTGCTGATATAACTGAAAGGAGTACCGATTTTAAATTCGCGTGGCTTGCTTTTTCCGTAGCCTCTTTAGCGGCTCTTAAATACTCAGCACTCTTGAATACCTTTATAGGGGACGCGTCATCTGTAAGATATTGAAGTGCGTTCCCTCTGCTCGCATCTCTTCTAGCTTCTATCGCAGATATACCAAGCAGTGCGCGTGTGTATTCTGAGTTTCCGAACACATGGCCCCAAGCTTTCCCGTGGATGACGTTACCACTGTTGTCATCAGTCAGACTACCCATATGTTGTAAACCATCCGCGGAAAGGTAACTAAAAGCGTCCTCGGGGTCGGCTTTGATTCTTTGAATGATTGACCGGGACTTCTGCGGAGAGTCCTCTCTTATTTTAGAATCTTCAGCCAAAATCCTTGTTTTAAGGAGGGACATAACGACATGAACTTTGAATCTATCATGCCAGTTTATGTTCTCCTTACCACTAGCCGCATTGCGGATGTCTTCATCAACAATCTCCCCATCTTTATCCTCTCTTGTATAATGGTTGTACGCTTCATCCAATAAAGTTGATAAGGTGTGCGTGTCTGGTTTTAAATGATACTTCTCAGCCCTAACCTCCTCCGACAACCGTTTTTTAATCTTCTTAGGGTCCGTAAAATTAAGTATAGGCTTGGCATCTCTATTCTTGGCGATTCGGAGCGCATCATAAAGAAACTCAACTTCATGAGGTAAGAAGTCCTCAGGACTTAGTATAACACGGTTTAACGCGTCTAAGGCTAAGGTAACCTCCTCAGTGGCTTTTGAAACGGTGCCTGTGCGGGTTTGTCTGTTGCTCCGAAGCTCGAAAGGAGTTAGGTCAGCACTTATATCATGTAACGTGCGGCCTCCGATAGAATTACCATTTTTATCTGTGCCTGTATGAGCTTTAACATATGAAGCGAAGTTAGC
>Ga0098056_1000570_pt1 | contig 15343 bp, 8 predicted proteins | sample 17BtaG_FD_92583 | JGI IMG/M metagenome (GOLD analysis project Ga0098056, IMG submission 92583) | Marine viral communities from the Subarctic Pacific Ocean - 17B_ETSP_OMZ_AT15314_CsCl metaG | ecosystem: Environmental > Aquatic > Marine > Oceanic | place: Subarctic Pacific Ocean | collected 2015-01-18
ACCTATACCAACTTTACCAGATGAATCAATAACCATCCTATCTACGCCTGCAGAAGCATCTCTGAATCTAAAATTAAGATCGTCTGTTCCAGTGCCACCTGCAAATATAGCATAAGCTCGATCTGCTCCTCTTGTGGTTTTGATTACGAGGCCAGCATACTCACCATCGTTGGTAGGCTCTATGTATAATTGACCATTCGCAGACTGGTCTCCTTTTATATTTAATTTTGTATTAGGAGTTGCTGTACCTATACCAACTTTATCTAAACTAGCATCACAAACCAATAGATTAACATCTGTCTCACCTTCTACTCTAAAATTATAATCATTACCGCTATCATTTATAACTAATTCAGATGATCTTGCTACAAGAACAAGACCTAAAGTCTGGTGATGCACCTCCAATCCATAATCAACAAATCCCTCGATTCTTAATCCATAACTATAGCCAGCTAAATTAATTTTTTGTGCATAGTCAGAGTTACTATTATCATAAATAAATAGTTTGGCATCTTGATGTGAATGAACAGAAGCGTTTCTTGTTATTTGTACAGAGTCAATATTATCAGATAAGTTAGTGAATGCAGTTGTTCCACCGTAAACGTGTAATTTAGAGCCGGGACCAGTTGTTCCTATACCAACATTACCTCCTTCGGGATTTAGCGATAAGTCATCAACTACTGCAGCGCCTGTTTTGACCTGTAGGGCCATATGAGCTCTGGTCGATCCACTTTGAATATATAGATTTTGATCTCCATTTAAAGGGCCTGTGCTAAAGCGCGCATAAGTCTGGGTTCCGTTGCTCGCGCCTGATATATGAATAAGGGAATCAGGATTATCTGTACCTATACCAACAAAACCATCACTTGTGCCTGTCCCGCCACGGATTGTCATGGCTACATTGTCCGCTGGGGCAAATTGTATTAAATTTAAATCTGTTGAACTTTGGTACTGAGTGGATAAAACAAGCTTGTTCTGACCCGATTGATCAAAAACAATTTTAGCCGTCTGTGTTCCTCCACCATTATGTTCCAAACGGATTTCGGCAGGAACACTACTAGCAGGAGCTTTTATATGGAGTTTCGCATCTGGACTTCCTGTACCTAAACCTAAATTTCCATCAGTATTTAAATAAAAATCGTTTTGATTATATCTACCTGCGACTATATGGTTGTCAGCAAATACCTCAAATACAGGTAACCCAGCCGCATCATTTACTGACATCAAAGAACCACTTAAATCATCAACTACTTCGAATAAGGTTCCATTTGTCCCATCAATTCTTAGCACTGAATCTCCAGAAGTAGAACCGACTACTTGTAATTTAGAAGTAGGGCTTGTTGTATTAATCCCAAGGTTACCGCTGGTATTAATACGCATTCTTTCTGCAGCATTATTCGTATCATAGAACCTTAGAGAGCTTGCCCCATTAGTATTAAAATCTATCCTAGGGTTACTACCAGTTAGCTGAACATCATCAGTAATTAAAGCTTTACCAACAACGTGGAGTTTTTGAGAAGGAGTTACTGTACCTATACCGACCCTACCACCATAAGTTGAGTCTGTACCAACAAACAGAACAGGTACTCCACTATCTTGTACCTGAAAACCACCAGTGCTGGTATTATCAATAGCTAAAGCAGTACCAGTATGAACTTGCCACCTATTATAAGTTAGGTAATTAAGGTCATTTGATGTATACAAATAAACTTTTGAACCGTTGTTAATTCTAATACCACCAGCAACTTGTAATTTAGCTCCAGTAGGAGCTGTTGTACCTATACCAACATTACCAGTTAAGCCGCTAATTGTTAATTTAGCGTCAGCTGGTGTAACACTTGCAGAGCTATTAACAGTACTAACTAAAAAAGCAAGATCTTGACGAGCTTGATTATCCCCTAAACCTCGGGCAACAATACCAACTTTACGATAAAGTAAATTTGCTTCTCTATAGCCTAGCGTTATACCCATCACAGACCCATTGGTATGATGCTTACCTCCAAAATGAGCATAATTATCTGCGGCTAAAGTCCCATTCGTCTGATTAAGGTCTACCTCAAGTTTAGCTTTAGGATCAGTGCTTATACCCACATGACCATCCTTGTTTAGTATCATTCCAAGGGCGTTGCTAAAATTAAGACGTAATAAGTCAGAGCCTGAAGCGTGACCTACTGCTCCTCGATTACCACTATTTTCACCTTTAATAACAGCTTCTCCATTATTAAAAGTTGCATTATCCCCGACATCCGCCAAAAGAACGCTGTTGGTACTTGCAGCTCCGATAGCTACCCTGCCATAATTTGGTAATCTTAACTGAGTATTAGTAGTAGTAAATTCAGTTGCTGTAGCAGTATTAGTTAAAGTAGTTCCTGATTCACTTAAAAAAGATGAATCAGTTAAGTCTGAATTTGGACCGTCGCTCCATTTAGTAATCTTGTTAGTCGTTCCGCTCCCTGTAACCGTGTCGCCTATCTGACTCAAAGATTTCCAATCGGTACCTCCTGATCCTGTTGATGTTAAAACTTGATTAGATGAACCTGCGTTGTTGTCGGAAGCGTAATAAGCTCCAGTTACTCTTAGATTTCCTTGAACGTGGAGTTTTTGAGAAGGAACTGTAGTACCTATACCAACATTACCATTAGAAGCAATACGCATCGCTTCTGCAGTCGAACCTGCAGCTGCAACTTCAAAAGCAATCTCACCGTTGTCTTTGTTAGTAGTGTCACCCCCAGTTTTAAATGCTATTTTGGATACAATAGTTCCATCCCAGTCACCTAAAACCTGACCTACTGCAGCATTTGCAGCTGTTCTATTCGCGCCTAGCCTAAAATTAGCAGCGCTATTCGCTCCTGTATCAATATGCAATAAAGAATCAGGATCATCTGTACCTATACCAACTTTACCAGATGAATCAATACGAACCTTTTCATCGGTCCCAGCAAAGAATGCAAAGCCTCCGGATGATGATCCACTTGATTTTAAATTAACTATATCGGTCGTTTGGCTTACATCTATATATAAACCTTGATAATTAGACGGATCAGTATAATGTAGAAAGTTAGCTATGCTTCCAGCGGCACTGTTGTAAACTGACAATTTTCTTGTCGGATTTGTATTGCCTATACCAACATTACCATCTTGGCGCAGCGTTAAGACTGTAGTTGAGGAGTCTTCGTCCCGAAAATTTAAAACCCCCTTCGAACTATTATCGCTGCTAGTAATTGACCAAGTATCCTTCGAGCCACCAGAACCTGTTATCCCGATAGCAGCTGAAGTTGTAGGTGAACTTACATGTAATTTATAATCAGGACTAGTCGTACCTATACCAACATAACCCGCCTCAGTCAGATGCATGATAGGGACATCTGTTCCACTAGAATTTAAATGACCTAAACTAAGCAGGTTGTCAATTCCATTACTACCTATATATCCTACGTAAGCATTATTTCCAGCTCCTTCGCTGTTAGCGTAGTGTCTGAAATATAAAAGCTTGTCCTGATTTACTTCTCCATTAATGTAAACATGAGTCGCTTGTGCAACTTCTGTATTAATATCCAGTTTACCTTGAGGAGAATTAGTTCCTATACCAACATTACCATCATGCTTTATCCTGACGCCTTGAGCTGCAAGTGAAGTATTATTATATCGACTTATATCTAAATCGCCGCCGCTAGCGCTACCTGCAAATTTTAGAGCAAAATTATTATTTAAATTAGCACTAGTGTCAGATTCCCCTATACGAAGAATAGCTGAAGCGTTAGCTACTGTGCTTTCTGAATCTTGAATAGTGAGTACTGGGTCTGCACCATACACATGAAGTTTTGTCGTTGGACTTGTTGTACCTATACCAACAGCATTATTTTGACCATGTATAGTCATAACCTGTTGTAATACTCCTACAGTGTCTGCAAGATCAAAGTTTAAGTAAGGAGCGTCTCTATCCCCTCCACGGTAAGCTCTTATTTGAGCCTCACCACCATTGGCACCAGTACTGGAATCTCTAGAATGAAATATTATATTTGCATATTCCGTATTTGCTCCTGCATCTGGATCACCAGTTAGTTTTAAGCTCGCTGGGGTATTTACTGTGCTTTCCCAAATCTCAAGATTGCCAGATGGATTATTAGTACCTATACCAACTTTGCCTGCGGTGTCTATCCTCATCCTTTCAGTTTGATTAACATCAAACCTCATCGGAAAATTAGAAGTTGATCTAATTAAAACTGCAGAGTCTTCTGCTCTTAAATCTAACCTACTGTTATTTGTAGTGTCCTCAATTCTTACAGTAGCGTTACTAGAAGAAGATATCTCAAGCGGATAATTAGGGCTAGGTACATTTATGCCAACATTAGTTCCATTATCAACCAATACCCCTGTAGTTAAAGTATCTTCATCAGCCCAGCGAGCTACATAATTAGCAACACCAGAACCTCCTACGCCAGATAAAACGTCTTCTATCGCTTTCCAATTAACACCAGTAGTACCTTCATTTGTAAGCACCATTCCATTATTGCCAATGGAATTATTTGAGTCGTAAATGTTACCAGAGATACCAAGTTTATTAACATTAAGTCGATTACCATCTGTAAAAGTTAAATCTGCATCACCACCAAAAGCTCCCGCGTTATTAAATTGAACCTGAGTATCCGTGCCGCCGGGACTACCTCCTCCTCCACCTCCTGCTATTTGAGACCACTGGGAGGTTCCCGCTACTGTTCTTTTCACATGCTGTGTCAAGTTCCCAGTATCGATAAGCACTGCGCCATCAAGAACGCCGGTAGGTTTAGTTTCCCCCGCTGCTATTGTAAATCTATCTCCTGCGTATCTTGTGATTGCCATAACTATGAAAAATTAAATGTTGCGCCGATAAAGGCCCCGCTGTTATACTGACCATCGTTTGAAGTAAAATTAATTACTACCTGATAGTCTCCTGCTCCTAAATCGGCATATTCACCTGTGAATTGCGACACTGCTCTTACGTAATCTCTTCTTTTCGTTTGATCTACTACATTGGTGTAAGTATCTTGACCGCCATTATTATTATATGAAATAGTATCCGATGAAGTCTTCCTATTGTAATAAGTAGGCTTTTGTTGATTCCCATCCCCTATAAAAAATACCATATGATTCATATCCCAATTCCTACTAGTAGGGTAATCATCTGTTTCTTCAGGGTTATTTCTTCCGTTACATACTGTCTCATCAAGATTACCTCCATCAGTTTTTTTAATACGAACCGAGCAGTAATCATAAAAATCCGTAAAACCCCCAAACGTAGGTCCTTGAGTAATCTCTGCAAGTCCAGAAACTAATATTTGTAAGTTTTTTGGGCTAGAGCTAGACAATGTAAAACTTCCTGTAGCTGAACCGCTTTGAACAAAATTATTATAGTATGCGTAAGAATACTCAACCGTACCTCTAGTGCCTCCAAGCTCAACAGAGGATTGATACAAAGGCGTATTTATAAACTTTAAAGTTTCACCATCCGCTTCAGCAAATAAATTAATTTTCCTACCGTTTTCCTCTATTATCCACGGGTTAGATCTGTGTGCAAATTGAGTTCTGTTTTCGGTCCCTATCCCGACACTACCTCCATCAAGGTACCAAGAAAAATAAGCTCGTGATGTTTCGTCTTCGTCTGTAATAGCTACCTGTGCTGAATTATACCGATCGACAAAAGGCTTACTATTAATCTCAGGGTTAGGCTGCATCGGAAAGTTATACGGGTCTTGACTATAGTCATATCTATAGTTAGAGGCATAAACAACCTTAGCAGGACCTAGATCATTATATTCCGTACTTAACGGGGAATAAAACAACTGTGTGTTCCAAGTAATTGAAGGGCTCGAACTAGGAGGAGTAGAGTCATCTACCTTATGACTATTTTTCCAAAATGCTGTTGGGAAGTTAATACTCATCTACTTATGGGGTTCTAAGACCTGTTACTGCTGATCCAAACAGTTGATCTCCGATTGAAATAAAAGTATAAACATTTGATCGACTACCAGTTACCCCGGGGCAACCGCTAGTATTTTCATAAAGTCCGAAATTGGCATCATCCCACTGAACTTTTACTGAACCCTCCCCTGATTGAAAAGATGTTCGAACAAAACTAGTTACAGCGTTTGTGTTTTTAACAGCTACGGTTATAGTTTGCCCCGGAGTTACGGTCCCAGCCATAAATTTAAATGGCGTGGTATCTGCGGTTACGGTCTTGTAATGAAAATTTGCAACACTACAGTCTATATTCGCAGTAGACAGAGGGTTTACTTTCATAGAAGCTGGCCCTTCGACTTCTAAAGCATTTCCTGTTATAGTTCCTTCAAAATTTGCAGAAGTAGCACTGAAAAGATTTGTGATTTCTAAAGACTCACCGGTTATAGTTCCTTCAAAGTTAGCCGAATTAGCAACAGTATCTCCATCAACATTAAAGCTACCGTCTACCGTGATAGAGTCATAGCTATTACCTAGTTGTATCGTTGGGGCGTCGAATTGTATTTTTGTAGGATGCTCGAGTGAAATTTGAGATGTGCTACTACCAATATTCCCCCCATCTTGAAAATCTACAAGAGACCCTATATTCTCAATTATATTATCTTGTAGATTTAAAGTCTGAGTAGCAGTGTGATTGCCTAGATTATCCCCCCCGACTGGTTTACCTATACCACTTCCTGTAGTTAGTAAACCATTATCAGATTTTACCATTAAATAAGCATAATCGACTCCATTTGCAGCAGCAGTAGTATCCTGCCAACTCGGGTTGTTAAAATAAACATTACTTTGTCCAGATAAAGCTGGAGCTGGATATCCACCCCCCGCACTATCACCGGTAAAGATATATCTTGCTAATTCTAGAGCTGTTGTTTTTACCGTATTATACTGTCCTCCGTGAGGACCTGACGCTACAGGCAAAAGGAACGTGCCACTTACTGTTGAACTCGTTCCTATTCCTACTAATTGAGATATTTTCTTATTTGCCATATCCTTTTACCTTACTGTTAATATACACCGTTTAATACGGTGGAATGAGGTTTGTTACTAATAAATCATCAGTTTCTTGCTGAAGGTAGTAAGCGTCTTGCTCAATACCATTCGGAGAACCTTCCAACAGTATAAAATCTTCAATCTTTTCCATACCTAGCACTCCACTGATAAAAAATCCTGACGCTAAATTATCGGGATTCATTTCTACTGAAAATGATGCTCCAAAAGTTTTATTCTCGCCTATATTTGTATTATAATTAAAATCTTCTAAAATTGCCCCCTTGAATGTATACCTTAAACTCTCCACTTGGGTGTTTATTGGAATTGTGCCAGCGTTAATTGGGGGGGTAATAGGTTGTTCGCAGTTTTTAGGATCAACGCTAATAGTAAAATCATAACCACTATTAATTGAAACTAGATCAACTAATGAACCGCTATTACCTGACTCTACTATACCATTAAGAGAAAGACTGGCAAAAATTGGTGAAGTGGCTCGAGCATCTACAGGGAATTTATACCCGAGATTATTTAAAGGTTGTCGATTAAAATCTATTGAAATGTCGTATCCCTGAATATGTAATTTATCAAAATCGACCCCTAATCCCGAAAAAGAATCTGTAGTAATTGTAATGTCTCCGGGGTTTAATGCCGGATAACCTTCGTCAGGTAAAATTCTAGGTATAATAACGTCTTTGTCTGGAGAAATGGTCCCGCTCTTTGTTTCTATACCCGGAGCTTGAAAACCGCTTCCACTCATGTCAAAATTAGCGTTATATGTAGTAAACGAAGCTGAAGCGGCAGGTAAAGCTCCAACCGCTCCTTGAGTTGTGTAGTTGTTTATGTAGCAATTACCAAAAGATATAACATGATAACCCGTCGCATTTGGATCTATAGATTGATAAATGTCAGGGGATAAAAAATCTTCTTTTTGGTAAAATTTATTTATATCATTTCCTTCTTGGTTGACTACCACATATATATTTTTACAATCTCTATACTGAGGAACTTGAAAACGCTCCCAGCTTCTACTCTGTACATAAGTTTTGTTTTCCTGAAAGAAGCCTGTAAGCAAGGGTACTAAATCATTATCGGAATAATAAGGTAATCCCTCGAAAGGGTAATTATAAACGGGATAATTTACGTTAAAACCGAGCCTAGCTTCATTTTTTGTCCCACAGAGTAAATAATTAAAAGATAAATCAACAGTAGGATAATTTATAATAGGTCTATCTACTATGCCGCGCTGATTTAGCTGAAGTATATCTTCGTGAGGAATGTTAATTTGGTAAGTAACAGACTGTACCCGGTCTATAGGGTTTAAACGGTTTATTTTCTGAACTAGGTTGCTATGATCATTAGTGGCAGGACCACCATTGTAGTCAAAATAATTATAACCACTTTCCGGCGCAGGCCCTACGAATAAAGCTTGACAGTTGTAAATTACATTCGGCCTCGCCATTACTTTTTCCCTTCATAGACACTAGCGTAAAGGATTCCAGCCAAGAAGTCGTCCACTTGATGCTCTAAAGCTACATCTTGAACTTTCTTGACCCTTTCATGATTTCTATCCGTAGGTTCAGCAGCATATCTTCCAGCTTTAGCTAACCAGTTTTCAGGATCTTCGTTAGCAATAACTATATTTGCAATTTCTTTTGCAACTTGTTTTTGCTGTTTACTTAACCTTTTTCTATTATGAAGTTGTCTTAAAGAAGACTCTACCTCTAGATTAAGCTTGTCGGAAAGACTTAGATTCTCTTGAATAGTAGATAAGCTAAAATGTACTTTAGCTTTTGTTCCTATTGGCGTCTTAGTATCAGTTTCTTTTGGAGTGTTAGAACCAGAAGGTCTTCCTGTCATTTGAGGACCTTTTGCTCCTCCTATAATTGGTTGATATAATCCCTCTTCTTTCAGATCCTTGAATTTGCGTTGAGACTCTATAGACTCTTCTAAAGTAGGGAATCTTCCAGACTCAATTGCTTGAACACCTTCTTCTGGAGTAAGAACCCCAAGCTCTATTAACCTACTATAGATTCTTGAATATACTGAATTATCTTTTAAATCGACATCTTCAAAATGTGCAGTAGGATAGTTTTTAAAACCCATTTCTCTAGAAACTCTTCTAATCTCAGGCATCAGAAAGTTTTCTAGAAAGACTCTACGTCCCTGTTTTAGTCTCTCCATGAATACCTGAACTTTTATACTGGTATTCGCAAATTTTTCATCACTAAGAAGAATATTATTAAGACCCATTTGAATATCTTGGTTAACTACCTCATATTTTTTTGAGTCAAGAATATTTCCAATGTCTGGTATTACAAATTTAGCATCAGTTGTATAGTCAGATATAAGGACACGACCTACAGACTCGTTTTCAAAAAGTTTCTGCATCGCAGTAAGGTTTTGTTGATTAACTCCACCTTCTGCTGGCTTAGTACCCATAGTTACCAGTAATATAGCTTGATTGGTAGTCCTAGCTACCGCCATATCCATCTGTTTCATCTCCTGCTTCCAGTTTATGTCTTCTAGGACTGGATACCCCATAGGAACCGCAAAAGGCTCGTAATCCTGCTTTTTGTAAAACACAGCAGCCAGTCTTTCTGTGTCCAGAGGGATAGTGATTGCAGCTGCTCCTACATTTTTTGAGCTTTGAATTAATTTTTTGGTTTCTTCAGGAAGACTTTCGTAAACTTCTTGCTCTTCTTCAGTTTGAGGGTATCTGAGTTTTTGTAATTCGTAATCAGTAACGACCTTGTAATAAATACCAGTACTGAAAGTGATACTACCTTGAAGTTGTATATCTGATGGGTTTAAAATAATATATTTTGCTGGGATCTCTAACTCATCGGAAGCTTGAGCTAATCCAAATGTCTGATTTATCTTAAGAGCATCAGACCGATCCATTTTAGCATTAAAACGGTAGAGAAAAACATTTCCCGATCTGTAATACTCTCTAAAAAACCTGCTCTGCAAGTCTCCAATATTAATTTTTCTAAATAAGGTCTCGAAAAACTCTCTAGACTTTTTACTGCCTCCGGTATAGTAAAGATCACTAATAGAAAACTCTGTCATTAAATCTATCGTATTTCTGAAAACGGAAAAGTTATAATACGCTTTTTGACACAGGATAATAGTATCTCTAACGTCAATATTTGAATTATTTTTGACGCCATGAGAATATTTAAACGGTATCATACCATTCTCAATATTCCTAAACCTGTCAGTTCGCGGAATATCAGCCGCTACGTTTCTACGAGTCCTTGTCTGACTAGCTGTTGATTCATGCATAGCCATCAAAGGTTCCGAGCCTTGTTCCGTTTTCTTCCTTACTGCCATAATTTAATATAAATTTACACTTAACCAAACATTTTGGGAGTAAACGTATAGTTAATTTCCTCTTGTTTGGTATTTTTAATATCATTATAGGCCTTAACCGCCCAATTACCTAACATTAGTGTGGTGTAATTATCTTTTCTAGCTCGGTTGACAGAGCTGCTGCGCCGTAAGTGTTGAGGTAAATCAAAAGTTTGTGCTCCTTTCGCTGTAGTCTTAACTTCAACTAAAGCACATTGCTTTTTAGTTTGATGAATCATATCGTCTTGGAACTCTATAAATTCCCCTTTTGTGTCGTGAGGGGTAAGTTTAAGAGGGACTGCCTGATTAGTAGCTTTATCGAAAAAACTCCCACAAGCAGCAGTTCTAGACCCGAACCAAATACGACGATGGTCAATGGAAGCCTGTAGGTATTCGTTAGCTTCTCTTAGGAAAGTGGTAGAAAATAACTGTTTAAAGCAGATAACACCTTCTTTTTTGTTATACTGACCTTTAGCCTTGAGTAACATATTTTGATAATCGACTCCGGATTTATCACTATTGTAATCAAAAAACTTAAGGTTAATTTTTAAATTAGTAAATAATTCAGACTCGTTAGCGCTATCAATAAATTGGTACCCGGCATTATCAATGATAATTAAACTTAAATCAAAGTTTGTCACTATATAATAAAGGTATTTTATATGATCTTTGAGATTCCCCCCAGCTACAGCATAAGAGTGAACTAACGTAGAGTTATTAGAAGCGTCTGGGTCGATTTCTAAAACTGACATGGCGAAATAATCTGAGCTAGGACTATTACTAAAACTTGGGTCAATTGCTAGGATATACTGTTGGTCTTTATCACCTTTTAAAAGCGTGTTAGGTTTTTCACCGTCTGGAATAGTACAGTCGTACATTTTCTTTGCACTAAAATAACTATCACTCCCATCAGTAAACTGAGCGCAATATTCACGTAAAAAAGAAGAGTTGGAAGAACCTCCTGATCGAGCTTCTTCTATAACTGTAGTATCAATCATATCGGGAGGGATGGAATCAAAGCCCATTTGAGATATAAAATAATTTGACTGTAAAATATCATCAGAATAAATATTCCCCATCCACTCTTTATAGGTTTTATATAAATTCTCAAAACTGAAGCTTGCTGAAGATAAAGCTATCATTTTGGAATTGTTTCTAAATACTATTCTATGCTTTTCCTCCATATCCCCTTTTGCTATGAGTTGATCCTCCATTTCCCTTATTTTAATTCTTTCTGCCATATCCTGAGGAGCCACCAAAAACGGCATAAGAACACTTTTGATTGTTTCTTCAGGTAATAATAGGAACTCGTCCAGTACCAAAATATTAGCACGAAATCCTCGAATTTTTTCACCACTTAAAGGAATAGCAGTAATAGTACCTTCATTGATTTTCCACTCAAACTGATCATTACGTTTAGATTTAACGCCAAAAGCATGAGCTAACATTTGAGCCTCTTTAGACTCAACAATCTTTTCTATGTTATTAAAAATAAATCGAGCTGTACGGAAAGTAGGACCAGCAATTAGTATCTTTGTTCTGGGTTCGAAAACACATTGTAAAAAACAATAAACCGCCGCTATAAAACTTTTACCACAACCACGCCCCCAAACGCACATATTAAAGTTACGATTAAAAAATGCTTTTAATGTAATCTCTTGAAAAGGAGCTAATTTAATACCTGACAAAAGTTCTGTCGTAAAACCTAAATTTTGGCGAAGAAATTTAGCTAAAGTTATTTTAGCTTGTCTATCTGTTATTTCTCCTTCTATTTGTCTATACTCTTCGTTTAGGTTAGGCAAAGAGGTTTTATATTTTTCTGGACAATACCACATTATAATAATTTTAAGTCGTAAGCTAGCTGAAGATCAAATTTATCTTTTAAAACATCTGATAATAAAAGTTTTTTAACTATCCTCACGCATTCTTGTCTTCCGTCTACGAAAAGAAATTGTATGTGGGGGTATTGCTGTATTAAGTCTCTGACATTATGAAAAATAAAATCAGGAGTAACTCTAGTATTTTTTTTATATACATGAGCTAACTTATTGAAAGCAAGACACTCTTCTATTTTTCTTTCAATTAAAATAACCATATAAGCGTCTTCTTCCGCAGCTTTAGATATTTCGTTTTTAAACCTTTCTAGACCGGAACTAAGAGTACCAATTAAATCAGGTACAGATTTTCTTTCTATGTAAGTATTGTGAGTTTTAGCTTTATCATTCAAACAGTAGTCTCCAAATTTCAAACCTTTTACTTCTGTAGGGAAATCTAAAATTCTCAAAGGTTTCTGTTCTCGTGAGTCGATATATATTAAATGATCTTCGTTAAATTTTTCTTTGAAAACCATTTTTTTTGGAAGATCTGACAATTTATTTTTAAACCCTAAAGATTCACAAAGTTTATAATAATTATCAAAAATAACTTCATAAAAAGGAATAGGGGGAAAAGGTAAGGTCCTCAGTTCAACTTGTGTTGGGGAATACTCTATATTTTTTTCGAGCTTTCTTTTTACAAGTAAGTTTTTACAATAATCTCTAGCTTCTTCAATCGGAATCTTTTTGAGCCAACTTTTTAAACTTTTTTTATCATTAAAGTCTGAAGAAAAATACTGATCTTTATTTTTAAATTTAATGAGTTTTTTTGTATGTAAATCATATCTAGGGTAATGATTGTGATAATAATCTTTTACGGAAATTTTATGAGCCTTCAAATGTAAATGAAGCCCTTTATCTTTTGTAAATTCTTTCTCACATATTTTACACTTAACCATTTAAAACCTCTTCTTCGCTTATACCCATTATCCTAGACTTTATCTCCTCCATAGACCCGAGTCTTTCTATCTCCGAAGAAATATTTTTACGTCTAAGGTCGGCTATCTTAATCATTTTATTGCGAGACTCTTCATCTTTCCAAAGTTCTACCAGATTTAAAATAGAAGCAGATTGCTGCATCTGTTTGCTCATCCGTTGACTTCTTTTTTCTTTTAACTCGTTCAGTAGTTTAGTTTGCCTGTTTACACATTGATTATATTCAGTTTGTGCAGTATTGATTGCTTCAACCAAACTCATTGCCATTCTGCGGCCTTCCGTATCTTCAGCGTTTTGATCTAATAGAGTTTGCAGTCTTTCAACTCTTCGTTGGATATTCGAAGCTATCACCACCTCTGCTGATAAAACAATATACTGATCTACCTCTTCTTGAGTAAGGTCATCTTTATCCCATGTATATCTTACAAAACTACTCTCGAATAGTTCCCTATCAGTTTCTATAGAGTATGTACCAATTTGATGTAAGAATCGATACGTATGCATGTACCCGATTAGTGTGGAAAGATTTCTTTTATGTTTAGAAGTAACTTTATTTTTATCTATACCGTTATGAACATACTTATTAACTCTTACTAATGCTCTTGCTTCAGATTTGGGGGGAGCATATCCTCCTTCCGGGGTCTCTTCGGGTGTAACGTCAGAGTACTTCACCTTATTGTCTATATTGTTTAAGTACTCTAAAAGAATTTTATATCTAAGATCGAGTGCAGATATTTTAGGTTCTTCAAATATAACTCGAGCTATTTCCATAGCCCTCATAGATCCACAGTTATTATATATATACTCTTTTTGATCTTCGGTTAATTCAGTTTTTTCTTTTGGGTAATGCTTACTTGTAACTTTAGCTTCTAGACCCTTGTCCAATAAAAATTTTTTAACAGCTCTTCCTTCTTTAGATCTTCCGTCTTGTTTATCTTTTGGCAAATCGGGAAAGATAGATTTCATAATCTCATTTATATAAAGATTCTTATCTTCTCCGCTGTTCCATAATTTTAGGATAGCTAGTTCTTGGTCTGGACTAAGGGTAAACGTTTTAGCGCTCATAGTATTTCTATATCGCCATCATTTAACATTTTTTTAACTTTATTAATAATAGCTTTTTTTACATTTTTGATTTGCTTATATCCGGGGACACGGTTTTTTTCATTTGTTTTATACCCCATCAATGTTGCAGCATCTTCTTCAGACATATGATCAATATACAGAGCTTTGTATATTTTCCATTCAGCTGGTTTTAAACTTTCCCTCATCTTTGCGTTAACTTTTTCCATGACTCTTATAATATCAATATTACTGTATTCGGCAGCGTTTAACTCATAGGTATGGTCGTTTATCGAGACGGGGAGTTTAGCGTTATAAGCTTGTTTTTTTGTTTTGCTCCAGTTAGCAAAAAGAGGGCAGGCTTCACTTTGTTTACCGTATATGTAACATAAGTCTCCAGCTTCTGCTGCAGCACATTTCAGACAGGGTCTGCAGTAATTACCATAATTGTTACGGATTAAGTTTTTAATCTGATTAGAAATTATTCTATTAATCCACGGATTTAACGGTTTATTAATGTCATATAAATGCCATTTGTTAAATATATGAATCCTAAGAATTTGAGAAACGTCATCAAAGTCCATCCATGAAAGTGCCGTTAGGTTCCACTTGGATCTTCTTTTTTTTATTTCCTTATCTATTTGTTCAATATGATCTTCAAATTTTAATTTAGGTTTTCGCATCAGATTTGCGTGAACTTCCAGCATCCCTCATAAAGTCCTGTTCAAAAGTTTCCAAAGAATAACTAGAGTCCACTTCTCTTTGAAACACTTCTTCGTCACTGTCAGTATTAGATCCCATAATATCCCCTATCTTAGTCACGTTTTTAAATCTAGACGCTTCGATACTAACTTGTAGTTTATCGATATCTGGAATTGAAAATTCTTCTTCTTCCTCTATTTCAATTTGAGGCTCAACAGTTCTAGTTTGGGGTTTAAAAATTTTTTTAACCGGCGCTGACGCAGTCAAAGAAAAAGATTTACCACAAGAAGCACAAAATTTGGGCTTACTTAAAGAATACTCTGTTGCTGAACCGCAATCTGGACAATACGCTTTCATAAAAAAAGTTACACTATATATATTATTAATTCCTGCTACTTTTTCAAAAAAAGTGTACTCTATTTTATATATGCGAG